>ERZ791628.68-NODE-68-length-51148-cov-46.7077_pt1 | contig 51148 bp, 51 predicted proteins | sample MGYA00510265_ERZ791628 | MGnify/ENA primary metagenome ERZ791628 (study PRJEB30046, sample SAMN00715184) | human gut metagenome | study: EMG produced TPA metagenomics assembly of the A metagenome-wide association study of gut microbiota in type 2... | reverse complement strand
ACTCAAAACAAAAGCCCAAATCTGCTATTTTTTGCTTTTTTAGTCATTCTTTTTCCGAAAAACCTTGTATTTCCAGCCTCGCCGCCCTTGAAAGGCACCTGAAACGAAACGACCGATGCGACAGGAAGACGCAAAAAAAATGTCGGAAAAGGGAGCGACAAAAAGGTGAAGAAACGAGAACTTCCCTTCAGCTCCTGGAACCGCAAATAAATTTAATTCAAGGCTATATGACAACAAACATCAATATAACACAGACTTGGTGGAGATTACTCTCCGCAGTCGGCTCAACCCTCATCACTTTGGTGGCTTGGTTGGGATATATGGCTCTCTGCATGGTCGGTGAAGTCATATTGGGAATTGTGAAGTTCATCTTCGGCATCATCATTTCCATTCTTTCTATGGTGGTACTGATTGGAACATTCATTTGGTTATTAACACTTTAAAGTACAAGCGATATGAACAGAAGCATTGAAGCGATACCTACATGGGCACTCTGCTACATCATCAATGGCGATGCAAGCGGACTGACGGACGAGGAAATCCGTATGGTTGACGAAGCCATACGCAAGAACAATATTGAGATAGTAAGTCCAAGATACAACGAGGACATGTGCACAGAACTTTACTTCAGCCATTATCCGTTCTTCGGACTGCCTACAGAAGTTGAGGACTGCGACATCATTTATCACGAGTAACAACCCCTTTAACAACATCAGATATGAACACTACAGAATATTTCAAGAGAACCATACAAGCCTATTTGGAGGAGCGTGCAATGGAGGACGAACTCTTTGCAGCCAAGTATGACAACCCCGACAAGAACATAGACAATTGCGTCACCTATATCCTTAATTGGGTGCAGAAGAGCGGTTGCAACGGCTTTTGCGATGACGAGATATATGGGCAAGCCATCCACTACTACGAGGAGAAGGACATCGAGGTCGGAAAACCATTGAACTGCCAAGTGTCTGTTAACCATCACATCGAACTCACAGAAGAGGAGAAGGCACAGGCAAGACAGGAAGCCATCCGCCAATATCAGCAAGAGCAGATGAACAAGATGCGTAACCGAGATACCGCCAAGCGCACCTCACAGAGAACGGAAACAGAAGTACACCAACCATCATTATTCGACACGTTATGAAACCAAGAACGAAATATCAGAAGCAAGTCGTAACCTCAAACAAGGGGTTACGACCTATCAAGGGAGCGCAAATGCAATGGGCATTCCGTGAATGTCTTGAACACTATGCCTTTCAGTTGAAGCACGGACAGACCACTTGCATGGACTGCGGACACACTTGGACTACGGAAGAGGATGCGGACAAATGTGTCTGCCCGAAGTGTAAGGCAAAGTTGGAAGTGCAGCGCACCAAGCGACAGAAGGCAATGTCTTCTACCTATTTCAGTGTACTCACCGAGCGCAAGGGACTACAACTTATGCGAGCATTTCAGATGAAAGCCTATTACCGCAAGGGACAAAAGGCAGAAATCAATTGTTGGGAGGTGGCACGCTATTGGATGAACGAGAAAGGCAAGGTGGAGGTTATGGCACGCAAGCGCACAATGGGTATCTATATGGACACGTTCTGCTACGACTCCGACATTGAACTGCGCAAGGACAACACCACCTATCAGCATATTGCTTCATTTCCGGTCTGCCCCGATATGAAAGCCATTCCTCAGATATGGCGCAACGGCTTTGACGGAGCGTTTCACGGCATCGAACCGCTTACATTGTTCAAGGCGATGCTGACAGACCACCGCATCGAAACGATGATGAAACAATGTCGTTACGGACACGTCCGCCACTTCATAGACCACCCACGGCACTTGGAAACTTGTTGGAATGCCTACAAGATAGCCAACCGCAACCATTACCTTATTACAGACATCGGCAAATGGGCGGACTACATCTGTATGTTGGTAGAAATGGGCAAGGACATCAGAAGTCCACATTACATTTGCCCCGACAACCTTGAAGCCGAGCACGACAGAATATCCGATAAAATCAGAGCAAAGAAAGAAAAGGAGCGCACCGAGGAGGAGATACGCAAGGCATTGAAGAACGAGGACAAGTTCAAGGAAATGAAGAGCCGTTTCTTCGGTTTGATGTTCACGGACGGCAATATCGTGGTGAGAATGCTTGAAAGCGTCAGGGAGCACGTTCTTGAGGGCAAGGCGATGCATCATTGCGTAGGCAGCGGTACAAACTATTCACTCAATCCCGACTGCATCATCTTCTCTGCAAGAATAGCCGAACAAAGGGTTGAGACCGTGGAGTTTTCACTCGAACAGATGAAAGTCGTACAATGCCACGGACTACAGAACAAGGACACCGAACACCATGCAGACATCATCAACTTGGTGAACAGCAATGCAAGACTTATAGAGCAACGAATGGTTGCAACGACATAACACCACATTATTATAATTTAGGCGGAGCGATGAAAATTCGTTCCGCCACTTTCTTCATGAGCCGAGGAGCGGAAAGAAAGTGGCAAAGAACCGTTTTTTCCTTATCTGCGATGCTTGCAGAATAACAAAGGACAGCCCAAATCAAAAGGACTGTCCTTTATTCATAAATCGTTTTTTCTGTTCCTTGGGAGATAGTCCCATCTGGCGATTGACACTTTTGCTTACTAATGCGGCATGATGCCGTCCTATGGATTCAGTGGCAAGCTGAGATTTTAGCCGTAGTCTTTCTTTTTCATTGGCGTACTCTTAATTTATTGTCAGAGGCGATACGACTTGAGACCTTCATCGAATGCAGCCTTGATTTCGGCTGCATAGGCATTGAAGTGTTCGTTGATGATGTTATCCACATAACTTGCAATGGAAATCTTTCCCTTGCCTACGATACTGACAAATTTAGTCACACGCTCATGAATGTCCTCGCTGATGCCAACATGTCTGCCATATCTTGCGGTAAAACCTGCATTTGCCATGAACTTACCGACATACTGCTCAGCACGCTCTTTCTCCATTCTGTCGATTGGCTCAAATTCACCCACTTCATAATTCTCATATGCTGCATCTTCATCAAAACACTCCTCCTTGTCGGAAATAGTTGACGATGTACGGTCTTGAAATGTCTCTTCAAGACAAGCGTCAATCTGTTTCCCAGCTTCCTCCATTGTCTCTTCATAATTTCTCATGAAAGCCTCATACAACTCCTTGGCATCTGTCGAAGTGAGTTGTCCTTTACCACAGTTTTTTGTTTTGTCTGCCATAATCATTCTTTTAATTGTTATACAAATTCTCTGCTATTGAAATACTTGTTGACTATTGAAAATCCAACCTCAACAGTTTTTGTCAGATACCTGACATATGCAATTCCATCAACGCATCTATTTTGCGTTTAATAATCTTTGAGCGTTCTGCGATTTCAGCTTGTAGCTTTTCTCTGTCCATTTCCGAGAATGTTTTGACCACATGTGCAAATCTATCCTTGTTGCATTGTTCTCTTCTGTTCTTTCCATAATTCTCCTTATTAAATTGTTATACAAAGTCGAGGATATTGAAGTCCTCTATACTGTCTGGCACATTAAACTCTTTCTTTGGCTTGGAAATCTCTACAATCTTGTGAGTTTGCAAGTAGAAGGTGACATAATCATGGATGTTCTTCTTGCACTCCTCGCTGTTCTCCATGAATTTCTCATAGAATTGGTTGCCATCCATCTCATGGAAAACCTTGCCTGCATGTCTTTTCTCCTTGTCCGTTGCTTTCGGTGCCTTGATGGTATTCACAGCTGCGTCAATGTCCTCAAAACTTGACCCTTTGGCTTGTGGCACATCGGAATCTTTCTTGTTGTCAGAATATTTCACACCAATATCTTCTATGCGAACATTCGTAAACACGTCATCAAGCTGTTCGTCAGAAATCCGTGCCGTACTCTTTGGAGAATCGTCAAATGTCACGTCATTATCCGATACGGACATGGATTCTGTTTGTTTTTGTTCCGTTTCTTCTTTCTTCCGCAGTTGGGACACTTTGAAAAGACTTTTGCCTACAAGTGCCATCGGGTCGATAGGCGTTTTTTTCTCCTTTTCCTTGTCGTTCGCAACTTCAAGAAGCAACTTGTTGTAAAAATAGATAGTCCAAACATTGAATGCAGCCAAGACTATCAAGAATATAGTTTCCATTGTCATGCTTGTTCCTTTTTGTTACACATTCCAATCGTCAATCTCTTTTCTCAGCAAGCCGTTGATTTCTTCTTGGTTCTCTTCAAGATGTCTCTCAAGAATAAGGTCGATATAACCACCAACTGTCAACTCATGCTTTGCGAGCACACTGACAATCCTCGAAATTCTCTTGTGAATCTCACGACTGATATAAACGCATTGACGAGTCTTTATCTCGTTTCGTTTGAGAAATGCAGCATCATAACTTTCAGAAGAAACCTTGGATGGCTTGCGTGAAGTTGACGGTTTGTCGGTCTGTGAGCGTTGTGGTTTCTTTCCCGCCTCTTCTTTCTCTTCGGTATCTTTCACTGGGTTTTGGGAAGCTCCGTCAAGAATGGATGCCGTTGTCATGCCAATCTTGCTCTTGCCTATAGAGGCAATGAGCAGATTTTCATCTATTGCGTCAGTGTTGATTTTTCTGCTTACCATAAGCTCATGTCTTTATGATTTCACAAATCTCGTCGGACAACTCCTTGATGCCACTCCCTCGCAACAGGTTTGGGTCTGATGGAAAGATGGTGGAACGGAACACTGCCTTTCTGTTCTCCGACAGCTCTCTTCTGAAACGTTTGCTGTCTGGCAGTCGTGTGTTGAGAACCGAATAGTCGAGAGACTTGAACATACCTTCATATACATCATACAAACTCGTGCGTTCTCGTTTGTCAACCATTGTCCAAAAGAAGGCAAGTTTCTTGGTGACCGACCAACCCTGTGTCAAAAAGTTGTCGTGGAACGACTGCATGAAGCTCATTGCGCTTTCTACAACAAAGCGGTCTGCGCTGACGGGTACAAAGATGTAATCCATCTGAGACAAGGTCTTCATGACGCCCTCACTTTTGATAGTCCCAGGCATGTCAAAGAAGATGAAGTCAAGTTTAACCTCTGTTTCATTCAACACTGTCTCTGCGTCATCAAGCGCATTGACAGCATTGCTTCTCGTTACGCTGAAGGACTTCTTGCCCAGTTTTTTGAAATGCTCACAGGCTTGCGCCTTGAAATAGTCGCTGCTTTTGATGAGTTCCAATTCCTCGTCTCGCAGGTCTGCAAGGTTGTATTGTGGCTCGTCACAATCTATGACCGCCACATTGAAGCCCTTGACATTGTGAAAGTAGTTGGCTACAAGAGCCGTGATGGTGGACTTTCCTATTCCACCTTTCTGTGTCGCGAATGCAACAAATCTTGTTTTACTCATATCTTTAACTTTTTAAATTGTTGATAACTCACTTCTATAATATTCTGCCAATTTAACGATGTGGACACATAAGAGTCCATGTCTATAATTCATTGCTTCATTATGGAGACCTTGAACCATTGCAATGCTTTATCATTTCCATACGACAGTACGACAGTGAATCAGTAAGTCTGTACGTCAGTAGCGCATCATTGATGCAAGGCGATACTGCAATAATGACAGGTTTATTCATTTCTACAAATGCTTGTTTCATCATATTTTCAAATCATTAGTTCGATGTTTACGGCTGCAAAGTAACAACGCTTTTTCCGAAAAACAATGGTTTTCAAATCCTGTGGCAGCATGTTGCCGATAGTTGCAGTGGTTGTCTGGGGTGCATCTGTTCCAAGGGCGCTTTTTTAGCCGTAATTTTGCACTCGAAAGGCAAAGCGATGGATAGCGCATCCATATCGTTCCGAGAAGAACTAAGGCTTGATGCTCCGCAAAGGACTGGATTTCCCGAACAGCTTCCATTCGGGATGGGGACAGCTTCTTACGAAGGCTAACTCCAATCCACCCTAAGCGGATTTTTATGTCCTCAAAGACATAGCAAGGTATGTTTTGAGTTACTCAAAACCTTTGGAGTTACTCTCCAAAGACCTTGCCCTGCCGGGTTGGTAGCCTCTCCGAAGTCGGGCTCCCCATGTTCCAATCTGACGATATGTTGTATGGTTCCATCATAGCTATATGCACCGCTTGTTCCATTTTGGTATGAACATAAAAAAGGATGGCAAGAGTTTTAATCCTACCATCCTTTTACAATTCATGGAGAAGTCTTATGGCAACCAGTTGTTCTCCATGAACCAAAGAAAAGGCTTATCTAATTCTTACACCTTTTCCATTTAGTACTTCACCTCTGACATCATCGGTCTTGCAGAGATACAAGTCGTAGCCAATAGCTGTAATGTCACTGTATCTTGGAGGTGTTATGACTTTGCCATTTGGCGACATCAAGCCATACCAACCAACTTCCGCCTCATACTTTTTGCAACTCGCTGTCTTTTGATAAGGCGTTGGTTCCGCTTCCGCTGTTTCACCTGTCAGTTTGCCATCATCATCGTAGTTTTTGGCCGTGGTGTATCGTATCTCATCGGTATCGTACATCATTCCTTCCACATTGCTGATGAGGAAATCATCTATTAATTGTCCCTGTAAATTATATTTGCGAAGCGTATGGTCTTTCATCGTTGCTGTGATACAGCCATCAGACACCCAAAGGTCTGCTTCCATTGGTGGCAATACTACTTTCAAATTCTCAGAAAGAACACGTTGCATTCCACCTTTGCTGACAATGAAGAAAGAATCCTTTGGATATATCGCATCATATTCAGCTTTTAACATCCAATTTCCTTTTTTGTCTATCAAACCAAATTTGTCACGTTTGTTGTTATGTATTACGCAATGTCCATTGTGGAATACATATCCTTCTGCACCAGTGATGTATGGAATATTCAAGTCTATAACAACATTTCCTTTGGCATCGATGAATTTTATCATTCCATTGTCATCTACGGAAGCCAAACCATCAGAGAATACCCATGCGTGCTTGTACTGAGGCTTGATAGCTATTTCACCCGTCAGCATATTGAAGTAGCCACGAGCATCGCCGTTACTATAACAGACAAGCGAGTCGTCCCCCAATGGTTTTGAAATCCAATGTATGCCCTTGACAGTCTTCTTGCCATCACGAGTCTCCACATATCCATCCGTTTCATAGGCACGGCTATAATAAGTTGCATTTCTTGACAGGTACTGCGGGTCATAGTAGGAGTCATCCAAATATTTCGCAGCATTCACTTTCTTGTAAACAAACTCGTATAACGCATTACCTCCAGCACATGCAAACACAAACATGATGAACGCAAAACAGCCTCCAACAACACGTCGAATAAACTTGCCATACTTAGATTCATCCTTCATTCCAAGTATCACGGTGAACCATTCTGCTGTTGCTGAAATAATACCTGTCAGCCCTTTCCAAAATAAAATAATTGCTCTTTTCATATGCCTCTTATTTTAAGCTTCTACTTATTTTCCTCCTCATCAAAGGCTTCATCTGCCAATCTACCATAGCAACCAAGACGTTCTTCCTTTGACATCGGTTCTGCACAAAAAGCAGCCTCATTCTTCATTTGAGAAAGACGAGAAAAGAAATTCATACGGGTCGTGGTGTCTTTGCGCATGGAAGCACGTGTTCCTTCTGAACTATAATCAAAATTACGAGCATTGCGGATAGACATCGACATAGCAACTTCCATTGAATCTTGATTTGCTCCCATGTAAGTGAATGTCCAGCCTTCTTTGCGAAGTGTTTCCACAAGTGCCTTGATGCTACTACCATTATATTCTTTGGACGCATTCTCATAACCGTCAGTAATGATAGTAACAACAACCGCAACATCCTCAATGTCTTTGATCTGTTTATGCATCGCGGTAAGGGTGAATCCCATAGCATCGTATAAAGGAGTTGAACAACATGGTTCATAGTCGTTCATGCTCAACGGATGTGCTTTACCCACAGGTACTTTGTCAAAAACATTACATGTCTCACAGCTACAAAAAGTAACCAGTGAAACGAAATGCTCCTGTGTGTCGGCAAATTTCTCTTGCGCTTTCTTGATTCCAACCAAGGTTTCGTTGAATCCATCCACCGCTGCTTGACGTATTCTCTGCATAGAACCACTACGGTCAAGGATTATCACATTGAAGATTTGAGTCTTCTGCATTGCTGTCTTGTTTCTTGTTTCTTCCATATTATCTGATATTTTTGTGTTACAAACTTTATATCTTTATGAATATAGAGTGAAACAAGTAACCATTCCTATCATCAAAGAATATAAAAATCCCTTCTGTTCACCACTGATTATTCCTTCATCCAAGATTGTTACTTCATGATTTTATGTTTCGATACCCTCATTGCTATTATATATATGAGAAGAACTAAAGTTGGCGTTTATCCTCCAATGCGTCAGACTTGATCTTGTTCTGCGCATTCTTTCCTATATGCCATCCGTCGCACCATGCACATTTGTATACCGAGAAATGCACACCATGCTTTTTGCCCATAGCCTCAGCTGCTCTTAATGCCACCCTCTTATTCGGATAAGGAATCTTGGGGGTTCCGCTACGACGAGAAATATGGCTATACTTACTGAATATTCCAAAGGCATTATGTGTGACAAAAATGTTTCGCCATGCACCCTTTCTTGTCAATTGGTTCCAAATGGCAAGAATACTATTTTTGAAACTTATTTTACATACATCCATCGGTTATAAATTTCTTGATGAAGTCTTAGGGTTGGTGTTATATGACTACTATCGTATGCTTTTTTCTTGCGGTTTCTTGACACCGAAAGCCTTCTACTTCATAAATATCAAACAGTCCTTTCTTTAATGGAGTAAGTTCATATGTTACAGTAGAATCGTCTGCACCACATAACGTGCGCCGTTCTTTTTCGGAATGTACGAATTTGTAGTTATATTCAACTTGAAAAGCAGTTTTATCATACTCTATACGATATTCTATGCCAACAGAGCCATAAACCCTGCCTTTGAATGTCAAATGATCACCATTAAGTTTAATTACTTGCATAACCTTTTTGATTATATGTAATGGAAATTGTTATAGTTAAATACGGATAGTGAAGTTCTTTCAGCATCCATGTTTTTGATACGCTGTGGTATTTCGCATAGAGGGATATCCTCGTCAAGTAGCCAACGTAAGTGTCCAAACATGATGGTATTGGACTTTAGAATCTCCTGTTGTGTAGCCATGACACCATATTCCTCCGCTTCTGACTCCTCAGATATTATCATGCCAGAGAACAGCCCATGCAGACCTTCTGCTCTTGCAAACTTATCAGCATGACACCATATACCAATCAGATTACCACCATGCTTGCGCAAATGGAAACTGTGTGGGTGTCCAACAATGATTTTGTCAAATTCATCCTTAGTGTCATCCTCTCGATAGAACAGCCCTTTGTCTGAGCCGTGTCCAAGTAGCATGATTCGTTCTTGTGTAGAAACATGATGCAACAAATGCTCCATTTTTTTATTAGAGCAATTACTGCTAACCATATTTGCATCCATACCCTCATATAGTGTAGAGAGTACAGAAGTCGTTCTGTCTTTTGGATGTACAACTAACATACTTACTTCTCGTATTTTTTCAACATTTCCTTTACATCGTCCATTGGTTGAAAAGGCACGATGATTTCCAAGTCCTTATTGATAATGCAATAAGCATTCTCTTCGTCATTATCTTCCATTCCGAAACCATCCTCATCAGCAAAGTAGCGTCCATCGGGATATATTGTCCAGCAGATGGCACAAACACCATTTCTGAAATTGTCATATCTGCCGAACCGATATCGAACAGATTTACATCCATTGAAATCAGGACATCCCTTATATATTGCATCAAAGTCAATCTCGTTATCTGTCACAAGAAGGCTTCCGTCTTCACTTACAAGTTGCCTTGTCTTACCTGTTTCCTTATTGATGATGGTGTAACTTCTTCCTTCACCACTAAACACTGCCATATTCTCACCTATATCGTAGGCATCCTTTAAATTATTCTTGTCCATATCCGTAAGTTATTATTTGTTGTAATAATTTTCCCATCTGTAATTTCCACTGATTACATTCATGTCCTCACGAAACTTTTCCATGTTAGGAACATTCATGACTGAAGTTGATATTGTCTTCAATGCTTTGGTTTTATAATCAATGGTCTCAAATGTAACTTTGACCCTTTTGTCTGATAGGAAAGAGTACGTTTCCTTTTTCAACGCAGTACCATACTTGCTGATTTCTTGCTTATATGCCAACAGCCCGTCTTTATACACACGTTGATGCTTGCTGCCATCTTCCCCTGTAACGGAATACACATTCAAGTCATCAGTTATTATTGGGATGAAGACAAGATCTTTATCATCTGACTCTATACATGGATCATGGTGCCATACTGTTTTGACGATGCGCCCATTCCGATATTCCGATTCCATTGAGGGCAGATAATCTGCAAATCGGCAAACCTTATAATTTTGCAAATCCTTTCTTTTAGGTTCCATTGTCACATGGAAGATATAAAAGCCACCATACAAGTCGCTTTGCCAAAAACTCAGGCAAGGTTTTACCGCTATGGTCAACTTATATCCGCTTTGTGCAACAATGCTATCACTGCCATATACCATATAGGCTTTAACAGCATCGCCATCTTTATCATATTCGATGTTCGTCTGTTGGTATTTTGTAGTGTCAGGATGTTCATAAACCATATCTGCTATCATTTGCCGAAAGCCAAGATACCCATATTTATTCCTTCCATAACTTGCGCTGTCTGAATCCAAGCCTTCAAAGATTTCACTTTTATATTGGAGGAGATGAGACAACCGTCCTTCATCATCGTAATCATACACAAGAGTTTGTGCATAACATTCCGATGCCCTTGCTATCGTGGCAATCGTTCGTCCCTTGTTATCAAAGAACTCCGTCAGACTGTTCTGCGGTGCATATTGCAAACGATGTACAGCATATGAACCATCCGAGAATCGAACGGAGTCATATTCTATAAATCCACAAGGTATCATCAAGGAGTCTTCCTTGTTGGCGTTGTTAGATGTATTTTGTAGTTGTTTGAAATAAGTAATGCTTATATCTTCTCGATTACAAGAAGCTATCAATAACAGTGCCAAGCCTAATATAAACAATGTATAACGAGTCCTCATAATTTTTTTCCTAAAATTTAGAAACATTCAATCAATATTGCCGTATAATTGTCATCTCCTTGTTTCTCACAAAGGTAATCATAAACGTCAAGTATCTCTTCCAATGGTTTGTCATCCCTCATCCTTGCTTGCAAAATGTCAGGAGCCATGCTTTTGTACAGTCCGTCCGAACAAAGTAAAACTCTGTCACCAGTCTGTAGTTTGATTTGTCGGATGTCTGGTACTGCCACTTCTGGGCGGTAAGAGAAGAAGCACTTGGCTACAATCTCCCATCCAAAATCAAAACGGATATGGTCTTTTGTCTGATAAAGTAATCCATCACCAGGTCTTTGTACATAACAGCGACTATCACCAATATGCGCAATGGTTGCCACATCGTTTTCAATACTTACCATGACCATGGTCGTACCCATCTCCACATGATTAAGCTCAGATGACTTTTTGTCAATTGCACAACTCGCTTTCTTGCAAGCGAGTTTTACCTTTGAGTCACAATCGGGCGAACTGCTATGCTTCTTCCAAAAGTCAGATATAGTATTGCATACCGTTTCACTGGCAGTCTCTCCAAAGGAATGACCGCCCATACCGTCACAGACTATTCCCATAAACTGGTTGTTTTGTGGCATATCAATGACCTTGTAAGCATCCTCGTTATTATGCCTTCTACCAGTCTTGCTTATTGTTGCATATCTTATCTCCATATTACGATTCTTTTTAGTTTATGATAGTATAGAGGCAAATGTAACCTCTAATCTATCTGTAACGTAATATTTCCGACAATATTATATTCAATAATATGGGAATCTTGGCTTGCTGTGTCATATTGTTCTATCAATAATATACTTGTGTTTGATACTTGATGTCATGTTCATCGCAATAATAGCAGATCTCGCTTTTCATGCAACTCCCATGTTTTTTGAACTTCTTTTTTAATGATTCGATAAGACTATAGTCGTCAGATGCGTGCAAAGACCTCATCAGACGATTGGTATTTGCCACATCAAAGAATACGAAAGACTCAACCTCGCCGTCTCTTGAATATTCTTTTTCAAATTCACCCATATCTTGCTCGGTAATGGTGAGTTTGCCATCTTCTATTTGCGCATAGATTCCTGTGAACTCACCATTCGTTTCATGTTTGTAGATAACCTCTTCCATAAATTCCAAGTGTTAATGTTTAGACAACCATTCAACAAGATTATTCACGATGCCATTGGCTAAATCCTTTGGACCATGAGTTTGTTCATTCGGTCTGTTGATGATTACAGCCAAGGCATAGCGAGGTTTCTTGCGTGGGAAAACTCCAACAAATGCCGTTTCTGCCAATTTATGTTCCCCATTTTCAAGTTCTTTGCCTTGATAGTTGCCATATACTCCTGCTATATCCACTTTCTTGGGGGCATAAGATGCTTGTATGCCTTTCCCTTTGTTCAGACCAATCAATACCTCTTGCAGATATTTACGTCCCAAAGGCGTAATGTTGTCAAATGTTTCCTCTGTAACTGAGTCTCCTTGCAAAGTCGGGAATGTCAAAGTGTTCTTCTGATAGGCACCATTAAAGAGCGCAGCCAATTCCATGGCATTTGTTTGCTTTTCGTCACTTGTCATTTTCTTCCATATACCAAAAGCATTGTCGCCACGATTTACCAAGAGTATCTTGAACATAGCCACGTTAGATTTATGTGTCAATGCTTGGCGACAAGTCATTACACCATAACCGCCAGACCGCCAGTTATGGTCACGAATGCTGATGCTGTCACCTATATTATATATGCCACCGCACAAATCCATCATGTCATCGAGTGAACCATTGATATCTGCCAACATAGGAGTAATGCCTACAAGTGTCAAAATGCGAGGACTACATGCTTGTTTCAATAGCTTGCCCTCTGAATAATCATCTCTATTTTTCTCCAATGCAACCCATGATTTCAGTCTTCCTGTTTGTGCATCTATAACAGCAATCTGTCCGTATGTTCCATTCAACATTTTCAACCCCTCAGACAAAACATCTTGGCATTTTTGAGTCATCACGCTATCTATTGTCGTGCATTCATCAAGTTTTGCTACATATTCAGGATTGTCCATCCATACACCAACAGTTTGATTGTTTTCTCCAACCACGCCAATGGTGCCACGCTCAATCCCTTTTTCTACATAGAAGTAGAATACCTCAATGCCATCTTCTGACACATAACGACGTGAGAAACCTGCAACATCTAAATCTATCTCCGTTACATTCTCATGCTTCTCCAAGTCATAGATACCCTGTTTGCCACCTTTTGAAACAACGGCAAACTTGGCAATGCTACAAGTGTCTATCTGTTCGCATTGTTCCAATGGTACTTGGGTGATGGGCTTTTTGCCAAATGCTTCTTCTGCGTCAATAGTGTCAGCCACTATCACTTCTTGGGCGAAGGACAACTGTCCGAAAAAGGCTAAAAACATTGTGATTAAGCCTAACTTGAAATATTTATTTGTGTTCATGTCTTTTATATTTTTGTATTATTGCATTTCTTCCATTTTCTGAGTCCATATTGTTTGTAGTTCTTGTTGCTTTGGCTCTAAATATGTCTTGGCATAACTAAGAATATCGTATTCGGTAGTTTCATCGTCGCCATCTTCCTCAAAGTCACAAGTAATAGAAATTCCTGTTTGGGAAAAAGCCGGTTCAAAGCCAACGCTATACCTTACTCTACTCTCCGTAGTGTTCAAATCCTTACAAATCTCACGAGCCATGTCTACATGCAAGTCATTTATAATAACAGCTCCAACAAGAGAAATAGCAAATCTACCATATCCAAGAGAAAACACCTTTACTATCCCTTCCGGTAAGCCAAGATACACTTCTCCTGTACCATCCTCATTGCATTTACTGATGTTGCACCTAAGTTTTTCTTCTTCTGCCAGCAACTTAGCCAACAAGACATAAGAATATCTGCTTCGGATTTCCCGTTTGTAAGTCCGTTTTTGGAATTTACTGAATATCCAACAGCAACCAATCATTTGTGCAATGCCTATAACAATGAGCCAAAATTGCGTAGTAAACATAATCGAATTATTAATGTGTCTGGCTATAAACCTACTTACAATTTTGTATGTTCAAGGATGACTCAATTACAACATGCTCTTCATCAAAACATATACTCTTCAGTGTTACCTTTTCAAGCACACCTTTCAACTGCTCTATTTCTGCCATGTTTACGATTACTCGATTGTTTGAGTTCTGAGTTATAAAGTTCGTTTTGTCTGGCAAAAGCCTCTTCAAGAAAGCAATGGCAGGAGTGATAAGCAATTCAATTCCTAACTTACCACTATATGCGATGTGCAGGTTGGAACCATCTACTTTCTCAACACACAGCTCTACACCAATACTCTTCGCAAAGCCTAAAAACTTTATTTTCGTTGACAAAGAAACTGTAGATGGAGCGACAAATGCCAACGACACTTCTTTCTTGAAATTATGCAAGATAAAATCTTGAAGTTCTGAATATTTTATTTTTACTTCCATAGGTGTTGTATATTTAAATATTAATTTTGTGTTTAATTGCTTTTTCCATCAATCAATGACTTCAATGTAGTTGGTATATTCAGGAAACCACTTGTCAAGCAATGCATCTGTCTTTCGTTCTATTTCTGGTGTGATGTTCTTGCTCATTTTCTGATAAGCAACTGAAAGCGAAAAAGCTTCATCTATCCATCCTATAATAGGCATGCGCTTAGCTGAAATCAAATCTACTGGGAACACCAAATAGGATATGGTTGACAAAATCATCAATTTATCACTTTTGGGAGTGTCCTTGCTGACCATGATGAAATAGAGCAACAAGAGTGGACGAGCACTAATACGACCGACTTTTGTTGCATACTCTTGCAGTTTGTCTTTCAAAGCAGCAGTGTCTATAATACTTGGTTTATTCATATCTTTAATCTTTTATAGTTATACATTTTATGTTATAGAGAGAATGGTTGTAGACAATCTATCACATGTGAAAATGAAAAACTTGCAAACCTTAATATTTTCATGGTCTGCAAGTCTTTCCCTTATGATGATTAAGCTTTTAAAATACCAGGTCTTCTATTTTCAGTTCTTTGATATCCAAACGTCCAACGAAACGCATTCTACATTCAGAAATTTCGTCATCAGTATAAGGCATAGGGTCTTCTATAATTTCGCCACAACCTATAACCTCAGCCCAACCATTATTCTCCATTGTAGAAGTCCAATAGATATAGCCGTTTTCGCCTATGTCAATTCCTATTTTTGAAAGTGTTTCCTTTGCCTTGTCCGTATCAAACGAATAACCTCTGCAGTGTTCCTCAAAGCCGTCAACAATTTCTTCTAAGCAACATCCGCACACATTGATAAGCAGTTTCTCCCAATGTCTGCACTCTGCAACAGTCCATTCAAGTCTGTTATAGCCAGGTTTTTCGAAGTCAGCATCCGTCTTAGGTAGTTCGTTGGGTGTATGTACGCCAATGCAGTCGCTGTCTTTAAGAGCCATCACCCATACATTACCATTCGTCTTGTCAACATCAAAAATTAGTCCTATCGCATGTTTGTCTTTGTTGAGACAGTATGATATGCTCAGGTCGTCGTAAAGGTAGCAGCCTATAATGCTTTTGCTTGTATTATTGTTTTCCATTTTTCCTATGGCAGATACCAATATTTTAGAAATAGAAACAATCTTATTGATAAACAATTACTTGTCCACTACCGCCACAATTACCACATGTTATAGTTTGTGGATTGCCATAATAATCAACCAACACATTTCCATACATATCAGTGGCATAAACTATACCACCGCCATTACAATATGGACAAGTGGCATAATTAGCCTGCGACTGAGTATCTTCATAATCGTTGTCATCATCACCGTAAGAAGAATGATGCCTCGGACGGCTTGGACGACTGCTTCTTGTTGAGCGATAGGTATCGTCTGCATTTTCCTCTATCGCACGTTCCACTTGTCCAGCCTCTCTTTCAACACTACTGGCAGCCTTGTTTGCCGCTTTCTTTTCGATGAATTCCAATGTTTCTGTCGCTGCTTTCTTGCCAGCCGAACCTTTACAAGAGGTGAAGAATGTTAACCCTAAAACACTAAAGAATAACATTATAGTTAAATTCGACTTATTCATGAGCCTTTCTTCTGATTATAAATTAAACTATTCCTTTCTCTTCCAATCTCTTCATCACATCGTCTGCAAAATTTCTAGCGTCAATTTCAACAGGCTGATAGTAATAGAGTCGGAAATCCACATCGTGCAAAGAACCATCATTGTATGGAATAACTATCCTTTGGCCTGTACTCCGATAATATTGATATTGCGAATCGTAGAAGTTCTCACGCCATGTTTCCACTTCTGCTCCAGACTCATGAATACATTTTACATCCACATTATAATGTTGATAAGCATGTCGCCCTTCATGAATGATTGTATTAATAACCTCCTTATGTATATTGGGAGCAGACGAACCTACATACATTGAATTAAGCACTATCTTGTGTTCTGGTGCACTTTGGTAGCCAAGAGTTCTTTCAGGCAAGTTTTCCAACTCGACTTTTAGGGCGGGGCGGTGTTCTATAGCGGCAATATGCTGTTCTATCTTATTCAGAACCTCTTCCTTTTGTTCCAAAGAGAGATTCTGCCAGTTCTCATACTTTATTTCCTCTACACTTTCAAGATAATCTGCTATGCCTTCTGACATTTCCAAATCTGTAACAAGCTCCGCACCTTCATAACGTGATTGCAAATTCTCTACTTCTTCTAATGATGCAGACTCAATATATTCGTTGGAACTATCAGCCAATGGTTCCAACTTATCATCCACTACCTCATTGATAGGGATAGTTTCGATTTTCTCTAATGATTCCAATCCCATCTACTTGTGATAATTTGACCCACAACTGCCCATGCACATACAGTTTGTACTAACGCTGTAGTTAGAGCCACAGCTACCCATACACATACAGCTGCTCATTTCCATACTTGGTTCATTGACACACTCTGTCGGTTCTACAGACTCATTTGTATTCTCTAAAGGAGTTACTTCATCTGTATTTTCCAACGCATTTGCTTCTATCTGTTCCAACTTTTCGTTGGTTTCCAACATCTCATTTTCCATTTTGATTTTCGTTTTTGATTATACGATTTTATTGATTACCTTGTTTATCTGCTGTATTGTAGCATTATCCTCATTTCTCTTTGCCATTTGCAACTGGTAACGACAATTTGCCACAAACAGCAGTTTGAATGCGCTACAATGGAAAGGCGAAGGCGTATTGATGTCATCCGAGCAAACATAATTCATTCCATAGCAATGAGTGCAGACCATATTGAGAATGCATTTTGCGCATTTGCCATTGTTGAAACATGAATGGTCTTTGAAATTAATAGCCTTAACTGCCTTTTCTGCTTTATCCTTTGATATTGTCACAGGGGAAAACAAATGGCAAGCATATGTTTTTCCTGTCCAATCCACGCATACCATATCCTCACCACAACTGCATGTTTTATAGTTTTCAGCATTCGAGTGCATAATGGCATTAATATCAACTCTCAACATAGAGAATGGTACCAACTGGGGATTTGCTATGTAATACTCAACCAATTTCTTTAATTCCGTTTGATAAATGCCAAGTTTTTCCTTAGACCACCCCACGGAATCTCCCATCGCCAAGTCGGAAGATATATATTTGAAACCTTTCCGATGCAGGAACTTTACACCATTCGCCATATTCGAAATCGTGTCTGGCGAAATGGTCATCTTCACGCTTTGGTTTGGCCAAGTATTGACGAAGAAATCCAAATCAACATTATGGAATGATGATGAACGATTGGCATTTTGCATAGCCATGTCTCCGTCAAAGCTCAATCCCAAATGAATTCTGTCTTTATTCTTGGCAAACCATTCTTTCATCTCGGTTGTCAGCAAGGTTCCATTGGTAGGAGCAAACAACATCATTTGTTTGTCAGTAATAGGTGTTGACCAAAGCCACTCGGCACATTCTTTGATAAGAGGAAATTCCAATAATGGTTCGCCACCCATGAACTGAATTTCAACAGTCTCATACTCATCGCCCAACGCATCCATTTGCTCTTGGATGATATTTTTGGCTTTTGTCACATTCATCTTGAAGTTGCTAACCTTTGGCTCATAACAATAACTACAACGCAGATTGCATTTATACGTTATCAACAACATGATGACCTTCTGTTTGCCCATACGCTTTTTTATAATTGTTCTCCGTCCTTATATTCAGAAATCTTGCCATCTACTGTGAACAACATTCCGTTGTATGGTTTACCATCAACGAAGATACCTTCAAACCATTTGGAATTACTCCAAAACAGTTTGCCATAGCCATTGAATTTGCCATTTTTTATCTCTCCGTCAAAAACTTCACCATTGGTTTTTCTGAATACGCCACGTACCATTTGGTTGAACTTCCATATTCCTTGGAATACGTCGCCACTTCCGAACCAACAGATACCATTGCCAGTACGTTGGTTGTTTTGCCATGAGCCAACATATACATCATGATTGGCATAGGTCATTTTACCCTTTCCCTCACGCATTCCATTATTGAAGTCTCCCTCATACTTGCTTGCGTATTTGTCCTTGATAGGGTCGTAGAATTTATAAAATCCCTTACCATGCATCTTGCCAGCTTCCCAATCACCATCATAAATGTCATAATTGGAGAACTTAAACACGCCATAGCCTTGGCGAACGCCATCAACCAACTCACCAGTATATTCGCCATTGGCAAACGTACAAGTGCCATATCCTGTATATTTCTTTTCTTCTGCCATGTTTTTATTATTTCTTTTGTTATTATAGAGATAGGCATTTTGCAATATCTATCTCATTTTTTACTTCATCTTGTTGATTTGTGCCAAATAGATGTCAGAACTATCACTTGAACCAACATTCGCACTATTGAAACCAGCCAAGACTGCTTGACCAATAGACAACTTTGCTATCACCTTTTGCTGCTCTGGTGTCAGACCGATACATTCTGCTATGCGTTGAGAGTCATCCGATGCCACCAATTTGTGAATAATCTTGACATTAGTGTTCTTTATGGCATCCTCAATCAGTCGTGTGGGAACTTGGTCAACTACCATCATGCCCTGTCCGTAAGCACGAACTTCTGAAAGGAAGTTGCTGAACATCTGTCCCGATTTATATTGTGGCAATTCAGGATTCAAGCAGTTAGCCATCACTCGATGTGCTTCTTCCACAACCACAAGATGACGGCATTTGTTGGAATTGAAGTCCACCTTGCCTGTTTCTGATTCTGCAATTCGATATTCATAGAGGAACTGAAGCAACAACGACATGATGAAGGCTCTGTCTTGGTCGTCACCAGCGTATGAAAGGTTGACAACAACCGGAGAGCCAAACAGTTCTTCCCATGTCATTTCACAATCATCCCATACTTTCTTGGCATCATTCCAAGTCTTTCCACATAGTTTCTCGTTGTTGAGTAATTCATTCTTCCATCCATATTTCAGGCTTTGGAAACGAGTCCGCAATGCAGCAGAGATGTTTTGTGTATTCTCTTTAGCATAGCCTATGTCAGACATCAATTCGTCAATGAAAGGAGCATTCACGGTTGTAAGCGTAGGGAATCCTTTCTTCATATAGTTCGCCTTGTCATCCTTGTCAAGCATCTGATGTTTGTCTGTATAGAGTTTATACAGTAGATGCTCCATGATGACAGGAAGAATGTCCTGCATAGGGAATGCTGATGCAAACGTAGCCTTTAGACGGTCGATGTGAGAAATTACTCTCATCTCGCTGTTAGGAAGATCTATTACTTCAAATGGATTCAACTGCAATTTGTCTGGTGTTATTCCACCCTTCGCATATCTCTCACAACCTGGAATGAATATCTTAATTTTCTTTTTCGGGTCTTTGACTGTTTTATTGTATTCTATTGCCCAATCTACATATTCTGTCTTGGCAGGTTCTATAACAAAGAAAGGACGGTCTGCTTTCATAAAACCGTCAAGAACGCTTAATACTGTATTGGTCTTACCGCTACCGTTTACACCACAGACAAGGGCATGGCGAGAGAGGGTGTCGAGGGGAAGTTTGACAGTAAGATTCGTTTTCGTGCCACTCCACATAAGATGTCCCATATTGATACACTTACTTCCTTCTAATCCTTCTTGTACTGAAATCTTAAAAGGAGGAGTAGCGTCAACGACATTAATACCAGGAACACTGTGTAATGGAAAATTTGCCATACACGCAAGTTCTTTAGTTGTTAACATTGTGGTTAACCCATTGAAGTTTGCACCAAAAGGATGAGAAAATGCGGTAGGTGAGTTGTTGTTAGATGTCTTGACAAGTGTCTCTATATATGGCGCTTTTAGAAAGCCGTAGTAACTATGCCTTCCTGCATTTTCACAGAAAGAACTTATATCATGGAATCTAATAGGCTCATAAACTGAATCTTTTCCGCTAAGAATCGATTTTAATTGAAGTGGACTTGTTGTATTTCCAGAATTGGAGAATAGATAACATCCAACATTCCACATACCAACAGCTTTTCCCTCTTCATATCTAATCCTCTGTTTGTTGAGGTGCTCTATTATATGTGAGATATGTGCATTAACCAAATTTTTAGTTATAGATTTAGTATAACTTTCAGATGTTCCATGTGTGTTTGTAGTTGTGTCACTTGTTCCATGCTGCATCGTATGCGTTTTAGTTTTTTGAGGTATCATTGCTGATAAAACGCTAATACCACCTAAGCCACCATTAGATACAGGAGAAGCCAAGAAATCTATTACATTAATAAATGGCATAATTGAAGGGAATGCCACCCCCGCAGCAATAAGTCCACCTCCCACAAGCAATGACTTACCTATCATTTTAGGGTCTTTCCTATTCTCCCCCATAGCATCGGATTCCGATTGGGTTATACTATGGGCTTGTGATATGGATTCGTTATGACCTCTTTGCATACTTTCTGCAAAAGAGAACGATTTCATGGATTCTGCTTGTCCTTGCATTTCGTTGCAAGTCGATATAATATTGTCAATTTCTTGTTCATCAATAGGCTCTGCTACAACTAGATAAGCCATTTTCCCATGTCGCTGACCACCCATTAGGTATTCTACAGAATCAGGATAGCCTGTTTCTGCATTGACACAAGGAATACCTGTAATAGCATGAACTGACGAGTATTTCTCATCCAGACATTCTTTTATGTCACAATACTCTTGACTTGCTTCATCAACAGGATTACATGACAATCCTTTCCAACTTACATTAATAAAGTTGTTGACATCTGACTGGAAACCCATTATGGCAACCTCATCACCTTGTACACCCAAATAGAGATTGAAACAAGTACCATTCCCTGCAATTAGGAACAGTAAACGTGTATGAGGTATTGCACATGACTGCAAAATGTTCTGCATGGTTTCAAAGCATATATGCAGATTATCATTCACAGGCTTTCCTATTTGGTTTATCTTTATCCAACTTGTATTAAGCAAGGATTTTGATGGTGCTGCTCTTCTTGCAAGTTTGAAATATGGGCTATTCTCAATATTCACAAGATGTTTACGAGAAAGACACATAGAAAGGCTTTGAGCCATCATTGTTGCTGTAGCAACTTGAGCTAAGCTATCATTGAATTGTTCTTTTTGCAATTCGTATGATTGATTTGGTACTAAATCTGGCATAACTGATAATATTTAATAAATTTCCGTTCTCAACATAGAAACTTGATTCTTTATCTATCTATACTGCTGAAGTTTAGCATTATCTACAAAATCTCTAACTTTTGCCCTCACCATGGTTGCTATATCAGAAATTGTGTCATCCAAGGGACTAATATAGTCTAAGCCATTGAAATAGGTACGCAAGTTAGTGTTCATGTTGCGCACTATTGATTTTCTGTTCCCTAAATCTCGATCTCTATAAGGACTCGTACTGTCATCCCAAGGCCAAAAATCTCTATCGTTGATAAACTTTTTTGCTTCCTCCCAAATATAATGTATCAAGCTTTGGCATGAATCAGGAGTTAAAGAAGCACTTATATCCAGTTCTATATTAAAAGAAAAATCAGAATCAACCACATCCAATCCCCAAGTTTTGGCAAAAGCTGACAATTTTTCTTTTATGGACGATATCATGCTATTTTGAACTGCTAAATTAATTTTTTCAGCCATAACATCTCCACTGGCAGACCATCTATTTAGCAAATTTATAAGTTCATCCTCTAATCCATCGAGATTATGCTTACTATCTTTAATAATATAACCATCTTCATATCTACTAGTTATGTTAGAAAATTCAGAATAGTACATGTCGCCTATGCATTTCTCTATAGTCGCTTTGAGGAGTTGTGGCAATTGATTGTGAATCCATTCTTCAACGGACTTCCATAATGGCGGATCAACCAAATTGTTTTTTTCGTTCATGTAGCCGAATGCAGCAATCCCTCGCGATATTGTTAGACTTGGATTGAGGTCAACAATTAGAGTTCCGTTATCTTTGCTAACATTGTATTTCTGAGACACAAGTTCTTTAAAAAAGAACATTCTTGAAGCTCCTCCAGTCAATATAACTTTATCAATTGAAGAAACACCTTCCTTGGTCAAAAAAACATCAAGCATATTTGCAAGATCATTTATGTAAACAGAAAGAATTTCAAGAACTTCTTGCTTTGAATATCCCTCCCCAGAAGAAGGTTCTATATATCTTCCACGAAGCGATTTATCGAGAAGAATTCTACTTAAGTCTATAGAAAGTTCGAATCTTTCTTGGTTAGGAGAACTAAAATACTCCTCTTTTAACTTTCTTATTACGTAAAGCAAAACATTGTTGCCTTTAATTGAACCACAGTTCTCTTCAACTAATGAAATATTCTCATAAGCTTCAGATTCATGCTCCTTAAGATATTCAAGAAAAGTTTCCTCTATTATTCTTGCTCCAAGTTTATATCCCTCATGAACTGGCTCAAATCGGCTTTCATTATTGAAATAAGTAAAGTCTATTGTACTAGAACCATAATCTATCACCAAAACGTTTCCTCCTTGTGTTCTAATACCACCAATAACAGCGCGACGTGCAGCGATGTACGCTGCCCTTGATTCTTTAACGATATCGACGACAGGAATGTTACAAGTTGAATTTGTGAATTCTTTATAGGCTTCTATTTGCTCGTCATTCCATCCAGAAGGACATGCTATATAAACAAGGAAATCAGTTTCTCCATCTTGTGAGACAAGTAATGGATTATTTGAATTTCCTTTTATTGCCTCGTAAGTTTTGGAGAGGAACATCTCAAAAAAACGTAAGTTTGAATCTGATATTTTAGAGTATTTTTCGCTCCCAATTAAAGGATCCTTAAAGCTTATACCAAACTCTTTTGCCTTTGCTATTTGATTTGCACTTGGCGATATTACAACCTCATCACTTGGCATAATACAAACAACAGAAGGTATTACTTTTTCTTCTCCGACAATATTCAGGTCTGACATCTGCACTTCATTTCCAATAACATTATCAGAATTTAAAAAACCTGCAGAAGTCTCACCATGTCCAAAATCTATACCAACAATATTTTTCATAATTCAATGTTATTTTTTCGTGGGAACTACGACATCTCCCTTTAAAATCAAAGAGACTTTTGACGCATTTTTCTTGATAATAGCAGGCGTAAACTGCTCAACAGTATTAATATCATCTTCCTTGACATTAAACAAACCTTTTGCCCCTTCTGTGTAATCAAGAGCTTCAAACCCTTGTTTTGAAAGAATTTGATTGATATTCTTTATGCTGTCTTTTACAACTGGCGAATTCCCCATATCCGAAAGATTGCCCAACAATGTTTGGAAACTTTCCAATACGCCAATGTATTTTTTTTCAAGATTGTAAGTTTCTTCCTTCTTCTTGAATTCATCATTTAAAATGTCCAAATGCTTACGATAAGTAAGTAAGACCTTGTCAATACAGTCACCAGCTATTTCTAATCCTTTAATTATGTTATCTACATCAGTCGAAGCTAATGAATATTCTGGAAACTTTACATTCGCATCCCCATCTTCAAGGATATTGCTTTTATCAACATATAAGCTGTAAAGTACTTTGCCTATTATTGCACTAACCACAGAACCCAAAAGAATCACACCCCATGAATTTGGCTTGCAGATTGTAGCCAAAAGAGTACCACCAGCGGCACCTGCCAATGTTGGACCATACTCTTTGGAAATAGTTTTGTTCGATGCTTTTGCTGAGGTTCTTTTCGGCTGAACCTTTTCATTAGCTATCAATGAACTAACCTTTTGGCTAAGTTCTATATCTGAGCTATACAGAGTTTCCATAACTTTCAGTATAGGAGACAACAAGTCCTGTTCCAACAAAGACAATTGATTCATGTACTCTGAATCTTTACGAGTCAGATGTTCTACGTAATCAATACATAATCGCTTGATTTCATCTGCATTAGAAGGCAATGTTAATCCCTCCAATTTGTGGCATAACTTACCTTTGTTATCAGCAATTAACTCTGCCAGTCTTTTGTAATTCGCCATAATTTCCTTTTATTTGATGTTAATATTATAATCCTTAAACTCATCCCACCCATCAATGTTCTCGCAGAACTCATTTCTGAGTTCATTCATTCCATCAATGGCATCCACATTATCTAAGACATCAAGCAAATCAGAAAAGTCCTCATTATCAGAAGACTCTTTCATAACAAGCTCGTCTTCCTGTTTGGTGCTAACACCAGCCACAAACGCTGCTAATATATTATTTGAAATGCTCATGATTTTGCCTTAAATATTTTGTTTCTCAATTCTTTAATTGCCTCTTTCTTCAACTTTTTTAATTTGACTTCTGTTATGTTCATTTTGGAGCAAACGGTTTCATAACTTGCTCGCTCTATGAATAAAGAGATAAGAACTTCTCTTTTTATATCATCAGAAATCAAATTAATATGTTTTTCCAGATTGCTTATCTCGTTGAAATAAATAGCCAAATCCCGTAGTTGGTCTAAAGCACGCTTCTTGATGTTGTAGATGTTCGACACTGGAGTATTCATTTCCAAAGCAAGTTCTTCAGGTTCCATATCCTTTATAAATAAGGAAAATATAACATGCCTGTATCTTTCGTTCGGCATTGCTTGCAGATACTGGTTAATGTCAAGTTTTATTTTGCTATCTGCTTCGTCAGAAATTCTGTTACTTACGTCATCAATATCAACATCGTTGCTGTCTTCTTTTGAAAACAGACTGTCATAATATTCAGGGAATCTGTGTTCTACAACAGCCTTAAACTGCCTTATGGCTTTTCTTGCCAAATTTCTGAGTTTCGACTTTTCTACATCCAACTTGATGGCGACTTGCATATCTTCCATCTGTTCAACATACTTGAACCACATATATTTGCGGTACTCAGCTTTCTCCATTTCGCCAATCATGCTTTCAAGAACAGCCGTATCAAGAATGTGTGCAGGAATATCAAAAGTTTGTTTACTTGAATTATAGAAATGCCGAACCGCAACAGTCTTAATCCAATCAAACAATGTTGTTCGATAGTCATAAGTTTTTAATGCGTGCCAAGTTTCTCCTTCGGCATTTGGCTTTTTAAGCAACAGATAAAGTTCGTTTACAAGTTCGTCATATTCAGAATTATTGTCAAATATCGTCCAAAGAATCTTACTGAACAAAGGACGACATTTTTCATGAAAGAAGTAATAGGCAAAATCGTCATCGCTGCATATCCGTGCAACAACAGCCTTTTCTTTCTCTATCAATTCCTTTCGTGACGAATAGAAATGAGCAATATCCTCTATGTTATTTGCCATAAAGTAGAAAATTCAATATATTACACTTTCCCAATTTTCCAAAATGCAGGGACTCTAATATTTTCAAGGGGAATACCATTCTTCAATACGGAGAATGCGTGATGACAATGTTTATTTTCATCTAAAAGGGCTATTGTTATTGCTGTTCTATTTTTTTTTGTATCTATCTTGTAAACTAGTACATATCCCTTTTTTAATTTACTTTTCATTACTTCTATATTTATTTCTGGAAGCAATAACTCAACATTCTCTTTTATTGTAGGGCAAAGTTCATTCGAAGGAATAATGATTGAAGCATAATTTTTGTATTTCACTCTTAGAAAATTGGTTAAACTTCCTAATGCATTGTAGGCATCTACCAAAAAATCAATAATATCTGTTATCATTTTAATGTAATACTTTAGTTAAACCAACTTTTAACTTCATCTAAGGACATACTTGTTTCTTCCCAGAATTCAGAGAATTCATTTTTGCTAGGAATATGGCATACGGCTTTTACTATCTGTCTAGCAATTTCGTATCCTGCTTCTTCACCACTATTCGCCGCAAATATTGCAGCCATTCTACGACCTACTGACCATGTGAAATAAGCATTTAATATTGCATTTGAGGCAGGTATTAGTATGGCACCTAAACCAAATGTAAATATTGCAAGAATACCACCAATTGCCCACGTGAATATTTTAGAACCAGTCCAATAAGCACCAACTCCAGCGGCTATAGTTCCTGCAAATTTTATTGGCTCTTCACTAAAACTTACATAATGTTCATCTGCGATTTTTGTCATCATATAGACCCAAAAACCTCCTACAGCAGCAATATCTATTCCAGGAACAAATGCCCCTGGTACTGCTGCAATACCGCATTTTATAGCAGTATCCTTAATGATTTGTTTAATTTGATAACTTGGCATTGTATTTTATATTTTACTTTCAACCTCTTTTTTAATAAATAACACACGATAGTTGTATTGGACGATTATCAAGGACTTAGCTATCTGCAAATCTTGTGTAAATATCTTTTTTACAATCATTGCTATATCTTTATAATGAGGTAAAGAAACCTTTTACTTCTGCTTATATTCTACCACCTCACAATAAGCACTCGGTACATATGCTGTCAAGACAGTCAGCAAGTTGTCCACAACAATGCCCACTCGCTGTTGTCCTTTATGACGTGCCACTATTCCCATAAAACCTTCAAACTCACCTTTTACCACTCGTACCAACTGCCCTTTCTCGAACTTCTGGATTTCTCCAGAGACAATGATAACATCATCTTCTTCTGAAGCGCACGCAATTTTGAGACTTTTCATCTGATAGTCGGGAACAATCAATGGAGTTTTCTCTATTCTGCTGCCAATATGGGTATGATGATAATAAAAACGAAGAAATGGGAGGTTTACATTGTCGTAAACAAAAAGTTTGAGTTGTTCTTCTGTTCCGTGAGCGAAAAAGATGTTAGGTAAACGTGACTCAGTAACAACTTTGCGCTTACCATTTATAAGTTTAACCGTATCGATGGTAGGATAGAAAGCCGTAATGCCTTTGGCAGTCATATAGTCATATGCCTTTTTCTCTCTGCCATAAGTGGTACGTAAGGCATACCAATGAGGAACATCTTCCTCTTTTTGCGCTTTAGGCTTTACTGCTATATGTGCATTTCTGGTGGACACCCCTGTTTGTGAACTCTCCGCAGATACAGTGCTTTGAGCTTTGGGGAGGGTGTTGGAGGTAAGTCCAACACAGGGAGGAGTTTCACCACCTCCTACGGTGTGTACATCTTTCAATGCACGTTCATCGACTTTCATATCGGTGTTAACTTATTCTAAGCAGAACCCAGTTAATAAATTGACACAAAAAAAGCGTGGAATCGTCCTGTTGCCCATCCCACACATCGAGGCTCTTGCATTGCCTATTTTGGTTGAACAGACAACGTTAGAGCCCACGCCGATATGAAAATCATTACCGCAAAGAGACCTATATAATACATTTGACTGTGCCCAAAAGGGTACAATCTATGCTTACAAGGTCTCCACGGGATTTTGATATAATCACACCCGGGACATCTATCGTTGCTTAGTTCAAGACCAAAATATCGATATGGTTGCAAGATTTCGATGTGTCTTAAACAGAGCGTCAGATAAACGCCTTATATGTCTGGACTGCTTTTCCCACCCAACACCCGCTTTTGTATAGATATGTCAGATAAGTGACTTCACTACACTCAGCACGGCGTAGGCTGCCGACTCGATTATCTTGTAAGAACACGTCTAACTGTGACAAAAAACGGTCGAGCATATACAGTCCGAGTGCAAAAGTAAGGAAATTAATCGAGAAAGCAGCAATAATGATTGAGAAAATCTATTATTTGACGTGGATTTAAGACTATTTAAGCCAATTCGCTTGAATATCTCGATTATTTTGTGTAAGAAAGCGCACCGTAATAGATGACAAACATTCTAAAATATGCAAACTGCGCTACAAATAGAAAGCAAAAAGCGCACAGAGTGATACAACCATTTGGTATTTCTTCTCTGTACGCTATTATATAATTAAGGTGTAATGCTTAACTGATACCTCTAGGCATCGTTCCATTCATCACGATAATCGTCGTTCGCCCCTGCTTTCCTGGAGTAGCTTGACATTCTTTGCGATTTCCTATCTTTTCAACAAGCCATCTTCTAAAAAGCAATGCTTGGTATGTATCCATTTGAAGTGCTATGTCGATAATCACTTCCATATCATAGACATGCGCAGAATATCCATTTTCAAGTTTGACGTATTGAGAATGCTGGAAATCTTTCAGCACACTTTGTTTCCAAATGCGCTTGATGGTATTCTTCACTGCTGTCCCTGTTACATTCAACAGTTCGGCAATCTCCCAAACAGTCATCCACACCTCACCATGATGTGGGGCGTAGATGACCATATCTTCTTGTATTGTTATCACTTGTCGTTTCATACTATGCCTTTTTTGTGTTCGTATTATCGCTGCAAATATTCCCGAATGTGAATTCCTCAATGTGATTGAGTTGTTGGGACAACTTTTCTACATCCTTGCTCAACTTTTCCTTGGTAATCTTGGCGTACACTTGCGTGGTCTTGATGTCTTTGTGACCAAGCATGGAACTTACTGTTTCTATTGGTACACCATTGGAGAGGCAAACCGAGGTTGCGAACGAGTGCCTTGAGACATGCCAGGAAAGTGGCTTGGTGATACCGCATTTCTTTCCCAATCTTTTGAGCGAACGCAGACAACTTCTATAAGGTGGTACAGGAAAGACTCTGCCATCCTTGCACAATCCACGATATTTCTCCATTATCTGCTTGGGATAGTCAAGCAACTTGATGTCGGCTTCCGTTCCTGTCTTCTGTCGGTGGATAACAATCCACTCGCCATCGTCAAAAAATGTCTTGATGTTCTCTTCCTTCAAGTTGTACAAGTCAATGAATGCGAGACCTGTGAAACAGCAGAATAGATACAAGTCACGCACCAACCCCATATGCTTTCTGGTGATAGGAGTTTCCATCAACAGGTGAATTTCTTCTTTTGTCAGAATCTCCCTTGTTGTTTCCTCGTTCTTGTACTCGTATCGTCTGAAAGGGTCTTTGACGAGCCACTCGTTATCAATCGCCCGAAAAATCATGGCACGGAGATTACGGACAAACACCATTGCGGAATTTATCTTCAGTTGCTTGTCTATTCTAAGGAATGTCTCATAGTTCGTAATAAACGGCAGGGACAATTCTTTCAAGGCAATGTCCTTTACACGATAATGCGACTGCAAAAACTCGCCCACGTAAGCACAACCGATTCTATATTTTGTGAATGTGCTCAAAGATTTCATGCCAGCCTTGTATTGTTTTTCCATTTCATCCCTGCTTTGCTCATAGACTTTCATCAAAGTATGGCAGCGATACTCCAATCCAAGAAAAGCGTTCTTAACCTTGTCGGCAGAGACAAAGTTGTCTCGATCTATTATCTCCTGATAATGCTTGCTGATACTCACACGCATTTTGTCCAGTTTGCGGTTCACCTCCAAGGCTTGCATACTTTTTCCAGTCATGCGTCCGCCCTTGGTGTCCCACAAATTGGGATTCACAGTCATCTTGCAACTGAACTGTGCCTGTGTTCCGTCCACTGTGATACGTCCCATAACTGGAACAGTACCGTCTTTCTTTACTACCTGTCTTTTGAGGTAGAAGATAATTGAAAATGTACTCTTCATAACGTCATTCTTTTTTGCGTTCAAAATTAATACATGAAGAGTCTTTTCTTGCTACGCATTTCACGGCAGAACACGGCAAATTTGGTTCGTAACCAAAAATCTTACGTTGCTCATTAGTAACTCACTATAAATCAGAGCATTCAAATTCAATTCGTAACCTTCCTCATTCTTCCGAACCTCAACATTCACCATTGGGGGTATAGGTTACGGATAGGTAACGTTCCTCTGTCTCATCTTGTCGTATTCCTGTCTTCGTCTGTCCTCGCCACTTTTAACCAAAATGAGGAAAGTAACTGATAACCAGTAAACTTTCCTCATTCTTCTCTCAAACACTTTTTATATGTACTTTCGCATCCCGAAAGTGTATTATCTGATGGCAACGCGCGCAAATCCTATCAGTATCACCTTCTAGGTTTGGCATATCGACAGCCGAATGAATCGACCAAGATTGCCAATAATTTTAATTTATTACCTCTTAAAAAAAGAATTAAAATGATGAACAAACGTAGAACCAGTGAAATAGGCAAGGCGAAGTACCTCCTTTTCGCACCTTTAGCAGGAGCGTTGCTTATGGTGAGCAACATCGAGAGTGTGGCTCGTGAGATTGGCGAGCAGATTCCGGAAGTAGCCGAGGTTCAGCAGAAGGCTGAGCAGGCTCTGAATGCTGATGTGGCTGTGGCGAATCCGACGGCTGAAGAAGCAAAAGCTGCCGCAGAAGCCAAAAAGGCAGAAGAAGCTAAGGCTGCTGAATTGGCAAAGTTGGAAGCTGAACAGAAGGCGGAAGCAAAGGCTTCTGACGCGATAGCCCCAGCCGATACAACCAAGAATGTGGTTTATGATGTAACAGAGACATTGCCGCAATTTCCTGGTGGTCAGGAAATGATGATGAAGTATCTGGCTGCAAACATCAAATATCCGGCTTCTGCCGTCAAGGCCAAAAAGCAGGGCCGTGTGATTGTAACCTTTGTCATTCAGAAGGATGGTAGCGTTACCAATGCCCGAATTGCAAGATCTGTAGATCCGGAACTGGATGCCGAGGCTTTGAGAATCGTGAAGGCGATGCCTAACTGGACTCCTGGTACACAGGATGGTAAACCGGTAAACGTAAAATATACCATCCCTGTTATATTCTCTCTGATGTAACCCCAGGGAAGAAAGAAGTAAAATAGAATATCAATATCGGGTTATAAAACAACTCAATAAAAAAGAGCATAAATCTCAACTCAATAAAAAAGAGCATAAATCTCATCTCATCAATAGAGTATGAATTCTCTATTGGCATGTAGAATGAAAAGGGCGGTTTTCTTGCGTGATGCAAGAAGCCGCCGTATGCGGAACCGCATGTACGGTGGTGTGAGAGGTCGGTAAATATGAAAATAGGAGATAAACACCTATGATTAGTGTTTACCTCCTACTCGATTACTTCATTTTCTGCATCATCAGGCGTGATTTTTCCTTAGCCAAGGCTTGCATATCCACGGCAACATCGTCTTCATCAACGATTTCCACACCCGTCATCGTTTCTATCACATCCTCCATGGAAACTACGCCGCGAAGGCATCCGTATTCATCTACGATAATGGAGATGTGCTCTCGCTTTTCCAGCATCTTTTCCCAGATCTGATATAGCGATTCATCCTCGTTGAAGGAAAGAATCGGGCGCATCAGCTCGGATAATCGGGTTTGGAATTCATCGTCTGAAACCGATTTGAGAACCACATCCTTCAGAACGTAGCCCACGATGTAGTCCTTATTGTTATCATATACAGGAATGCGTGAGAAATTCCACTCCTTCTGTTCGTAAAACTCCTTGGTGGTTAGATGCATATTAGCAGATTCTACCACGATGGATGGTGTCATCACCTCTTCTGCCTTAACTCCAGCCAGACGGATGCAGCTCTTGATGATCTTGCTTTCCGATTCACGGAAGATGCCTTCTGTGGTTCCTACATCTACCATGGCAGAAACCTCTTCGCGGCTCATGGAAGCCTGGTGGCTCTTAGGCGTGAATACCTTTGTGATAAGTTCCGAGAGCAGTACCAGAGGGTAGGTAATGAAGATGAGTACCCGGATGATCTTGGTGGATGGCATTGCCAGCGAGCGCCAGTAAGAAGCACCGATGGTCTTCGGGATGATTTCTGAAAGCACCAGAATCAGTAAGGTGAGAATGGCGGAAATGATACCGAAGTATTCTTCGCCAAAGAGCTTGATAGACTCGGCACCCACGCCGGCAGAACCGATGGTGTGGGCGATGGTGTTGAGCGAAAGAATGGCACCCACTGGGCGATCTACGTTGTTTTTATACTGTTTCATCAACGAGGCAGTCTTGTTGCCTTGATTCTCCTTCATCGAGATAAACGACATCGGAGTAGAAAGTAGCACCGCCTCCAGGACGGAGCATAAAAAGGATAGTGACAGAGCACCTAAAAAATATAATATGATTAAACCCATGTAATTTTTAATTCGTTAATAATATGTTATCTCAAGCAAGATAGGTATTATTTCCGAAGACTGCAGTTGAGGATGTAATGGGGTACATTACATCTGTTTTGATTCGATATGAGCGTATTGGTAAATATCATCATAGTTATGTTCTATTTTTCTGCAAAGATATGGATAAAACTATGAATCTGATGTTATTTTGTTGAATATTAGTGTGTTTTAATATGTTTTTAGTAAATATTTGTAAAGGATGTTGTTAGTTAGCAACTGATGACTCATGTTATTTTAGTGATTATATACAGATCAAAGGGGAAGAGAACTCATTCTTTCCCCTTTGTTCTGTATATGAGTTACTATGTAATACCGTTAGTTCAATTATCGCATCTTGCGGTTTTTCCCATTTTCAACTTTACAGCTGTACCTTTACAGCCTTTCCGTCATATTCCACGCTCTTGCTTGCCTGCATAGGCTGATCACCTATTCCGCTATCAGCACCCACCAGCACGATGTGGAATCTGCGATGCTGGAGCATTCCCTTATAGCTGCCCTTGCGTGGCGCGATGTTCAGGGTTCTGGCTGCTTCATTCCATACAAACTGGATTTCAGAGAATTTACCTTTCTCATAGTTGTAGTTGTCGCCCTCATCCTCATAGAGCGTAAATTTACCATCAGCACCAGGATAGACACGGATTTCCAACTCATCCCAAGGCTTCTCTGAACTATACTGCACTTCAGGACCGAATGGCAGGATGGTACCAGCCTTGATGAACACAGGCATGATGTCGATAGGACAAAGGCGCTGGATATCCTGACCGCCCTCATACTGGGCATTGCTCCAGAAATCATACCATTTATTACCCTTTGGCAAGTAAACATTCACAGGCGCAGCTGCCTTCCTTACATCAGGATAGATGGTATGGCCCTTCTTCTCCTTATCCTTCCAGGTATATAAAGGATCGGTTACCGGCTTCACCAGGATGTTGCGGCCGAAGAGATACTCATCGTTCAGGCGGGAAGCCTTCTTGTCTGCCGCATAATCCATTACCAGGGCACGCATCATACTTCCGCTATTCTGTACACAGTCGCTTGCCGTACTGTAGATATAAGGCAAAAGGCGATAGCGCAGCTTGATGGTCTTGATCATGGCATCATAAGCCCAGTCGCCCTGTTTTCCGAACTCATACAGTTCGCTTACCATCGGCGAAGAACAGTGGTTGCGCATCAATGGCATGAAGGTTCCCCACTGCATCCAGCGGGTCTGCAATTCCTGAAGGGCAGGGTTCTTTGGATTCTGTTCAAACTCCCAGTAGAAGAAACCACCCAGATCGGTGTTCCAGAATGGGATACCGCAGAGCGAGAAGTTCAAGCCCGATGGAATCTGGTTCTTCATCTCGTCCCAGGAAGCCACCACATCACCGCTCCAGCAGATGGTGCCATAATGCTGAATACCGAAACTGCCGCTTCGGGTCATCTGGAGCGAACGCTTTGTGTTGCCCTTCATCGCTCTCTGGTGCTCATAGATGCTCTTGTTGTGCAACAATGGGAAGGCGTTCTTCACGCCCAGCCATGAACCATCGTAGGTCTGATAGTTCTCATCGCCCGGCTTCTCAAAATGGTCAGGCTCCGTAGAATCCGTCCACCAGGCATCGAAGCCCATCTGGTAGAGATGAGTAAGATACTTCCAGTAGAGGTTGCGTGCCTTTGGATTGAAGACATCGTATGGCATCACGCCACTGTTTCTTGGCCAGGTTTCGAAAGGAAGGAGCGCATTCATCTTCTTCAGTTCACGATACTGATCTGTCCAGGGACCGAAACTTGCCCAGATGGAAATCATCAGATGGGCATCGTTCTTGTGAACATACTTCACCATTTCCTCCGGACTCTTCAGACGAGGCTCTCCTTGTGCCTTCATCTGCTTCATATCGGTAGGAAGATACTTGGCATAGGCTGGGTCGCCCACCTTATTTATATAGTATGGGTTCTGGAACTTCATCGCATTCCAGTTGGAGTCGCATCCCCAATACTGCCAGTCCTGCACGATGGCATCGGTAGGAATCTTCAGTTCGCGATACTTATCCAATACGCCAGCCAGTTCGTCGCTGGTCTTATAGCGCTCACGGCATTGCCAGAAGCCCATCGCCCATTTCGGGAACATCGTAGCCTGTCCGGTCAGCTCGCGGATGCTGGCGATGACTCCATCCTGTGTACCATCCTTGTACATGAAATAGTAGTCGGCGCAGGTTCCCACTTCGCTGGTAAAGGAAGTACATGATGGCTGGTTGCCATTATCCTTGGATGCTACTACATCATTGAAATAGGTTTTTCCCGCATTGTCCCAGTAAAGACCATAGCCCTTCTCGCTGGTGAAATAAGGGATGGCGATATAGGTGTTATGATTCCAGAGTTCGATGTTCTTTCGGCCACGCTGATTCATATAAACATCACGCAGCTGTCCCAAGCCATAGATGGCCTCGTCGTCGGCAAGACGGAAGTCTTGCTCTATGCGGTACTTGCCCTTGTTGGCTTCATCCTTGCGGGCTTCCAGACGGGTCTTCGTATCAGTAAGTAGCAGCTTTCCATCCTTCGAAAGGAAGCGGATTTCGCCAGTCTGCTGGTTCAGTTCGATGCAAATGAAATTAGACTTAATATTTACAATGTCTCCATTTTCCTGTATCTGAACATCCTTCAGCTGCTGAGGTTTCAAGATGACAGAATAGCTTTTCTTCTGAACGGGAGCAGCAAGTCCGGCATCTGATTTTAAGATGCGGACGATGGATGGAGAATAGAACTCGATGGTTACATTCTGCTGAGCCACCTGGAGGGTGATAGACTTGGCAGCCGCACCTTTCTGTGTGCCTGCCACCTTTACGCTCTTGGCGCAGAGTTCACTTGGAACGCCAACGACAGCAATGCCCAAAAGGGCAATGAGAGATAAATTCTTTAGCATACTTTTGTTTATTATATTAGAGGGTTTATGATTTGTCCAGTTACAAATACATCAGATTGTATTTCGGTTGCAAAGGTAATGCTAAATGGTGGAAAAGGGATAAAACAAATGAAGAATCGAGTGGCACATTTGTTGAAAAATGCCGGAAAAAGCCCCATTTCAGGGCTGTTCCGGCATCATTTATCTATATTCGGAAGGCAAAACGCCAAATTCCTTCTTAAAACACTTGGTGAAATAGCTGGGCGAGCTGAATCCAGTTCGCTCGGCAATTTCATTCACACTCAGCCTACCTTCCTGAAGCAAGACTGCTGCATGATGAAGGCGAATGCTGCGGATAAATGCCACAGGAGTAGTATGGGTCAGAGCCGTCAGCTTTTTATAAAGTCCTGTCCGCTCCATACAGAGATCCTGTGCCAGTTGTTCCACGCCATATTCGCCATCTTCCAGATGCTGTTCTACCAAAGCACGCACCTGAAGAATCAGCTCGGGTTCCCGATTGACAGCCTGGGCTGTTTCCGGTAGCAGGCTATCCTCAGACAAGGAAGGAATATCATCTTTAGTGGAATCGGTATTTATTACATTTATTTTCTTCCCTCTACGTAGATAAAGAGTGATGATGCCCACCAGAATCACGAGGAAAACCACAAAGCCAGCTATCGCCCATCCCGACTTCCACCAGGGTTGGTCTATTGTAAAGAAGAGGCCCAACATGGGTGAAACATAAATCAGACCATCGTGATAGGTTCCCAGCCAGATGCCTCCTTCCTTGTCCCGATAAACCGTATTGATGCCCGTGGTGAGTGATTTTCCATCAGGTAGAGACAAGTCCTTTACCTCGCGTGGAGTAGTTCCCAACTTGAAGTCGAACATCAGATAACCATGCTGACAGCTGATCAGAGCCTGATTGTCTGATGACATATTCAATGTATGCAAGATGTAATCGCATGCGAAGATCTTGGAATACTTACGGGTTTCCGGATTAAAATGCAGGAAGATGGAAGCATCCGTCTTGTTCTTTTCATCATGTCCGGTTCTAATCTGGTAAAACTGTCCGCTCGGTGTCTGAACGGTGAGTGAGGTGTTCCGATAATGCTGAGCTTCAGCTGTTGAATAGGCAGAAGTGGTATAGACCAGCTTATCTTTCTGAAAAACCGCCACGATTCCCGAATCCATGAAGGCATAAACCTGTTTGCCATCGGTATCCAGATCCTGCAGACCACCCCATTCCTTCTTCAAATGGATCAGATTGCCATCCTGCGTATTGAGCAGTGAATCACCCATCACAACCCAGACATTCTTCCTGCTATCTACAAACAGATCCTGAATGGCATTCCCAGTCGGGCAGTTTCGCATCATTTTCATCTTATCCACTTTTCCATTTCCTGGCAGAGCGTCAAGGGGATGCTCCAGAAGTCTGCCCTCTGCAAGCAGAATACAGAATATCTTCTGGTATTCCTTTACCCATAACCTGTCCTGGCTATCGGCATAAAGATGCGTCTGCCCCTTGTATTTCGTGATGCTTTCTGCCTTTTCTGCAGGAAGGGGAATCAAGGAGAAGCGCCTTCCATCATAGAGATTGATGCCCTTGGGAGTTCTCACCGCCAATCTGCCATCTGTCAACTGCATCATCTGTAGAACACGGTTATCAGAAAGCCCCTGTTGGGTATTGAGCACATAGAAATAATCGTTTGTCTCTACCTTCTGGGCAGAGCTGGTAAGTATCCAGCCGCCAAAGCAGAGGAAAACGATGCATAGTTTGATGATATATGGTTTATAACTTCTCATAGAGCCTTATTGTCTATTTTCATTGCTGCTATTTTGCTTATTCTTTGCAAAAATATAAAAAAAAATTGAGACTGACAAGACAAGCAGGCAAAATTTTGAGGCTTTTACAAAGAAAAAGGCTCCCTTGCATGGAAGCAAGAGAGCCTTTGGCTATTGTTTTTTCGTTTTTACATCCCGAATCTTTTCCTATCTTGGAGAGCCAGATGGAATGGGGGATATTGTGCAGGCGGTGATAAATAACTTTACAAGTTAAGCGTGGATGAAAAATCTCTTAAGAGAAGATGGGCTCAAGGTTCCACAGAGCATCCTCAAATTGCATAATTAGTAGATACTTTACAAGATTTTTAGTTCAGTTAGTGAAAAGGGGAGTCTGCTGGCAGTGATGCCGGCAGACTTCTGTATTTTTCGGATGCTTTTCTGATGCATTACCAGATAGGTGGGGACGTACCTTGCTCAAAAGAAGATATTCTAGTGGTGGGTGGAGTGATTTGCAGAAAATATTTAAGGTGGATCATAAATCTCCTTTCACGGAATCTGGATTGTGTTGAAAATAAGATAGTTAAGTGTGAAAGGAAAATTCTCTTTATATTGAGATGGTAATTGATGGCTAAGCATAAATATGGCGATGTGCCTTGCTCCGATAGGGAATAGTGAGCGTCTTGATAATGAATAGTGGGTGTCTTTGTTATGAATGTTGGGATGAAGTATAGTAACCAGAAGGATGAGGGATAGATATTGGCAGGCAAAAAGGGACGATTTATCGGCTGGATGACTAAGTTCGTCTATATGGATGACTCGGGTCATCTATATGGCTCACTCCCGTCATCTATATGGATGACCCGGGTCATCCGATACAAAGAAGCCTTTCTATTCCTTTTGTGATAGTTGCTTTCTCCTTTAGACTAAGTTGCCTTCTCCTTATATTTATATTCCTTTCTGCTGATTATGATTGTTGTTTCTGAGAATTCTCCTTTCATACTTAAGTAGCTGATTATGAGTATGCTCTGGTGATTGTGAAAGGAGAATGAAATTTTAATTGCTATTTATGTGATCTGTGAGTTCGGTCATAACGACCAGAAGGAGAAGTCGGCGGGCTGTGGCTCTGAAGCTGGTTCCGGATATGGAGACCTGGCATGCTGACGGTAAGGATCTGATGCACGTTCGCATCTATGCCGTAGATAAGAAGGGCAGAAGAGTACTGAACGTGAAGGATGCTAAGGCATTCGATAAGTTGACCTTCCAGGTGAAGGGCGATGCGAATATCGTGGCGGTGGATAATGGAAACATTGCATCTGATGAGCTTCATATTGGAAAGACCCAGTTGGAGAAGTCCATCCAGCGCAATCTCTTCCAAGGTTCCGCTCTCGTGATATTGAGAGCCAGCGATAAGCCAGGAAAGATAGAGCTTTCGGTAGCTGGAGAAAAGATGAAAGCCAAGAAGCTGGTTTTGAATACGAAATAAATATGATACTAAAAAAGGTCGCCAAAATGTTGGCGACCTTTTTTTTAGTATTTTGACAGATTCCGGTCGGAATATCTTTAAAAGGTCGGATTTTCGGTCGGATTGCGTACTTTTCGGTCGGATTATGACTAAACCGACCGATTGTAGTCTGTCAATATCCATTTCAAACCTATCCTGTCTATTAGTTTTTCTTCATTTAATTCTATTAATAGTCTGCCGACATAGCGAAGTTGCTGTTCTTTCGTCTTGTTGGCAGGAAGTACATCTTTGAGATATTCGTATATACTATCTCGCTTGGCGCCTTCGTCTCCTGCATTGCTGAGATACTGTAGAACCATTTGACGCAAATCGGTTGTGCCTTTTTCTTATCATATTATTTTCTGTGTTTTAGCTGAAAATAAAAGGATAAGAAAAAGACATCTATTTGATAATCAAATTATTGTAAATCTATTAACAAAAAATTATTTTTCGGTTATTTTTTTATTAGCCATTAAATTAAATAGTATCTACAATCTACGCGAGCGCCTTTCTTCGCTATTTCGGTTTCGACCATAGAGTAAACAAGCTTGCGAATTTCTTTGATTTCAACATCAGGTATTCTACTTGCTATTGTCTTCCGCCAGGCGTCCCGACGGATTTGAAATCCGGCGTCAAAAAATGTTTGACCTATTTATTTTGCGGATTTGCAATCCGCTCCTTTTTTGCTTGTTGATGGGATTACAAATCCCTGGGTTTAATAAGTTGAATATTTTTTTACAGCGGATTTCAAATCCGCTGGGACGCCTAGCGGTGGATATCCGGGATATACTAATAAAGGTCGCCAAAATGCTGGCGACCTTTTTTAGTATCCTTTGTTTTCTCTTTATTTTCTGAACTTCTTCTTAAACCATTGGTTGAATGCCACGTAGGCACTGATTTCCTCCTGGTGCTGAGGCTCGGCAAATGTCAGTACATTGCCCGATGAATCTCCGTGCTGGTCAGGGAAGATAATCATCAGGTTCGTGCCCGAGAAGAAGCGGGTTAGCTCTTCCGGCAATCGCTCTAATGCTGACTTGTGGGAAACGGTTCCCTTGCGGGCTGTCACCACCACAAAGAGATGGTTCTTGCTCATGTGGGAGGCAAGCTGAGGCATCTCGTTCCAATGCTGCATCAGGGTGTATTCGGCTCTTACTTCCTGATGTCGGTTGGTGATGTACTCATTGATGAGTGCCAGGGTCTCCTCCCTGCCGTGGAACTGGATGCGGCAATCCAGATTGCCTGACAGTCGCGCCAATCTCTCTACCCAGCGGTAGAAACCCGGTTCAAACTCAGCCCTCGATGGTACTGCCACCTGTATTCGGCGAATGGTATTGAGCGGCTGCTTGATGCGTGCCATGATAATCTGGCGGCTCAGACCATTGAAGAGACTCTGATGGAACTCTCCCCAGAACTTAGGCGAAACCTCCGGATGCATGTGCATACCGATGATGATTTCTGAACACTGGAACTCATTGAAGGCATGCTTGATGCCGTTGGCGATGTTGGCAGCGATGCGAACCTGCGTCTGTGTCATCACGTCGGTGGCTGCAGCCAACTGACTGCAATGGTCCAGCAGCTGTCGGCCCTGTTCCTGCTTGTATCGCATATCCTTGTCATCATACACCACATTCAGGCAAACCAGTCCTCTATTCAGCTTCTGGTTTCTTACCAGGAAGGCAAGGTTCATCAGATTATCGGCATATTCCGGATACTTCACTGGTATGAGAATCTTCTCATCGCTTGCCTTCTTGGTATCTTCGGCATCCGGCAACTCCTTGTCGCGGAGGATAATCTTTCTGGAACTCCAGTCGGTGAGCATCGAAGAGATGACGCAGGTGCAGAGAATCATCATTACCACACCATTCAGCATGTCATCGTTCACCAGATAGGTGTTCGGACCCACCAGGAGGTTCATACCCACCATCACCATGGCGATACTGCCGGCGGCATGGGCAGAAGTCAAACCGAACATCATGTGACCCGATGACAGCGGCAACCGGAATCCGAAGCAGGCGGCATAGGCTGCGATGGCTTTTCCCAAGGTTCCGAAGAACACGATGCAGAAGATGACCCAAAGGATATGACTGCCCTGGAAAAGCAGTCCCACGTTGATGAGCATGCCCACACCTATCAAAAAGTAAGGGATGAAGAGCGCATTGCCTGTAAACTCCAATCGGTTCATCAGCGGAGACACGTGCGGGATATACCTATTTAATATCAGACCAGCGAAGAAGGCACCGAACACGCCCTCGATGCCTACTATCTGAGATAGGGTGGCACTCATGAAGAGCATCGCCATCACGAAGATAAACTGCATCACCGAATCGCTGTACCGGCGCAGAAACCATCTCGTTAACCTAGGAATCAGGAATATCATGACTCCGCAGTATGCGGCAAACTTGGCGGTGAAGAGTACCCAGAACAGCAGACCATCGTGACTGGAGAACGAGGCAACGAGACCCGCCAGCATGATGAGCGCTATCAGCAGCGAAAGCATGCTGGAACCCACACTCAGGGTTACACTTGGCTTCTGCTGCAGACCATATCTGGAAACGATAGGGTAGGCTATCAGGGTATTGGAAGCCATGATGCAGCTCAGCAGAAACGATGCCCTGGTGGAATAGTGCAGCAACCAGATGCTCATGCCGAAGGTGAGGAAGAAGGGAACGAAGCAGGTGAGCAGACCATAGATGATGAGCTGCGATTTGTTTTTCTTCATACCCTCCATGTCCATCTCCAGGGCGGCGAGGAACATGATGTAGTAGAGTCCCACCTTGCCGAACAGCTCGAAAGATGCATCTCGTTCCAGAATGTTCAGTCCGTATTTGCCCACGAGGATACCCGCCAGCACCATTCCGATGATATGAGGGATTCTGAGTTTACCCATGATGATAGGGGCAAAGAGGATGATGAGGAGCACTACGAAGAAGATCAGCGTAGGGTCGGTAATTGGAAAATATTCTGCAATATTCAGCATAGGCATTCTACTTATTGTTGATGATGAAAGAGGGATTCAGCATCCGCTTCATCCCTCTTCGTTTTATTTTTGAGTGCAAAATTACTAATAAATCTTGAAAGGGCAAAGTTTTTGCCCCCTTATCATTTATATGTGTAGAGATTTTTGTAATTTTGCACCCTGAAAACAAACTTAGGATAAAAAGATAAGGATAATTAACGTATGAAAAAAGGATTGTTTGCACTCGCCTTGGGTACATTTACCCTGGGCATCGCAGAATTTATTATTGAGGGAATTCTCACCGATGTGGCGCACAACATGAATGTGTCCATCCCTCAGGCTGGTCATCTCATTTCTATCTATGCACTGGGTGTATGCGCCGGTGCTTTCTCGCTGATATTGATGCATAAGTATCGCCCCAAGAATATACTCTTGTTTCTTACTTCACTAGTAATTCTGGGAGCCATCATCGCTACGATAGCCCCTAGTTACGGGCTTCTGCTTTGTGCTCGCTTCATCCAGGGACTTCCTCATGGTGCCTATTTCGGTACGGCTACCATCGTGGCGGTGAAGATGGCGAAGGAGGGAAAGGGTACCAAGGCGGTGGCGATGATGTGTGCCGGTATGCCGTTTGCCAATCTGCTTGGTGTTCCGCTGGGCACCTTCCTGAGTCATACCATCTCCTGGCGAGTGCCTTTTCTCATATCGGTGGTGTTGGGCGTCATCACGCTCTATATGATTTACAAGTGGGTTCCTGATGTAGAGGCTCTGCCTAACAAGGGTATGAAGGCGCAGTTCCGTTTTATGCGCCATCTGGCTCCCTGGCTTATCATCGCTGCTACTTTCCTGGGCAACGGCGGTATTCTCTGCTGGTTCAGTTATATCTCTCCGCTTTTGCAGATGAACGGCGGTTTCCATGCGGCAAGTATCTCTGTGCTGATGATTCTTGCCGGTTTGGGAATGGTGGTAGGAAACCAGGTGAGTGCCTTGCTGGCAGATAGATTCAAGCCGGGCCGCTTTACCTGCTATCTGCAGTTTCTGGCTGCCGCAGCCTTGCTGGCTACCTTCTTTCTGTCGCATATCGGTTGGGTATCGGCTGCGATGATGTTTATCAGTTGTGCCTGCCTTTTCGGTATTGGTTCGCCAGAGCAGTTTCTCATTGTGAAGCACAGTGAGGGTGGCGAGATGCTAGGCGGTTGCTGCATTCAGGCAGCCTTCAATCTGGGCAATGCCCTGGGTGCCTTCTTGGGCGGAATCCCCGTGGCGATGGGATTGGGATATAATTACCCTGCGCTCATCGGTGTACCGATGGCATTGGCTGGAGCCTTCTGTCTCCTGGTATTTCATCGTAAATACGAGTGTTCTAAAGATTGAGAAAACCTGGATTGACATGTCATTTTGCCCTGTTTCCTATGACAGAATTTGATGAAAATCAAGAAAACGGCCTTTTTTTGAAGTTTTTTTCAAAAACATTGTGTGCGTACACAAAAAGGCATTACCTTTGCACTCGAAAAGATAGATAACGAATAATTAAAGTAAAGAAAGGATAACTATTATGATGGTATTAGTAATGACACTGGCAGTTGTAGCTGCCCTTTTTGCAGAGGTTGTAAATGTCAACAAGAAGATTAGCCTCGGCAAGTAATCAGACAAAAATAGAGAAAGGATAAAAGTTATGATGGTATTAGGTATGGTTTTGGCAATGATCGTTGCCGGATGCGCTGAGTATGGCGCAAGAACTAATATGAAGAAATTCGCTTAACAAGCGGTTCTTCTTTCAATTTGAGAGAATTTAAACAGTAGTTGCATAGATAAATAAAGGAAAGGCAGTTGTTGGCATTAGAAGGATGCCAGCAGCTGCCTTTTCGTTTTTTTCTCAGCTGAACTTTTTCGGTCTCGCTATTTTTTTTCGGGCTATTCCTGGCAGATTATTGGTTCCGCACCGGTTCGCCAACCTATCTTGTTCGCTTGCTGTCTCATTTTGATGAGAACATCAACGAGATGGTGAACAGGTTTTATCCTACGAGTAGTTTCATCGACTACAAGGCAGATGTGGAAGCACCATTGCCAATGATTTATCAGAGCGGTTATCTTACCATCAAAGACTGGAATATGGATACCGATTCCTATCTCCTGGATTTCCCGAATGATGAAGTGAGGAGCGGTTTCCTGACGCTGGTCAAAGCAGCAAAGCGAAGGTAGGGTAGATTGTGTGGTTGAGACCCAGAACTATATCTACATCTTCGAGTTCAAGCGTGATGGTTCGGCTGAAGAAGCCCTGAAGCAGATAGAGGATATGGGTTATGCCAGGGAATATGCAGCAGATGGCAGAAAGATTTATCAGATAGGCTGCAACTTCTCATCGAAGACGGGAACCATTGATGGGTGGAAAATGAAGTAGGTGATTTGCTAAACGGATGCTTGATGAATGATGTCAAGCATCCGTTATATCCAATAACTCATCGCCCACCAGCTGATATCCGCTTGCACAACAGGTGGTGGGCGAGCGCATATCAGCTGTTATGCAAGCGCACAACAGCTGTTGTGCGGCTGAAAATATAGGCTTCTCCGGCTTATAACATTAATTCTTCCGGTAACAAGTTAAGGTTACTCCGAAGACTTTTTACGTAAAACCGATGCAACAATGATAGTACTTACAAGCAACAACGATAGTATTTACAAGGCGCAAAGACGTTACTGAGAGGTTGTTATGATAGTACTGACGATGCGTAAAACGGCTTGTAGCGCTTATTGCCTCACTATGGCATAACATTGCCCTTTACCAGGGCAATAACCTGCCATTGCCAGGCACAAAACGATACGTCGGGAGCTGGTAAAACAACCACTCGCTTTTTACTCTTCACTCTTCACCAAATCGGCTGAAACCCCGATAAACACAGGGGTTGCGAGAGGTGAAGAGTTACGCATCACTCTTCACCACTCTTCACCTTAGGGTTACGCACGAAATTGAAATGGAAGCTCGTCCTGTTCGGTCTTAGAAGAAAGTCACGCAGATTTCGCAGATGATGCAGATTTTTTGGGGGTGAAGAGAGGTGAAGAGTTGCGCACTACTCTTCACCCGTACAAATTCCTTATATACAAATACTTATACCATATTTGTGAAGAGTGAAGAGTGTTTTTGAAAGTGGCTTATTATTACGACGGATTGCAAAGACGGAGCAATTCCTTTGCTTGTATCGTTCAAGGGGCTTGCTATCGACAAGCTGGATAAGGAGTGGAAGCTGTATCCTGTGTTGATATTCTCCTTTCACACTTAATAAGTTGATTATCAGAGATGAAGATTAAATATGTAGCATTGGATATACTTAACTAATGAAGAACTTCTTACAACTCATCCTGAAATTGATTGGAAAAATGTGAAAGGGTTACGTGATATCATAGCTCATCATTATTTTGAGGTTGATGCCGATCAGATTTGGTGGATTATAGAAAATGAGTTGCAACCTTTGAGAAAGGCAATTCTAGAAATGATAGAATTTTTAAAACGGATGCTTGATGAGTAATGTCAAGCATCCGTTTTGTCATTTGGTACATTCAGTCCGGCATTTCATACAAGGTAGGTTTAGATATTTGGCTGATAGAAATAATCTTCTTACTTTTGCACTCGTAATCGGGAAGCGATAGAAAAGAAAAAATCGTGGAACGAGGAACATGAAGTATAACCCTTTAATATATAATAAGGTATGAAGAAGATTATGATTTCGTTGATGATGGTAGTAGCTGCCACCACAACCAGTTTTGCAAAGAGTAACAACACCGATGTGACAAATGCCGTAAAGAGCGTAGCCGAGCAGGTTAAGCAGGCACCATCCGGCACAGTGTATGGCGTAGTTGAAAACACCAAGCACCACATCACCGTAGCTACTCTTTTCGGAAAGTACACCATTGAGAAGAAGAACGGCGGCGTCAGCTTTATGGGAATATCGGCAAAGCTGGTATCATCAAAGAATGGCGTTTATAAAGTCAAGACATCTCTTGGTAATTTTACGGTGAATGCCAGAAAAGGGATGTTGGTGAAGAACTAAACGGAAAAGGAAGATAGGAAAGTTTTAGGTATTATATAGGCATCGGAGCTGTCATGGAATGGAAATGTGGAAGTTTTATCTTTTCGGCAGTGGCGGCATCCGATGCCTTTTTCTTATCCTTTTGAGAAAAATAGAGCATTTTAGAAAAAAGTGGCTAAAAGTTTGGCAGTATCAAGAATATTGCTTACTTTTGCGGTCAGAGTTTGAGCAGACGGAAAAGAACGGCTGCGATGAAGACTCAAATGAATGAGCGTATTGAACGTTATCCTAGAATAGAAATGTGGAAGTTTCGAAATCTGCTTGGATAGTGAACAGTATTCTCACGCCTTAGGATTATTGTATCCTTTTCGTTATGGAAAGGAATAATATACCCTTTTGGCGTGGGCTATTGCATTATTACTTGCTGACGAGTTCTTCCACAACCTCTATCCGGTAATAAGCAATAGTCCCACGCTTTTTCATTAAACTTAGTGACTAATGCAACTTCTGGGAATAAGATCGCAATGTAAAGTATTTGTAACTTATGGCAACAATTGGAGCAACACAGCTAATTATGGGATTCCTTGGCTTAAGAGAGTCTGAGGTAGATAGTATTCAGCCAATTCCTGATGCAAAGTTGATAAAAATAGGACGCTCTCAACTTGATAGAACTATGACTGGAATTACTTATGCCTTATCTATGGAGCAAGGTTTTCTTATTATATTTGATTCTGATTTCGGTGGACAAGCCGTTGTTCAGAAAACATTTTGGGGAGGAGATACTGATGCGTATATAATATGGTAAAGACAAGAGCTGTTCCCGCAAAAATGTACCCAGGTTCAACTGTTTTTTTTATTTATTCTGAACAATTAGGCTACCTTCTTGTAGAAAAACAAACCCTTGAAGGAAAAGAGTGCATAACTGTTTCAATGGAATGTGTTCTTTAAAAAATAACAATAAGTATGCTTTTGTTTAATAAAAAAATGATATGAACATATGGATTCTATAAGTACTAAAAGATTGGTGTTGACTATTGTAACAATTGCGGATACTGCATTCTTAAAACAACTTTTTTCATTTGCTGATGTAAAAAAGTATTATGTGTTAAGAGAAGACCATGCGAATGATATTGGTTTGTTTACGGCATATATGGTTGATAGCATTAAAAATGGTCGTTCTATTGAGTATATTGTTAGGCTAACCAATGGCGTACCGATAGGGTTGGTCGGTGGTGAACTTTATCGTGAACAGACAGGTGAAATAGCATGGAATACTGCTTATGCTATTCATCCTTCTTTTCGAAGAAATGGTTATGCAACTGAAGCTTTGGTAGGTTTTACAGAGTGTATCAAGCAATATAACATAGCAAAAGCTTTTCTTGATATTTCTGATGATAATGAGGCTTCTAAAAAAGTTGCTCTAAATGCTGGATACAAGTATAATAAAGATAAAGCTCACTTTGATCCAATGCATATGGAGTTGTCTGTGCTTTTTCATTGGGAATTGATATTGCATTCTAATAGAGATAATTTCTTTAGTATGGGGTGTCAAGCTTATAAAGCAAAAAGCTATCAGGTTGCTGAGAAATATTTCCAACAAGCTCTCGAAGAAGAGTATAGTCAAGACAGTCCGAATACCGATGCTTTGTGTTATTCTAATATGGGAATGGCGTGTTCTTCGTATGGCAATTATCAGAAAGCCTTTGACTGCTTAATGAAAGCAAAAAGTTTTGGACTTTCCAATGCTTCAATAGAAAGAGAGTTGTTATGGCTGAGGAATAATATAGGAATATACTGATTAATTCGTCAATTATAATATGTTAAGTGAATGTAAAAAATAATCAAAAATGAATTGTAGTTATAAAAAAGCTACTCAAGAGCAAATTGATTGGAATAAGAAACAGCGTCTTGAGAAAGAACATAAAGAGATGTTAGAGGCAGCACGTTCAAAGATAATGAATGGGTTGGCCGCTAATAATAACAGAAGTGGAGAACGTGCGATTTGGGAACTTCTCCAGAATGCACGTGATTTGTCGGATGATGCTGTTGTAAAGATTAAATTGACACGTGACAAATTGGAGTTTTCCCATAAAGGAGAGTTGTTTACGCAAGATACATTGACAAGATTAATAAAACAGCAAAGTTCGAAAGATGAGAATGATGATAAGGCTGGTCAATTTGGTACTGGCTTTATGACAACTCATGTATTCAACAGAAAGGTTTATATCAAGGGTGACTGTGTAGTCCCTTTGGGACCAGATAATAATATGTATGTATCTTTGCCTGAAACTTTTTGTCTTGATAGAAGTTCTGATGATAAAAATGTCTTTATGGAAAAGATGGATGAGGAACTCGATATTGCAAATAATTTGATAGAACAAAACGGTAAAAACATTCCTTCTGAATGGACTTCATTTACTTATGAATTGACACCAAACAAGGTGGAAAAAATAGCTAATCAACTAGAAATTACAACAAAATTAATACCATTTGTTCTTGTTTTTAATGAACGTATAAAAAGCGTAGAGATTGAGAATAGTGTAAGGGGAGAAACTATTTCTTATTCTAAAAACGAGCGTCAGATAAATTTTAAGAATGCGAAATATAATGTAGGAGTAACATTTATTACCGTTAAGATAGGGGACAAGGAAAATTTGCAGAAAGTGTATTCTATTGAGGCATATGGTGGTCAAGATAGAATTATCATACCAACCTTACCAAATGGACTTGATAATACTGATATAATCCCAAGTAATTTCTTGTATTTCCCAATGTTAGGGTCAGAGAATTTTGGAACAAATTTTATCTTTCATTCTAGTCGATTATTTCCTACAGAGCCAAGAGATTCATTCTTGTTGCCGAAAGATAATGATAATTTGTTACCAAAATATAAGCATAATGAAAAAGTCTTAATCGAGATGATTGATATTTTGTTTGATTATTATCGTTCAAATGAGAGTAAGCAGAATTTACCTTTGGATTTTGCCAAAGTAGACTTCTCGTATACTGGCGATGATGATATAACAAAGGCGTTTTATGCAATGATGCAGGCTAAATTTTCTGATGAATTTATTAATTGGAAAATGATTCCTACTAAGAAAGGTTTTAAGTCGTTAAATGATGGGGTACGGGTTCTTGATCCGCAGATATATTCTTCTTTGACAGAAGAGCAACTTCAAGATTATATCCCGGTCGTTGAAAAATATGCAGCTCAAGTTGGTCTGTTGCCTAATGTTGATATTGTTGAATGGTCAAAGGTGGTTTATGGCTGGAAGCCAAGTAACAAAGAATATTATATATCATTGGATATGATATGTCAGAGTATTAAATCCAATGATGAAGAGTTGTTTTCATTTCTTTCATTTTTGGCAAAATTAAATCAAAAAGGTAAAGAATTAATGGATAAATATCCCCTAATGCCTAATCGTGAAGGAGAGTTGAAAACAGCTTGTAGTCTAAGAAATGGCAAGAATATAACAGAATCTTTGTATATGATTTCTAAAGGTTTGTTGGGTGCTAACTTGGGGAAACTTGTGATGCCAGGTTTTGCTTCAATAGTGTCTTTGAGTGAATATTCACGAACTGATCTTAGAAATGAAATTATTGCAAAAATATCAAACTTACGTAAAGAAAGCTTGTCGTATTGTAAACCTCGTCTTTTAGAGGATGTGAACTTAGGTGTAAATATAGAACAGTTAATTGCGTATTGTTCTGCATATCCAGACATTTCTAAACCAAGTTATCGTTCTGAATTATTGCCTATAATTTGCAAACTCTATGGCTTGGATTATAAAGCTATTAATATACCCAATATAGAAGATGATGAGAACCTGTACGATTCTACTTTTAATTTTTTATTGGACAATACAATGATGATGGTATCAATGAAAGAAACTTCTTGGATGTCTAATAGTAGAGAGAACTATCAGCTTCTGTTGGATTTTGTTTCTAAAATCGCATCAACAAAAGACGAGGATAGATTGGGTAAATTCAATAAATATGGAATTTTCCCAAATCAATTGGGCGAGCTTTGCTTGGCTAAAGACTTAAAGGTGAATACATCTGTAGACCCCGAATTGCAAAAACTTTATTTTGAGATTATGGGGAATGACTTGAAGCAAGAGTTTGTTGATGATAAATTTAAAAGTTTTTATGAATTCGAGGATTTTAATCCCCAGAAGGTAGGATCGGATATAGAGGAAAAACTTGCCGCTAATAAATATTCTGATGATTCAGTATTGACTATAATTCGTGAATTAAATAAGGGTAATTGGATAGAGTATTTTAAAATAATAAATGCTAAAAAGGAGGATTTATTTTATTCTCATGGTTCAGAGGAAGATAAAGAAGCTCTTTACCGTATTCAAATGCAGGGCGGTGAAAGGATGAAGTTGATGGCCGATTTAGCGGAGTCTGATAATTTTGAAGAGATAATTCAACGAGCAAATTCTTTGATAAAACAAGAGAAAGAGGCTGAACGTCAATTTAACTTTACGTTTACTATTGGTAAGTTGATAGAAGATGAAATAAGAAAGACCATAAGTTCTGAATTGTGCTGTGATATGCCGAATTATATTTCGACAGAAGATAAGCAATATGGGCAGGATATAGTTATCTCTTATAAGGGTAAGCCTGTTTATTATATAGAATGTAAGGCAAAATGGAACTTTAATGAACCTGCTCATATGTCTTCATTGCAAATTAAAAAAGCTGTTAATGAAGCTGAGCATTATGCATTATGTTGTATAGATTGTACAGATTCTGGGTGTGCGATATCTCCAGATGCTACTCAAAAAGAAGTTATGGAAGCTCATAATGATATCATAAATCATATTTATGTTCATACTGATATTGGCAAAGATTTTCAATCTTTTGTTCTTCCTATATTGGAAGAAGAAAATGATCCAAATATTGATGATGATAAAGCAATTAGAGTGACAAGTAATTTAGCTTGCAATATACCAAAATATAAGTTTGTAAATGGAATTTTATTTGCAGATTTCATGCTGCAATTGAAAAAACAATTATCTGAGATGTTGTGAAAAGTATATAGATTATGTCGAAAATAAAAATCCCAGGAGTCTCATTCTCCTTAAACCGAGCACTCGGTATCACGCAAGCCAAACAGAAGTTTGCTCGTGAAACAGGTATTCCAACTTCAAAGGCTGGATTGGAAAGAAAAATAGGGAAGATGGTGTTGAATGCCATCTTCGGAAAAAGAAAATGATTTGAAATGAGAAAGTTGAATCTTCTATCAATGTGTTTTGTGCTTATGGTTATGCTATCTT
>ERZ791628.67-NODE-67-length-51168-cov-18.3839_pt1 | contig 51168 bp, 37 predicted proteins | sample MGYA00510265_ERZ791628 | MGnify/ENA primary metagenome ERZ791628 (study PRJEB30046, sample SAMN00715184) | human gut metagenome | study: EMG produced TPA metagenomics assembly of the A metagenome-wide association study of gut microbiota in type 2... | reverse complement strand
GAAGTAAGCCAGGAAATCATCGGTCAAGTCGATGTTCTGCTCCTTATCTGGCTTCACCTGACTACGCTTGATATTGTAGTAGTGACGGCAGATGCGATAGAGACGAGGGTCGTTGGTATTCTGCAACTGATAGAACAAGGTAGAGCATACCATGGTAGGCGATGTGGGATCCTGACCATAGAGAGTCTCGCTCAATGCATTGGCACGGAAATCGTAGTCGTTGGCTCCATCATAATAGGTAAATGGAGAATCAGCATACTTGATATAAGCATCATCGGCTGCACTGGCGATAGCACCGGCAGCCACAGCCTTCTCAAACTCCTCCTTTGCCTTCTGTGGATTAACATCGGAAATGCGCATGGCATAGCGCATACGGAGTGCATTGGCATACTTCTTCCACTTAGCTACATCACCACCCATGCTGGTGACATCACCAGAAATGTGGTCGGTACCTGTGCCAAGCTGCTTCTCGCAAGCGTCAAGTTCCTCGAAGAACCAGCTGTAGAGTTCCTCTACGGTATCATACTTAGGGTTGGAGATACCTGAGATATAACCCAGACCTGCCTCCGAACAAGGCACGTCACCGTAGGTATCTGCCAAAACTGCCGTGAGATAGACACGATGGATACGAAGTGCCGCATTCAAGTTTAACTTGTCAGCAGATTTGTGGATGGCATCCACAAGGTTCTTGATACTGATTTCATAATAGCGGTCCCAGACACGACGGGTCATATCATCTTCTCTGAAATTAGAACCAGCGTAATTGGTTACATTCCAACCGCCAGCGAAATACTGTGGAAAACCCGTTATATAGTTACGGTAGGTATCCATCAGACTGAAGTCACCGTAAGTCTGCAACAAAGCTGTTGTCAACTGTGCGTTAGGGTCGAGCTCGTTCACCTTGGTCTTGTCGGTATTGATGTTACTCAAGGTATCATCAGAGCAAGAAGTCATCGCAGTGCCGGTTGCCATCAGGGCGAAAGCCATCATCAGGCTGCTCTTACCTATATATTTCTTGATTATATTGTTCATTTTCTTACCTTATTATATATTAGAACTCTTCTAAAGAAATTGATTCATTTTTTTTCGGGACTAGAACTTCACGTTCACGTTCAAACCATAACTCTTGCGAGATGGCAGGGAACCATATTCCAGACCGAGACCTGAGGTGTTGTAGCTGGAGTCTGGGTCGATGTTAGGAATGTTCTTCCAAACAATGAATGGGTTACGAGCCACGAAGGATACGGTCAAGCCCTTGACATACTTGCCCAGGATGCTCTCTGGGAAGGTATAGCCGAAAGTAATCTCACGACACTTCACGTAAGAGTTGTCGTAAACGAAGGCACTCTGCACGCCTTTTGCCACATGCTTCCAGTAATCTTCAGGGTTCACGGCGATGTCGTTCTTGCGATAAGTACCATCACCATTGTCGATGACACCATCTACGACAAATCCCTTGCAGTTACCTGCTGCACGCCATTCGGCAAGTTCCATACCCGAAGCCTTGCGAGCCTCCTCAGAAGAGTACCACTCCTCACGGCCTGCCAATGTTCCCTTTGCCTTACCTGTCTCGTATGCAGAACGCATGGACATAGAGTAGATGTCGGCACCTACCTTCACATCGAAGGATGCAGAGAGGCGGAAGTTCTTGTAGCTGAAGGTTGAGTAGAAACCACCTGTCCAGTCCCAAGTAGAGTTGCCGATGGTCTTGATTTCCTGGTCAACCTTTGGAAGACCAGTAGCTGCATCGACAACCACCTGACCCTTGTCGTTGTAGAGGAAGTCGTGTCCACGGATAGCTCCATAGTTCTCACCTACCTTGGCACCTACAGAAACACCGCACCAGGTTGCCTTCGCCAACTCGAAGTAGTCCATGCCATCGATGAGCGACTTCACCTTGTTGGTATTCTTCGAGAAGTTGACACCCAAGTCCCAAGCGAAGTCCTTGATCTGCAAGGCACGGGCATTGAGGGCAATCTCGATACCCTGGTTCTGAATCTCACCGGCATTGATGAGGCGGTAAGCATAGCCAGAGGTGGTGGTTGAAGCCAAACTCAAAATCTGGTTCTTGGAGTTCTGGTTGTAATAGGTGGCATCCAAGCCCAAGCGTCCGTTAAGGAACTTCATCTCCAAACCTACCTCGTAAGAACCTGTCATAGTAGGCTTCAAATCCTTGTTCGGCTGTGTTGAGTTGGCTATCATACCGATGGTATAACCCGAGTAGCTGTACTTGCCCGTGGTATAGTTGAGTGCCAACAGGTATGGATCGGTATCGCTACCTACCTTTGCCCAAGATGCGCGAATCTTACCATAATTGATGAACTTCTTGTTCTTGATAAACTCAGAGAAAACCAAACTACCCGATACAGATGGATATACGTATGTATTGTTATTTGTAGGGAGCGTAGACGACTTATCGCCACGGAGGGTTCCCTCCAAATAGTAAGTATGCTTGTAGCCGAGGCTCGCGCTGGCATAGAGAGAGCTGATCTGCTTCTTGTACATACTCTCACGAGTGTTCTGTTCCTGATAGTTCATGATGTTCTGGATGCCATTCATCTGCTGGTTGAGACCGACGTTGGTAGTGGTCTTGTTGTTCACCTTGAAGATGTTACCACCAGCGGTAGCGTTGACATCGAAGTCGCCCCATGAGTTGTTGTAGAGGGCAAGTATCTCGGCGTTGAGTGTGCGGTTGTTGAAGATTTGGTCGGTAAGCTTTCCGGCAGGAGTTCCTGGAGTTGTCTTGGCGATGAATTCCTGGAAGTTCATGCTGTTGATGTCGGTACCGATAGTACCCTGCAACTTGAGGTGCTTGTTGATGTTCCAGATTGCCTTACCCGTAAAACGGAACACGTCCTTGTCGGATGTATTGCTGTTCTTATAGAGATCCCAGTATGGGTTCTTGTTATACTGATCGTTACCATTCCAGTTGGAGTAGTTGCCATCGGCATCTTCATAGTGCTTCAACCAAGCCTGGTCGTAGGTACCTGCCAGGGTCATGAGGTTCTTACCCACGTTGCTCTGGGAGTCACCAAGGGCAGGACGGTTCTTTACCTTCTCACGAGTATAGTTGGCGGTGAAGTCGAAGTCAACAGGACCTGCAGAGGTATTCACTCGGAGGTTGAAGTTGTCACGACTCATATTGGTATTTGGCAAGATATCCTTATTGCGCATATCGGTAACAGAGAAACGCATACCCGTCTTACCGGAATTAACTGAGAGGATGGCAGAGTTCTGGGTGGTGAAACCTGTGCGGAAGAAATCAGAAGCATTGTTAGGATGCATCATGAATGGACGTTCTTCGCCATCGAAATATTTGAACATGAAGTCATCGGCCTTAGGTCCCCAACTTGAGTTCGTACCAGAAGTGCTGGATGTAGGAAGCTCGCCATTGTAGCCAGCACCATATATCTCCTGGATGTCGTCCCATTTAGCCAACTGGGTATCGATAGTATAAGAACCATTGTACTCCACGGAAATTCTATCCTTCTCCGCCTTCTTGGTCGTAATCAAGATAACACCATGAGAAGCACGGCTACCATAGAGGGCAGAGGCAGCAGGACCTTTCAATACGGTCATCGTCTCGATGTCATCAGGATTGATGGCAGAGATACCATCACCGAGGTCATAACCACCACTTTCACCAGCACTGCCAAAGTTGGTATTATCCAAAGGCACACCATCCACCACGTAAAGAGGCTGGTTATTGCCTGCCATTTCTGTATTACCACGAAGAAGCACGCGGGTAGAACCTGAAGCACCGCCAGCGGTGTTCTGCACAACGAGACCAGCCACCTTACCAGAAAGAGAGTTGATGACGTTGGTTTCCTTCGCCTTGGTAAGTTCCTCACCTTTCACTTCCTCCAAGCCATAGCCGAGAGCCTTGCGGTCGCGCTTGATACCAAGGGCGGTAACAACGACCTCATTCAAGGCCTTACCATCCTCTTGCATCGTGATTTTCATGCCATTAGCAGCTTTCACGGTCATTGTCTTGTAACCGATGTAGCTCACTTCGAGCGTTGCTCCAGGCTTGCAGTTCAACGTAAAGTTACCATCTATATCGGTAACGGCACCGTTGGTTGTACCAGCCACCTTCACGCTAGCGCCAATCAAGGTTTCGCCAGTGGCATCCACCACTGTACCCTTGATGCCTTGGTTCTGCTGAACGCTCATCGCTGCATTGTTCATCTGGGCAGCGAGAATGGCAGAAGCAGGCATCCACATCAAACCTGCACCGAGCAGGCCGAGAAACATAGTTTTCTTTCTCATAATTGATATTTTTGTTTTTAGTTTAACATTATTCTTTCCCAAAGATTCCTTCGAGAATCCAAGGAGCATTCACCTTCATACTCTTGAAACGGTCGAAGATGCCATACTTCTCAGAGCCGTTGCCGAAGTGGTTGTTGTCCCAAACGAAAGTAGAGAAGCCTCGTTTGCGAGCCTCCGTAGTCAAGAACTTACAGTAGTAGGTCATGTTTTCATGCACTTTCTCTGAGTTAGACTTATAGTGATCGGTTACTCCCCACTCTCCTATTACGATACCCAGTCCTTTGTTGCTCCAGGTATTCACCGCCTTGTCGAAGAAATCCGTCATCGTCTTCTCGTTTTCTGCAGGTATCTTGCCAGCATCCTTGTAGGCATCACCCCAGTAATCGTAGGTGCAATCGCCGGCGTAGCTCCATGGCTGATAGTAGTGAAATTCCACACTCATATAGTTGTTGCCATTGCCTTCGGCATCCTTCGGAATGATGAAATCTCCATTCTCTATGCCAAACCAAGGGTTACAAACGTAAGTCTGTAAGATGAGGTGGCGCTTGGCATTGTTGCCGCCTGTGGCACGAACCATATCCACGAATATCTGATTGTAAGCATTCTGCACTTCGAGGTTCTCGGCAGTAGGCTTGCCCCAGTTGTCCCTGATGTGAACCTCATTGGTACCGGCGAAAGCCAAGCGACTGTCATAATTGGCAAACTCAGAGGCGATATTCATCCAGAGGAGCGCAAGCTTCTGGCAGTTTTCTTCCTTATATTGATAGGTAGGACGACCTTCGAGCCATTTTTCATGATGCACATTGATGATAACCTTCAAACCGTTGTCAAGGCACCAGCCCACCACCTCCTTGATGCGAGCAATCCAAGCCTTGTCGATGCTCATCGCCTGAGCGTTGGTAATGTGGCACTGCCAACGGATTGGAATACGGATGGCATTGAAACCTGCCTTCTTCACGGCTTGTATCATCTTCTTGGTAACAACGGGATTGCCCCAGGCTGTCTCTGCATGGATAGAACCATCAGGGTTGCCAATCTGCATCGACTCACCATCCTGTCCAGGAGCTGAACACTCGAATGCGTTGCCAAGATTCCACCCCACAACATCTTTATTCCATTGCTGGGCAGTAGGTATGGATTCGCCTACACCTTCAGAACTGCCGGATGAGGGCAACGTACTTGCTTCGCATGAGAGACATGTGAAGACGCCTATTAAAAAGAGGCTAATTTTCAAAAAGTTCCTTTTCATTTTTATGTTTATATTGTTATTGTTTCGTTTTTTTAAATAACTGTTTGACTTACTTAACAGAATCTGGTTGCAAAGATAAAGAAAAGGAACTTCCAGAGGGTTAGATAACAAACAAAAAAGGTTTCAATTCAGACATATCGTCTAAACAGAAACCTTTTCTTTGAATTTAAAACTCTAATTTACAGATACTTACTTGGAGAAACTCCAAAGTGCTTTTTAAATACAGTACTAAAGTACTTCACATTTACAAAACCGGCTTTCACAGATACATCCAGCACACTATCCCCCTGTTTCAGGAAGATTGCAGCCTGCTCCAGACGTATCAAACGCATAAAATCCTGCGGACTTTGACCCGTAAGAGTCTTCAGCCTACCATAGAAAAGCGTTCTGCTCATCGCCATCTCTCTACAGAGTCGGTCGATATTAAAATCTGTGTCGCTCAGATGAGCCAACACCAAACGGGTAGCTTTATCTACAAAAGCCTGGTCTTGCGGATCCAGAACAGCTTCTGCCACATTTTCGAATGTCTGGCCTTGCTTATTCAAGACAGTATCATCCTTTTTCTCTTCAGAAGTTCCAGTAGGTTCCAAGTGTTCATAGGAAGAATCAGAACCCACAATCTGCTCGGAAGAAGCAGACTCAGAAGCAACCTCTCCTCTAACAAGAGCAAGGCTTCTGTCCATATAATACTGACTCAACCGGCGACGATTCTTCAAAATACTGGCAACCTTACTCGCAAGAATAGCAGTATCGAATGGCTTGGCTATATAGTCATCAGCACCCAGTCCGAGTCCCTCTATCATAAAGTCACGACCAGCCTTAGCAGTCAGCAGGATAACAGGCAGCCATGATGTTTCCTTATTTTCCTTGATGCTGCGGCAGAACTCATCTCCGTGCATTCCAGGCATCATGACATCAGAAACAACGATATCACATACCCCGCCCTCTTTCAAATATTTCAAGGCAGCCTCTGCACTCTCCACATCAACTACTTGATAAGAATCACCAAAAGTCATTCTGATATATTTGCGAAGATCTTCATTGTCATCGACAAAAAGAAGTGTATCCGTTGAAACATCAGCATCCTGCAGAACCGCAGAAGACACAGTCTGGCTAGTTTCATCATGCTTATCTTCAGCTAAAGAAGATTCAGTTGCAACATTTTTCTTTTCTCCTACAAGCCGGACAGAAGAATCTGTTACATGACCTAATGGCATCTTCACACAGAAAGTAGTACCCTTTCCTTCCTCACTTACGAAACTAAGCTTTCCTCCTAATTTCTCTACAAGCTTTCGTGTAAGCATCAGTCCTAATCCACTTCCCATTTCCTGAGAATTTATCGCATTAGAAGCCCTGAAGAAGGTCTTGAAGATACTCTTAATTTCGGCCTTTGGAATACCTATACCTGTATCACATACATGAATCATAGCCATCTTGCCTTCAACAGAAGCCGACAACGTAACCTTTCCACCTTGAGGTGTATATTTGATAGCATTCGAGAGAAGATTTTCCAATATCAGATCCATCATTTTGACATCAGAATAAATCTGTTGCTGCGGACACGTTTCAATATACAGTTGAATATGCTTCTCCTGAGCTGCCAATACAAACTTTTCCAACTGCACACGTAAAAGCATCGGCAATTCTATATCTTGCAGGCGAACCTGTTCGACAGACTGCTCTATCTTTTGGAAGTCAAGCAATTCTGTAACCATCTTCAATAGTTTGTTGCCGTTGCGATGCGCCATATCCAAGAATCCACGACTTTTCTCACTCAAGTTGGAATCATTAGCCAGATTATCAAGAGGAGCCAACACGAGACTCAAAGGAGTACGTATGTTATGGGCAGTATTAACGAAGAAATTGATTTTCTCATCATAATACTTTCGCTGTAAGCGCTCTTTGTAATACTGCCAGACAAAATATAAGATGGCAGCAAAAATACAGAGATAGATAATCCATGCCCACCAGGTATTCCACCAAGGCTGGGCTATATGAATCTCCAAAGTTGTTTCTCCCAATTCTCTACCATTACTTCTGCAGATAGCCTTTACATGAAGCACATAGCTGCCCGAAGGCAAATTTACAAATCGTGCCAACTGATTAGAAGATGGTTTACTCCAATTACGGTCGTATCCTTCCAAATAATATTGATATTGAATATCATACTGGTATTGATAATTGATACTCTCGAAAGAAACAACCAGCGTATTCTCATTATGGCTAAGACTCAATTTGCCTTCCTTCAACATTTCAAAGAGACATTCATTCCAGTAATCGGAACGTTCGACACCTTCAACCTCAACACTATGAATACGAAGTGGAGCGGCATAATTCAAACCTTTGGCAAACATAGGAGTCAAAGCGACAACTCCATCGTTGCTGCCAAAAAGCACCCTGCCATCTGTAGTACACGCAACAGACATTCGGTTATACTCACGTTCCATTCCCTTAAAGATGTTGAGGTTTACTATCTTCCCCTGTTTCATGAACGCCAAACCTTTATCCGTACTGATCCACAAATTGCCATTAATACCTTTTATAAGTCCATAAACAGTATTAGAAGGCAAAGCGTCCTGATTAGTATAACGCTTAAACTTCTTTGTCAGTAAATCATAATCATAGAGTCCTCCTCCATCCGTTCCAATCCAGATATGACGGGAATCCTGAAAAGCAATACTGTTGACAAACAAATTAATGTCTTTTTCGGGATACTGTTCAGGATAAAAGAAACGACGAGGATGCAAAGGTTCGCGCTTATCAATCAAATAGCCTCCATGCGAAGTTCCTACAGCAATAAAACGCTTATCCGGTGATTCCGTGATGCATTGCACTTCGTTGACTGGCAGATAGAATACAGACTTTCTCGTTCCATTCAAATTATATTTATCTGAAGGGAAACAAGCCATATCTCCATCCAAACATCCCACCCAAACATTACCATCGCTATCAGTAAAAAGACTGAATACGTAATCACTCTTCAACATTCCTGTTTCCACAGAATAAGCAGGCATACTAGTGCCATCAGCATGAACCTGATATACGCCATTACCATAGGTACCAACCAGAATTCTGCCGTCTAAAGTCTGACAAATCGTAAGCGCCACTTTATTATATAATCCATGATGCCAAAGACGAGTCTGCGCATCATAAACACTTACTCCTTTATTTGTGGCATACCATATTTTTCCATCACGGCTTTGGAAAACATCGTTCACACAATTATCTATCAGTGATTGATTGTTGAGATATTCATGTGTGATATATTCCAATGTATGTTTCATCGGTATTGCCAAATCTACTCCTCCCGAGTAAAAGCCTGTCCATAAATCGCCAAAACGATCGCAGTACAAGGTATATAATCCATTACCATTCAGCACGTTACCAGGACGTCCGTCTGTATCAAGCAAGAGCTTGGTTTGTTTATTCGAACTGTCATAAGCATATATTCCTGCTCCATCTACAGCCATCAGAAGAGTCTGCTTATCATATAAAATGATTGAACGTACGGGAATTTTAGGAATGTTTTGCAAAGATTGGAAATCAGCAGATTTTATCAGCTTCCAAGTACGATCATCCACCACTTTAACTCCTTCGTGAAAAGTACCCAGCCAGATACGATGTCCCACAATATCATGATAAGAGGATACTACAGAACTGCCACTAATCTTCTTTTCTAACTTCCGGGCAGACATCGAATAGCAATAAACATCTTTAAATGTTCCTATCAAGAGTTTCTGACCTATAAATTGGATATGATTAATATAGGTATTTTTCAATACAAACCTACCCTTAGCTGTCTCCCGAACTATCTCCTTTCCATCAGTAGCTGCTGATAAGCAATAAATGCCTCTATCCATAGCTAACCAGAAATTGCCCTTTTCGTCTACCAACAGTTCGTTCAACACGATACTTCCACCTAAAATATTCTGAAGATTACATTTCAAAACAAATGTATCTTTCCTCTTATCATATATATACACCTTTCCCTTGTTGTCATAGGCGTAAATCAGATGTTGCGCATCCTTAGTCAGTTTAATACTTCTACCACAAGCATCACTATACGGCATCTCTGTGTATAAAGTATAATTGGTTACTTGTTGCCCATTATATCGGTCAACTCCACGCTTAGTACTTATCCACATGGCACCATCCTCTGCCTCGACAATAGAATAAACTCGAGGGCTGGAAAGACCATTGTCTGTATTGAGATTGGAAAGCATGAACATATTTCTGGAAATATGCGCATATGCCTGAAGAGCCGATGCCAACAGCAGCAATATAATTAGAGTGCAGGATTTATATCGTTTCATAATTCTTTCATTGATCTTATTTGGGGACAAAGATAATACAAAAAAATGAAAAACAAATAGAATAATGAGATAAAATGAAAAAAATCTATTATCTTTGCAAGATATTAATATAAAGATATAGACTATGATCAAAAGATTATTATCCTTTCTAGACGCATCGCCAGTGAATTTCCTGGCAGTAAAGAATATCTCCGAGGAATTGGAGAAGAACGGGTTCCGCCGTATGAACCCACAGGAGCCTTTGGGCAAGATTGAAGCGGGTGAAAAGTTCTTCGTTACCAAGAACGACTCTTCCATCTACGCCTTCCAAATCGGAAAGAAACCTTTGGCAGATGCCGGTTTCCACATGATCTGCGCCCACTGCGATTCGCCTACCTTCCGCATCAAGCCAAATGCAGAGATACTTTGCGAGGGCGGTATCGTAAAACTGAATACCGAGGTTTATGGTGGTCCAATCATGTCAACCTGGTTCGACCGTCCGCTCACCCTGGCAGGTAGAGTTATCGTGAAGGGCGAGAATGCGATGAATCCCCAGACGCTCCTTCTTCATGTGAAGCGCCCATTGCTGCAGATCAGCAATCTCGCTATCCACTTCAACCGTCAGGTGAATGATGGTGTGAAGTTGAGCAAGCAGAAGGATGTACTCCCTATCCTCGGCATCATCAATGATGAACTGGAGAAGGGTAACCTGCTGATGAATGTGATAACCGACGAACTGAATATCCAGAAAGAGGATGTTCTTGATTTCGATCTCTATCTGGCTGATGCCACTCCAGCCTGCACCTTCGGTGTACACGATGAGTTTATCTCTTCAGGAAGACTCGATGACCTGTCTATGTGCTGGGCTGGTGTAGAGGCGATGATTGCATCTGATGCCAATGATACCACCCAGGTTCTCGCCATCTTCGACAATGAAGAAACGGGGTCTCAGACCAAACAAGGAGCCGGAAGTCCATTCCTTTCATATATGCTCCAGCGCATTGCCCTGGCACAGAGCCATACAGAAGAGGCTTATTATCAGGCTGTAGAGCGTGCCTTCATGATTTCAGCCGATAATGCGCATGCCTGGCATCCTAACTATAGCGAAAAATTCGACCCTACGAATCATCCTAAGTTGGGCGGTGGTCCGGTCATCAAGTTCAATGCAGCCCAGAAGTATGCGAGCGATGCTGTATCAGCAGCCATCTTCGCCAACATCTGCGATGCAGCCGGTGTACCATGCCAGCGTTTCGTAAACCACAGCGATGTAGCAGGTGGCAGCACCTTGGGCAATATCCTCGCCTCTTCCATCCCATTGAAGGGTGTGGACATGGGCAATGCCATCCTCGCTATGCACAGCTGCCGCGAAACCGGTAGCGTTATCGACCACGAATATTGCGTGAAGGCTTTCACCAAATTCTATCAGTTGTAATAAAAAACAAAGAAGAGGAGGGTGTGTCATAAGTCTGGATAATAGTTGGTGTATAACAGTTGACTACCGCATGCACAACAGGTGTTGTGCATGCGCATATCAGCTGTTATGCAAGCGCACAACAGCTGTTGTGCGACCGAAGATACTGACTGTCTCAACAACATATCCTATCTCTTCCAACAACTTATTCTGTCTCTTCCAACAACATATCCTATCTCTTCAAGCAACATATTCTATCTCTTTCAACAAATAGAAGAGGGTGAATCATAAACTTATGACACATCCTCCTTTTTGTTCAGCAGCAAACGCCAGCATATAACTTATCTATAGGGAATATCAAATCCCAATTTTTTCCCAAAACGATATTTCCAAACTCTATCTTGAACTTTTTGAATTTGTTTTCATTCAAGTAAGAGTTATATTGCGGATGTGGGTGATTTCTAATAAAAGCCCCAACATCTATCGTCTTAACAGTGTCATCATTAAAGTGTAATTCAACTTTTAATGGTGCCACATATCTTGCAGAAAGAATACTTCAGTTCATAATTTCTTCGTTATTTTTGTTGAACGTATTCTTTTCTTATAAATAAAGAAGTTTACCCATTTATCAACTATATTCTTATAGTACTTCTTCACAAAGGCCTCTGCTGTAGCAGCATCCTTCTCACTTAAAGGTGGTATCTTGCTAGAAGTTCTTCTGTGAATTTCAACAAGTTCACCATTTTCTAATATTATCTCGAAAATAGCTTCATGTCCATCCTTCATTACATAAACGTGTATCGGTTCATGCTCATTCGAATAGAACAGAAAGATAAATCCGAAGTATTCAAATATCTTTGGCATCGCAACCTCCTTTTTTAACCTATCTTGATTGCAAAGTTACGACTTTATTTTGAAATGAGGGTAGAAAAAGGAAAAAGTGATTTTTAAAAAGAAAAAAATGGTTTTATTTATCGGGGACAGCTGACGAGTGAAACAAGAACAGCAGACTGGAGAAACTAGAACAGCAGACTAGCGGTAGGAAGAACAGTGGGCTGTCTGAGCCAAACAGCGAACGAAAACCGGTTTGCCAGGTTTTTAAATAACCGAAATATAACACCGTTTACGGCTGATATCAGAAAAGAAGAAAAAAAATGATTTTACTCTTCACCCAATCGCTGGGAATGCCTTTATATAAAGGGGATTCGAGCTATCGGATGAAGAGTTTTGGGCTATTCCATTGCCTCATATCCTTTGTTCTGAACCAACTTGCCATTGAAGGCAAGGCTTCGCTGAGGTATCGGGAAGACGATGGAAGAGGACGAGAGAGCGGACTGAACAGAACGGCGAAGATGCGAGGACTTGAGGAACTTGCCGAAACGGATAAGGTCCTGACGGTGACAAGTCTCGCCCGCCAGCACAACCTGACGGTCTTCCAGAATATTGGCAAGCGAAGACTTGCGCGCAGGCAAACCGGCATGCGCACGAACCATATTATACTCTGCCCTGCCATCCCCATCGTTGCGCTCCATCGCCTCAGCCTTCATCAGCAAAACATCAGCATAACGGAAACGGAAAAGAGGTTTGGCTGGTCGGGAATGCAGAACAGAATCAGCCTCATCCATCACCAGCGCATCCTTCGGCATCAGATAACGCGCAGAACTGTTGAAGATTTCATCCTCCTCTAAACTGCAGCCTTCATCAGCCAATCTGTTGCAATAGAAGATACAGGTTTCCCAAGCATTCAATATTCTGCTGCGGTTCTCACTCGCCTTGCCGCCCGTAATGAGCGAGGCACCATCGGCAGTACGCACCATAAATTCCAGGTTCCTACCCTTCGGACGCTTCCTGTAACCCTGCGCCCAATCGTTATACATATAGATTTCAGCATTCAGCGCCAGTTTAGCCAGCAGGAAGTTGACCACAGGCTGCGTGATGCGTCCATAATGAGAGCCTTCCTCCAAACTGGACGTCTGAGGAAGATAAGGCAACACCTGCTGCAATTCGCTGAAGATGAAATGGAAGATTTCGCTCCGTTCGCTCTGAGCCGACAGCTTTTCATCGGTAACAGAAGAGCCCGATGCCGGTTCATAGATGAGTGATTCTGCCGCAGACAGGAGTACCGGAATCCTGCCATACAAATCCATCGCCTCATAATACATCATGGCTCTGATGGCACGCACCTCAGCCTTGAACTGCGCCTTCTGGTTATCGGTAAGCCGTACAGACTGGAAATCTATCATATCCAGCGACTTGTTGCACATACCGATAGCCCGATAAAGATATTGCCAGGAAGAATAAAGCTGCTCATCATCAGGAGAAAGAGAAAGCAGACTGTCCAAACGCTGAATATCGCAGATGCCTTCCCCATCTATCGTTCCACCCATAAAATCATATAAAGGAGCTATGGTCGTATCGAATATTTCAGACGCAGAACCATTGCTGCCACCCCCATCGAGCTGATCCTTAGGATGCTCATTCAAGCACGATGAGAATGCCAACAGGGTCAGGAAAGAGATGACCCACGTGAACAAATGTGAAATATACCGTCTCATAATCCTATCACATGAAGTTTAGGTTTCAAACTGTAAGGACTGCGAATAACAGCAATCCGACTGCAAATATAAGAAAAAAGAATGATAAAAGGACACAAATATAGTAAAAATCTACGTAAATTTTGCGGGATTAAAATTTATTTGTACCTTTGCACCCGGTTAGCAGAGAGCTAACTAAGGGGTGCTACCGCCGGAAAAGAGAAAAAAGCGGATGCTGAGAATATACCCATCGACCTGAACCAGGTAATGCTGGCGTAGGAAAATAAGGCACATTCCCCCCTTATATGATGTTTTTAATTTAAATAAATGAAAAGATTCAACGGGATCGCACTCAGTGTAGCGTTTTGCTCTTTGGCAAGCCAGGCTGCACTGGCACAGACAAAAATCGACACCTTGAAGGTGCAGAATTTGAATGAAGTGATTGTAAAAGGCGTACGTGCCGCAAAGGAAGCTCCATACGCCGTGGCTAACATCAGGAAATCAGAACTCAAACAATTCTCTTGCTCAGGTCAGGAATTGCCATTTCTCCTTTCTCGTACACCGGGCATCCTCGCCTGGAGTGAGAACGGTATCGGCACCGGTACTACCTATATGCGCATTCGTGGCGCTGCCGGAAGCCGCATCAATGTAACACTCGACGGAGTGGCTCTCAACTCACCGGAAGACCAGACCGTTTTCTGGGCTAACATGAACAGTTATTCTTCGCTCCTGGGCAGCATCCAGGTACAGCGCGGCGTAGGTTCTTCTACCAATGGCGACGGTGCCTTCGGTGGAAGCATCTCTATGGCTACAGCTGCTCCTTCGCTCACCCCTACTGCAGAAGTTACCGGTTCTTTCGGTTCTTACAATACCTATCATACAGGCGCCAGCTTCTCTACAGGTCTGCTCGGCAAGCATCTGATTTTTGACGGTGCTTATCACGAGACAGCTACCGACGGTTATGTAGACGGCACAGCAGGCCGCTCAGGTTCTTACTATGGCGGACTGACCTGGCTGAGCGATAACTTCAAGGTAAGCTACAAGAACATCGGCAACTTCGAGAAGACCGGTCAGGCTTGGAACGGTGTGCTGGGCGGAGATTACAACTCTAACTTCAGCCTCCTTCAGGATGGCATCCGCACTTATAAAGATATGTATAAGGCAGGTCTGGATAAGTTTAACGTGCTGACAGGCGATATGGTTCGCAACGACAAGGGCGATTATACCATCACTCCTTATACCCTGCGCGACGGAAGCAAATGGGACAAGACTACTGATAACTTCTATCAGAACCACAACATCCTTTCGGCTACCTGGACACCAAGCAGCCACTGGAGCCACAGCCTCTCACTGCATTATACCTATGGCTACGGCTACTACAAGGAGTTTAAGAACAACGCCAAGTTTGCCAAGTTCGGACTCATCTACAAGGATGCAGAGGGCAACAAGGTTAAGAAGTCAGACTTCATCCGCAAGAAGGGACTCACCCAGCATACCTACGGCATGGTATACAATACCAACTACAAGGATGAGCACTGGGATGTTATCGGCGGATTGAACCTGCAGCAGTTCCGCGGCAACCACTGGGGATACCTTACTTATATCGCCAACCAGGATGCCGAGAAGAAATTCTTCGGCAGCAACGGCCAGTATAAGTACTATGATTCTGATGCCCACAAGTATGACTACAGCGCCTTCGTCAAGGCAAGCTATCGCTTTGCAGACTACTGGAATGCCTTCGCTGACCTGCAGTATCGCCGTGTAGAATACAAGACCGACGGTATCAACGATAAATTTATCACCCAGGCAGATGGCAGCTACAAGAACCAGGAGCTGAACATCAACGAGAAGTACAACTTCTTCAACCCTAAGGCAGGTATCAGCTTCAACAAGGATGGCCACAAGGCATACGCATCTGTAGCCTACAGCAACCGCGAGCCAGAGCGCAACAACTTTACCGACAACTTCAACTATCCATTCCCTAAAGAGGAGAAGTTGCTCGATGTAGAGTTCGGCTATCAGTATCAGGGCAACAACTGGCATGCAGGCGCCAACTTCTACTATATGGATTATGACAACCAGCTGGCTCAGACCGGACAGTTGAGTGACATCGGCGAGGCACTGACCACCAACATCAAGGATTCTTACCGTATGGGCGTAGAGCTGACAGCCGGCTGGGCACCATTGTCATGGTTGTCTGTAGAAGGAAATGCCGCTTTGAGCAAGAACAAGATTAAGGACTTTGATGAGTATGTAAGCAACTGGGAAGACGACAAGAAGCCAGGCGTAGTACATTACGACAACTCAACCCTGTCTTATTCTCCATCAGCTATCCTGAACGGATTCATCGATATCCACTATGCCGGTTTCTCAGCTACCTGGCACACCAACTTTGTAAGTCGCCAGTATATTACCAATACAGAAGACCGCGACTTCTCACTGCCATGCTATTCACAGAGCGACCTGAGCCTGAACTACAGCGCTAAGGTAACCAAGGCACTCGGCATCAAGGAGGTAAGCTTCGGTGTGGACATCAACAATATCTTCAACCGCCACTATGCAGCCAGCGCATTCACCTGGAGCAATGCTATCGGTTACGGATATACATTGGATAACCGATTCAAGCAGATAGCATACATCCCGATGGCAGATACCACCTGGATGACGCATCTTACATTGAAGTTCTAATCAGAAATCATCATGATGGATTATATTGCATCACATGGTTTAGACATCTTTACCACGGTACTCGGACTGGTTTATATCCTGTTGGAGTACCGTGCCAGTATCTGGCTCTGGCTGGTAGGCATCATCATGCCCGCCCTGGACGTATGGCTTTATTGGAGTCATGGTCTTTACGGCGATGCGGGTATGGCGGTCTACTATACGATAGCCGGTATATATGGTTATGCCGTATGGAAATATGGCAAGAAGCACAACCAGAAGGAGAAAGAAGAACTTCCGATTACCTATATGAAGAAGTCGCTCTATCTGCCTACTCTTCTGTTCTTCCTGGCAGCCTGGAGTACCACCTATTATATACTGATAACTTTCACTAACTCTACAGTTCCTCTGCAAGACAGTTTCACCAATGCCCTGAGCTTTGTGGGGCTCTGGGCGCTGGCACGCAAATATATCGAGCAGTGGTTCTTCTGGATTATCGTAGATGCCGTTTGCTTCTATCTCTATATCGTCAAAGGTATCCCATTCAAGGCAGGACTTTACGGTCTCTACGTCATCATCGCCGTTGCCGGATACTTTAAATGGAAGAAGATGATGATAAAAAAGAGTTGATAGTTAATAGTTCAGATATTATAGACGGAAAAAGGAAGCCAAGGCAAAAACAAACTTGCCAGGCTTCCTTTATTTCATTTATATAAACAAGAACCACTATACCAAGGTTCCGCGCTTAAACTTATCCTATCAGCGAAAAGCACATCCTTTATGCCCTTTTCACCTTTAATCCGTTTTCGATACTAACCAGTTCATCGCTGAATCCAGCATCAATCTTCAGTCTTTCTTCCACTTTTGAACAACTGTGGATAACTGTGCTATGATCACGATTACCAACGAGTTTGCCGATTCTCGAAGCAGGCATTTTGGTATATTTCTGTGCCAGATACATCGTTACCTGTCTAGCCACGACATAATCACGCTTACGGCTCTTGCTGTTCACAGCAGTAACCGTTACATTATAATGATGGCAAACCGTTTCAACAATATCATCGATGGTGAGCGGCTTATCATCCACCTTCACCGCACGCTTGATGACGCGTTCGGCAAGACGGATATCAATGCTGCTGTTATAAACAATGCTGTAAGCCAGAAGACCATTGATGGCTCCCTGCAAATCGCGCACACTTCCGTTACAGGTCTGGGCGATGAAAGAGATGACATCTACCGGAATCTTCAAACCGTCACGACGAATCTTATTGCTCAGGATATCCACACACAACTGGATATTCGGCTTCTCCAACTCGCAGACCAGACCGCAAGAGAAACGGGTGAGCAGACGGTCTGGCATATCCTTCAACTCTACCGGAGGGCGGTCGCACGCCAGGATAATACGCTTTCCGTTGCGGAAGAGGTGGTTGAAGATATGGAAGAAGGTATTCAGCGTCTTCGCCTTACCAGCCCACTCCTGGATATCATCCACAATCAGCATATCGATAGACTGATAGAAGTTGATGAAATCATTGCTCGCATTATGGAGCACGGCATCAGTATACTGGGTCTGGAAAAGACGGGCACTCACATAGAGCACACGCTTCTGAGGATACATCTGCTTCGCTTTCAGACCGATGGCATTCACCAGATGCGTCTTACCGCTACCCGAAGGTCCGTAAATGAACATTGGGTTAAACTGGGTGGTATTGGGATGCTCGGCAATAGACAATCCTACGGAACGAGGCAGCTTATTGCTGTCACCCTCCATATAATTGTTGAAAGTAAGCTTCGGGTCTAACTGCGTATCAATGTCTTCCTGCTGCTGGGGAGCGGCAGGCTGGGCAGCCGTCTGCTGGGCACACTCACGAGTTTGCTTTGCCATATCAGCATCGTCTGGATCTGCCTCAATATCTTGAGAAAGCTTATGCTCCTTATCGGTTACAACACGATAAGTGAGACGGATTCCTTCACCAAAATTACGATGCAGCACCTTACTTAACAAGTCAACAAAGTTCTGTTCCAAGTACTCGTATACGAACGGACTCGGAACCTGCACCAACAAAGTCTTTGTCGACGGCTTGTACGATTCAAAGACGATTGGCTTGAACCATGTGTTATATTGCTGCTCTGTTACACTGTCCTTTATGAGCAAAAGACTGTTGTCCCAGAGGGCTTTTGGACTTGCTAACATTGATTACTTATATTATTAATACTTTAATTCACAAATGACGGGACGCACCAAAAGATGCGAAATCACGTGCAAAGTTACAAAAAAAATAGGAGAAATGCAAATCCCCTTATTTAAAATATTTTAATAGATAGTCTTTAAATTACTGAATACCAAACACTTGTCTAAAATACAAATATAGCAGACTGAAATTCAGTGAAACAATAATGTAACGTCCCCGAAACGGCTAACAAACAAACAGTTTGCGAGCCATTTCGAGGCGTGAAACATACCGAATCTTATTTAGACTAAATTTATTTAGCTCGAACTCTTTTTACTTGTCTTTTCTGCCGAAAACAGAGAAATGGACATAGCGTTTCGGATGTGCCTTCAAGTCGATAACCAGAGAGTCGGCATGACTCATGGCTGACGTCAGATTGTCGTACAGTTTGGTATCGTTCATCAGCAATCCGAGGCTGCCCTGGTTGCTGTTCAGCTTCTCAGTAAACTGATGAGCACTCTCCAAAGTCTGGTTCACCTTGTTCAAAGTGCCCTGCACATCAAGACTGGCCAGATTAGCTGTAAGGCGGTTGGTATTATCCAGCACGCCATTTGCCTTTCCAATCATACCCGGAACCTGTTTGTTGAGTCCTGCCATCAGGGTATTCAGTTCACGTGTAGAAACGGTGAGGTTGCTTGTGATGGTTTCCACATTATGCAGCGAAGCAGCCAGAGCCGGGTCAGCCAGCAGCGCATTCACGCTGGTAAGGATAGAATCCAACTTAGGCAACATCTTTTCCACTACCGGAACCAGGTTGGCAGCCTTATCCATCATGCCTCCGTTTACAGCACCCGGAATGATACCTCCCGGTTCTACTCTTTCGCGCGGATTGTTTGCCAGAAGCAGATTCACCTGTAGGTTACCCATCAAGTCTTTTACTATTTCGGCTTTACTGCCCTGCGGGATTCTCAAATCCTTGATAATATCCACCTTTACTTTGATAGGACCATTCTCCTTGTAATCATATTCCAAACCATCCACGATACCTACCTTATAACCATCCGCATAAATAGGCGTAGAGGCACCCAGTCCCTGGATGTCATCAAACGTCATATAGTAGGCGTTGTTGGTAGAGAACAGATTCATGCCTTTCAGAAAATTGATTCCGAAATACATAATCAAAATACCGACAATAGCTACAAGAGCTATCTTGATTTCTTTTGTTAGCTTCATATTTATCTCTTAATATATTCGTGCTTATATCTTATCCTTACTCAGGTCAATCAGCGGTTTCTGTTCTGTTTGAACTCACGTATAGCCTGATTCACATCATATTTCTTTCCATTCTTGAAAGCTATGATGAAAGCTTCCGGGAACTTCTCGGCAAGCGTCTTGCGCAAGCGGAAAATCTCATTATAGTTGGTAGAAGCTCCCATCGTATATTTCACCATATTGCCTTCCTGATAACTGTCATAACCGGTTTCGCCCTTAAAATGGGCATCGCCCTTGCGGAGCGTGCGGTTGCTGACAAATATCTGGAGCTTGAAGACAGGCGCATCGGCTACATTGGCTTTCTGCTGTGCCGGCTTGTTCTGAGCTACAGTTCTGTTCTGCTGGTTCTGTCTGTTCTGCTGCGTCTGTCTGCTCTGCTGAGCCGGCTTATCCTGCGGGTTCTGTCTTCTGTTCTGCTGAACCGTTTTAGCCTTTGTTGCTCTGGTTTCCACCTGCTTCACCGTTCTTCTCGGCGCAGTATCCGCCTCCTCAGCACGGCGCTCGTCCTTCTCCTGTTTCGTATCAGAAACTATCTTGGCAACCGGCACCGATTCTGTATCCGCAGCTCGATAAGGAACCGAGATGGATTTATCGTATTTATTGCGATATTGCGCAAAACCTTCGTAGATGCCTCGGGCGATATCATCCACCCTGCTGGCATCGTTGAGCAGTCTTTCTTCATCGGCAGTAGTGATGAAACCGAGCTCTATCAGACAGCTAGGCATCGAGGTTTCTCTGAGAACCAGGAATCCTGCCTGATGCACACCCTTATCCGGACGATTGGCACCGGAACATACCTTTCGCTGGATATTGCGCGCCAGTTCTACGCTTCTCTCCATATTCTTACCCTGTATAAACTCGAAGATGATGTAACTCTCAGAAGATCGCGGGTCGAAACCCTGATAGGTATGCTGATAGCCCTTCTCCATCGAGATAACGGAGTTCTCTCGCATAGCCACATCGAGATTATCCTTGGCACGGTGCATACCGAGCGTATAGGTTTCAAAACCGCGGGCTATTTTACCGGCTGGCAGCGCATTGGTATGTACCGAGATAAACAGGTCGGCATTGGCGCGGTTAGCAATGTTGGCACGCTGTTTCAGAGGAATAAAGACATCCGTCTTGCGGGTATAGATGACTCTCACATCCGGCATATTGCGCTCAACATATTTGCCAAACTGCAATGCCACAGAGAGATTGATATTCTTTTCTTTGGAAATAGCACCAAGTGCGCCCACATCATGACCGCCATGACCTGGGTCGATAACGAGCGTGAAACGGCGGTTGGAGCCTGTCGCTGTCAGCACCAACATACACAATAGGGTCAATATGAGTGTTATTTTCTTCAACATATCTTTCTGATGATTTTGCAAAATTACTACTTTTGTATCAGAAAACCTAAATCTACTATAAAGTTTTATCATTTGTTAATACAACTTCTACCCCTGCGCCGTCACAATCTGCTCCAAAAGGAGGATTAACTTTGGTAATAGCGAGTTGTATTTTCTGAATAGTCGGATATTCTGCAAAGAGTCGCTTTCCTATCCTTCCGGCTACATGTTCCAGCAGTTTGCTAGGTATCTCCATCTCCTGTTTCACGAGTTCATAGAGTTCTGCATAGTTGAGGGTTCCAGCCAGTTCATCGGTTTCCATGGCTCTGGAGAAATCATAGCTCACATCCAGATTCACCACATAATCGTTGCCCACCTGGGTTTCCTGTGGCAGAACGCCGTGATATGCATGGAAACGGACATTCTTCAAGTATATCTTACTACGGAAAAGCATAGTTTATATCAGTTTCTATCTTGGGGATTAGGATTCGGAATCGCTATCATCGTAAAGTTTCATCAGGCTACCATCCTTCAGATATCTCTTCAGGGCTGTCACAACACCTTTCTTCCAGGTATTGATGTTATCTGAAGTAAGCTGGAGCTGATAAACGAGTTTGATGACATGTTCGATAGGCATACGGTAGCGCAGCACACCGGAAATCAGCTTGGCATAGTTCCAGTATTCAGGATTAAACTTCTCGCTCAATCCCTCAACCGTAATCTTATATCCTCGCTTGTTCACAAACTGGAAGTCGTATCGCTTCAAGCCTCCATCCAGAATGGTCTTCACGATTTTGCCTTTGCTTACAGATTTAGGCAGCATGATACCCTCGTCCTCATCCTGCAAACCCGTGAAGATTTCGTATGGATGACCGTCGAGCAGTCCTACAAGAGCCACCCATTTCTCCTTATTATTCTGGAATCGCACCACATCGCATTCCAGTTCTCGAGGTCGCACCTCCATCACTTCAGGAGAGAAAACAGGAAGATGAGTTTCCTCTGAAACAACATTGGCTATCTGATCATAGAGTTTATTCCAATCAGACTGTTCTACATGATAATTCTGATGAAGTGTTGCCAGATTAGCATTCAATTCATCTATAAGAGCCTTGGAAGCCTCTTCAAAAGTCATATTTTCAATATATTTCATATCAAACGTTTCATATTTAGGTGCAAAATTAAACTTTTATTTCTAAAATCTGAAACGTTTTGCCATATATTTCACTAAAAAAGCGAAAGAAAGACAACTTTTTGGGAAACTTTCACTAACTTTGCAGCAAAATAGGGTTCTGAAATGGAACAGAACTCCTATATATATAATAAGGTATAATGATAAAATAAAAAAGATATGGAATCGATTAAGAACAGAACAAGCATCAGAAAATATGCAGAGAAGGAAGTATCTGAAGAACTCCTGAACCGCCTTTTGGAAGAGGCAGAGCGCACCCCGACAATGGGAAACCTGCAGCTTTACAGCGTTGTGGTAACAAGAAGTGAAGAAGGAAAGAAGGCACTGGCGCCAGCCCACTTCAACCAGCCGATGGTAACAGAAGCCCCGGTCGTCCTCACCATCTGTGCCGATTATCGCCGCACAACCCTCTGGGCAGAGAACCGCAAGGGAACCCCGGGCTATGATAACATTCTCTCTTTTATGAATGCAGCTACCGATGCCCTTCTTTTCACCCAGACCTTCACGAACCTGGCAGAAGAAGCCGGTTTAGGTACTTGCTTCCTAGGAACTACGGTTTATATGCCAAAGATGATCATCGACACCCTGAAGCTCCCTAAGCTCGTAATGCCAGTAGCCACATTGACCATCGGCTGGCCGGCAGAACATCCAGCCCTGAGCGATCGTCTTCCTCTGCGCAGCATCATCCACCACGAGCATTTCGAAGATTACACCCCAGAAAAGATAGATGACTTCTATGCAGAGAAGGAAGCTCTGGAAGAAAACAAGGAGTTCGTTCGCATCAACAACGTAGAGACCCTAGCCCAGGTTTTCACCGACATCCGATACACAAAGAAGGATTGCGAGGCGATGAGCCAAGGTTTCCTCGAAGCCCTCAAGCAGCAAGGATTTATTTAAAGGTAAAAAAGTAAAAAGGTAAAAAGGGCACCTCGCTGGTTAACATTCCGCTAGGCTTTTTTACCTTTTTACCTTTTTACTTTTTTACCTTTTCATTATTCTACAACGATTGGCTTGTACTTAGGAACCAATGCCTTCATGATGCACCAGCCTACGAGGTAAGCAACACTACAGATGCAGAATACAATCATGTAGGCACCTGGCTTGCCATCGAAGCCCATGAAGCTGAAGGCTGAACCCTGACCATCTGCATAGGTGAAGAGCATACCGGAACCCTTGTTAATCAGGAAGGAACCGATACCACCTGCCATCGCACCAATACCGGTGATAGTAGCTACAGTTGACTTAGGGAACATATCACCGATGGTAGAATAGAGGTTAGCTGACCATGCCTGATGACCTGCACCGAGCAAACCGATGATGATAGCTGGCCACCATGCACTGTACTCACCCATAGGCTGGGCAATCAGACCGAGCAATGGGAAGCAAGCGAAAATCAACATCGCACGCATTCTACCGATATATGGATTCATACCCTTCTTGTCAACAAAGTAGGTTGGCAAGTAACCACCACCAATACTCAATACGGTTACAATAGCATAGAGAGTGAAGATGAGGGCGATACCCATACCTGAATCTGAAGAATAACCATACTGGTCAGAGAAGTAAGCAGGTGCCCAGAAGAGGAAGAACCACCAAACACCATCAGTCATCAACTTACCTACGATGAATGACCAGGTCTGACGGTAGCTGAAGCACTTCAGAAAGCCGATAGTTTTCTCCTCAGCGGCACTTTCTGTCTCTTTCCCAGCCTCAATCTTTTCGAGGTCCTCATCCTGTTCAATATAAGTAAGTTCAACCTTGTTTACATGCTTGCTCTTAGATGGTTTGTCATAGAGCCATACCCAGAGGCCCATCCATACATAACCGAGCACACCGATGATGATGAATGCCCACTCCCAGCCCAGGCTGCGAGCCAACAATGGAATGGTAGCTGGAGCTGCCAAAGCGCCTACTGAAGCACCACTGTTGAAGATAGCGGTAGAGAAAGCACGGTCTTTCTTAGGGAAATACTCTGCTGTTACCTTGATGGCTGCAGGGAAGTTACCTGCCTCACCCACAGCAAGAATCAAGCGGCAAGAGAGGAACAGCCATACACTGATTGTAGCAATCGCTACAGCTGCATCACTACCAGCCTGTACCATGCGGAGCGCCTCGATAGAATCATAACCTTCCATCTGCATAGCTACCCAACCGCAACCGGCGTGCATCACAGCACCTGTTGACCATACGAAGATGGCGATGAGATAACCTTTCTTGGTGCCCATCCAGTCAACAAACTTACCTGCGAAGAGGTTAGCGATGGCATAGAAGATGGAGAAAAGACCGGTGATGGTACCATAGTGATCATCTGTCCAGTGGAATTCTGGAGCAATGAAGTCTTTCCATGTTAAAGAGAGAACCTGACGGTCCATGTAATTGACTGTGGTTGCGATGAAGAGCAGCGCACAGATTACCCAACGGAAGTTGGACATTTTACTTGTTGTAATAGGGCTCATTTTATAAAAAAGTTTTTAAGCGTTATACTTATTTTTATTTTAGATTACTATTTAGACGGCAAAGCCTGGCTCATATTAATCATAAACCAGGTTGCCATATCATGTATCTTATTATTCCAATGTAGGAATCTTCACTACCTGCATATCGTTGTAGATCAGATTCTCACCTGCCATACCCCAGATAAAGGTATAGTTGCTGGTACCTGCTGCACAGTGGATAGACCACTCTGGAGAAATCACAGCCTGCTCGTTGTTCAACCAGATAGGACGTGTTTCCTGTGGTTCACCCATTACGTGGAGAATCTTCTGACCCTCTGGTACATTATAATAGAGGTAAGTCTCCATACGGCGGAGGTGAGTATGAGCTGGCATGGTGTTCCATACAGAACCCTCCTTCAACTCAGTAACACCCATCTGCAACTGGCAGGTACGAACACCGGCTACACCGTCGATAATCAACTGGTGGATTACACGGTCGTTGCTCTCCTTCAGGCTACCAGCCTTGATGTTGTTGGCATCCTTCAGGGTAACCTTCTTGGTAGGATATGTCTGATGAGCACAAGCGCTGTTCATATAGAACTTAGCTGGCTTAGCTGCATCCTTGCTGCTTACCTCGATGTTCTTGGCACCACGACCTACGTAGAGAGCCTCCTGGAAACCGAGCGTATACTTCTTGCCGTCAACGGTAACAGTACCCTCGCCACCGATGTTGATGATACCCAACTCGCGGTTGTCGAGCAGATTCTTCTCATCGTTTGGCTTGTCTGTGTAGAGAGGAGCGATAGAAGTCAGCTTCAGAGGAGCGGTTGTTGGCTCAGCACCACCAATGAGGAAGCGGTCGAACATGGTGTATGTCCAGTTTACCTCGCCTGGAGCAAACACCTTCTCGATAGCGAATTCACTGCGAAGGCGGTCTGTTGTATAGTGCTTTGCATCCATCGGATTGCTTGCATAACGAACGTTGTAGTTAGTGTAGGCATTTTCTGCCTTCACTTCATAACCACATTTTCCACACTGGCCAAAAGCCTGACTTGCTGTTAATACCATTGCTGCTAATATTAATGTTAATTTCTTCATAATTATCTTGTTTTATTTTTTACCTTTTTACTTTTTTTCTTCCTTCACGATGCGCTGACGGTTGATAACCATCATGGCTACCGTGATGACTGCGAGAACACCCATACCTACGTATGAAAGCTTCACACCGCGATAGATAACCCATCCGAAGAGAGAGGATGCGAAATCGAGTGCACCGCCTGAGAATCCGTCAGGGATATGAGCGGCATTATCGCCTGTTGCTGCATAAACCTGGTTGGCTGCCAGCGTAAAGTCTGGTGCCATATCGGTAACGAAATAGAGACCGATGACGAGGGTTACCAGGCCGATGATAAGCGTCTTCACCACATTACCTCTTGTAAACGGCAGAATCATTGGGAAGAGGTAGAACATACCTGCCAACGATGCCAAAGGCAAGAATTGGTTGCCTGGCAGGAAGACTGCGATAGCCAGGATAACCGGAATCAGAATCACAGATGCTACCAGGGTAGTAGGATGACCGATTACCAGGGCAGGACTCATACCGATATGAACCTTCTTGCCGTTAAACTTGGTCTTCACCAACTCCTGTGTCTTCTCTGAGATAGGCTTCAAACCGTCGATAAACAGGGCTGTAATACGAGGAATCAGCTCCATCACGGCTCCCATCGTTACACCCAGGAAGAGAATCTTCTTGATATCGAGCTGGGCTGCCCAACCTATCAGGGCTCCTACGATAACACCGAGTACCAGTGGCTCGCCGAGCACACCAAACTTCTTCTTCAGTCCCTCTGCATCGATGTCGAGCTTAGAGAAGCCCGGAATCATATCGAAGAGTTTATTGAAAACGATTGCGAATGGCATGAAACTCTGGCAGAATGGCTGCGGAATAGAGATACCATCCAAATCGTAATATTTCTGGAATCTGTCGGCTGTCAGGTCTGCACAGACCAAGGTATTGATGTAGCAGACGATGGCTGCGAAATAGCCCCAGAGCAAACTCTGACCCATCACGAAGTAAGCCACCGCACCGATAAAGGCGAAGTGCCAGTAGTTCCAGAGGTCGATATTCACTGTACGTGTTGTCTTGGTAATCAACATCAGGAAGTTGACACCCAGACAGATTGGGATAATCAATGCGCCCACTGCTGTATTGTAAGCTACAGCTGCAGCTGCTGGCCATCCCATGTCAAAAACGTTTAACTGTAAGTGGTAGATGTCTGAAATAGCCTTCAATGGGTCGTTGAAGTTGGTAGTCAGCAATGCTGTTACCACGCCCAAGCCTACGAAACCCACGCCTACGAAGAGTCCCGACTTCAGAGCCTTTCCGATTTTCATGCCAATACACAGACCGATGACCGTGAAGATGATAGGCATCATCACGCTCGCACCGAGACTGATAATATAGCTAAATACTTGTTCCATTTTAATTTGTAGTATTGTTTAATTGTTAGAAAATACACGACAAAGAGCACCCTCTTTTGTCTTTTAATGATTTGTTGTGTGCAAAGATACACTTTTTTCTTCAATTACAATACGTTTTGATGGAAAAAATTACGCAAAAAAAATCCCATCAGAACATTTCTGATAGGATTTCTCTATTTTTATACGTTTTTAAATGATTTTTTACCGAATCGGTCTTCATTCTTCCCTCTTCGTTCTTCCCTCTTCACTTCCTAGTCCTGGAAGTAAACTCTCTTCACACGGTTGCTGATGGTGGTCAGCACCTCGTAAGGAATCGTCTCGAGGATGTCGCTCAGTGTCTGGACAGGCAGATGCTCGCCGAAGATTTCTACCGAATCTCCTTCCTTGCAAGGGATGTCGGTCACGTCTATCATAGCCACATCCATACAGATGTTGCCCACATAATCTGCCTTCTGACCGTTCACTAGACAGTAGGCATGACGGTTGCCCAGACGGCGGTTCAGTCCGTCAGCATATCCGATAGGGATGGCTGCGATGACGCTGTCTCTGTCGAGAATTGTCTTGCGGCTGTAGCCCACACTGTCACCTGCCTTCACGTTGTGCATCTGCAGAATGGTTGTCCTCAGGGTGCTCACGCAGTTGATGGTCTTGTTGTTGCGCGAATTGATGCCATAGAGTCCGAGTCCCAGACGACACATATCCAGCTGGCGCTCCGGGAAGTGCTCGATACCTGCCGAATTGCAGATATGGCGCAATATCTTATGGTCGAAGGCTGCCTGCAACTGCTTGCTGCCCTTGTCGAAGAGTTCAAACTGATGAGCTGAGAAATCATCGAAACTGTCGTCATCGCTGCCCACGAAGTGAGAGAACACAGAACGTGGGATGATGGCATTCTGGTGCTTCAGCTTGCCGATGAGTTCCTCCATATCGTTCTCAGGGTCGAAGCCCATGCGGTGCATGCCGGTATCCAGCTTGATATGGACAGGGAAACCGGTTACGCCCTCTTTCTCAGCTGCCTTGATGAGCGCATCGAGCAGACGGAAAGAGTAAACCTCCGGCTCCAGGTCATAATCGAACATGGTCTTGAAGGCGGTCATCTCCGGATTCATGATCATGATGTTGCTGGTGATGCCGTTCTTGCGCAGCGTAACGCCCTCATCGGCTACAGCCACAGCCAGATAGTCTACACGATGATCCTGTAGGGTCTTGGCTATCTCCACGGCACCTGCACCATAGCCGTCTGCCTTGATCATGCATACCAGCTTGGTTTCCGGCTTCATAAACGCACGGTAGTAGTTCAGATTGGCTACCACGGCGTTCAGATTCACCTCCAGCGTAGTCTCGTGTACCTTCTGTACCAGCAGTTCGGTGAGCTGATCGAAGCCAAACTGACGGGCGCCCTTCAGCAGAATCACCTCATCGCGCAGGGAAGCAAACACCTCGCTGGCGATGAATTCCTCTACATTCGGGAAGAAGAACTTCTCTGAAATCTGAATCACATCGTGCTGCTTGCAGAGCTCAGGACCGATACCGATGAACTTTACCACGCCACGTTTACGGGCTAAATCGCTCACCTCTTTATATAATGCCTCCGGTTCCTGACCGCTCTGGTAGATGTCGCTCAATATCAGCGTATGGCGACGACCGCGATGGTCTGGACGGCGGTTCATGAAGTCGAGGGCGATATCAAGCGAATTGATATCACTGTTGTAGCTGTCGTTGATCAGCGTACATCCGTGCTGTCCTACCTTCACCTCCAGTCTCATTGCCACAGGTTCGAGCTGTGCCATGCGCTTGTCGATATCTTCAGCCGAAAGACTGAGTTTCGATGCCACGACAGCAGAGATGATGGCATTCTGTACAGATGCATCGTCGATGAACGGGATAGAGAAACTGTCTTCCTCACCTTTATATATATAGGTAATCACGCTCACGCTCTGCTGCTTCTCGATGTTCTTTATATAGAAAGGAGCCTCCGCATTCTTGAGCGACCAGAAGAGTTTCTCGCCCTTATAGTCGGGATATTCGGCCATCACCTTGTTGATAACCTCGTCATCGCCATCATAGATTACGGTCTCTGCATCATGGAAGAGGATGAGTTTCTCCCGGCATTTCTCCTCCATGGAAGAGAAGTTCTCCTGATGGGCAGCACCCAGATTGGTCAGTACGGCGATGGTTGGCTGGATGATGTCACGCAGGGCAAGCATTTCGCCAGGCATACTGATACCTGCCTCAAAAACGCCCACCTGGGTCTGCTCGTTCATCAGCCATACCGACAATGGCACACCTATCTGAGAGTTGTAACTGCGCGGACTGCGGGTAACAAACATGCTTGGCGAGAGCAGCTGGTAGAGCCACTCCTTGACCATGGTCTTTCCGTTTGAACCCGTGATGCCTACGATAGGGATGTTAAACTCGTCACGGTGGCGCTCAGCCAGACGCTGGAGAGCCTCGAGCGTGTTTACTACCTTCAGGAAGTTGGCTCCCGGATAATCAGAAGCATAGCCCTTAGGCACATTCGTTACAACAAAGTTTTTCACACCTCTGCGATACAGCTCAGGGATGTAGTTATGACCATCATTGCGCTCCGACTTGAGCGCAAAGAACAGAGTTTCCTCTGGGAAACAAAGTGAACGACTATCGGTCAGGATAAAACCGATGTTGGTATCATTGTCTCCATAGCGACGCGCACCTATCAGTGTGGTTACCTTTTCAATAGTATATGTCATTGTCTTGTTATTTAAATATTCTTTATTTTATAAGAGATGATATTTCTCCTCAAATTGTCTTTTCTTCTCTTCCGTCCTGGCGATGAACTTCTGGTGTTCCTCGCTCTCGGGATGGAAGGGCTTATGGCCGAGTGCTTCGCGGATAGGCCTCCAGTCTTCCAGAAACTGCTCGGCTGCCTTGCCGAAGTAGGTTGTCCGGAACCGTTCCCAGATATATTCCACAGCCTGTTCGCTCGGGTGCAGCATGTCTTCCTTGTAGAAGCGGTAGTCACGAAGTTCATCGTTCATGATCTCGTAAGCCGGAAAATAGCTCACCACTCCGGGATTCTCCTTCACCAGCTTATCGGCTGCCAGCAGGAGCGTAGCCTTCGAAAGCTGACTCCCGTGATAGCCGTATTTCGCATAGCGGATAGGACTTACCGTGATGATGACCTTCAGAGTACCTTCACTGCCATCAGATGCTGCGGTCTGCGATTTCAGCAGATTGATAGCCTTCTGCAGATAGCCGGCACATTCGTCCACGCTCAGTTCCCGCTCTTCGAAGAGGCGCTGCGGGCGTTTCTGGCAGTTGTCCACTATCTCGCCCGTCTCCTTCAGGATATACACATGATTGGTACCCAGCGTAAAGACAGCCACACGGGGACGCACCCCGGAACATTTCTCTACCGTATGGAGAATGCTTGCCGGATTATACATCACCCCGAAGGGATTCACCGTAGCCCGGAAGCGGTTCTCCACAAACCGCCTACCCAGATTGTCGGCAAAGCAACTGCCCACAAAGAGCATCCGCTCTGCCGCCCCTATCTCGAAGTCGGCCTTCGGAATATCTATTTCTGTTCTAAATCGCATCATCAGAATTTGCAATCAGTCTATCAGTCTAAGGGGATTTGCAATCCCCACTATTCCTTCTTGCGCTTTCTCACCTCAACCACTACACCTATTATAATAAGGAGAGCCAGAACGCCATAACCGATGTAAGCCACCGTCTCGGTATTCTTGAGCGACTGAGGATGGAAATCGAGAACCACTTTGTGATTACCAGCTTTCACGTTCAGCGCACGCAGAATATAGTTCACTCTGCCCAGCTCAGCCGGCTGTCCATCAACCGTAGCCGTCCAGCCCGGATAGTAAATCTCAGAGAATACGATCACGCCGCCCTTGCTCGACTTCACCTCGTAAGTCAGGTTGTTCGGCTTATACTGCGTCATCTTCACCACCGAAGTATCATCCTGCTTCACGCTCTGCGCCAGCTGTTCCTTGAATTTGGCATCAGCCACAGCCACGTGTCGGAGGTTCACCTTGCCCACGCCATCAATTTCCTCGTTGGCATTGTTCACATACTTCACCTCGTCTACGAACCATGCATTGCCGTAGGCATACGGATTCAGAACCGGAACGGTCTGTCCGCCCTGCAGCGGCATGATGAAGTATTTGGTATTCAGCATGTTCAATACCGGATAGATACTGTCGCCGTTCACCTTGGTCATATCGCCGCCCGCAGCAGCTACCGCCTGCATCGTCTTCTGCATCTCAGGAGCGATATGTGCCTCAATCATCTCCTGGTAGCGACGGAGCTTGGCTGGATGATAACCGCCGATGCTCTTGTGGTAGTAAGAGGTCTCGTTCTCATTGAATGTATTCGATGCCAGATTCAGCACACGGTAGTCGAGTTCCTTGTCACGGCAGATAATCTTGTCGGTCTCGGTCATCTGCTGCGGTGTATCGCGCTGCGCCTTGTCAACGAACATATCATCGTAGAGATAGCGCTTGTTCACCATCCACATATCCACCAGACAGAGCACGGCGATGCCGGCAATCATATATTCCTTGCCCAGCTTCTTCATCTTGAAGAGCATCAGCAGTGCCGAACCGATGAGGATAATCCAGAACGAACGCCAGCAGTCGGATGTAAAGATGCCCTTGCGGATATCCGTCAGATTGCTCATGATTGGAGAGATATACTCCTGAGGCAACTGCTGCAGCGCCTGAGTCTCCTGTACCGATACGAAATCTGGGAAGAATACGCCCGGCATGATGGCAAAGAGCAGACAGAAGCCTGCTGTCAGACCGAAACTGGCATATACATATTTTATCTTCTCTGTCAGAATCTCCGGCTCATCTACAATCTTCTTCAGCGCCATCATCGACAGGAACGGGATGGTGAATTCTGCGATGACCAGGATAGATGCCACCGTTCGGAACTTGGCATACATCGGCACATAATCGAGGAAGAAATTGGTAAACGGCATGAAGTTTCTACCCCAGGCGAGCAGAATGCTCAGGATGGTGGCAGCAAGCATCGCCCACTTCATCGGACCCTTCACGATAAACAGGCCCAGGATAAAGAGCATGCAGACGAAGGCACCTACATATACAGGTCCGCTCGTTCCCGGCTGGTTGCCCCAGTACTGTCCCAGCTGCTGGTAAATCTGAACGAAGTTAGGATCAGCCTTCTCCATCGCCTGCTGGTTCTGCGCCAGCGGCACGGAGGCACCGCCCTTGGCATTCGGAATCATCAGCGTCCACGTTTCGTCAATACCATAGCTCCACTGTGTGATATAGTCTCTATCCAGACCGCTGCTGGTCTGGTTAGCCGCATTTTTCTTTACGAGTTCACTCTTTCCACGCATGGTTTCCTGACCATACTGCCAGGTATGATAAAGGTTCGAGAGGTTGAGCGAGATACCGATGAGGGCACCCACCACGCATACCGCCGTAGCCTTTCCGAAGCGTGCGAGTTCACCTTTCTTGATGGCATCTGCCAGGAAGGCAATCACCATGAAGAGGATGATAAAGAGATAGTAATAAGTCATCTGCACGTGGTTAGCCTGCACCTCGAAAGCCGAGAAGATGGCAGTAAGGAGCAGTCCCTTGAGATACTTGCCCCGATAGGCAAGCACCACGCCCGCAATCATCGGCGGCAGATAAGCCAGCGCCCATACCTTCCAGATATGTCCGGCAGCGATAATGATAAAAAAGTAGGACGAGAATGCCCAGATGATACTTCCCAGAGCCGCCAGCGACTGCCTGAAGTTGAAGGCACGCAGCATGATATAGAAACCCAGGAGGTATACGAAAACATACCAAACATAGTCTGGCAACCACAGATGATATGCCTTCACAATCTGGCTGAGCACCTGATTACTGTCATACGAAGGCGACATCTGATAGGTAGGCATACCGCCAAACACCGAGTTCGTCCATCGTGTAGTCTCTCCCGTCTGCTGCTGGAAGAGTTCCTTTTCATGTCCCAGTCCCTTTCCTGCCGCTGCATCATGTCGGAAGAGGATTCGTCCGTCCATATCGGCAGGCATAAAGTAGACGAAGGAGATGATTGCAAATGCAATAACTACCAGAATATCCAGTAGATACTTCTTCAAAAATTTCATAATTTCTATATAAACGTTTATAATTTGAAGGCAAAGATAGCACAAATTGGAGACAAAACAAAAAATATAGCAAAAATTTATATTTTTTTTGTTGAGAAAGTTGTATTAGGTCAGAAATAGGGGTTCCCCTCTATCATTTAGGGAAACGCTCGCTGCCGTTTCGTTTTTTATTCGTACCTTTGCACCGTAAAACAAGTTTCTTCAAACAGCATATATTAATGTATAAAAGAATAAGAATTATGAAAAGATTAGCATTCATCATGATGGCATTGCTCCTGGCTCTGATGCCGGCAGCAGCACAGAATTATCGTGACAGCAGATATTACAACAGCAGGACAGACCGTCTCGACTACCGTTACAACTACAACTACGGCAGCCCGTATTACGGATTCCGCATCGGTCCTGCCTTCACCTTTGTCAATTCCGACGATTCCCGTCTAGATGGTGGCGACTGGCAGACCGGCCTGAATGTGGGCGTAGTAGCCGGCATTCCATTGACCGACAGCGCCCCACTCTATCTCGAGACCGGACTTTCGTATATAGAGAAAGGTGGCAAGAAGGATCTTCCTGAAGGCAAGAAGATGACCTACGACCTCAACTATCTTGAGATTCCAGCCGTACTGAAGTACAAGTACGAGGTAGACGACCACTTCTCCATCCAGCCTCAGGTAGGCGGCTATTTTGCCGTTGGTGTAGGAGGCAAGATCAAGAACTTTGCCGAGCGTGAAGCAGAGAGCTCATTCAAGGATGCAAACTTCCGCCGCCTTGATGGTGGTATCCGCATCGGCTGCGGCATCGGCTACGACATGTTCTATGCCGATCTCACCTACGACATCGGTCTTGCCAACATCTGCCACGACAGTTTCGACAAATCGCGCAATGGAGCCCTCCAGTTCAATTTCGGAGTTAACTTCTAGGAACAGACAAAAGCCCCTGATGCAAGAACACATCAGGGGCTATAAACTATTAACTATAAACTTCACACAGTTCCAAGTATCGCTGGGCGAGGTCATGGATGAACTTTCGTCCTCGTTCGGTCCATACGAGATAGGTATGGGTGTAGGCTCTGCCCATCTTCTCCTGTCTGCCATCGCTCTTCGGGTCGAGGAAGGCGCTGTAGCGGGTGCGGCTCTTCGCTAAGCCCATGTGGGCGTAATCGGCATAAAGTAGATACTGACCGCTCTGGTAATACTGGATATGGAGGGCACAGAGCGAGCGGTTCAGTTCCTGCGCTGTGATACCGAGTTCCTTCGCAATCTGCGTAGTAGTGAAGCAGGAAACGGAATCGAGCACGTTATCGCTATAGAGCGCCTTCGGCAGAAGATTACCCACCTGATTCTCCAACTGGATGATGTTATCACCACTCTTAGCGATGCGAACCACCTGTTCATCCACAACTCCATTCAAACGTCGGATTTCCGTATCCTGTTCACCGATAAGCTTCTTCTGCTGCTCAATCTGCAGACGTTGCTTCTTCAGCAGATTCTCCTTCTCCTTGAGCGTAGCACGGAGGATTTCTTCCGCATGTCGGATTGTCTCCTCATCACTCTCGCCCTGCTGCACCGGGATATAACCACCCGTCTTGCGAATCTGCGGCAGCACATCGGCCGTAACCCAGTTTTTGAACTTCACGGCAGTAGAAAGCTTAGAGCCGAGCACCAAAGCATAGAAACCGCTCTCGTTGACATAGAGCATCAGAGTACGACGCATCGCCTCGCTTCCATCCTTCTTCTTACCAGTCACTACCCATGCGTTGTGTTTCACAACGTCAAGTGTATTAACTAACTGACGCACAGCACATCTTGCAATCTTATACCCCAGTATATCACAGAGATCCTTTGCGCAGAACAAAGGCTCCCCATTTTCATCGGTCAAGGTACGAATCTTACCGAATTCAGGGTTTTCAAACACGACAGCAATTGCTGCCTTCTTATCCATTTCTACTTTATTTGTATTAACTGACTTTACCATAATAATTTGTTTTTAAAAATTAATAACTCAACATTCAAAAATCAACATTCAACATTACAAAATCGTAATCCAAACGCTCTCATCCCGTTCTCTCGCTGCGGTAATGGCATTCATGAGCCTGTACAACCAGATGCGGGAATTAAAGACGGCACCCTGTAATTTATTTTCACCTACCAGAATGCAGCCCTGCGTATCATCGGGATAATTACCGGCATGGATGCGGATGCCCTCAAAATCAGGAACACCCTGCACCAGCGGAAGCCACTTCTTAAACCTTGGCGATTTCGAGATAACAACAGGATACGAGCCCTCCGGTATCGCCGTATGCCCCGGTATCTTGCGGGCTTTCTTACCCGATACCCTGCTGTACCGTCCATCCTCCTCTTCCGGTTTCAGTTCGACACCCAGGAGGTTTCTCCACGTAGGCTCCAGGGTATCACAGAAGTAATGCTCCTTGTTTAACTTCGCCATATCGAAGCTATGTTCAAAGATACGCTTGTCGCCTATTTTCACACCCGAACGCCAGGTACGCTTTACATCCTTATCGCTCAGGATATAAAGATGACCTATCGTATAAGTCTTCTTCTTTGCTATTCTTTTTACTACTATTTCCATACGCTATGAATTCTCCTTTCGGAATTTAAGTTTAATAAAAACTGAGGAACTGAATTTCTGAGGAACCGAGTTGCTATCCTTAACCTTGATGTAATGACGCTCCTTCCAGTTACCTAACATTCTTGAAGTTCCCTTCTTATCCATACCTCGTGCTACACGCAAGTCTATCACCTGCTGGTAAGTAAACTCATCCGGCAACTGCATCAGCATGTTGGAAGGTCCTCGCTTGCTCGACTTCTCGCCTGTATCATTAGCCCTCTTGATGGCATCACCGAAGAAACGCATCTTGCAGTAGAGGTCGTAACGCTCGCTCCAGCGGATGAACTCGTCAATCTCCGGTTCCCATTTGCAACCATTCGCCACATACAGCACGCATGCTTTCAGGTAGGCAATGACGTTGGCACGGAAGGAAAGATTCTCGTAAACCCTATCCTGCGACAAGCGCGAGAACTCAGCATTCTCTTCCTTCAGTTTGAGGGCAAGCTGGAATGCCTCAGGGCAGTCAATCAGTCCCCTGGCGTTGTTCAGATTCTCGATATAAGGCTTCAGCCCCTCTCGGTAAGCATCATCGTAATCGCCATAAACAGGCATTTCGTCACCGATTTCACGCTCCGGAATGGTACAGAAATTGATACGGCTTATCGGACCGTCTGTCAAAACTTTTGAGAAGTAACGCTGCCCTTTCTGGATGGTGGTAGATGCATTCCAGTTGAACCTTATCGTTACCCTTTCTGTCACACTTTGAACGCCCACGCGCTGTTGGCCAAAGAGGTTGAATGGATCAAAGGCGAGGCACATGATGCGGAACTGCTGGTTGCCGCTACCCCGGAGAGCATCAAACTGGTCCAGCTCGTTAAGCGAAGTATAGAGGAATCTTCCCTGCGCCTCAGCGGTTCGCATCACGAATGCCGGACTGGTCATATCAGCATCAATCTCCTGGATAACAAGATTATCCGGTCGTTTGCGCTTATCCTTGTTGGCACCCTTGCGCGTCACTTCCTCCTTCCATTCCTTCTCACGTTTCAGATTCTCCGCATCCCGCTTTCTGATATCCTCCATAATATACCTAATCGGCTTATCCACAGACGATTTACCTGCACCCGTACCGGCAAGCAAGCAAGTAGAAAGCGTAGCCTCATGTACTACATTGTCAATATACCGGAAGCTCGTCTGCCAGAGATGCGTAGCGAGCGGTGGGAAGATAGCGTGCGCCACAGCCGGCTTATAAACCTCCGGTGTCCGAGATATCAGCAGTTCCACCAGTTTCGGCAGTTTCTCCGGCATCGCTGGCGGTTCCGGATAATCCTCGTCGCTACTTTGAACTTGGAGATTTGAACTTTGAACTGTATAATTACCATCTGCATTTGAATTTTTCACTCTTCGTTCTTCACTCTTCACTTCATTCGCCTTCTGCTCCGCCAGCGCATTCACCCTTATCACATCCCTCGACATCGGCTTGGAGCTGTCAGCATATTTCGCATAGAAATCATGTATCAGCTGATGGCAGTCATCCTCCTGATAGTAGCTCGGCATTTTCGCCCTCACCACCTTCATCAGTTCCTCCTCACTCATCACCCTCGAAGCGCCTGCGCTCATAATGGCAAGGAGCGAAGAGTGCCGAGACCCGACGGTATCAATCGCCATTCCTTCAAGCCCAGCCGACTGCACGAACAGATCAAAGGCTATCAGATTCTTCTCGCTGGCCTCTCCCAGTTCACCAGAGCCATGATTGCCCGAAAGTCTATTGTTTTGAACATTGTCATTGCTATTGCCATTAACTGTAAACTGTAAACTATTAACTTTTGCATCTCCCCTTCCGTCAACCGTCAGTCCACGGTCCAGAAAAGCCTTTCTGCGAGCCTGTATTTCGCTCTCCGGCAGCACTGCGCACCACATTTTAGACCGGTAGATTTCCGAGTCCTTATCCGTCAGGAAAATCATCCTCTCAGGTGTGATGCAGCTTTCATCATAAGGCACACCGAGCGCCTCACAATACGCCTTCTGCGTCTCCTCGATGGTCATCCCCACCGGCATTCTAATCCCGATATGAAGCTTCTTGCGAGCGCTATAACAGAGATGCAGCAACGAGCCGTTCCATATCCCGGAAGAGCAGTTCAGCTCGCGCGCCTTCTCAATCGCCTTCTCCACATACTCCTTATCATCCACATCGATAATCGTCTGGAAGAGAAAGCTTTCCGGCATCGCATTCTCCTGTCTGCGCACATTATTCTTGAACATGCCGTAGTGCGGACAGAAGAAAGGCAGCTCGCTCTTGAGCCTCTCCTGCGCCTTCTTCACCGCCTGCGCATCGTTCAAATCTACTCCGTCAATCGGCAATTCACCCCGAATCTGCTGAATCATCTTCTTGATTTCCTTCAACCCGATGACCTTATCATAAGTATCGATATTGTAAGAAAAAACTTTCCCTTTATTTCCCTTACGATAAGGATTAATTGCCACTACATGTACTATCTCCATTTTACCTCCATATTTTATTAATCGAACACTTCGCTGTTAATCATGATATACCCTGAGCCATAACTTACATTGATAGGCAGAATCAGCGAGTTATCCGAAATCTCGTCGACTCCGTTCGCCTCGAAAAGCGAAGCGTTCTCGGCATCATTCAGTCTGCTCTTGACGAAGCCTATTACCCATTTTGCCGCAATCTTCTCGGCGGCAACATGCCTGTCAACGAGGTCCTTCACCAGCTGTTCATCGCAGAAGTTAATATCCGCATTCACATTCTCAGCCTCCGCTTCTTCCTTCCCCATTTCCTGGTTCTCGAAGAAGAGGTTATACTTGATTTTCATATCCTTCATCATCATGATGTTCAGATTTTTCAGTTCCCCCTCCGAGTCAGCAATCGTCTCATAGAGTTTCTGAACCGACTTCTTGAAGACGTTCTTCACGTCCATCAGGCAGTAATAGATTTTCCCGTCAATCACCACCACCCTCAGTTTTCCGTACTGCGGATGAGTAAAATAAAAAGGTTTCATTGCTTTCATCTTATAAATTCCTTTTTTAAACAGTTGGGCGCTCCCACAACGGTTGATGTGCCTATACACAAAAGCCCCCGAAACTCAGACCATATCGGTTCTGAATTCCGGGGGCAAATGTACGGCGATTCTGCGACAAAAAACTAGTACGTACCAGTACTGTCGTACTAGTACTACTTGCAAAAAACGGTCATTTAACCTATATATTTATTGATTTTATCTCCAAATTCACCCATAGAAGGCATTGAGATAGCTTCATTGTAGCGCGTTCTGAGCACAGCAGGGTTCATATCCCATAACTGTGAGAATACTTTCCATAGCTTGGTAATATGCAGTTTGATGGATAACTTATAGGCAAGATAACCTTTCTGGTAGCCAGAAAGATTGACAGGCTGGAAGTTTTCATCCAAAATCCCATGCTCATACAAACTCTTCAGAATCTGTTGTGCTTTTTCTCCTTTCAATTCTTTAGGAATATTACGTTTATGAGGTAAGAATAACTTGGTTATGCCAGATGCTTTCTTTTTATTCCCTTTGTCCTCTTCATCATCATCTTCAAAGTCAGCTTCCGTCATATCGGAATCAGAAAAATCATCTCCCTTATACCTCTCTCTTGCGGCATCATGCGAAGGATTGAAGTTCACGACATTGCCAAGATTCACACCTCCCACATGGATATCTCCATTAAAATTTAGTATGCAACTGACTTTCATGATTCAAAAAGATTTATAAGGTTATCAACACTTGTAGTACCCTCAAATACGCGAACGCCTTTCAGGTTAACTACGATATCAACACTCATACTGATGATTCCCAACACAGCCAGGGCAATCTTCAGTTTTACGATAAGTTTAGTCATATATCTTCTCTTTTTAAGATAGACTAAATTTACTTCCTCAATCTTGGAAGAAGAGGTGGCCCCTGAAAGTTTTCCAGGGTGAATCCTTACTTCGGAGACATTGAGCTGCAGAGCAGTATGAGGAATGCCTCCCCCGATTTCATGTTGAATTTTTCATTTTTACTCAGATTTTTAAGTTGTTATTGTTTCTCTATAATAGCTGCGCAAGCACTTATGCACGGCTAAATCTCATGATATATTTTTTATGTTGTTGCTCAATTATTTATTGCGAGGTGAAAAATTGCTTTGCATTTCTTCTACTTTCTCTTTCAACTTGTCAAGTTGTTTCAAGTCTCTCCCTATCGTAGCCCAGTGCCAAAAAGCCTCATTGAAGTTCTTTTCGAACTTATCTTTTTCAAAATTTTTACTCTCCGCAACATGTTTCTTATTCAGCGTATCAATGATAGTATCCCAATGATAAAGGATGCAATAACACCACCGACGCTGCTGGTAAGGCTTGAACTTCACTTTTCTTTTCAACACATTTATTATTGTATCATGCTTGATATGCGTAATATTAGAGAACTGATATGGAGATAGCAATTCAGCTCCATCACCTATAAAAGACTTTAGATACAAGATGATGCACTCTTCTTGTATCTCATTGATTCTGTCGTCTAGATGAGCTAAGTTCTTCAGAATCAACTTTTGTCTATGTTCTGCAATATCCAACATAATAGTGTAAATTTATGCGAATTTACAACTAATTATTTGAATAGCAAAGTCGACTCCCCAGCTACCATGTATAGCCGGATATATTTTTCAAAAACATTAATATTTAAGCTATATTTTACTATAGAATAACAAGAAAAAGGGGAAAAAAGTGAGCAATTTACGTTACTCGCCTTATTCCCCTTACTTTTTATGATTTTACGGTAGGTGCATCGCTCTGCACAATCCTTATTTCATTGCAATCTTGATAGAATCCTTACCCACTTTGGCGATAACCAAAGACTCGGATACGGCATAAGAGGCAGCACCATTGGCTGCAACCGAAGAGCCGAGATACTTGCCGTCAGCAGCGAAGAACTTCACCACCTCGCCATCGTCAAGCCCCGAGAGGGTGCTCTGCGACAAAGCGCATTATGGTCTCCAAACCAGTGGTCTACGATATATGCCTGTATGACCATAACAATCTTGTTTTCTTGTAATTTTCTTGTAAACCTTGCAGTTTTCTTGTAAATCGCCAAAAATATTCCTAACTGTCTATCAATACTTTACAAAAAAGTTCTTGTAAATCATGCAGTTTTCTTGTAAATCTATAAAACTCTACTTGCATAAGAACCAAATACGCCTCTTCACATAAATTTTTCCTTCCTTCCTTAAGGAAGCCAGCAAGTTAGTCACCTTATTATATTTTTGGGTTTCATCCAAAACCTCTGGCAATTTATCCATAAGAAGTTCTTCGATTTCTTTTCTTGACGCAGAATCAAACTTCCTCAAGTAATCAACAATCAACTTTTTATAATAAGAATCATCAAAGCTCTTATTCTTTATATACGAAGCCTTCAAACCTATATGCTTGGAAGACTCCACTACTTTATACGACAAGTACAAATTAGTTTTTCGTCCTTCCACAAATCCCTTTTGCCTAAGCAGCGCTATAGCATCATTTGTCAAATCAGCATATTTTTTCTTCTGTATCTTATCTAAAAGTATAATTTCAGGAAGAGACAATTCTGTATTATTCACCAGAATCCGGGCAAAATTCTCATCCAATACTTTTCCTTGTATCTCACATCTTACCTTTTGATCAGAAAGCGTATATATAGGCATTGGGAAGAATCTCTTCTTCTGTTCAATAAAGAGTTTTTTAATTCCTCCACCTTCTGTATCTGCCATTCCTACATTACACATAGCTTCCATCAAGAAAGGATTGCGGTATCTTGAATCTGGACAGTCTCGTTCAACCACATCTTCTACGGATTTTGGTATAAACTGACCATAACGTGTGCTCATGCCATAATCCTGATGCCCGATGGCATTATTAATCGGCTCTCTAAGTGTAAACATATCATAGCGTTTCATATTTTCAGGGAATATATTACCACTAACGGTATATGTATAGTTATTGTTCCTAATATACTCCTTTGTTATTTCATCCACAGCCTTAATCATTGGAATATGAAAATTGCGAAAATCCTTGTTCTTATCATCTTTTGTCAACAGTTTCCAACGGATGATACACACTGCAGGCGACAGGAAATGCTCAGACTCCTCTCTACCAAGTAGGATGATAGCAGCATTGGTTATCTTTCCGGCTCTTGTAATCTTTGCCTTGTTCAGGAAGGTTACATCATCCCAACTTTCGATTTCCTTAGCTCTTTTTTCATGCCTTTCGGCATATTTCTCCCTCGCCATACGAATAGCCTCAGGATCGAGGTCATCGATGGTGGCATCTTCTATGATATTAGCAGACCAATCACCAAAAGCAGCACTCGGCTCTGAAAGAATTCTTTGCTCTCGCTCCGATGTCATTTCCACCAACGAATCGGCTATACGCTGCCAAGCCTTTCTGTGGGCATAGACTGGGCGGCGTGGCTTATGCTTGGGAATATGGATAATCCAAACCGTCTTATTACTATCATCAGTAACAAATTCTTCTATGCGAAGCCCTTCTGAAGAAAGATTCACACATTGCTCCACCAATTTAAAAGTTGCCGTTAATGGTGTTGCCATAAAGCCATTAAAGGTCAATGCAGACAAGTCTGTTCCAACAATGTCTAAGGTTTTGTCTTTAATACCTATCACAAGTTCCCCGCCCTCCATGTTAGCGATAGCCGACACGTAGGAAAGCACATCATTGCCTTCTTTGCCATTAAAGGAGTTTTTCAGATTCTTCATCTCCTTCCATTCGCATCTTGCATTTTCCTCTGGATAGCGTTGGCGAATATATTGTTGTAGCTCTTGCTCTGTCATTATTTATTTGTTTTGATGTTTTTAAAATGGTAACAATGGTTGGTAGGTTCATTGTTGTCACTATTCATGATTATTAAATGCAAAGGTAAGCAAAAAAGCGTAACGATGTTCTGCAAGTTGCATATTTAACGTTACTTTAACTTTGTGCAGAGAAACGCAAGTCCGCTAGGCGTTCCTATGGGCATGAGCAGTTACAACTAAACGCCCATTGTTAAAATAATCTGGAGAAACTGCTACAGAAATGGAATCAACTAATTTATGCCTCAAAATCATGCTGGTAACCCAACATGGTTTTGAGGCATAATGCATATTATTTATTTCATCGCAATCTTGATAGAATCCTTACCCACTTTGGCGATAACCAAAGACTCGGATACAGCATAGGAGGCAGCACCGTTGGCTGCAACCGTAGAGCCAAGATACTTGCCATCAGCAGCGAAGAACTTCACTACCTCGCCATCGTCAAGACCCGAGAGGCTGATGATGCCATCATGAGCCGAAGCCACCACGCCACGTGTTCTTACCTGGTTGATGTTGGTACCATTCTCCAGGTTAGCATTAATCCAATACAGCGTAGCCTCCGCCTTTTCGGATGCTGTATAGCCATCAGCTGTAGCATAAACAGAAATCTTATAGGATGCAGAAAGAGTAACCTTGCCCTCCTTGTTATAAGCATTAGAAGCCATATCAGCATCCGTAATCGTATAATGATATTCAGCTCCAGCTGTTTCGCTAGCGAACTTCAACTCTCCTGATGCGTAAGAAATAGATGGTGTAGCGCATAGAGTAACTGGCTTGGTATCATCGCCAGACTCATCTGGATTCCAGGCATAGATATATTTATAATCTGGCCCAAAAGCATCTTTATAATCTTGAAGGTATTCTGTAGGAACCTTGATGATAATATTGTATGATATACCTAAATTATAGTTCCTTATTCCTTCAGGAAGTTCACCTTTAAAATAAATAGTTTCTAAACCACTACAGTTTTGGAAGCAACTATGCCCCAAGGACGTAACAGATGAAGGAATAGTAATAGAAAACAAACTCCTACAACCTTCGAAGCAACTTCCCCCCAATGAAGTAATAGATGAAGGAATAGTGATTGAGGCCAAACTGATACAATATGCAAAGCACTTATCACTCAAGGAAGTAAGAGATGCAGGAATAGTGATTGAGGTTAAGCCACTACAACCAGTAAAACATTCATTCCCCAACGAAGCGATTGATGAAGGAAGAGTGATAGAGGTTAAGCCACTACAACCGGAGAAACATCCATCCCCCAACGAAGTGACAGAAGAAGGAATAGTTATAGAGGTCAATTCGTTACACTCATAGAAGCAATTATCACCAAAAGAGGTAACCCCATACTCCATTCCATCACTACTCTTAACCTTTTCAGAAACAACTATATCACCGGAATATTTGCTATCAGTTTTAGGCATAAGAGCAGCAGTCTTTGCACCAGTATCCAACAAAAAACGAAGCCCATCAATCACTTCATATTTGACATCTTGTGCCATCGCAGAACTCGTAGACATGAGCATCATGACAACAAGCATAATAAAGCCCTTAAAAGAGCTGCGGGTTCCGCATTTACTCTCCAAGAACCCTTTTCTTAAAGTAAAATTTCTCATAATCTTATATATTAAATTACACTTTCTATATATATAAGAGGCAAAGCCTCAACTACTATATCATTTTAGAAATATCCTTCCCCTATTTTAGGAATGACTTCAAATGTTGTCTCTTCGGGCAAAGATTCTTCTTTTCTATATTCCCCTTCAAAAGTACAACAATATTTCGAAACATGCAAGAAAATCGGGGAAAAGTTTTAGAAAAAGTTACTGGCAAGGGGGAAATGTTTATAAGTGCGCGAAAAATATAAGAAAGATGAAATGGTATCCGATTATTCGAATTCTTTTGTATCTTCGCGAAATAGAATCAAAAGAAAAGAATTATGAAGAAAGTATCAAATGACATGAGATGGTTCGTTGACCGAAATTCCGTTATACAATGTTAAATAGCATGTTTAGAATGCATATTCTTAAACAAAAAGTTGGCATTTTGGAATGAAATTAGTATTTTTGCAGCAACAGTTCCTGCCACGCCTCTTCTTGAAAGCGTACCACGGCAGGACTTCGTGTTTTATATTATACTGAAGTAATATGCAGTACACAAAACAAGCAATGGATTTTTATTGTCAACTTGACATTTTGAAAGAACGCGGGCTGACAATCGAAGATGAAGAAGATGCTATAAAATTTCTTCATTCTGTAAGCTATTTTCGTTTTGCGAACTACCTACAACCGATGGAACTGAATACAGAATCACATAGATTTGCACAAAATAGCAGTTTCACTTTTGCTACTAATTTATATGTCTTCGACCGTGAACTTCGTTCTTTGATTTTTACGGCAATCCAAGACATAGAAATAGCATTCCGTACTCGAATCATCCATTATTTTTCAATGGAACATGGTCCGTTTTGGTTCATGGATGCCAGCAAATTTAAGAATCAAAGTATTTTCAATTCTTGCCTTGACAATATAGCAACCGAGGTAAATCGTTCAAAAGAAGATTTTATTTCAGAATACTACAACAGCTACACGGCTCCCTCATTTCCACCAGCTTGGAAAACTTTGGAGGTTGTTTCCTTTGGTACACTATCCAAATTGTTTTGCAACTTCAAAGACAACTCTGTCAAGAAGAAGGTGGCAAAAGAGTTTCTACTTCCACAATATCTATATTTAGAGAATTGGATAAAATGTATTGCGGTGTTAAGAAATGCTTGCGCTCATCATGCTCGCATTTGGAACAGACGTTTTCCAACAATGCCTATAATGCCCAATTATTTACCTTCTCAATGGCTTATTACCGGCAATTTTCGTCCCAATAAATTGTATCCTCAACTGTGTTGCCTTGCATATTTGGAACAATCTATAGCTGCAAATGGAAGTTTTTCCAAACGCCTTTTGAAACTCATAGATAAAAGTGAGATTGTAAATACTCGTTCTATGGGATTTCCACAAGAGTGGAAAAACGAACCGTTGTGGATTATAAACGAATAGGATTGTCCGGTAACTTAATTAAGTGAAACGGAAGAGAAAGATAGATGAAACGATTCACAAAGAAGGGTACCCATCTGTTCTGCATCTCAACGATAAAATTGATATATCTTTCTTCTACCTGCTTCATAATCCGTAGATATTATTGTTTCGTTTATGTGAGCAAATTTACGACTTTATTTTGAAACACGCAAAGAATTCATAGAAAAGTTTTAGAAAAAGTTATCAGATAGTATTGGGGATAGCAAAATCTTTACTTTTTTACTTTTTTACCTTTAAAAATCCCATAAAAACCTCAGCGACGAGGAACAGATACGCAAAATCAAGTTCCTGCCGACCTGCTCAATGACCCAGAGATTGGAAAAGCCGTAGAAGATCTTGAAGTTTCCGGCTTTACAGATTCGAGAGATTGGTAATCTTGGTGATGCGACCGTATTCATCGGTTTCAAAGTTGACGGTGGTGCCTATCACGCTCTTGGCGGTGCGCTCCGCTACCATGGCCATCATCTTGTCCCGGAAGTTGTCGCCCACCGAATCGGCCTTTACGTCCAGGAAGGTGTAGCTCATCTTATAGCCCTTGCTGGTGGAATCGTTTACCACGAGGCGCACCTGGGTGGATACGCCGAGCGTCTTCACCGTGTCCTTGCCGTTCACCTTCCACTCATTCTCATAATTGAAAAAATGGGCAAGTTGTCAATAGAATCAGGAGAAGGATAGAACGGGAGAACGGGAGTATTGCAAGGAGCTACCGTAAAAAGATAAGGGATATCGTGAAACGCGACGTAAGGGATAGGAAAACAGTATCTTTTTACCGGCGATAATGACTCAGTTCCTCAGAACTCAGTTCCTCAGTTTTGTTCTAGGGGGTATACATGATGGTTACAAATTGTAAGTAATTATATTTTATTATATATATAATAATATTATATATATAATAAGCTTCTAAATAAAGATAAAAGTGAAGGGGTCAGAGAAAAACTGAGGAACTGAGTTCTGAGGAACTGAGGGAGATTTCTTATGCCATTTTGTATCTTTCTATTTTATTGTAAACAAAGTATTTAAGTGCGCAACTCTATGTTTTCCTCTCTGAAAAAGTATGAGTCGCGGGGCGCAAAACGGCAAGTTAGATTGTTTAACAGGTTTCGGATTGAAAGCGTGCTGAAAATCGCGCCTTATCACACGCTGAAATTTGGTGGCATCGGGAAATTGCAGTATCTTTGCATCGTCGTTCGAAGAAAGGCTGCACTCGACAAAGCGTAACCCACAAAGTTAACAATTTATTAACCCTTTAAAAATTTAAGATTATGGAAGTAAAAGGAACATTGAAATATCGTAAAGTACAGCGCACACCTCAGACTGGTGAAAACGCAGGTAAGAAGAAGTGGTATGCGGCTGCGGTAACTGACCGCGAAGTGGACTTCGAGGGATTCGTATCGCATATCTCTGACCACGGCTCGCCTTACTCTCGTGGTACTATCCACGGTGTGCTGATGGATGCACTCGACCATCTGCAGGAGCTGATTCTCGACGGCAAGAGCGTGCGTCTCTCTGACCTCGGATTGTTCTCCATCGGTATGAGCTCCAAGGCGGAGGACACCAAGGAGAAGGTGACAGCTGCCAGCGTGGAGGGCGTGCACCTGATTGTGAGAAACACGAAGAGCTGGAGCAATACTGAGCTGCGCAAGAAGTGCAAGATTCAGGAGTACGGCGGCTATATCGGCACCGACGGAGAGGGCACCACAGGCGGTGGTACTACCGGTGGCGGCACTGAACAGGGCGGCGGCTCTGGCACCAGCCAAGGCGGCGGTACGCAGGGCGGCGGCGACGGGCTTGAATAAAGCCCTCGCCTGAGGGCGGCAAGTAGAAAGCTAGCGTATCCCCCTCGCCAAGTTAACATTAACATATAACACTTAACATTAAAAATAATAATAAAGATGATGAAAGCAAATACCTGGAAAACGATTTTGCAGATTGCAATCTCCTTCCTCACAGCCATCGCTACTACGCTCGGAGTTACCAGCTGTAGCGTGTAAAAAAAAAGATGTTTTTAAATTCTGATTCGACATAGCAAAGCCCCCGGTGCATCACGCATCGGGGGCTTTTTTTACTTTTTTACCTTTAAAAGCCTTTTTCCTTAAAAACTCCTTAAACTTTGCTTCTCTCTGCAATATTTTTAGTAACTTTGCACCCAAAAGTTAGTATAGAATATGAAAATAGGAATTATCGTTGCGATGGACAAGGAGTTCGCGCAACTCAAAACATTATTGACCGAATCGCAGGTTGAGAGAAAAAACTATAAGGACTTCGTTATCGGAAAGATAGGCAATAACGAGGTGGTGATGCAGCAATGCGGCATCGGTAAGGTGAACAGTACCATAGGTGCCGTGGAAATGATTGACAACTATCACCCTGACCTCGTCATCTCTTCAGGCGTGGCTGGAGGCGCTGACATCAATCTCAACGTGACTGAGGTGGTGGTGGCAACCAACTGCGTTTACCACGATGCCTACTGCGGCGAGGAATGCGAATTCGGACAGATTCTAGGCATGCCTGCTTTCTTCAAAACACCTAAGGAATATGTGGAGAAGGCACTCGCCATCAACAACCTGCCGGGCAACAGGCACCCGAAGATCCACGCCGGACAGATTGTGAGCGGCGAATGGTTTGTAGACAGCAAGGAGAAGATGCGCTCTATCCTGGAACACTTCCCTCAGGCGATGGCGGTGGATATGGAGAGCTGCTCTATCGCCCAGACCTGCCACATCTACAAGACGCCTTTCATCTCCTTCCGCATCATCAGCGATGTACCGCTGAAAGATACCAAGGCACAGCAGTATTTCGACTTCTGGGCTAAAATGGCTGAAGGCTCTTTCAATGTTACCAAGGCTTTCCTCGAAAGTCTGTAAACTGTAAATTATTAATTATCAAGATGAATAAGATTCCAAGTTTTACAATCAATCACAATAAGCTGCTCCGCGGCATCTACGTGAGCCGTAAGGACGAAGTAGGCGGAGAAGTCATCACAACATTCGATATCCGCATGAAGGTGCCTAACCAGGAGCCTTGTCTGCACAACGGTGCCATCCATACCATCGAACACCTGGCTGCTACCTATCTGCGCAACGACGAGGAGTGGAAGGACCGCATCATCTACTGGGGACCGATGGGATGCCTCACGGGCAACTATCTCCTTATCAAGGGCGACCTGGAGAGCAAGGACATCGTGGAACTGATGAAGCGCACCTTTAAATTTATCGCCGATTTCGAGGGTGAGATTCCGGGACAGGCGGCAAAGGACTGCGGCAACTACCTGCTCCACGACCTGCCTATGGCAAAATATGAAGCCAGAAAATATCTGGATGAGGTGCTCTGCTGCATCAGGGAAGAAAACCTCATCTACCCTACCCAGGATTAGAAACAAAAAATATGGCAAGCTTACCACTTAAGCTTGCCATATTTTTCTTTATACCAAAGTTGCCAGCCATTGACCAGATTCTGCCATACTACATAGGCACCCGGTGCTACGGCAGCAAGAGGATTCAGGAAGGTGAGGGTGAGCCAGATGCCCACTACCGTATTCTTCTGTCCCAACGCCTGACCGGCACTGATACTCGCACCGAAATGCCTGCCTACCGCCTTGCCGATGGCAAACTGGAGGAGACATACCAGCAGCGGTACAAAGAGCAGCAGAAGCATCGTTACGCCCGATACCTCGGCATGGAGCATGTTGCGAACCGTTTCGCCCATCAGTATCGTGAGGTTGAAACACCACATATAAAAGCCTAAATCCTTTACATTCTTCACCTTATCCACCCATTTTGGCAGGAACCTGCGGCTCAGCAAGGCAAGCAGCAGAGGCACCACCAGCACGGTAGTGACATTGCGGAACACCATCGCACTCATCATGAGGAACGATACGTCTGCCCCTTTCTCTACCATCGGGAAAAGACTCGGAATGATGACCATCGTAAAAATGTTGGCGATGACCGTATAGGTGGTCAGCGAACCGATACTGCCACCCAACTTCCCCGTACCCACAGCCACGGCGGCTGCCGTAGGACAGATGAAGCAGATGAAGGCACCCTCGAGAATCAGTTTGGTGCTGTAATCGGAGCCGAATTCAAAGATAAGCACCACCATCATCAATGACAGCGAGGTACGGATGAGCTGGAGGATGAAATGCCACGCCTTAGGCTTCATCTCCTTGATTTCTATCTTACAGAAAGTAACATAGAGCAGGGAGAACAGCACTACCGGCATCAGACTTACCAACCTCGGACCACAATAATCGCCAATGGGCACTAGGAAGGGCACATTGGCGAATATCAGGTAGCCCAATGCTCCCATAACCAGGGAGCAGGGCAATGAAAACTTTCTAAAAAATCTCCACAAAAACATTTCTGCTTAGTCTTTGTTGCTGCGCTTGCGCTTCAGGTGATCGAGCTCAATCTTGCGCATACGCATGTTCTTTGGAGTTACCTCTACGTACTCGTCCTCACGGATATACTCCAGGCACTCCTCAAGACTCATCACGGTCTTAGGGATGACGCGAGCCTTATCGTCAGAACCGGAAGCACGTACGTTGGTAAGCTGCTTAGCCTTGGTTACGTTGACTACCAGGTCGTTGTCGTGAACATGCTCACCTACAACCTCGCCTCCGTAAACCTCCTCACCCGGGTCGATGAAGAACTTACCACGATCCTGCAGCTTATCGATAGCGTAAGCAAAGGCAGTACCGGTTTCGAGCGCAATCATGCTACCGTTAGAACGGCGGCTGATTTCACCCTTGTATGGCTGATACTCCTTGAAGCGGTGAGCCATGATAGCCTCGCCCTGAGAAGCGGTAAGCACGTTGGTACGCAGACCGATGATACCACGTGAAGGGATATCGAACTCGATGTCTACACGCTCGCCCATGTTCAGCATAGAGGTCATATCACCCTTGCGGCGGGTTACCATATCAATCATCTTAGAAGCAAACTCCTCTGGTACGTTGATGGTCAACTCCTCTACAGGCTCGCACTTCACACCCTGAGGCTGACCTACCTGGAGCTCATAGCCCTCGCGGCGCATGGTCTCGATGAGTACAGAGAGATGGAGCACACCACGGCCTGATACAATCCACTTATCGGTAGAATCCTCGTAAGGCTGTACGCGGAGAGCGAGGTTCTTCTCGAGCTCCTTGTTCAAGCGCTCCTGGATGTGGCGTGATGTACAGAACTTGCCTTCCTTACCGAAGAATGGTGAATCGTTGATGGTGAAGAGCATGCTCATGGTAGGCT
>ERZ791628.61-NODE-61-length-52807-cov-20.4183_pt1 | contig 52807 bp, 40 predicted proteins | sample MGYA00510265_ERZ791628 | MGnify/ENA primary metagenome ERZ791628 (study PRJEB30046, sample SAMN00715184) | human gut metagenome | study: EMG produced TPA metagenomics assembly of the A metagenome-wide association study of gut microbiota in type 2... | reverse complement strand
CTCCTGTTACTGGTAAGGCTAAGAATTGTTTGTTGCTCATTATTCTGTTCCTGTTTTTCTCTTCTTATTTTGATTATACACAATATAAAATTTGATATTTGTATTTACTGGCCTTTATTGTTAGCAAGACTGTTTTTTTTAAGAGAAAATTTCTGTTGTAATCGTTTGCGTTTACTTTTGTGCTTATATTCGTTTTTAAACTCAAATATTCAACTGTGAATAAAATTATATTTTGAAATATAAGCGTTTTTTATAATGATAATTTTGTGGTGTATTTGCGTAAGCTATTAACGTAAAGGGTTGCAAAATAGTGATATAAATCTAATTTTTCTTGAATATACGTCTTAAAAAAGATAAGGCTGTCACGTTTTATTTACATAATAAAATCATTTTTCATTTCATGCCCTAAAATCAAATTCAGAAAGAAGCTATAAATCAATAAAGATGAAGTCTTTTTTCTTTACAAACATACAATACATAGGAGTTATTATGAAACTAGTAAAAGCTGTCTTGGCTGTATCTTTAGGCGCTGCAATTGCAGCTTCTTCAATGTCAGCTGTTCAGGCAAAGCAGATCACAATCGGTTTTTCTCAGATCGGTGCTGAGTCAGAGTGGCGCACAGCTAACACCAATGATGTAAAAGCAGCAGCAAAAGCACACAACATCAACTTAAAGTTCTCTGATGCTCAGCAGAAACAAGAAAATCAGATCAAAGCAATTCGAACTTTCATTGCTCAGAAAGTTGACTTAATCGGTTTCGTACCTATCGTTGCAACCGGTTGGGATAACATTCTTCGTGAAGCAAAGCGTGCAAAGATCCCTGTATTGGTAATGGACCGTGATTTAACAGTTTCTGATCCTTCATTGTATGTTGCAAAGATCGGTACCGATAGCTACACCGAAGGCCGTAAGGTATTCGATTGGTTAGATACATATGTTCACAAGAACAATGTAAAACCACGTAATGGTGGTGACAAGTTAAATATTGTTATCCTTGAGGGTACTGTGGGTGCATCAGCAACCACCGGTCGTGGTAACGGCTTTAACGATGCATTAAAAGAGTCACCAAACAAGGATATGTATAACATCTTAGCTTCACAGACTGGTGACTTTACCCGTCAGAAGGGTCAGGAAGTTATGGAGTCATTCTTAAAGTCAAATCCTAAGGATATCGATGTTCTATTTGCTATGAATGACGATATGGCATTAGGAGCAATTCAGGCTATTGAAGCTGCTGGTCTAAAACCTGCTAAAGACATCATTATCGTATCAGTTGACGGTGTAAAGGGTATCTTCCAGGCAATGATCGAAGGCAAGTCAAACGCTACAGTTGAGTGTAACCCACTACAGGGTGATCTGTTCTTCTCAACAGCTGAAAAGATCTTAAAGGGTGAATCTGTACCTAAGAGCGTATTCGTTGAGGAAGGTGTATTCCCAGCAGATACAGCTAAAGATGTATTCCCAACACGTAAGTACTAATTCATAGTAACTCTAGAAGAAGGGTGCCTATGGCACCCTTACTTAATCGTAATCGCACTCAAAGTGTCAATTCATTCTGAATCTCTCTTTTTAATGTGTTTTGAGAGGATCAGGATTTCAAGTTGTTGAAGAACACCTGCATGAGGAGGGCTATATATGGCCTTGCAAGATAACGACTATATACTGCAGATGAAACATATAGACATGTTCTTCCCTGGAGTGAAAGCCTTAAAGGATGTTGAGTTTAATCTTAAAAAAGGCGAAATTATTTCTCTTATGGGAGAGAACGGTGCTGGTAAGTCTACCTTAGTTAAAGTTTTAACTGGTGTATATCATAAAACAAACGGTACAATTGTATTTGATGGCAAGCAAATAGAGCCTACCACTCCTCTTGCCAGCCAGAAGATGGGCATTTCCACTGTGTATCAGGAAGTTAACCTGTGCGCAAACTTATCTGTAGCTGAAAACATTTACATCGGACGTGAGCCACGTGGAAGCTTTGGTCGTATTGACTGGGCAACCATGCAGAAGAATGCTTCAGATCTTCTGTTCAAAGAATTAGGTATCGATATCGATGTTACCAAAGAATTGAATTTCTATCCTGTTGCCATGCAGCAGATGATTGCAATTGCTCGTGCAATCGACACTAAATGTAAAGTTCTGATTTTAGATGAGCCAACCTCATCATTATCAGATAAAGAAACTGAAAGACTGTTTAAGATCATGAGATCACTTCGTGATCAGGGCATTTCAATTATCTTTATTTCTCACTTCTTAGAGCAGATTTATACCATCTGCGATAGAGTAACCATCTTACGTGACGGTACCTATGTGGGTGAGTATGAGATTAAAGATCTTCCAAGAATTCAGCTTATTTCAAAGATGATGGGTAAAGAGGTTAAAGAAGGTGAGATTGAGTCAAATGTTGATAAATCAGTACCTCGAAGCAATATCTTTATCGAAGCTGAGCATGTAACAGTACCTGGTAAGGTAAAAGATCTGTGCATGGATATTAAAGAAGGTGAGGTTGTAGGATTTGCAGGTCTTTTAGGTTCTGGTAGATCAGAAATTGCTGAGACCTTGTTTGGAACCATGCTAAAGAGCAGTGGCAACATCTATGTTGATGGAGTTTCTGTTTCTATAAAGTCACCAATGGATATGATGAAAAAACGTGTAGCTTTCTGTCCTGAGGATAGAAAAGTACAGGGCATCATCGGTGATCTTTCTGTAAGAGAGAACATTATCTTAGCTCTTCAGGCTAAAAACGGAATGTTCCGTCACATGTCTCGAGCACGTCAGAACAAGTTAGCAGATTACTACATCAACTTATTAAGAATTAAAGTTTCAGATAGAGAGCAGTTAATTAAGAATCTGTCTGGTGGTAATCAGCAGAAGGTGATTATTGCACGCTGGCTTGCAACCGAGCCTAACTTGCTAATCTTAGATGAGCCTACTCGCGGTATCGATGTTGGTACTAAGACAGAAATTGAGTCATTAGCAGTATCTCTTGCTAAAGAAAAAGGTATGTCTGTAGTCTTCATCTCAGGAGAGATGGGAGAAATGGTACGTACTTGCTCAAGAATTATGATCATAAGAGATCATGAAAAGGTAACCGAGCTTAACGGTGATGAAATTTCAACTGCACACATCATGCAGGCGATAGCAGGAGATTATCATGGAAAATCTTGTTAAAAAATTTACCAAAAGCTCACTGGCATTGCCTTTAATTGCTCTTGCCATACTGCTTTTATTCAATGCACTGTTTGTAGATAATTTCTTTAAGATTGAAATTATGCAAAACGGTAACCTCTACGGTCGTCCTATTGATATTCTCTACCGTGCTTCATCACTTATCATCCTGGCTTTAGGTATGACTTTTGTGATTGCAACTGGTGGTATTGATATTTCTGTAGGTGCTGTGGTTGCAATCTCATCAGCTACTTGCTGTGTGCTCTTAGGTGGTGACATTTCTGGTATTCCTCATCATCCATTCTTTGTAGCAATTATCTGTTCGCTCTTAGTTGGTGTGTTAGCCGGTATCTGGAATGGAACTTTAGTTGCAAAGTTCAAGATCCAGGCTATGGTTGCAACTTTGATTTTAATGACAGCAGGTCGCGGTATTGCTCAGTTAATGACTGACGGACAGATCATTACCGTTTACTACAAGCCATTTGCTTACATCGGTGGCAATATTCCTGGTGTAATGTTACCTACAGCAATGTTAATTGCTCTGGCTATGGTTTTATTAGTTATCTTCTTAGACAAGAGAACTTCTATAGGTCTTATGATTCAGTCAGTTGGTATTAACGCAAATGCTGCCCGTTACTCAGGTATTAAAGTTACCGCAGTGTTATTTGCTGTATATATCTTCTCAGGCTTCTGCGCAGGTACTGCAGGCTTAATTGAAGGTTCTCTAATTCGAGCTGCTGATGCTAATAACGCAGGCTTGAACATGGAAATGGATGCCATTTTGGCTGTTACCTTAGGTGGTACCTTAATGGTTGGTGGCAGATACTACATCGGCGGTACTATCATCGGTGCTATTACCATTCAGACCTTAACTACAACCATGTACGCAATCGGTGTTTCATCAGACAGATTACCTGCTGTAAAGGCTGTGGTAATTCTTTTGATCATCGTATTCCAGTCAGAGAAGTTTAAGCAGATGTACAGTGACTATAAGTTTAAACACTTAAAGAAGTCAGAAAATACTAAGGAGGCAACAAATGCGTAGGTTCATTTCAAACCTGGTTGCATCTCAGAACTTTCCTTTCTATGTAACAGGTGCTCTATTTATCATCCTGTTCGGAATCGGTTCTGTTGCTTTTGAAGGTTTCTTCTCACCACAGGTGTTTTTAAACCTCTTCATTGACAATGCTCCACTTATCATTGTGACTGTAGGTATTACCTTCACGATTATCTCTGGCTTTGGTGGTATTGACCTGTCAGTTGGTGCTGTGGTATCTCTTACCTGTATGTCACTTGCTGTAATGATGAGAGACACCTCTTTAAGCCCATACTTATGTATGTTCTTAGTCCTCTTCATCGGTATTGCAGTAGGTCTAATTAACGGTTTACTTATCACTTATTTCAGACTGCAACCTTTCATTGTTACATTAGGTACTATGTTCCTTTGCAGAGGTTTAACCGCTATTCTGTCTCGTGACAGTGTGCCAATTGACAATCAGTTCTACTCTGATTTGGCATTCTTCTCAGTGCCAATCGGTGATTGCTTCTTATCATTAGGAGCTTTAATTGCTCTTGTAATGGTAGTTATTGCAACCATCATCTTACGCTATACCTCATTTGGTCGTGGTGTATATGCAATCGGTGGTAATGAGCAGTCAGCAAGACTAATGGGCTTGAAGGTAGATTCAATTCGAGTTCGTGTTTATGTAATCTCAGGCTTCTGTGCAGCCTTAGGTGGTATTACCTACTCATGGATCATGCTATCTGGCTATACCTTACATGGTTTAGGTATGGAAATGGATGCTATTGCTTCATCTGTTATCGGTGGTACTCAGTTAATGGGAGGTGTAGGCTTCATGCCTGGTACTCTGTTAGGTGTAATGATTCAAGGTACTATCTTAACCCTGATCTCCTTCCAGGGTACTCTCTCAGCTTGGTGGACCAAGATTGTAGTAGGTTTACTGCTATGTTTATTCATCATCATGCAGGCTGTTGTAAATGCACACAAGAGCAAGCTCATGAATATGAACGCTGAAGGTTCTGTTCCTCCTAAGAAATAGGAACAAAGATCACAATAATAAATTTGCAAACAGGGGCTGTGTCACAGAATATGCCCCTGTAATTTTTTTTATTATTGAAAACGTTTAGAATGCGTTTGCTTGAAAAATAAAACATACAAATAAAAATAACAAACATAAGAAATTAGAATATGAAAGCATTTATCGGAGGGAATGAAGTGATTTCTAAGACCAACACCTTTTTGATTTTTATTACAGTATTAACCGCAATTGCAACGTTTGCAATCAGTGCTTTTGCACCATTATCTTAAAACTTAATAAAGTCATTTGTAATAAAGATCTAAAAGTAGGCTCGGACAGGTAATTGTGTTCCGAGCTTTTCTTTTTTTTAATTCTGAAAATCTTCCAAAAATAATTCTCATCAAAAAACTTTGTGATCTTTTTCAAATTGAGAAGGTCGTTCTAACAGTTTTTTATATGTCTTCAATATACCTCTTTTAGGGAACTTCGGTATGGGTGGGGTGTGTGGAGAGGTGGGGAACGATGGCGGGGTGGAAAAGGGCCGCAGGCCCTTGCTCTGCGGGCGGTTTTGAGCGCTTTTTATGAACTTTAAGCCTGGATTGAGGCGCGACCTGTGAGCAATGCGGCAGCTTAAAAGTTCATAATTCTTTTGTGATCTGTAACTTATTTTTATCTGTTTATATCCTAAAAAATGTGCTACAAATCACAAATTTTAAAGCTTTTAGTTGTTTTACATTCTTGTCTGACCCAAAATTACCTCAGCTCCACGCTTTAGGAGCTTTATTATGGGATGTAAAAAATGAAAAAAGTTAATCTTCTGGCAGCTGCTGTTTTAGCTGCTGCTTTCGCAATGCCTGCTCAGGCTGACTATACTCCAAATGCTTATTTTGGTGGTTACTTCCGTTCTGGTGTAGCTTCAGAGCATATTACAAACAATTTCGGTAAGCAAGCTGGTCGTTTAGGTGCTGAGTCTGATACCTATGGTGAAATCTTTTTAGGTGCTGATGTTGCTAAGGTAGATGATACAGTTTGGTCTGTAAATACCATGTTAGCAGTTTCACATGATGGTTATCAGGGTGACTGGGTTTCATTAGGTGATTGTGGTGCTTTACGTCAGTTCTATGCTTCAGTAAAGGGCATCATGGATTGGGATAAAGATGCTTCAGTTTGGATTGGTAAGAGATTCTATCGTCGTGAAGACATTCATATCACTGATAAGTACTATCATGATGTTTCAGGTAACGGTGCTGGTATTGAGAATGTAGCCTTAGGTTCAGGTAAGTTATCTGTAGCTTGGTTACGTAATGATGACGGCTTAGACTATCATGAAGACTTTGATAAAAATGTTTACAAAGTAACAGGTAAACCAAGCAAAGTTGCATTACATTTCTTCGATGTTGAGTACGATTTCCCTGTTTGGGACGGTGCTAACATGGAGATCCGTAATACCTACATGTTACCTAAGAAAGATTCTGATAACTCATGGTATACCGCAGAAACTAAGGGTACCAATAACTTAATGATTGAGTTAAATCAGGGTTACTCATTAGGTTGGAATAAGACTGTATTACAGTATCAGTATGGTCCACAGGCTGGTATGAACGTATTCGGCTTCCAGAGATGGGGTGCAGGTGACGGACAGTCAGGTTTAGCAGATAGCGCATGGGGCATTAACTTATTGAACTTTGGTGAGACTCACTTCACTGAAAACTTCGGTATGTTCCACGTAATCGGTGCTCACTTTGCTGGTGGTCGTGATGGTTTAGCAACTTATGAAAATGGTGCTTTAACTAGTGTTAAAGAGTCATCATTCAAGGATAAGAAAGCATTCCAGTTAGTTGTTCGTCCATACTACAAGCTAACCAAGATGACAAGATTGTTATTAGAGGCTGGTTTCTACACTGAGTCAACTACTCATTGGGCTAAGGCTTCTGTAAATGACATCAACTATGTAACAGAAAATACTTCAAACGTACAGGCTAAGAAGGTAACTTTAGCTTATGCATTAACTCCTGATGCAGGCAACTTCTGGTCACGTCCTGAGTTACGTTTCTACATTTCATACTTAAATGGTGGCAACGATCAGGGTACTTTAGGTCAGTATGGCAATGCTAACTACACTGTTTCATCAGCAACTGATGGTAGATTCGGCTACAGCCACAAGAAGACCAACCAGTTTATCTTCGGTGCACAGGCTGAAGCTTGGTGGTAATAGTTAACACTAAGTATAAACTTATCTAATAAAGAGCGGCATTGCCGCTCTTTTGTGTTAATCTTCAATTAAGACTTTTCTCTATCTAAAAATTAACATCAAGTTCTACTTTTAATGACTCACCGATAGCATCTTGTACAAGAAACATCACCATATACCATGGTAGGTATGTTATCTTATGTTCTTTAGATAAGTTATCTTGACAGAAAACTAGTGCTTTACTTAATTTCCACTCAGTTACCTTTATTACGTTATCAAGTGCTGCATGCTGTTTATAGCTTTTTCCTGATTTGATCTCAATAGGTAGAATTTCAGAGCCTTTCTGTATTACAAAATCGACTTCTCCTATCTTCTGTTTATTGTAGTAACGCAATGAAAATCTATTTGCAGCAAGTAGCTGCGCAAAAACATTCTCTAAAATTCCTCCCATATTTATGGAGAGATTGCCTTTTAAGATCTCAAATTGAACATTTTCATGGAACATTGCGCACAATAAGCCTGTGTCACAAAGAAATAACTTAAAGAGTCTGCTTTGTTCATTGATTTTAAGTGGAATTTTGATCTCATTAAGGTTATAGCAAGGTAGCGCAACACCTGCATCTTTTAACCAAACAAATGCATCTTCATATTCACGTAGGCGTGCATTCTTATCAATGCTTGCCAGATTAAATCGTCTGGTTTTAGCTTCTAGTTCTGAAGGGATCCTGTCAAAAACATTAGTAATTTTTGCTTTGTCTTTTTTTGAGTATTTACTAATGTCTTGTCTGTATAAGGCTATGATGTCTTTTTGTTTATTAATTACCTTACCTATATCATGTGATTCTATAAATGTTGATACAACTTCTGGCATACCACCTACAATAATGTAGTATTTGAACAGATCCTGCATTTTATTGTGAATAAGCTCAGAAGGTGCAACTCCTTTTTCATAGCACTCTTTAAGGTAAGACAAAGTATCTTTCTTAACACCAGTTGCTATACAAAACTCCTCAAAATCCATTGGGTACATTTGAAAAGTTTCTTCAAAACCAACAGGATATGAGGGTACTGCTTTATAACTTACACCAAGTAAAGATCCTGACTCAATAAAATCAAATTGCCCATCTTCAACTAAAAACTTAATTGCAGTTCTAGCATTAGGGCATTCTTGAATCTCATCAAAAAAGATCAATGTCTTATAAGGTACAAGTTCATCTCTTAAGAATGCAGATAAATTCATCATTACTGTTTTGGCATCAAGATCTCCATCGAAAATGGCGTTAGCTGACGGTTGTGTAATGAAGTTTATCTCAATGAAATGCTCATAGTACTTCTTTGCAAATTCTCTAATAATATAAGTCTTGCCGATCTGCCTTGCTCCAGTAATCAGCAATGCCTTTTTCTTAGTTGATTCTTTCCAAGCTACAAGCTTATTTTCAATTTTTCTGAACATAGATAAATCACGTTTAAAAAAAAGATATAACTAAATATATCACGTTTTATTAAATACAAATTTAAAAATATACACGTTTTATTAAAAGAAAAATCTATTTGAACTTCCTCTAAAAAGTTAAAGATATAAGAAGTGAATTAAATCGTGATTAGTTATCGTGTTCAGAAAAAAAACAATATTCAGACTAATGTAATGATCTGTCAGTGATCTCCTATGCCGAAGTAAAGAGAGAAGTCCGCCGCAGTTTTTTATATGTCTTCAATATACCTCTTTTAGGGAACTTCGGTATGGGTGGGGTGTGTGGAGAGGTGGGGAACGATGGCGGGGTGGAAAAGGGCCGCAGGCCCTTGCTCTGCGGGCGGTTTTGAGCGCTTTTTATGAACTTTAAGCCTGGATTGAGGCGCGACCTGTGAGCAATGCGGCAGCTTAAAAGTTCTGCTCTGTTCTTCCTTTTTTACCTCCACCCAAAAAACGCACCAACACCATTCTCTGTCCTTATTTTTTTACTTTTTTCTTCACACCAAAATTACCTCAGCTCCACGCTTTAGGAGCTTTATTATGGGATGTAAAAAATGAAAAAAGTTAATCTTCTGGCAGCTGCTGTTTTAGCTGCTGCTTTTGCAATGCCTGCTCAGGCTGACTATACTCCAAATGCATACTTTGGTGGTTTCTTACGTACTGGTGTTCAGTCTAAGAGTTTATTCGCTGATGATGCTGAAAAAGCTCATTTGGGGCGTTTAGGTTATGAGCCTGGTACTTACGGTGAGATTGTCTTAGGTACGGATATCGCTAAGGTTGATGAAACTGTTTGGTCTGTGTCCTCTCGTGTTGGTTATCGTGCTGATAAGAACTGGGACTGGTATACTCAGAATGACAGTGGTTCACATATTGCTTTCCGTGAGTATTTCTTAAATGTTAAAGGCTTCTTTGACTTTGATAAGGATGCTAATATATGGACAGGTAAGAGATTCTATCGTGATGATACCTATGTAAATGATTGGCGTTATTATGATCTTTCAGGTCTTGGTGCCGGTGTTGAGAATATTTCTCTTGGTGAAGGTAAACTTTCATTAGCATGGTTGCGCAGAGATGAATCAAGAGACTATCTGTGGGATTCTACTGTAGATGCAAGTTATGTTGCAACTGATACTGATGGAAAAAGATTGGATAAAGACGGTAAAGTAAAATCTTTTGGCACTGTAAACTTTCTTGATGTAAAGTATGCTTTCCCTGTATGGGATGGTGGCAATTTACAGTTGCGTCATACCTCTATGATCCCTCATCGTAACAGTGACAGCTATTTCGAATACGCTCATGCAGAACATGATTATAAAGGTGCTCAGAGATATTCTGTTGCATTTAATCAGGGATTCTCATTAGGCTGGAATAAGACTGAGATCATCTATGACCATGGTTCAAATGTTAACTGGGGTGCGTTTGGTAATGGTGGCTGGATTGACCCTTCAGGTTGTTCAAATAAGGCATATCGTTGGTCTTTATTTAACTTCGGTGTAGTTAATTTCACAGAGCGTTTTGGTTTAGCTCATAACTTATACATGACTTATTCAAGTGGTTATGACAATACTATCAATTCAACAAATGCAACTGATAAGAAATCAGATAAAGCTTTCCAGTTAACTCTGAGACCATTCTATCAGTTAACCAAGATGACCAAGTTAGAGCTTGAAGGTGCATTCTATACTCATACAACAAAGAGCTATTTCAAGAATGACGCAAATGATGCATGGGCTGGTACTAAAAATTCAAATGCTCAAGGTCAGAAGTTATCTTTAGCATATGTAATTTCTCCAGATGCTTCTAATTTCTGGTCAAAACCTGAAATTCAGTTCTTTGTAACCTATCTGCATGGCAACGAGAATGGTCTAGAGTTCTCTGAGTACGGTTCATCCGCTTATCAGATTCACGTAGACAGTGCAAGTGCACCTGTTATTCATGAAGGTACAAAGACAACCAACACTGTTATCTTCGGTGTACATGGCGAAGCTTGGTGGTAATAGTTTCGTTTAAACTAACCTCATGAAAAGCAGGAGAGTAACCTCCTGCTAGAAATAGATTGTGATAAAGCCCAGATGTAGATCTGGGCTTTTTATTGAAAATCATACATACCGGATTCAACAGCACTTGCTTTTGATCATTCCTAATTTGTGACCTCACATCTAGAGGGTGAGGAGAAATCTTTGGTACCTCTCGACTTTCTTCCTTCACTACTTTGTCCTTTACTGCTCTTTGGCTGCTACTTTGCTTGGGCGCACGCTTTGCTCCTAGATTGAACCCGCTTTACGGCCTCTGAGCGGGGCAGGCGCAGACTAAAAAGTTCAATTTACTTCTTTTATCTGTTTCCCTTTCTGTACCTTAAAATTCTCCTTCTCTCTTCCCGCTCTGTTGTCTCTTTCACTTTCTCATTCCCTCAATTACCTCAGCTCCACGCTTTAGGAGCTTTATTATGAGATGTAAAAAATGAAAAAAGTTAATCTTCTGGTAGCTGCTGTTTTAGCTGCTGCTTTCGCAATGCCTGCTCAGGCTGATTTCACTCCAAACGTTAATTTTAGCGGTTATATGCATTCAGGTGTAATGCATGGTAACAGAGCTTTCGGTTCAAAGACTGATATAGTGAAATTAGGGCGTTTAGGAATTGAAAATGATATCTTTATGGAGTTCGGTTTAGGCGTTGATGTTGCTAAAGTTGATGATGTTACCTACTCTGTTTACGGTATGATCGCTCACGGTGGTGATGGCAATGAAAAGGATTGGAACACCAATTTAGCTTGTCGTCAGGTCTGGGCAGGTGCTAAGAACCTGTTAGGTCAGGGCGATGATTTCCTGTGGGTTGGTAAGTGTTACTACAAGCGTGAAGATATTTCAATCCTTGATGAGTACTACTACAATGTATCTGGTACCGGTGTAGGTTTAGAGAACGTAATTTTAGGACCAGGTAAGATCTCTTTAGCCTGGACTCGTAATGACAAAGATTTCGATGATTACAGCCAGAAGAAAGGTTGCGAAGATGAATTGACCGGTAAAGCGGATTTGACTGCAACTGAATTTTTCAATTTATGGGAAAGTGAACCAGATGCAGAAGACTTTATGGTTGGCGGAGTTTGGGATAAGAAAAAGTATGACGAGGCTTATAAAGAGTGGGAAAGTAAGGAGGATAAGTTGAAGAACTTCTCCAACAAGCCTGCTAAAGTAAAGGTAAATACCTTTGACGTTCGTTATGAGTTCCCTGTATGGGATGGTGCATCATTACAGTTAGGTGCAACCTACTTGGATGCAGAAAAGGATAAGAGTGGTTATTACAGAACCTACACTATCGAGTATGACAAGGCTATTAAAGATGGTCTGAACTTAAGTGCTGAGTTATCAGTTGGCCTGTTAGGTGGATTCAACAAGACAATGATCGTTTCATTCTCAGGTTCATCTGCTGCTGATGTACACTATGGTACAGGTTCTTCTGTTTATCAGGATGAAGGCCAGGGCTGGAGATTAATCAACTGTGGTGATGTACACTTCACTAAAGAGTTAGGTCTGTTCCACGCATTCCAGTATGGTTATTCAACAGGCTTTAAGTCATATGATAATGAGAGATCTGTAAACTTAGTAGTTCGTCCTTACTATCAGTTAACCAAGATGACTAAGTTAGTTGCTGAGTTAGGCTGGTTTGCTGACAAGAAGAAGGACAAGACTGACAATAAGGGTGTTCAGGCATATTCTTCTAAGCATGGTTCTAAATATACATTAGCTTATGCTACTAGCCCAGATGCTTCTAGCTTCTGGTCACGTCCAGAGATCAGATTCTATGTAAGTCATGTAAGCGTATGCGATAACATGAACATTGGACCTACCTATCAGTGGGTGCGTCAGACATCAGATAATATGTTAGGTGCTCAGGTTGAGGCATGGTTCTAATCTAAATCATATTTTGATTTAGATGAACACAGCTGATAATTTTAAAAGGCAGGATCTAATGGTTCTGTCTTTTTAATTTTATTCAGAAACATTAGGTGAAGCACAGTCTGTGCCACAATATCCATATCGCTACGACTAAATATTGGAGCGTTGAATTGATACTGAATCTGAAAATAACGACTCAAGAACACGGTTATTACATAACGGTACTGTTTACTTTATCTTCTTACAAGTGATGAAGCAGTTCTTTCCTGAAAAGGCAATTCCATAAGCGTAGATGCTTTGTACCATTAGATTTTTCAGATAATGATCTGCGTAGTGCTTTTCTTCAATTTGTAAAACAGCTTCTTCACTAAGGGCAATCAGCTCAGATACAGACTTTGCAGATTTAATTTCAATTATTACGGCTTTTTCTGAATAGGCATCACAGAAGGTGATATCAGCATAACCATCTCCAGTTTCAGAATTTGAATGGTATTCACCGAAAAATCCTAATGAGCAGTTTGTAAATAAACCATTCAGATAACCATGATAGTAGTTTTCATGAGGAGCTTTCGTAGCGCTGTCTCTAATGGAAATAAAACTCCTTAAAACCTGTCTGAGCTGTGTTTGTGCAAAACTGCTGTTGCCTTCCATTAAGGCGCATGCAATCATATTTGCAACTGATGAAGGTGCGGTTTTAGTTTCAAATCTTTTTTGAATGTTATTAGTAAAGCACTCTTTAATTTCTTTATTAGGAATTCTTGCAAAGATGTCATTGTCAGATGAACTGTTAATTTCATCAGTCTTATCCCAGTCTACAGTCAGATATCCTGTATGCAGTAACAGTGACCAGAAATCATTAGAGTTATGCTCGGATAAGGTGTCATAGTTCATGGTGTCATTTAGTTTAAAGATAATAGACTTACCGTCTATTAAATCCTGCATTTTCTGAGTATCTGTGTCTGTAAGATATCCTATGTATTCTCCTAAGACGCTATCAGATGATGATCTATTCCAGTAGTTGCCTGGCACTATATTTCCTTTAGGTACTTTAAGATTCTTTGCAAAATTGTCATCTATAAAGTTTATAACATCCCATGGACAGAACATTTCTTTATCGAAGAATCTGTATCCGTCATAATGGTTCTTGACTAAAGTAGAGTAGTCTTCCATCTTATAGTCTTTTAAAACTTTTAATGTTTCGTCCTTAGTAAAACCTATCATTCCTGTAAATTCATCATTTTCAGAAATAATTGTGTTTACTTTGAGGTTGTTTACACCTGTAAAGATACTGTTTTTGGCTACCTTTAAACATCCAGTGATAACAGTTTTAGTAAGAGTGCTTTTGTCTTTTAGAATACCTAAGAATCCTGACATTAAATCTACCATCTTATAATGGATAGTGTCTTTAACATCAACCTTTTCAATGTGTCCGCTAAAGTTGATTGAATCGTGATATGAGGCTTTGGCTAAAGGCACATCATATTCATCTATGAGCAGTATAGGGCGTATTCCGTATTCTTTGTACAGAAATGCTGATAGGTGTTTTAATGATTTTTTTAAACGTGATGAATTCTTATCGTCTTCAAGATAGTTGATATCTGTAAGCTGTCTTAGTATGGCTTTATCATCATCATCAAGTTTAGTGCTGTTTAACAGATATTTATATTGGTTGGCAACTTCATATACAGTATCTGCAAACATTTTATAGGCAGATTCAAAGGTTGTTCCACCAACATCCTTTAAACTAATAAAAATTACAGGAAACCTGCCCATGTACTTTTCACAGAACTCTTTATCTTCGAGTATTTTTAAGCCTTTAAAGAGTTCTTTCTGAAGTGAGGTGTCACCAGGATTTGATTCACTAATCTTAAGAAAGGTCTCAAACATATCCATGAGAAGAGTCTTGCCAAAACGTCTTGGTCTTGTAAAGAGTAGCACAGCAGAACCATCAGCAACAACTGAACCTTCAGCAGGAACATTTTCAGAGAATACAGTTTTAAGGTATGGACTCTTGTCCACATAATAGCGGTTCTTTGCTCTTATCTCTGTAAAGTCACTGTTACCTGTAGGAAGCGGTAAAAAAGTTTTGTTGCTCATGTTTTGTCCTGCATAAAAGTCTTCTAACCTAATTATACATTAGCTTTTTTTTGCTGCCATAAATAATGACTGAATAGGTCAAAGTGAAAGCAAGAATGTAGGATGATTTTATTACAATCAAGTCACAGTTCATCAGAAAAGCAAATAACATATGTATTTAGACTAGATTTGAATCAGGTAAAATGTGTTCTACGTTATTTTGTGATCTCGCTTTTAATTTCAACTGGCAACTAATGAAGTACGTTAAAATACCTTACCGAAGTAAAGAGAGAAGTCCGCCGCAGTTTTTTATATGTCTTCAATATACCTCTTTTAGGGAACTTCGGTATGGGTGGGGTGTGTGGAGAGGTGGGGAACGATGGCGGGGTGGAAAAGGGCCGCAGGCCCTTGCTCTGCGGGCGGTTTTGAGCGCTTTTTATGAACTTTAAGCCTGGATTGAGGCGCGACCTGTGAGCAATGCGGCAGCTTAAAAGTTCTGCTCTGTTCTTCCTTTTTTACCTCCACCCAAAAAACGCACCAACACCATTCTCTGTCCTTATTTTTTTACTTTTTTCTTCACACCAAAATTACCTCAGCTCCACGCTTTAGGAGCTTTATTATGGGATGTAAAAAATGAAAAAAGTTAATCTTCTGGCTGCTGCTGTCGTTGCAGCTACATTTATGGTTCCTGCAGCTAATGCAACAATCAATGCTGATACAGCATTAAAAGGTGATGTTTCTTGCTTCCGTGCTGCAGTATTCTCAAAACACTTTGATTCAAATCCAAATGATGTTGGTCGTTTAGGTAATGAGAACGATTTATACATCGAATTAGCTCCAGGTGTAACACTTGCTGAAATTGATAATACAGTGTGGGACTTCAGAACTTCTTTTGCTATGCAGTCAAGAAAACAAGGTGCATGGCAGGATACCAACGGTGATTTAACCTTCGCTAATACACAGGCTTTTATGAGAGTATCTGGTTTATTTGATTTTGATCCAGGTGCTGTACTATGGGTAGGTAAGAAGTACGTTCGTTCTGACTCATTTATTACCGATCAGTTCTGGAGAAACGTATCTGGTAATGGTGTTGGTATTGAAAACTTATCATTAGGTTCTGGTAAATTAAGAGCTAACTGGACTCGTCGTGACAGTTCAGCTACCTTTGATTCAACCTTAGACAACGATGCAAAGTTTAAGTATACAGAGTACAAAGAAGTAACTGACGATAAAGCTTATGATGTTAAGGTTGATGGTAAGAAATACAAGAAAGTTGATGTAAGCAGTGCTATTTCTCCTTCAGATATTTCAACAAATATCTTTGATGTTGACTACAATTTTGCTCCAGTTGACGGTACAAATTTAGATTTCGGTTACACTGTTATTGTTCCTCAGCGTTACTCATCAGAGTATTCTTCATGGAACTACAAGTTAGCTCATGATATTTCAAACGGTCACATCTTTACCTTAGGCTTTGGTGAAGCTTTATTAGGCGGTTGGAATGAGACCTATGTAAGATATATCACAGGTTCTACTGCATTCTCAGGCTTTGGTGATGGCACTTGGTTACAGGATAATGCAACAAGCAGCACCTATACTTGGGAAATCTTAGATAAAGGCACTGTAAGCTTCACTGACAGCTTCAGAATGTACTACCACGTAAGAGGAACCATTAACGGCGGTTATGATAAGCAGCTTACCTCTTTAGATAAGTCAAAGGCTTTCCAGTTAATCGTACGTCCTGAGTTACAGTTAACTAAGATGACTAAGTTAGATTTAGAGTTAGGTATGATTACTCAGTCTAATACTTACTTAGATTCTAAAGATGACACCAATGCACAGCAACAGAAGGCTACTTTAGCTTACTGTGTAACTCCAAATGCATCAGCTTTTTATGCTACACCTGAAATTCGTTTCTTTGTAACATACAAGCACGCAGGTCACAATGCTGAAGAGTTTGCTGCATTTAAGAAAGATTACAGCCACGTAGTAACAAAGACTGATGGTTCTTTAGAGAATGTTACAACTGGAAGAAACAGAAATAATGTAACTGTATTTGGTGTTCAGGCTACAGCTTGGTTCTAATATAGTTCACTTATGTAGGAGCAGAGCAATCTGCTCCATTTGAAATCTCATATTTTCATTGTTCAAGCAGGATCTTTTCAGGTTCTGCTTTTTTTATTTTCTGTAAGTATAAAAAGCAATTTTTAAATTCATAAGGTATAATTTACAGATATTAGATTAAACATTAACTTTTTAACAAATGGTGTAATTTACAGGTGTTTTACCTGTATTTTTTGCTTAAAGTTAATGAGAGTACAACCTCAAAAATCCTTTTACAAAAGATAAGATAGATGTCAGAAATAATTATAGGTATCGATCCTGGCTCAAGATTTACAGGCTACGGCATTGTCAGAATGAATGGCAATGAGCCCGTGTATATAGGATCAGGTTGTATTAAAACTGGTGATGGAGATTTAGCTTCTAAACTTAAGATCATTTATGACGGTGTTACAGCTTTAGTTGAACAGTTCAAACCTGATGCAATGGCTGTTGAAGAAACCTTCTTATCTAAAAATGTTCAGTCAACTGTAAAACTGTCAGAGGCCAGAGCGAGCGCGATTGTAGCAGGGGCTAATCAAGGTCTAAGTGTGTTTGAGTATACTCCAATGCAAATTAAGCAATCTGTAGTAGGGTATGGTTGGGCTGACAAAGAACAAGTTCAGTTCATGGTCAAAAAGATCTTAAGATTAAACGGTAATCCACAAGCAGATGCTGCTGACGGCTTAGCTTGTGCTCTTTGTCACTGCTTTACAAGTAAAGTTACAAAAGCTATGGGCGCTGGTGTGGCAACACAAGGCTCAGTTCATGGCAGATTCCAAAGAGAAAAATAATAATGATAGCTATGCTTTATCTTTTGATAGCAGTTATCAACACAATAGGTAATCTTTAATGATTGGAAGTTTACAAGGAAAAGTTTTAAGAATAGATGGTGTAACTGCACTTATTGAAGTAGGTGGAGTTGGCTATGAAGTTGATATGCCAGTTACCTGTCTTGGTAATTTAAAGGTAGGCGAGAATACCTTTGTATTTATCCAGCATGTTGTAAGAGAAGATGCTCAAATTCTATATGGCTTCAGCTCAGTTGAGCAAAGAGAGCTTTTTAGAACCTTAATCAAGGTTAACGGTGTTGGTCCTAAGATGGCTCTAGCTGTGTTATCTACATTTGATGTAGATTCATTTGTTGAAACTGTTTTAGGTGAACAGTCTAAAGCTTTAGAGCAGATCCCTGGCGTGGGCAAAAAGACTGCTCAAAGAATGGTAGTTGAGTTAAAGGATCGATTAAAGAACTTCTCAGTAGCCGAAAATGTGGCTTTAGGTTCTAATGCAAGTGCTTCAACTCAGGCTAATGAGAACTTTAATGATGCAATTGCTGCTATGACTGCCTTAGGTTATAAAGAAGGCGATGCTATCAAGTGTGTAAAAGCTGTGTTAGCACAAAATCACGATATGACCACTCAGGAAATCATTGTTGCAGCTTTAGCTTTAATTTCCAAAGGACGCGCTTAATTTATGCCATCAGATAAAGATTTAGGTATTTTTGCAGACTCACTAGAAGTAAGTTCAGATATAAGACCTGAAAAAACTCCTGAAGAGGAAATTTTAGAAAATACTAAAGCCTCAGAAGATAGAGCATTAAGACCTCAGACTTTGGATGACTACATAGGTCAGACTGAGGTAAAAGAGCAGTTGGGAATTGCGCTAAAAGCAGCCAAACAGCGTGGAGAAGCCTTAGATCATGTGTTGATATTCGGACCTCCTGGTCTTGGTAAGACCACATTATCTAACATTATTGCAAATGAACTGTCTGTGGGGATTTCACAGACCTCAGGTCCTGCCCTTGAAAAGAAAGGTGATGCTGCAGCGCTGCTTACCAATCTGCAACCTAGAAACGTTATCTTTATTGATGAGATCCACAGACTGTCACCTGTAATCGAGGAGTTCTTATATCCTGCTATGGAAGATTACATGGTAGATATTATGACTGGTGAGGGACCTTCAGCCCGTTCAATTAAGATCACTTTAAATCCTTTTACTCTGGTAGGTGCAACCACAAGAGCCGGTACTTTAACCTCACCACTGCGTGCAAGATTCGGCATTATTCTGCAGTTAAAGTTCTATACCCCAGAAGAACTTGAAATCATTATCAATTGTTCAGCTTCAAAATTAAAAGTTCTAATTGATAAAGATGGTGCTCATGAGATTGCAAAAAGATCACGCGGTACACCTCGTATTGCCAACAGACTGTTACGTCGTGTAAGAGATTATGCGCAGGTAAAAGGTAATGGCAGAATCACACTGGATATCGCAAAGTCCGCTCTTACCATGTTAAGAATTGATGAAGACGGTTTTGATGATTTTGACAGACAGTATTTACGTAGCATTATCTATGATTTTGCAGGTGGTCCTGTAGGTATTGAAAGCCTTGCAGCCTCTTTAGGTCATGACAGAGATACTTTAGAGAATGTGGTAGAGCCATATATTATTCAGCAGGGCTTCGTGCAACGCTCAAGAACAGGTCGTATAGCTACCGATAAGGCCTATAAGAAATTTGGTTTAAAGATTGAAAAGGAAAAATCATAATGACAGCAAAAGTTTTTACCAATCAGTCTCGTGTTTATTATGAAGATACTGATGCAGGTGGAATTGTCTATTATGCCAACTACCTAAAATTCTGCGAAAGAGCCAGAACTGAGTGGCTGCGCGGAATGGGAATGAGTCAAAGTTCTATGTTGGAGCAAAAGCTAGGCTTTGTAATAAAAAATATCAAAGGTAATTATATTAGCTCAGCAAAGCTAGATGATCTGCTTACGGTTACCTGTATTCCAACAAAAGCTCGATTTGCAAGTTTAAAAATTTTTCAACAAGTTTATAATCAACACTCAGAATTATTGTTTGAATTTGAATGCTCGATCGCATTTTTAGATATGAAAAAGATGAAGCCTACTCCAATGAGTCGTGAGGCTTTAGCTTATATCAAGCAATTTATACCAGAGGATGTAACAAACTTAGAGGTTAAGTTCTAAATGGATACTTCAGGCCAGTTGTCTATTACCCACCTAATATTAAATGCAAGTACACTAGTTCAGGTGGTAATGCTGTTCTTACTGTCTTTATCAGTAGCTTCATGGACAATTATTGTTTCAAGATCTAGTGCTTATAAGAATGCTAGAGTCAAGGCTGATGAATTTGAAGAGAAGTTTTGGTCAGGAATTGATCTTAACAATCTGTATCAGGACTGTGTAAAACGTTCAAATGAACTAATCGGTCTTGAGGTGATTTATACAGCTGGTTTTAAAGAGTTCGTAAGATTGATTAACTCAGGACCTGCTGATCAGGAAGTTGTGATGGATGGTACTTACCGTCAGATGAAAGTATCTGAGTCAAGAGAATTAGAAAATCTTGAGTCACACTTGGCAACATTAGCAACCGTAGGTTCTATCAGCCCTTATATCGGTCTGTTTGGTACTGTTTGGGGAATTATGCATGCTTTCATTGCTTTAGCTGCTGTAAAGAATGCAACACTGTCAATGGTAGCTCCTCCTATTGCTGAAGCTTTGATTGCTACTGCTATGGGTCTGTTTGCTGCAATTCCGGCTGTTATGTTCTATAACCGTTTCGTAACTAAAGTTGAGACCTTAGAGAACAGATACGTCAACTTCATGGATGAGTTTGCTACTATTCTAAACAGACGTTTGGTTCGTGTTCGTTCTGAAATGAATCAGAAAAAGGATAATGTTCAGAACACTGCTTCAACTATGCAGTCTTCAATGCATCAGACTCCAACTTATCATTCACAGAACACCACAGGCTATGTTCGTGAACCTCAGAAGACTTTCTCTCACACTACAGTAGGAGGGGAAGATCAGCAGACAGCTTTTGCCAGAGCCCGTTTAAATAGAGCTGCTCATACACAAAGTTCTGTTCGTTACCAGACCCCAGGGGTTGAAGGTGACAGAATGAGAAACTTCTCTAGACCTCAAAGTAACGGTCAGGAGCGCTAATCATGCAGACTGCACGTACTCGTAGCAAGTCAAGAGCCAAAGCAGAGATCAATGTGGTTCCTTACATTGATGTTATGCTGGTTCTATTGGTTATTTTTATTGCAACAGCACCTGTTGTGATGCAGGGGGTGACTGTAGATTTACCTCAGGCACAATCTGAGACTATGAACGAAAATCAGCAGACTCCTATTATCGCAACAGTTGATAAGGCTGGACAGTATTATGTAAGTATTGATACTACCTCTGAGAAAATGGGCAGTTTAGATGAACTTACAGCTTATGTATCAGCTCAATTACAAAAAGATCCTTCAAGACCAGTAGTTGTTCAAGGTGATGCTCAGGTAGCATATGACAATGTTATTCAGCTGATGAATGCTTTGAAAAACGGTGGTGTTAAGAGTGTAGGTCTGGTTACTGAACCAATCAATTCTAATTAACGGTTTTTTATATGAAAATTAACATGAAAGCAGCTTTTATCATAGCAGTAGCATTGCATGCTATCCTGCTAGGAGTGCTGCTTATCAGATTTTCGCTTGATAAGCCAACAAGGCCTAATATGGGACAAGGTGACATCATGCATGCAACCTTTGTGCCACCAGCTAAAGGCAATCCTAATGGAACAGCAAAAGCAGCTCCAGCACCTGCTCCTGCTCCAGAGCCTGAAGAAACTGTTCAAGAGGACACCTCTGTAGAACAGGCAAAACAGGAGATGGAACAGCGTCTTCAGGAGCAAAAAGCTCAAGAACAGCAACGTCAGGAAGCTATTGCTCTGCAAAAGAAACAAGAAATCGAAAAAGCTCGTAAGATTGAAGAAGAAAAAGCTTTAGCTTTAAAGAAAGCTGAGGAAAAGAAAAAGCTTGAAGAGCAAAAGAAACTTGAAGAGCAGAAAAAGTTAGAAGAACAGAAGAAGCTTGAGCAAAAGAAGAAAGCTGAAGCTGAGGCTAAAAAAAAGGCAGAGGAAGAAGCTAAAAAAGTAGCAGAGGCTAAGAAGAAAGCCGAGGCTGAAGCTAAGAAGAAGGCTGAAGCAGAGGCTAAAAAGAAAGCTGAGGCTGAAGCTAAGAAAAAGGCAGAAGCTGAAGCTAAAAAGAAAGCTGAAGCTGCAGCAAAGGCAAAAGCTCAGGCAGATGCTAAGGCAAAGGCAGCAGCTGCTGCCAAAGCAAAAGCTGAAGCTGACTCATTAGAAGGCGACATTTTAGGTACCGCTGATGGCGATGAAAAGAATGGTCAGGGCTTAGGCTCTGGCGGTGGTGGCGGAGATGGCGGTTACGGTGATAAGGTTCGTGGCTTAATTGAGCAGAACTGGAGAGTCGATCAGTCAATGAACGGCAAAAAGGTTGTAGTATCAATTAAGGTAACAGCTGATGGTACCGTAACTGACGAGAGCTGTCAGGGGGATGAGAAGGTCTGCCAGAGTGCACTGGATGCAATTAGAATGGTGGGTATGTTCCCAAGACCACCTGCTACTTGCCCAGAGTGCTCTAATATAAAGATTTCTATGACACCTAAGCTTTGATAGGCATATAATATTTAAAAATTTTTCAGGGAGTTAAATTCATGCTAAAGAGAATTCTGGCAGCCGTAGCTGTGTTACTTACAGCGACAACAGCCAATGCTGAATTACAGATTGAAATTACAGGTGGTATTAACGAAGGTCATAAGATCGCCGTTTATCCATTCTCACAAGCTTCAGCTGTAAATCTTGATGTGGCATCAGTAGTTTCTGCTGATTTAATGAGATCTGGTAAGTTTTCACCAATTGCAACCTCAGCTCTGCCTCAGGGTGGTGTTCAGAATGGTCAGGTGAATGCTGATGTTGCTGCAACCTCAGGTGCTGAAGTTGCTGTAGCAGGTGTTGTTCAGGATAAAGGCAATAAGGTTTACAACGTTGAGTTCCAGGTTGTAGGTCTACAGGGCGCAAACAAGGGCAAAGTTTTAGCTCACTATAAGGGCGATTCAAGCTTAGCTACTATGCGTCAGGCTTCTCACAGAATTTCTGACAGAATCTATGAAGCATTCACAGGTCAGAGAGGCTGTTTTAGAACACGTATTGCTTATGTAGTAACCAAGTTTGGAGCCCCATTCCCATATCAGTTAATGACTGCTGATTATGATGGCTACAACGAGACTCCAATTGTGAAGTCAACTCAGCCTATCATGACTCCTTCATGGTCACCTGATGGCAGACGTTTGGCTTATGTAAGCTTTGAGAAGAGATCTCCTGCAATCTTTGTTCAGGATATCATCTCTAAGAAGCGTCAGAAGTTAGCTTCGTTCTCAGGATTGAACAGCTCTCCAGCTTGGTCACCAGATGGTACTAAGATTGCTATGACCTTATCAAAAGATGGTCAGCCTGATATTTACTACTTTGATTTAACTCAATCTCGTTTTGTTCGCGTAACCAGTAACAAGGCAATTGATACTGAGCCTACATGGGCTGCTGACAGCAAGTCACTGTACTTTACCTCAGAGCGTGGTGGTAGAGCTCAGATTTACAGATACGACTTTGCAACTCAGAGCACTCAGAGAGTTACCTATCAGGGAGCAAAGAACTTATCAGCAAAGCAGATCCCTGGCACCAAGTCTTTAATCGTTATTACTCAGGTTAATGGCTTTAGAGTTGCAAGAGTTGATCCAGACGGTAGCATTTATATGCTAACAACTTCTTCATTAGATGAATCACCAAGTGTTGCACCTAACGGAAGTATGGTAATATATTCAACAGTATATCAAGGACGTAAAGGTCTGGCTATCGTATCATCTGACGGTAGATTTAAGGCAAATCTTCCATCAAGTGCAGGTGAGATTAGCTCTCCTTCATGGGGCCCATTACTGCAGAAGTAACAGAATTTATGTAGAAGGCTAGAAGTACTTCTACAAAATTGATAAAACAATAGTTAAACATAACTTACAGGAAATAAAAAATGTTTAAGAACTACTTGATAACTTTGATTTGCTCTCTAGCTCTAGTAACTATGACTGCATGTTCATCAAAAAATGATCAGTCTTCATTAGTTGAAGATGGTTCAGATGCATCTTTAGGTTTAGACTCTGATGGTGCTTTAACCGTAGGTGAACCTAACGGTTCAGCTGACGGTTGGAATGGCCCTGCTGAATTAGCAGACAACCACACCATTTACTTTGCTTATAACTCAGAGAACATTCAGGATCAGTACTTAGGTGTAATGCAGGCTAACGCAGCTTACTTAAAGAAGAACCCTGAGGCTCGTGTAATTATCGAAGGTCACACCGATGAGCGTGGTACTCCTGAGTACAACATCGCTTTAGGTGAGAGACGTGCTCGTTCAGTTGCTCGTTACATGCAGAACTTAGGCGTTGATGTAAATCAGCTTTCAATCGTAAGCTATGGTGAAGAGAAGCCTGCTGTTGAAGGTCATGATGAATCAGCTTGGTCTAAGAACCGTCGTGCTGTATTAAACTACTAATTTTATAAGCTTATGTTTATAATTTAAGCTCGTTTATAATTTAAGCATAAGTATTGCAAAATAGAATATGAGGGTGGACTTAGGTTCACCCTTTTTCGTAGGTCTAAATATGACCATTTTCAGACTATTTTGTTATTTTCTTGTGAATTGTATATGATCTAAAGAAAACATTTCGGATCAATTAATTCGGAGCAACAAAAGTGAACAGAATTTTAAATTTATTTAAATATTCAGCTCTGGCTTTAGCAATAACAGCTTCATTTAGTGCAAATGCTGATGATGCTCAGATACAGGCAATGCAGTTGAATATGTTAAAGCTTCAGAATCAGGTGCAGGATCTACAAAGAAAGTTAGCAGATTCAGAAGGCCAAATTGAGTCTTTAAATCATGATCTTCAGGTACTGCAACAAGAAAATTCTGATTTAAAGTCAAAGTTAGCTGCAAATTCTGGTGAAACAAGTGGTCAAAATGGCTCTGATAACACTGATGCTAACGCACAGACCTCTCAGAACGCTAAGACTGATCCTAATACTAATGCTAATAACACAAACTCAATTCCAATCAATACTGTCACTGGTAATTCAGGAGCTACTTTATCTAAGAGTAAAGTACAGACACAAAGCACAGCTGTCGCAACTCCTTCATCAGGCAGTGACTCATCATTACCTGTTGCTGATGCACAGGCTGTAAAGATGTATCAGAGTGCCTATAACCTTTTAGTTAAAAATAAATTGTCAGAATCAGTTACTGGTTTTTCAAACTATGTAACTAAATATCCTAATAACTCTTTAACACCAAATGCTTGGTACTGGTTAGGGCAGGTTCAGTATAAGCAGAAAAAATATCAGGACGCGCGTGTAAGTTTCTTAAACACTGCCAAGTTTAAAGGTTCAACCAAGAGAGCAGATGCTTTATATAAGTTAGGTGTAACCTCAAAAGCTCTAGGCGATAAAGATAAGGCTAAGAAGTTCTTTGAAGTTCTGATTAAAACTTATCCTACCTCAAGCTCAACAGCTTTAGCAAAGAAGGAACTGGCTTCTTTAAACTAGTAAAGAAATTATAATTCAGTCATTTGATTGAAAATCTTTATGCTTTAAGACCATTCAAAGGTAAATCTTTGGATGGTTTTCTTTTATAAATCAATAATAATTATCAAATTGTTCTATAAGCAAATAAGCAATCTGTATCATTTTTTATTGAATATCTTACATTATCTATTAACAAACTAGGCAAAGTCTTTAAGATCTCAAAACTAATGGTGGAATAAGAACCGCTTAAAAATCATGTTCGTGAAAAAATATGAAATTTTTGTAAAAAAATGCTTGCAAGATCATAAATTTTTAGTAAAATAGTCGCCGTTGAGTTAATCAACAAAACGAAACGTTCGGTGATTGGGTCGTTAGCTCAGTCGGTAGAGCAGCGGACTTTTAATCCGTTGGTCGAGAGTTCGAATCTCTCACGACCCACCATCCAAACAAATTCTTGTGCGCTGGGTTGTTAGCTCAGTTGGTAGAGCAGCGGACTCTTAATCCGTTGGTCGCGGGTTCGACCCCCTCACAACCCACCATGCGCAAAGTAGAAAATCATTCAAGTGGGTTGTTAGCTCAGTTGGTAGAGCAGCGGACTCTTAATCCGTTGGTCGCGGGTTCGACCCCCTCACAACCCACCACTTGGATGCTTAGCTCAGTTTGGTTAGAGCATCTGCCTTACAAGCAGAGGGTCATAGGTTCGAGTCCTATAGCATCCACCATCTCAGAAGCGACTTAGATGTCGCCTTTTTTATGCCTGAAATTCAGGAAAATCTCTAGAAATCAAGCCCTACCAAGACTTTACAATTTCTTAATGCACTATTTGTGCGCTGTATAATAATTAGATGATTTTGTTCAGCGCCTTTATCTTTGTTGTGGTAAATTATTTTACAGTTTGTAAACTATTTTATATAAGGTGATTCTTGTGAAGCAAAATCAGCCATTGACAATCAAGAGACTCAGCAAGGTCTTATCTCGCGATACTACAGTTGAAGAAAATTCTGAAATTGATCTGATTGCAAATTCTGGTGTTCAGTTCTTAGATTTTGAAATCAATTTTGAATCTGACAAAAATCCTGCTAATGAAATCAACTTTGAGTCAGATGATCTTAATACCTATCCTGCCTATGTAAAATTCGGCAAATTCGTAAAAATCAGTGGCATGGGTGATCATTTTGCAAGATTAAGATTAAATCGTGCTCAGGATAAATATATTGTCGATGAATCACTTGATTATGAACAGTCTAGAGAAGTTGTTGAAGAGTTTGATTCTGAAAATGACGTTAGAGTTTTAGAGTCTTTAAAGCTGTTCAATGGTGTGTGGTTTCCTGTTCCTTACTTTAATAAAGGTAAAATGGAAGGTCCTGCTAACTGGGCTCGAGCAAGAATCATCAATTTAAGTGAAGCTAGACAGGCTGAAGAAAAGGGGGGACGTTATCACTTAACCTTAGCCTTTGACACTACTGTAGATAACAGTCAGGATAATGAAGCTCTGCACAATGCACCATCTTCTGTTGATATTGATACAAGCTTTACATTTAGAGATGGTATTGAAGCTACCTCATTATTAAATGGTAGAAATGGTATCAGCTTTGTCTCTGAGTGGATTAAAAGCATCATGAAGGAGATTTATCCTTTATCAACAAACAATCCTGCAGAAAAGGCTAAAGCTACCACCGATGATGATCAATACATTAAGAACAGAGTTTATGAAAAGCACTATCTGAATGTTTTAGCTTTCATTAAGCATTTCTTTATGCCTAATGATATTAAACTCATTCACTTTGATAAGACTCATACAGAGACTGACAGCTCTTTAGATGTAAGTTTAATCTTAGATATTGGTAATTCTCGTACTTGTGGTCTGTTAGTAGAAGAGGGCACTTCAATGTTAAGCAGCTCTGATACTTTCCCTAACAGTACACCTCTTATCATTCGTGATTTAAACGCTCCAGAGCATGTATATTCTGGTGCCTTTGCAAGCAGAATTCAGTTCCAGAGAGCAAATTTTGATTTTAACTATTGCTCTGATATCTCCTCAAGATTAGATGCCTTTAAGTGGCCTTCATTAGCCCGCGTTGGTACCGAGGCTACCAAACTTGCTGCTATGGCCAAGGGTAATGAGGGCAACACCGGACTTAACTCTCCTAAGCGCTATTTATGGCAGATTAACGACACCCCTAAATCTGAGTGGAAATTTAATACAACCTATTATCAGACACCTGTATACCGTCGTAATGAAAAGAATGAAAAACTGTACTTTGATCTTTTAAAGAACAAAGAAGGAGAGAAGGCTGCTACCTATCTGCCTGTATCAAAGTTCTTAAATTCAACAGGTGATGCCTTATTTGCAAGCACAGGTGACGACAGTCAGTTAAAGGCTAATTACTCAGGAAAGTCAGCTATGACTTTCATGTTAATTGAGATCATCTTACAAGCAATGATGCAGATGAACAGTTACTATTACCGTTCATCTATGGAAGATCATGCCTTGCCTAGAAAACTAAAATCAATTGTTCTAACTACACCGCCTTCAATGCCAGATGTTGAACGAGAGATTTTCAGATCATGTGCTTATCAGGCAATTGGTGTCATTTGGAAAGCTTACGGTTACGATCCAACTCCAGCTAACGAGTTCCATTATGTAGAAAAGGCTCGCTTAATGTTTCCTGAAGTACCTCAGATCTTCTTAAAATGGGATGAAACCTTAGCAGGTCAAATGGTATATCTGTATAACGAGACCCAAAGAGTCTTCAACGGTAACTGTAAGTCCTTTATTAAAGAGATCCGACGCCCTGACGCTGATGGCAGATTTAATGAAATCAGCCGTCCAAAGTCAAGCAATCTGATAGCCTCATCCGTATCAGCAAGAATTGCTTCAATTGATATAGGTGGTGGTACTACTGATTTAGTAATTGCTGATTACAGCTTCCCTGACAGAAAGTGTGAAGAGTCAACTGATTATGACAAAGGCAATTTTTCTGAAGAAGTAAGCAATCAGAATGCATCAATTCAGATAAGAGAAGTCTTACGTGATGGCTTTAAGATTGCAGGTGACGATCTAGTCTTAGATATCATAAGAAACTACATCATTCCAAAATTAGGCTCTAATGAGGAGTTATCTAAGATCATAGGTAACATGTCTGGACAGGATGTAAAAAATCGTAAGAACCGTGTACAGACAGTAGAGCAGATCTTTTCAAAAGTTGCTTACAGAATTTTATCTAGGATTGAATCTTTAGAAAAAGTACCAGCAGGACATACTGATATTTCTGTTGAGGGTACAGTTGAAGACTTTATCCTATGTAAAGACAAGTGTAATCTTGAGATGCTGAACAATCCTAATGATGAGGTGTTTCTAGAAGAGGGCAAAAAGTCTGTAGACGAGAGCGTAATTGAGTACTTAAATAATCAGTTAGGTAAAGACTATGATCTCTTATCTAGAAAATTAGTCTTTGACTTATACCAGATAAATTACGATATCTCTCGAGGTGAGAATTCAGTTATCAGCAAGTGTTTAAATTACCTTAATACCATCGTAAATTCTTACTGCTGTGATGTCCTGCTTTTAACCGGACGTCCTTCAAAGATCCCTGGCTTAAGACGCTTTATTGAGCGTAAGTCATCCTTATCACCATATAGAATCATTTCTATGCACAACTATAAGTGTAATGGCTGGTATCCATCCTTTGGTGTAAAAGAAGGTCGTATCGGTGATCCTAAATCAACCGTAGTTGTAGGTGCATTATTGGGCTACACCAAGATTGCAGATGCTAATAAGCTCATTAACTTTAGAATTAACACTAATCCACTACCATCCTCAACTCCTATGCGTTACTTTGGCGCACTAGATAATGAGAGTATGTTACATAAGAACGAGGTTCTGTACAGATTCAGTACAAAAGCTGAAGATGATTTCAAATCGGAGTTATCAAAACCACAGGAAAAACGCTCTTCTAAGTTTGATATGGATACAGTCTTTACTAAGACAGGAGCCGATGTTGTAAAGATTATTAAGGGAATTGTTAATCCAGAAGATGATCTGTATGACCGAAAGTTTAACACAGAGTTACCTTTAAAATTAGGTTACAGACAGTTTTACGATCCTCACTTTGATTCAGCAATGCTATTTAGTGTAGGACTGTACAACGATGTAAATGATCTGCAGAAAGTAAAAGATACTAAAGAGTGGATCATACCTGATGATGTTGATTTTACTGATGAGTACTATGCTCGTTTAGATAAAGAGCTTTTCTCTAAATTAAGAGCTGTAGACACTAATAATCAGAAAGAATATATAAAGGAGTGCTTATCTAAGATGAAAGAGGCCTTTGATACAGGCAAATGCTCTCTTGAAAGTATGAATGCACAAGATGCTAAAGATATCGAAGCTCAATTTGAGGCAAGCGCTCAGAAGTATGGCGATGATGAGGCTAACAATGCAAAAATAGGTGGTATGTCAAAACTCTTCGGTGCTGACAAGAAGAGAGCAGAGCTAAAAGATCGGGCTATAGCAAACTATAAATCCTCATATCAGGGTGATTTGGCATCTACCATTGCTCAAAAGAAAGATGCCAATAAAAAGAGACAGCGTATGCTGTTTTTACGTACCTTAAGTTCACTTTTAGAACCATGTATTGCAAGTTACAAAGACGATCAGCTCCGTCGCTTAAAGGACGCAAAGAAAGCTATGACAGGCAATGTCGATGGCAAGATGCGCTACAAATTAAAGATCAATGGTCAGACCTATGAGAAAAAACAACCTTGCTTTGGTAGCCCTGTATACGGTTGCATTAAGTTTATGCGTGATGAAGATCCTGACAATGCTCCATCTATCTTTTTAATGAAGATTGAAGAAGCAATACCTTGCGCCGGTGATAATCCAATACCAATAACAGATCTTTTAAACCTAAGATTAAAGACAGTCTCAGGTGATGATGAAGAATACTGGAACAATACTGGTTTACTACTAAAATAAGGTTTCATATGACTTTAAATACATTTACAAATAACCGCCTCAATGAGGTTGCATCAACATGTCAAAAGGTAATTCCTTGGTTTGAAGGTATTGATGATAAGAATGTACAGGAAAAGAGAAATTCTCTTGAAGTCAAACTCTGCTCTTTAATTGAAGAGGCAAAAACAGCTTACGATGTACTGCCTGTAAAGACTACTGTAGGTGTCTTTGGCGCCTCTCAGGCAGGTAAGAGTTACCTTGTTTCAACTTTAGCATCCTTTGGTGGAGATGATTTAACAGCTACTTTTGACGGTAAAAAGGTAAGTTTCTTCAATCACATGAACCCTATAGGCGGTGACTTTGAGGCAACAGGTATTGTCACCCGCTTTACCAAGTTTGATGATAAGGGCGTTTCAGGCTTTCCAATTAAAGTAAAAGTCTTTAATGAGGCTGATTTAGTCAAGGTACTCATTAACTCTTATAACTCAGATTTGAACTTAAAAGCAGTTCCTGCTGGTTCTCAAAGCGACTACTTGTCAGCTCAAAACCAGAAAATTGGCTCTACTGAGTTTTTAAAGAACTTCTTTGAGAACTTAAAGTCTGATAAATATGCTTTAAAAGATGAGAAAAGCTATATCCATGACTATGATGTAGTTTCTATTGCCAAATATGCAATTAGAAAGTCTAAAAGTGATTTTGGTGATAATGCTAAATTCCCAATTGACTGTTATTTCTGGTCTGAATGCAGAAAGTTAGTATCTAAACTAAACTTTGCAGGACGAGCAAAGATGTTCTCAATCCTGTGGAATGAGTTAGATGCCTTTACTACTTTGTTTACTGAATTAGGAAAGCAGCTTTTGGAGTTGGAAGGGGCAAGTTCTGTATATGTATCTTTAAACTGCTTTATTGAAGATCCTAATGCCAATGAAAATGATTTCCGTCGCCGTGAGGATGGTACCTTACTTGATATTGGTGTTTTAAAGAATGTCTTTAAAGATAAAGACGATCCAAGTAAGAAGGTAGAGGTTGTTATCTTAAGTAAAGATGGTACAGAAGAGAAAAAGTCAATTTCCTTTGCCTCTTTGACCTTTGCTGCCCGTGAGTTCTCCTTCCCATTACCAAAAGAGAGTAATGCCGACGGTTTTGATGTCTTAGATTTCCCAGGCTGCCGCTCAAGAAAGACTGATGAGATTGAGAAATTTAAAGATCCAAATACAGACACAACTGAGTACTTGCGTCGTGGTAAGGTAGGTTACTTATTTGAGCTTTACTGTGACCGCCATGAAATTGATGTGCTCTTATGGTGTGTAGCTGTATCTAAACAGCAGGAAGTTTTAGAAGAGCAGATTAACAGTATTGAGCACTGGGTTTACGAGAATGTAGGCAGAACTGCTGATGAAAGAGCTAAATTTTGCAAAATTCCTTTAATCGGCGCTTTCACTCGTTTTGACAGTTGCTCTTGTTTAGGCCTTGATAAAGCAAAATCTAATGAAAGAGCTAAAGAAAAGGGTGATCCTACTGTAGTAGTGGATTACTCAGGTATCAGCTCAAAGATTAACAAAGCTTTAGAGTCCTTCCATCATACCTGGGTTGATGAATGGGTAAAAGGTGTGCCTTTTAATCAGTTCTTCTTTGTAAGAAAGCCAAATATTCCTGAAACTGATGATATGTACGTAAAAGAAAAAGGTAAAGAAGTTGATTTCTTACCTAATGAATACGTAAAAACTCAGATAGAAGAGTACAAGACTAGGATCTCCTCATGCCCAGAATTAAAGTACGTTTACCATGAAAAAAACGGTAGCTGTAAGACTATTGATGAGGTTTTAAAGCCAAGTGATGGTGGTGTTAACTATTTAGCTTCTTTCTTACGAGAGAACTTTGCTGACTACAAAGTTAACAAAGACAGAACCTGTGATTTGGTTCTAAAAGATGTAAAAGAAATTGTTGATGCTCTATCCTTGTATGCTAAGCGCGAAGGCGCTAAGGCACAAAAAGAAGCTTATGCTAAGGGGCTTAAACTTATGCAGGAACTGTTACAGTGTGACAGAGTAGCAGGTACTTTAAGTTACTTACGCGACTTTATTGAAATTGATAAAGATAAAGCCTTTAAAGATTACACTGACAATCAGTCAGATGGTAACAGCAACAACTCCTACAGATTTGCCAGAGCACTGACTAAGATGAGAGAGGATAATCTTGTATCAATCTGTAATGGTAATTTCTTTAATGAGATTTATGCAAACTTGTTAAGAAACTTATCAGAGCAAAAGAGAAAGGCTATCTTAAGTGAAGTTCAAAAAGATCCTGAGGCTGTAGCATGTTATTCAATCTTTTTAGATAACAATAATCAGTTTGTCTCAGATAAAGACTTAAAAGAGAGATTGAAGTCATTACTTACAAACTACACCAATGAGTTATCAAAAGCCTATACAGCGCTTAAAGTCGAAGATTGCGTCATTGCAAAACTAGAGCCATATGAAGGCAATATGTCAAGCCGTGATGCACTAGCTTTAGGACAGTGCATGCGTGCTTTAAAGTTAATCTCTGATTTTAATACTTACCTTTATGTAGGTACTTTAAATAGAGAATCAATTACTCATGTCGATAAAGATGATTCTGACAGAGATTTCTTTAAAGAGAACATTAAGTACTCAGATCCTGATATGTGTATGGTTCCTAATATCGACAAGTCACTAGTTGATAATATTGAGGATCACTATTACCACGATTACTTTAGTGTCTTTATTGATTTGATGAGTGTAAGAAATCTCACAGCAGAGAGTAAGTACAACCTAAGTGCTGCTCAAAACAATGAGTTGTGCTCTTACTTAGATACTATGGAACAGGCTGCAGGTTTAGCATAAGACACTGATAAAACTGTGAACAGATTTTTAAGAAGGATAATATGGCAGAGAAAATTGCAGAGTTAGTACCAACAAGTAATGGTTGCTCTATCGTTTTAAAGTCAAATTCATTTTCAAACGACTTGATGGTAAGTACAGGTCTAGATCTAACCTTCTTCGACCCAAACGGCAGTACAGAGTTAAAAAGAGTTACCTTAAAACCTGAGGAAATAGGATTTGATAATAATGGCTTTAGTGCTCCTTTGCCCCCTGAAATTAACAATGAACTAGCTCAAAAGGTAAATTCATTTGGTGGCAAGTTTAAAGTAAAAGCTCTTGAATATGATCCTGTAAGTTCAAAAACTGTAGGTGATCCTGCTTATTTTGATGCAAGCGTAACAGGAACACTAAAAGTAATTCAGGATTACGTTAAAAAAGAAGGTGAGAGCATTAACGCTGCTACCTTTAATGAGAAAAAAGAACCTACTTTTACTGAAGATAAAGCTACAGTTGATGAGATTAAATCATCAGATGCGGTTTTAAATGAAGTTGCAACTGCTGCTACAACCACTGTAGCTACAAAGAGTTCTGGTAAGGGGAAAATCCTTGCCATTATTGGTGCAATCATTCTGTTACTCTTTATCTTAGGTCTGTTAGCTCTGTTCTTAGCAGGCTTCTTTGGTGGTTCAAAAGATAACTCATCAAGTGCTAATGAGCCTACACCTCAAGAGCAGACAGAAGAGGCAAATGATAATTCAGCAAAAGATGACAATGCTGTAACTGAGGATAACTCTCAATCAGATAACACAGCCTCAGATAACAGCTCATCTGATAATACTACTGAGCCTCAATACAATGAACCGGATCAAACAGAACCTAATGTAGCTGACAACTCAGCTGCAACAGTTTCTTCAAGCGCAGGTTCTTCAGTTTGTGTCATCACTTCAGATCCTGATAACGTCATGATTAAAAACTGTATTGCTTCAAAGCCTGATAGTGCTACAGTATCTGCTTTTGCAAAAGATGCTTTTTCTAAAGATAAGTGCGATTTAGGCAAGAGACTGTTCTCAAGCTATGGCAGAAAAGATGGAACTGTAGCTTATACCTATGGACAATACTTTGATCCTAATTCTCAAGAGACTACCTCTTGTGCATCTAAAGACAAGAGCCAGGCTGTTTACTGGTATGAAAAGGCAGCCCAATTAGGTAATGACAATGCTAAGAGCGCCTTGTCAGCATTAAAGAATTAGCTTTTAAAGGACAGATAACATGAAATTAAAAGTTTTAACTGGAGCAGTTCTTTTAACCTTTGCAATAAATTCAGCCTATGCTGATACTCCTTTGTTAATGGAAGGCAAAAGCTCTATTTATCAGCGTGTTTTAACTACTCCATCATGCAGATTAAAAGCTAAAAGTGATGATAAGGATGGCAAAGTTGTAGATGCCTTTTCTCGCTTCTATGTCTATGCTGATGATGGTAAGACTTTAAAAGTAGGTCCTGATGATACCGGTAAGCTCTCAGGCTACTTAAACAAGGATTGCACCATTGACTGGAAAATGCAGACAGCTTTAATGTTTACAAATCCTGCTAACAGAAACCGTGCTTTAATCTTTAAGAATAAAGAGAATTTGCAGAACATAGTTGAAGCAAAAGATCCTAAAGCTCTTTTTGAGCCAATGATGAAAAAGGTTGCAGCAAAAGAGAATGTAGACGGAGTAGTTTCAGTTGAGCCTGAGCACTTTGTAGATTATCAAAAGCAGTTCTATCTGTTACCTATCTTAGATTTTGAAGAGACTATGTTCGATGATGGCAACTATGTGCGTGAGCTTAAGATTGCCTCTGTTACCAAACAGGAAGGTAAAAAGGTTAATGTTTCAAATGAGCAGAATGAATTAAAGACCTTTAAAGCAGCGGTAGTATTTGTTATTGACTCAAGTATTTCAATGCAGCCTTACATTGATAGAACCAAAGAGACCATTAGTGCCATTACTAAGACTATTAAAGAGCAAAAGTTATCAGACAGTGTGCACTTTGGTTTAGTGTCTTTCAGATCAAACATTAAGGCAACACCTGGTCTTGAGTACACCTCAAAGATTTATGTAAAACCTGGTGAAGCTACAGATGAAAAGCAGTTTAAAGAGAAGTTAAACACTTTAAATCAGGCAAAAGTTTCAAGTAAGTATTTTGATGAGGACTCTTTTGCAGGTATTAACACTGCTCTAGAGCAGGTTGACTGGTCTAATTATGGCGGTCGTTATATCGTGCTTATTACCGATGCTGGCGGTATTAAAGGCTCTGATAAACTCTCATCAACAGGTTTAGATGCACGTGAACTTAAAGTAGAAGCAGCCCACAAAGGTGTAGCAGTGTATGCAATGCATCTTTTAACAGATTCTGGCAAGCGTAACGGCGATCATGAGAAAGCAAAAAGTCAGTATAAAGAACTTACCTACAACGACACCATCAATAAGTCTCTTTACTATCCAGTAAATGCCGGTGACGTTAAAAACTTTGGTAAAAAAATTGATGAACTGGCACAGAATATTACCAATCAGGTAAAACTCTTAGCCTTTGGTAAAGATGCTGTAGGAGCTGCCCCTGAGGTACCTGCTGATAATGAGAATACACAGATGCAGCAGGATACTGTAGCTTTAGGTCATGCTATGCAGCTAGCTTATCTAGGTTCAAAGCTTGGTACTAAGACACCTGATTTCTTATCAGGCTGGATTGCTGACAGAGATTTAATCTCTCACGGTCAGGCAACAAGTACACCTGTTGTCTTACTGACTAAAGGTGAGTTGTCATCACTAAAAGATGTAACCTCAAAAATCTTAGATTCAGCAAATCAGGGTATTTTAGAGCCTGAGGATATGTTCAATCAGTTACGCTCGGTTGCTGTATCCATGGGGCGTGATCCTAACTCAATCAGTAAGGAGAGCACCTTAAAGTTAGGTGAGTTAGGTCTTTTAGGCGAGTATTTAGATGATCTTCCATACAAGAGCAAACTTCAGGAATTAGATGAAGATACTTGGTCAAGCATGGGACCTGATGAACAGAATCAGACCGTTGAAGATCTAGAGAATAAGTTACGCTACTATCAGCAGTGTAATGATGATGCTACCCGCTGGGTAAAGCTTAATAAAGATGAAGACTCATCTGAGGCTGTTTACCCAATTCCTTTAGAGGTATTGCCATAATTTATGGCTGTGTCTTTTAAAGTAAAAGAGCTGTCTTATACCTATAAACAAAAAGACGGCTCCTGTGGCTACAAGATAGAGTTACCAGAGTTAAGTTTAAACTCTGGTGATGTCTATGCTATTACTGGAGTCTCTGGCTGCGGTAAAAGTACGCTTTTAGAGTGCTTGGGGCTATTGCGTCAGGACTTTGTTTCAAAGTCTCTTCTTTTAGATAGTTATGAACTGTCAAAACTGTCTGTAAAAGAGCAGTGTATAGTTCGCTCATCTTTAATGGGGTATATGCCACAGACAGGAGGTCTTATCCCATACCTTACAATAAAAGAGAATCTAAAACTGCAAATTGAGGTAAGTGCGGATTCCTTTTATAAATTAGAAGGTAAAAAACTTGATACAAAAGTTCTGTATCAAGAGGTACATGAGAAGATGTCCCAATTCTCAATGGACTCTCTTTTAGATAGATATCCTCATGAATTGTCTATAGGTCAGCGTCAAAGAGCGGTGTTCTTAAAAACTATCAGTCACAAACCTAAGATTGTTTTTATTGATGAACCTACCTCATCACTCGATCCTGAACATGGCAAAATCTTATTTGAAAGTATTGTCTCCTTATCAAGACAGCTTGATATGTGTGCTTTAGTGGTAACACATGATTTACTCTTAGTTAAAGACTTCAATTTAAAGTCGCTGTCATATGCAAAGATTGATGCAAATGAAGGTCAATTTGTAATCTGTGATGATAGCGTATCTAGTGAGGACAATCATGATCTTTAAGTTAGCTGTATCCTCACTGCGTTTTAATCGACTGATCTCTTTAAGTTTAATTGGTGCTTTATGCTCGGTAATTGCACCTCTCTTACTCTTATTCTCTTTGCGTTACGGTATCATTTCCTCACTTGAGAATAACCTAAAGTCATCTCCAGTAAATTTAGAATTAAAGCTAAAGACAGGGTATAAGCTTGATGAGAGCTTTTTTAAGGATTTAGAGAATAATCCTAAAATCGACTTTGTACTTCCGCTTACAAGATCATTGAGTACAACTGTAGATATTGCTTTTAATGGCAAGATAAAAAGAGATCTGTCTGCTATTCCTACTAAAAAAGGAGATCCTCTTTTAAGAGCTTCAAAACTTGATGATACTTTAGATGCAACTGAAGTTTATTTAAGCGAGAATTTAGCTCATGATTTAGGCATTAAATCAGGGGATAGCATTAAATACATCGTCTCAAGGATTACCGATGGCGCAAGACAAAACTCTGTAGTTAACTTTGCTGTAAAAGGTATTGTTAAAAAGGAGTACTTATCTACCAATGCTATTATAGTTAACTTTGATACGCTTATTTATATGGAGGATTTTAAAGATGGCTATGAACCTCCTGTATTCTCAAATGGGTCAAAGTTAAACGAAAACAGAAAGTTTTTTGCTAAAGCCAGAATTTATGTAAAGACACTTGATGATGTAGCTCCAGTGGATACGTATTTGCGCAGTAAGAACTATCAGACTTTTAGTATGCTCTCATCAATAGAGAACTTAAAGGCAATCTCAAGTGTGCTCTCATTTATCTTTTACGCAATAGCCATAACCTCGGTTGTAGGCGGAATCTTTGCAAGTGCAGGTTTAATTTTAACCTCAGTTCTAAGAGCAGAGAAAAGCTATGCTCTCTTATTATTAACAGGCATTAAAAAGACAAAAGTTTTAATGATGGTTTTAATTGAGAACACTATTTTATCATCATTAGCTTATGCCTTATCACTTTTGCTCTTTTACACAGGTATGTGGGTATTTAATCATTACTTTACCTCTTTATTAGGTCAGGGCTCGGTTGTAAGTACCTTAAATCTTATGCATGTAGTTGCAGGCTATCTCTCAACAATAGTCGTAACTCTTTTAATTACTTATTTAGTCTGCTTCTTTAAGGTATTTTCATTAAAGATTGCAGATACACTAAGGTTAATTTAGTATGAAAAAATTATGTTTATCTTTAGTGCTGGCAAGTATAGGTTCACTTGCATTGACAAACAGCGCAATAGCAGATGAAGTAAATGAAATTTACAATCCAAATCCTCAAAAAGATGACGTAGTTTTATCTATGCCTTGTGATGGGATCATGGTTTTCAGAAAAGTCTATACCTCAAATGATCCTAAAAAAATCAAAGATAAAAAATATAACGCAGGCACTGCGCAAAACGAGTCTCCTATGGGGCAGAATCCCAATAAGAGATATGTACAAGGCTCTTTTTATGACAAAAATGGCTATTACTTTTTAATGTCTAAGTATGAGCTCATGAAAGGTCAGTACGATGCCTTAACAGATAGTTCTAAATGCAAGGCTCCAAATAAGATGTCGCGTCTGCCTGCTGTAAAAGTATCTTATTTTGATTTTATCAATGCAGCTAATGCTTATTCAATTTATCTGCAAAAAGCTAAAGACGTACCAACTGTAGATGGGCAGAAAGCCTACGTAAGATTACCTTCAGATGAAGAGTGGGAATATGCTGCCCGTGGCGGTACTAAAGTTACTCAAAGTGAATTTGAAGCACTGCGTCCACCTATGGAGAACGATGACATCTCTTTATATGCATGGTATCAGGGGGCTAATAGTGCTAACGGTAAGATCCAGCTTACAGGTTTAAAAAAGCCAAATCCATTAGGCTTATATGACATGTTAGGTAATGCTCAGGAAATGACATTAGAGCCTTTTAAAGCTGTCAGAACTGGAAGATTATTAGGTCTGTCAGGTGGAATTTGTGTAAGAGGAGGCAGTTACCTGTCAAAAGAGAGTGCACTGACAAGTGCTTTAAGAACTGAAAAGCCTTTATATGTTAATGGCAGGCCTCTTTCAGCTCCTGATACAGGCACTCGATTCGTTTTGGGGCTGCCAGTAGCTACCTCCGTAAAAGAAGTTAAGAACTTAAATGAAGAGATCTTATCCTTAGGCGACGATGACAGCGATGATAATGCTCTTTCTGGTGAAGCTGATAAAATTGCCAAATTAGATGCAGAGAATAAAAAGAACAAAGAAGTCTTTAAAAAAGAGCAGGAAAAGTTAAAGAGTGCTAATGACGAATTGTCTGCTCAGAATTCGTCATTAGAGCAAAAGACTGAAAAACTTAAAAATATTAACTCAGATTTGATGGCTTTAAATGACAAACTCGCAAAATCAAATGACGATTTGAACGGTCAATTAGGTTCATTGAAAGAAAAGATTGTTAAAGCCAACGATGAGCGCGAGAGTATGCGTGATGTTGCCATTACAGCAAACTTAAGACTAGGTGGCTTCTTATGTAAGTCAATTGCAGATGAAACTAGCTCTGTACAGTATTTTGAGAGTATCAGAAAGTTAGCTAAGATGCGCTGTGATGAAAATCAGGAGCGTTGTAAGTTCTATGAAAAAATTAACAACAACTACACTCGTCATAAGCATGCTTTGCACTCCATTATTACCTATTATGGAGACACTATGGCAAATGCCTCAGCTAACTACAATTTAAAAGATTTTAAGTCACAGCTTGCCTCCTCAAAAGAAGCTTTTGGCGCTGAGACAATCTATGACGAATTTGTTGACAAGTACTATTCTCATTTAATGTCTTATAAGAACTTATCAAAAGACAGAGATAAAAATCAAAAGATGTGGTCAGAGCAGTGCCAATCAATAGGAACTAAGTAAGATGTTAAGAATTCTAAGATGTGAAAAGTCTAAAGTTTCTCCTAAGATCCTGTCATATGCTCTTTATGCTGATGACTTTAAAAAAGAGATTAAAAGTGCTTTAGGCGAAGAGTACTCAGAGATCATATCTAAAGCAGAAATCTCAGGTGACTATGTAAACTTTGTAACTCCACTTTCAGGAGAATTAGATAAAGTAACTGAAGCTAATAAAATAAAGTATCAGGATGCCTTGAATGTTTTAGAGCATCGCCGTGATAAGGTAATTGAGTATTTAAAGTCATCAACTCCACTGTCTAATAGAGCTCTTGAAACTCATCGCAAAGAATTCTCCGATATTATAGCAAGCGATAATACAGTCTTTATGGTAAATGGACAGGCTGTAATTGCGCCGGTGTCATTTAATCCTCACTATAAAGGTGTAGCTGTGCCTCCAACAGGAGCTACAACAGTGCCTGTAAAGAAAAGAGGGTGCTTACTGCCATTCTTACTTTTACTGCTGCTTTTATTGTTATTACTCTTTTTGCTGTGGTGGTTCTTATTAAGGCCATGGCCATTTGAAGGCAATTTTACAGACAGATTTAATTCCCTGTTTCCTCAAAAGGAAGTTCCAACTCAAGTCGTAGCGCCTAAAAAAGAGGATGAAGCTAAGCCTGCTACTACAGAAGAAAAAACAGAGCCTGTAGAAGAAGAGGCAAAAGATCCTGTTGTAGAAGAAAAAGAAAAAACAGCAGAGCCTGAAGCAGTAGAAGATGAAGAGGCAAAGGCTGCTCAAGAGAAAGCAAAAGCTGATGCACTAAAATCTCAGGAAGAAGCAAAGGCAAAAGCTAAGGCACAAGCTAAAGCTAAGGCAGAAGCTAAAGCCAAAGCCGAGGCAGAGGCTAAGAGAAAGGCTGAAGAACAAAAACAAAAAGAATTAGCAACTAAAAGAGCTCTTGAGGAGAAAAACAAAGTTCCAAAGTGCAAGACCTTAAAACAAGAAGGCAAGATGCCTGAACTTGCTATAGCCTTTGACGGTTCTCAATCTATGCTCTTAAAGTACGGTTATACCAACAGATTAAAGGCAGCTCAAAAAGCAGCTACTGACTTAATCTCAAATGTTGATAAAAACGTTAAGATTGGCTTTATTGAGATCAATGGCTGTCCTGTAGCTAAAAATAGAGGCTTTTTCGGACCAAACAGCAGAGGCGCTTTAATTAACGCTATCAATAACGTTAATCCTTATGCTTATGATGGTAAAACACCATTAGTAAACGGTTTGAATGAACTGTCAAAGACTTTAGACGGTGTAAATTCTGATGCAGTTGGTATCTTAATTTCAGATGGAGAGGATACCTGTCCATTTACTGAACAGATGGATGTTTGTTATGTAGCTAAAAAGATCCATGAGCGTCAGCCTAAACTTAAGATCCATACCATCTTAATTGGAGATGATATTGACAGCGCAGCCTGTATTGCTAGAAACACAGGTGGAAAGGTCTTTAAGCCTAAAGATGCAGTTCAGATTGAATCAGTTTTAAAAGAAGCAGGGGCTTCTTTAAAGAAAGTTTGTGAAGAATAAAAGTTTTTGAAGAATAAAATACCCAGTAAGAGCACTGTGTAATACAAAAGGATATATTTCATGGCAACAAGATTATTAAACAGTGGTGATTTAAAAAATTACCAGGCCATTGGTGAAGACGGTGTTTTAGTATGGCAAAGAGCTGATGCCTTCCGTGCTTCAATTGAGAATTCATCAATTTTAGGTGAACACTATGCCCGTTGTCTTGCAACACCTCGTTTCTCATCTGATGGTACTCATGTAGACTGGTTTGTTCCATTTCAGTCAAACAGAGCTGATGGTGACTATGAGGTAGTGTCATGGAATGCTGCAAGTCCTGATGAAAAAGCTAGAGCTTTAAAGAAATTTGAAGAGTTAGAAGAGAAGTTTTTAAATTTTGGCTATAACTTAGAGGCCCGTTCATTATCCTCAAATGATAAGTTATTTGCTCATTTTTTAACCGGTAATAACAAAGCAAACATTGTGCTCCCTGCAATACATTATCCTGATGAGAGCTGTATCTATATTGTAAACGGTGAGCCTGTAATTACCTTCTGGGGCTTTTTAAATGCTGGAAGCAAACTTACAGGCAGCCCTTTTGACGGTCTAAAACCTGTAGGCAATTTTGCTCCTCATAAAACAGCTCTGGGAGCAACTGCTGCAACAACCAACATCTCAGGAACTGCCACTACAGCTGCTGCAACTGCAGCTACCACTGCTGCAGTTACAAGAAGTCACAAGTGGTGCTGGCTGTTAGGTCTTTTATTACTGTTACTTTTATTACCTTTGCTGCTATACCTCTTATGGTGGTTCTTCTTTGCAAGAGGCTTGCCTTTATTTAAGGTGTTCCCAGATTCATCTTTAGATCCTAAATACAATTTGTCATTGCCAATACCAGATATTCGCGGTGATAATTTTGGTCTGTCCACAGATGGCTTTGAGACTAAGTTACCAGATATTACAACAGATGGTATCGTAAAGAACGGTAGCGTTGATGATGGGGTAGTTCTAGATGGAACGGGAGACAAAACACCTATGGTTCCTGATGAGAATGCAGTGCCACAGGATGAGAGTACAACACCAGAGACTACTGATAACAATACAGCAGATGATAATCAAAAAGCTCCTGATACAGAAGAGAACCCCTCACCTTCTGACAATCAAGATGGTGTAAATCCACCAAAATTGAGTGACAAGGATAATGTAGCGCCGGCAACCGATAACAATCAGACAGTAGTACCTCCTCAGTTACATGAAGATGGTCCTTCAATTTCTAATAAAGACTTACAAAGTGGAGATATTGGCAACTTTGATGGAACATGGAAAGTAAATTCTCCAATTGTTGACAGAAATACCAATAAGCCTTTACAGCTTCAGTATGATTTTAAAGATGGTAAGGGTACTGCGACCATCACTCAGAAAAACGGCATTAAATGCACCGGTAAAGTAACTGGAGGCTTAAAGTCAGGCTCTTTTAACATCAACAGTCAGTCTGTTGCAAAGTGCACTGATGGCTCAAGCTATGAAATGCCTACAGTAGTATGTAAAGAGGGTAAGGATGGAAACTCAGAGTGTATCTCAACATACTCTGAGAGTAAGTCTAATACAGGTAAGAAATATGAGTTTCCAATGAATATTCACAGATAGTATTCATCAATTAAAATGCACAAAACAAACGGTCAAACAAAGGAAAACAATATGTCATTTAAAACAAAGTTTACTGCAGCAACTGTTGCAATTTCTTTAGCCTTAGCTGGCACTGGCTGTTCAAGCTCAGGTGGTTTTTCATTAGGTGGAAGCGACTCTAATGTAAATCCAGAATTAAAGAAGGATGAGCCTTCATTCTTCTCAAAATCAGGTGCTGTTGCCTGCGCAGGTGGTGCTGCTTTAGCAGGTCTTTCATGCTTACTTTTAAAGAAAGATAAAAAGGCATTATGTCTTGCTGCTGCCGCAGCTGGCTGTGCTGTAGGTATGACTGGTAACTACATGCTCGATAAATTGCGTGCTAATTACTCAAATCTTGAAGATCAGTTAGATGCAACTAAAGCTAAGGTTCAGGACTCTTTAAAGAGTACGCAGAGCTTGCAAGCATCTGTTAATGAAACTTTAGCTTCAGATGAAGCTGAGATTCAACAGATTGAAAATGGCATTAAAGATGGTACTAAGACCAAAGCAGATCTTGAGAAAAAGGCTGATGAAATGTCAAAGAACCTAGCTTATATGCAGGAGCGTTTAAAGGCTGATAAGGAGAACTTACAAGCTCAGACTGATGCACTGCAAGGTCTAAAAGACGGCAAGGGTGGAGTTGGAGCTATTGATACAGATAATGCTCTTAAAAAGCAAAAGGCTCTTGAAGAGGAAATTGCTAAGACCAATGAGAGTATCAATGCACTTGAAGGTGCTATCGCAGACTACTCAGAGAAGACTTTGGCTGTAAAGAACAAAGTTAACGGAATTACTACAGCTTAATAAAATAGCAAAAATTAAAAGTTTGTAGATAACAGTTTTATACTCATGAGCACTAAATTTAGTGCTCATTAACGGAGTTATTATGAAGAAAATAATCTTAATGTGTACTGTGCCATTAATGCTTACTGCCTGCACAATGACACCTGAAGAGTGCGATCCTAAAATTACCGATCCTAGTATGTTGGATAAATTAGGCTGTGTAGTATCAGGTTCATATTCACAGCGCTCTGAACAGAAAAAACAGGAAATTCATGATCTGGCTCAGGAACAGCATGAATTATCAGAAAGAGTCATTGCTTTAGGACAAAAGAGAGCAGAGCTTATTAATAACCGCGAAGCAAAGCTAAAAGAGTTAGATGCTATTACAAATAAGTTAGATGAAGTTGAAGCTTCCTTAAAACAAAAACAGGCTTTATCAAAGACATTACAAGAAAAAATTGCTAAAGTGCGAGCTTCAAAAGAAAAGGCTGCTTCTACTCCTGATGATGCCAGTGTAATGCAGAAAAAAGCTGAGTTAGTACAGGTTCAAAATGATCTTGATGATCTGATTGAAGCTGCTGCAGGTGAATAATAATCATTTACTTTCAAAGTGGAGGCTAGCGCTTGTAACGTTATCCTTTTGAATTTATAAATAAGCTATAACAAAATCAAAGGAAAAACATGCTTTATACCTTAAAAATATATCCTATGGAATGGCTAGAACTTGTCACAGAACATTACAAGTAGATGGAAGTAGTGAGTTCGATTAGCTAGCTGGCGATATTTTGTATGCATTTGATTTTGACTTTGACCATTTGTATGAATTTAGAACAAAGCTAAGAAATGTAGAAGGAAATATTACCTACAGTTTAGATGAAGATTACGTCCCTATGACTTTTGGGAAGACGGTGCTGAAGATTCTGAGGAAAAAAATTCCTCAGATGAGACTGAAAATTGTACCGAAGAAATAGAATATGATGATCCAGATCCTGATTTTTGCGAATATGATATTCACATCCCATTAACTCACCTAAATCCTGAAAAGGGAACAAAGTTTTATTTTCATTATGATTTTGGTGATGACTGGTATTTTGTTATTCATGTTTCAAAAGCAGAAAAAGATAAATCATTATCTAAACGTTCAAAGTGTATCAAAAGTGTTGGTACGGTAAAGCAGTATGGTTATGATGATGAAGACTTCGATGATAGCTTTTATGAAGACGACGAGGAGTAGATTTATACAGTTATCAAGACTTTCTTAAACCTTGTTTATATATGGCAGACACTTACAAGTAGCAAATTTATAGCAATAGTCAATATCTTGTTTTAGGCATTTTTGCAATTCAAGAAAAGTATACTTGTTTTCTTAAATATCACTGAAAGGCATACTTGTTCAGAATTGTGATAGGCTAATCTCTGCTTTAATTCTCTCTTTGTTTACAAGATTTTTGTTCAGAACGTCAAATTATTTGCAAAAAATTTCTCTTCTAATAAAAATCTTGTGATCTATCTTATACTTAATTTCTTTTTCTTATGTTTCAATACGCAAAACGTAAATTTACACGGTTTTAACACAAAATTTAATTGTGAAAAAATCTGTTAAACACGATTTGAAGATACGATATAAACATTTGAAAAGATTATTGCTAAGCAATAAGACAAGCAATTAGATTAAGGAGGATCAAATGGATCGTTCCAATTTTAAAGAGGCATTTTTTAATTTAAGCACCGGAACCCCAACTTATGCCCACATCGTTTCTATTATTGATGGACATTTAGTAAAACTGATTTCTCAGAGAAAAAGACTTCCAAATGCAACTGAAGACGGTCACCACCATGTTCAGCGTATAAAGGTTGATATTGACGGAACAAATGTTTTCAATAAGCAAAAGACTTTAACCCCTGAAGAAGCATTAGATGCATTAAAGGGAATTATAAAAGCCTTTGATAAAGTAAATGAGGCTCCTAAAGCAGAAGAGGGCAAGAGTGCAGATACTCTGCAGCTAGAAGAGCAAAAAGAGGATTTTGGAAAGTCTAAGTACACCTATCCTGAGCTTACTATCGATCAGGTTGTAGATTTAGTTTATGTATCTTTAACAGGTTACAGCGTTTCAAACTTTGAAGGCTTTGTTTCATACCACTACGTAAAGGTACATACTTATACTTATTTACCAAATCCTGTAGAGCGCAATGTAACCGAACCTGTAGTTGAGGTTAAGGTCGATGGCTATCCATTATTTACTGTTGTAGGTTATGTACCTGAGAATACAGTAAAGGATTATGCTGATATTCTGCGCAAGAAGTTAAACGAAAAGCAGGAAGATTAGTTTTAGCTTTAACTCAAGATTAAAAAATTATTTCAGTCGACACATGAACAGCTACTTTTGAAAGTATTACCTAAAGTTGCTGTTCATCCTTTTTAGTTTATCATTTCAACACATCCTAAAGCCCCTTAAAAACGCTTACAGCCTTTAAAAAAATCTTAAATTTGCTACAATAGCTCCAAAATTTTTTAACGTTGAAAAGTAATTATGCAAGAGTCTATTTTACGTAAATTAGAAGCTCTAGTAGAGCGCCATCAGGAAGTTGAGCAGTTATTAAGCCAGCCTGATGTTATTGCCGATCAGGATAAATTCCGCGAATTAAACCGTGAATATTCACAATTACAAGTAACTGTAACCTCATTTAAAGAATACACCACAGCATCAGATGATCTCAAAGAGATGGAAGAGATGTTAAAGGGTGATGATCCTGATATGAAGGCTATGGCTGAGGAAGAAATTGGTCCTACTCAGGAAAAAGTTGCAAAGTTAGAGCATGAATTACAGTTATTACTGTTACCTCATGACAAGAGAGATGATTGTAACTGCTTCCTAGAAATCCGTGCCGGTACAGGCGGTGACGAAGCTGCTTTATTTGCAGGCGACCTCTTTAAGATGTACTCACACTATGTTGATGCAAAGGGGTGGCAGTTAGAGATTGTTTCAGAGTCTGAAGGTGAAATGGGCGGTTATAAAGAGCTTATCGCCAAACTTTCAGGTGAAGGCGCTTACGGTTATATGAAGTTTGAGTCAGGCGGTCATCGTGTACAGCGTGTCCCTGTAACAGAAACTCAGGGCCGTGTTCATACTTCAGCCTGTACAGTGATGGTATTGCCTGAAATTCCACCTGCTGAAGCTCCTGTTATCAATCCAGCCGATTTGAGAATTGATACTTATCGTTCATCAGGTGCCGGTGGTCAGCATATTAACAAGACCGATTCTGCAATCCGTATTACTCACTTACCAACTGGTATTGTAGTTGAGTGTCAGGATGAGCGTTCACAGCATCAGAACAGAGCTCGTGCAATGGAATTTTTATATTCTCGTTTAGCTCAGTTAGAAGAAGATAAGCGTAATGCTCAGGTAACTGAGATGCGTCACAGCATCTTATCCTCTGGTGACAGATCAGACAGAATCAGAACCTATAACTTCCCACAGAGCCGTATTACAGATCATAGAATCAATCTTACTGTATACAGACTAGATGAGGTTTTATCAGGTAATCTTGATCTTATCTTAAAGCCAGTTATCGAAGAGTTTAAGGCTGAGCAGTTAGCTCAGATGGCATCACAAGGCGCTCTCTAGTGCTAAGTATCGCTATGGCTTTAAAAGGCGCTAGGGCAACTCTTAGCGCCGCTTCTATTGAGAGTTCTTCCTTAGATGCCTCTTTAATCCTCTCTTATCTTACCCACTACACCAAAGTTCAGTTAATTACTCATGATGATGAGTTATTAGATGACTCTCTTTTAGCTAAATTCAATGCTTTAATTGAAAAAAGAGCTAAAGGTTATCCTGTAGCTTATATCTTAGGTTACAAAGAATTTTGGGGCTTAAAGTTAAAGGTAAATGAGCATACTCTGATCCCTCGTCCTGAAACCGAAACTTTGGTACAGTCAGCTTTAGACTGTAGACCATTTGGTAATGTCCTTGATATGGGAACAGGAACAGGCGCCATCATCTTAGCTTTAAAGTCTGAGCTTAAAGACAACATCAAAGCTTATGCCTGTGATTTTTCTCATGGGGCTTTAGAGGTTGCCAAGGAGAACGCCAAAAACTTAAATCTTGAGGTTGAATTTATAGAGTCTGACTGGTTTAGTGCTATAGATACAACTTTAAAGTTCTCAATGATAGTTTCAAATCCTCCTTATATAGAGAACAATGACGCTCATTTAAAAGCATCTTCACTTCCTTTTGAACCTGTTACAGCATTAACCTCTGGACCTGATGGCTTAGATGACATTAGAACTATTGTGTCAAAAGCAAAAGATTACCTTTTAAAAAATGCGCCTCTTCTTTTAGAGCATGGTTATTTACAAGGACCAAGTGTTCAGGAGATCTTTAAAAATGAGAGCTATCAAAAGGTAGCTACAATAAAAGATCTTGAAGGGCGTGACAGGGTAACCTTAGGTTTTAGGGATTAAAAGAAAAACGGTATTAAGATTGCTCTTAATACCGCCATATTCCTTATGTTTGTTTGATCTGTTCAGATTTGAAATCTATGACAAGTATTATAAGTGTTTGAAAATTAAAAAATTTGATGTACATACAAATTTTGAAAGATTTTAGTAAAAACACCTCCTTTTTTGAAGACTTTTCAGTAAGACGTATTTTTCTCTTATCTAATTGAGTGCTTGTCAATCATATTCACTGTTCGAGCCTCTTTTTTTTGATTATAACCTTATGATCTATCACAGAATAATCATCTCCTCTTTTTAAAGATGCATTATCTTTGTTAAGATTAAGCCTGAACGATTAACTGAGATTATAAAAATGAATATATTTGATCAAAATTACCCTCAATACCGTTATGCCGATGACAAGGCATCAAAGAGTAATGAGACATTATCTCCTGAACTGAAGTATGTATTACATCTTGAAAAGATGTTCTCTGATAATGTGTCTTTTTCCTGTATCTACTGCACCTTACTTGCTAACTTTTTAATCAGTGTAGCTAAAGACTTAATTAAGAAGGACAAACATATAGTAGAAGGTTTAAAAGAGCTTGTAATTAAGTACGTTACACAATTAAAAGCAATTCCTGAATATGCGTCTTTGACAACAGATGTATCAGAGAACTCTGATGTTGTAAGAAGCAGTACTTGCCTTGTACTACAGTTAGCAGAGCAGGGATTAATGTTACAAGGTATAAACATTAAATTTGCTGACGTTTTTGAAGCAAACCCTGGCAATCTGAATATTACAGTTAAGTCATCAAAAATTAGAGTAACTGAGTTTGGAGAGAACTTTATTCAGGATTATGCAAGAATTTTAAGATTAGCTGATGATTCTGTAAAACATGAAAAGATGGCTGCTTTGTTAGGTGATGTTGTGAAGATCCTGATGAGCATCTATGACAATAGAAATTTGAAGGTTAGATAAGCATTTAAAAGCTCAGATTTGACACTCAGATTTGATTGGTAATGATTTTGCAAAATTTGTAGCAATAACTTCAAAATAGTGGTAGGTGTTATATGCAAGATCCTTTTGAACAATTAGATAAGGAATTTTCACAAAAGGTATTATCCAAGTTCCAAAGGGAAGAAAACTACGTTAGAGCTTTAGTGGACACTTTTTCTAAAAATGAAAAATATGCACTTATTCTTGGAGCAAGTTTAAGCACTCTGTTTAAAAACTTGCAAAAAGGCAAGTGGAAAACCAAAGACAGTATCAAGGTAGATTTCTTTAATTGTGTTAAAGCATATACAGAGCCTTTTAACTTTGATCCAATTGCAGAGACAGCAAAAGAGAAAGTTGCTTTTGATCTCTACATCATTGCTTTGCAGATAGTTTCAAGACCTGAACTAGTCGATGGTATTGGTATTGATTTTAGAAATTTTGATGAAAAAAATGACAACCTTCATCTGGTGATTAAACCTTCACGATTAGGAGTTACTGAAGAAGGTAATGATTTTACGCTTGATGGTATGTTTTTTGACTCTCTGCCAGATAAGCTCAATCCTGAAGATCCTGAATATAAAGATAAGCTCCTAGATGTTTGCGATACTTTTATGGAAGAATTAGAAGAATACTAAAAACGAGTTTAGGCACAATCACATGAAGAAAATTATAAACCCAGAAAATGAAATTGAATCATTAAGAAAGTCTTACGAAAATGACTCATCATATGCTCATGCTTTAAAAGATCTAATTGAGAAAAATGACTCATATGGAAAGATCTTTGCTATGTCTCTTTTATGCCTGATCCTAAATATTGCACATAAAAAATGGACAACTAAAGATGATATTAAGAAAGATTTCAAGAATGCAGTAAATCTCATTATAGGATCTTCTGATTTAGATGAAAAAGAAAAAGCAGGATTTGCAAGACATGTTTATTTTACAGTTTTGCAAGTGGCTTCACTGTACCCCTTAGTGGATGGAATTTCAGTTGATTTTAAAGATATTGAAGAATCTAATTCTAATATGAATTTGGCCATAAAATCGTCAAAACTTAAAGCATACTATACAGCTCAAGAATATGTAGAGCAGTGTTATTTTCAATATGATGAAACCCAAGAAGACAAGTTCATTGAAAGTGTATATGCAGCAGCTTTAGAGTTGATGGAAAAACTATGTGATAGTATCGATTCTCATGGAAACAAAGCACTGTCTCAACTAGAAGAGCTGCACCAAATGTATGAAGAATTAGATTCTTAATAAGAGTTCAAACAGAGAATTAAACAAAATAAGGGCATACTATGTCAAAGAAAAGTGTAGAAAACGAGATTAAATTAAAGAGAGCTAAAAAAGCTGTAGCAGAAGCTACTCCATATGGTTGCGCACAGCAATTGATGGCTGTAATGCAAAACAATATGCCGTTTGCAGCAACTGTAGGTTTATCCTGTGCTGAAATTTTAAAATTCATTGAAGATGGTAAAGCTCCAAAGGATAAGACTTTCTCTCAGTTTGTAGCTGTGCTATGTAACGAAAAACAGCATTCATTGCATAATCTCTATCCAAATGAGATGCCTCCAAAGCCATTCCCTGTAACCAGTCTTGTAATTGCAGCTTTTCAGGTCTTAGATAATGCAAAATTAGTAGAAGGAATTAAAGCTGATTTAGTACCTACCTTAGTAAAGAACAAGCTTACAATTGATATTCATACTGATCCTGCTAACATTAAGATAACAGAGCGCGGTAAAGACTACATTAAGAACGCAAGTTCAGCCTGCAACATGTTCTCAAGTGCTGCAACTTATGGTCCAGGCTTTGCAAAGATCTTAGTAGATGAGGTAGCTTACATTATCTCTTTACATAAAGATAAGTAGCTTTCTTAACTAAAAGAGCTTCTCTTTTAGAGCATTGCTAGTTCCTATCTTATAAAAACAGAGTTCATACTATCTATAATGGCTCTGTTTTTTTAGTTTTTGTTTACCTATAATATTTCATAAAGATTCACCATGATTACGGATTAAAAAATGCTCAAAGCTCCAAAGAAAAATCCAAATGATAAGCATGATCCATATTACTGTGCCTTGCAGTTACAGGAGATCTTAGAGAAGACTAATCTTTCTCCTATCTTAACCATGGTAATGTATGAGTTTTTAAGAGATGTAGCTGAAGATAAGATTGCTAAAGATTCAACCATCTATGAACATATAGAGAGTTTGTTTGCCGACAAAATAAGATACTCTATCATGGGAAACAACGCAGAGGCTGCAATCCATTCAAAAGCTAAAGCTTATCTTGTGATCTTGCTGGAAATCGCATGTCATGCAAAGCTTGTAAAGGGTATGGATATGGAGTTACAGGCATTAAAAGATCTTGGTGAGTGTAGAGTTAATGTAAGAATGATAGGCAAGCAATTTGGTGTTGCCAAAAGGGGATTTGATTTTATCAAGAGATTAGATAACTTAAGAGAAGAGCATTTAGTAGGCTCTGATCTTATAAAATCTCTTACAGCATGTACAACTGATGAAGTTGATTACATCTTAAGTCGCTACAAAAAAGAAGATCCTTTTGAATCTGGCGATGTGATTGTTGTTGACAAGGTGCAAGCTTAAGGCTTTACTAAGTCCAGATTTTCTTTTTTAGATACAAGAAAGCCTGCAAGAGCAAGCTCACAATTATGACTAAGCATCTCCATCTACACTTGTAGCGTGGAGATGAGACTTTTGAAACTATTACTTTATCTTTCTTACTGAGATAAAGCAGCTCTTTCCTGCAAAAGCAATACCATAGCCATAGATGTGTTTAACAGTCTTATTAGACATCAAAGGCTCAGCGTAGTTCTTATCTATAATCTGTGATATAGCTTTTTCACTTAAAGTTTCAATATCAGAACCTATAGATGCTGATTTAATCTCAATGATTGCTACCTTTCTACAGTCAATATCTTTAAAGAGAATATCAGCATAGCCATCGCCTGATTCAAAGTTTGAATGATATTCTCCTAAATTATCTTTACAGTTAGTAAAGATACCGTTTAAGAATCCGTGGTAGTAATTCTCGTGAGGAGCTCTAGTTGCTGTATCTCTTATTGATACGAAAGAACGTAATAATGGTCCTAACTTGTTCTGAACAAAATCAACATTACCTTCTAATAGAGCATTAGCAATGTTTAAAGCTAGGCTGTCTTTTTTTACAACGACATCAAATCTCTTTTGAATATCATTTTTAAAGCATTTTTTGATTTCTAAATTTGGAATTCTTACATAGACTTCTTTGTTAGAGGAATTATCTTTAGACAGTTCGTCTTTCTTAGTCTTTTCCCAATCTAAAGTTAAATATCCTGCATGCAGTA
>ERZ791628.51-NODE-51-length-56480-cov-20.4264_pt1 | contig 56480 bp, 42 predicted proteins | sample MGYA00510265_ERZ791628 | MGnify/ENA primary metagenome ERZ791628 (study PRJEB30046, sample SAMN00715184) | human gut metagenome | study: EMG produced TPA metagenomics assembly of the A metagenome-wide association study of gut microbiota in type 2... | reverse complement strand
CCAGCTGGTTGTTGATGAAGATGACGATGATGCAGGCGCACACGTTCATCAGGAAAGGCGAAATGCCGATGGCAAGGATATTATCCACGAGTTTCCTCTTCAGTTTGTAGATGCCTTTCTTGAAGTGGAGCAGCTCATTCTTGTTGCTGAAGAGCTTGATTTGCCACATCAGCGCCATCAACTGCGAAAGGATGGTGGCGATGGCGGCTCCCTGTATTCCCCATTTGAAGACGAGGATGAAGAGCGCATCGAGTATCACGTTCATCATCACCGTAAAGATGGTGGCAAACATCGCCTGCTTGGGCTTGCTCGCTGCTCGGAGCAGGGCATTCATACCGAAATACATGTGGCTCACCACGTTGCCCAGCAGGATGATGACCATATACTCATGAGCATAGACGAGTGTCTGGTCGCTGGCTCCGAAGAATCTCAGGATAGGGTCGAGGAAGAGCAGACAGATGATGCTCAGTCCGATACCGATGATGAGATTCAGTGAAATCGTGTTACCCAGAATATTCTGCGCCGTGGCATAATCTTTTTGTCCCAACTTCACGCTGATGGCTGTGGAAGCTCCTATGCCAACACCGGCTCCGAAGGCAGCGGTGAGGTTCATGAAGGGGAAGGTGATGGCGAGACCTGAGATGGCCATGGCTCCCACTCCCTGACCGATGAATACGCGGTCAACAATGTTGTAGAGCGAAGAGGCGGTCATCGCAATCATCGCTGGCAGGGCATACTGAACGAGCAGCTTGCCCACCGGCTTCGTACCTAATTCTAATGTCGCTTGTTTATTTTCCATTTATATCTGTTTTTTCCTCATAGCCGCTCGCCCTGCTTCTTTCAGAATGCAATTGCAGCGGCTACTTGTCTGCAAAAGTACAAAAAATATCTGATACCTTATTATATATATGAGAAAAACTTGCATTTCATGATAAAAACTTCCCTTTTCCTTTGGTGTTTTCGTACAATTTCTGTACTTTTGCACTTCAGAATAAACAATTCAACTCATTAACAAATGCAATACAGAAATATTGCAGCAACAACAATAACAAACCGGACTACCGATATAATGATGAAAAAATTTTTGATGCTTTATGCATTTTTAATGACCGCTCTTTCTTTGTTTGCTCGCGAAGACAGGGTTAGCAATTTTGAGCAACTGATGCGGTTGCCCCGCATCGCCGAAACCGATATGGTGTCGTATCCGGGAGGCAAGTGTATGATGTATCGTCTTTATCTCAGAGATAAAGACCTCAGTCACACTCCCTTCTCGGTAAGTCGCCCTGCAGATTTTCTCTCTCCCCGTTCCATAGAGCGCAGAAAGAGACAGAATCTGCCCATCGATGTTACCGATCTGCCTGTGGCTCCTGCTTATGAGCAGGCTGTAAGCGAGGCAGGCATCGAGATTGTGGGCAAGAGCAAGTGGAACAATACCCTGCTGGTCCGCATTCATAAGGAGAAGGAACTACGGAAACTGGATGAACTCGATTTCATCACCCGGAAAATGAAGGTCTTCTCTGCTCCCGATTCTGTCAGTCAGCGCGTTAGAAGTAGCGTTCGCAGGGGATTGAACGATTGGACTGGTGGAGTAGGTGAATATGGTGCTGCCGATGCGCAGATCCAGTCGCTCAACGGCAAGCGGTTGCATGGAACCGGACATTTGGGAAAAGAAATGATGATTGCTGTCTTCGACGGCGGATTCATGAATGTGGATAAGATTCCGGCGCTGCATAATATCAGATTGGCGGGCATTAGGGACTTTGTGGTTCCTCAATCCAAGAATATTTTCGCCGAGATGGAGCATGGAACAATGGTGCTTTCTACGATGGCTGCCAACGAACCCGAAAGATTCGTGGGAGTGGCGCCTGAGGCTCAATATCTGCTGGTGCGCTGTGAAGATGAGCGCACAGAGAGTCTGGCAGAAGAGGATTACTGGGCTTTTGCGGCTGAATATGCTGACAGTTGCGGCGTGGATGTCATCAACTCTTCGTTAGGCTATCATGGCTTCGATGATGCGTCTACCAACCATCATTATTATGAGCAGGACGGCAATTCTACCCTCATCTCCCGCACCGCTTCGATGTGTGCTGACAAGGGAATCATCTGTGTCAATTCTGCAGGAAACGACGGAATGGGAAGCTGGAAGAAAATCAATTTCCCTGCCGATGCACGCAATATCCTTACCGTGGGCAGCGTAAACGAAATGGGCGAGAATGCGGCTTTCAGTGCCGTGGGACCTACTGCTGACGGCAGAATCAAGCCTGATGTGATGGCTTACGGAAGTCCCACCTGTGTGATTACGGGCCGTGGAAATATCATCAATGATAACGGAACGTCTTTCTCTTCTCCGCTCATCGCCGGAATGGTAGCGTGTCTCTGGCAGGCTTTGCCTCAGAAGACGGCTAAGCAGATTATGAAACTCGTGAGATTGGCTGGTAATAATCAGCATCATCCCGATAATGTATTCGGATATGGTGTGCCTGATTTCTGGAAGGCTTATCAGACGGGAAAAGCGATGAAGTAAGTGAAAAGTGAAGAACGAAGAGTGAAGAATTTAGAGTGAAGAGCAATATATGAAGCAAAGGTTATCTCTCTATGAATTGAACTCCATGGTCCGCGACGTCATTTCGATGTCCTTGCCCGACAGCTATTGGGTGGAAGCGGAACTCTCCGAGGCTCGCGAGGGATACGGCGGGCACTGCTATCTGGAACTCATCGAGAAGGATGAGCGGTCTAATACGCCCATTGCCAAGGCGCATGCCTCCTGCTGGCGAAACCGATGGATGTTCATCAAACCGAATTTCGAGCGCATCACCGGACAGCGCATTCATGCCGGAATGAAAGTGCTGCTCAAGGTACACGCGCAGTTTCATGAGAACTATGGCTTCTCCTGGATAGTAGATGATATTGATCCTAACTATACGATGGGCGATATGGCGCGCAAGCGGCTGGAAATCATCAATACGCTGAAAGCTGAGGGCGTATTCGAACTACAGAAGGAGTTGGTGCTCCCGATGTTCTGCCAGCGCATCGCCGTCATTTCCAGTGCTACGGCAGCAGGTTATGGTGATTTCTGCAACCAGCTTGCCGATAACGATTATGGTCTGCAGTTTCAAACCCGCCTCTTTCCGGCTACGATGCAGGGCGAGGGGGTAGAGCAGAGCGTGATTGCTGCCCTCGACAGTATCAATGCCGAATGGGAACAGTTTGATTGCGTAGTCATCATCCGAGGCGGTGGCGCTACGAGCGATCTCTCGGGTTTCGACACCCTGGCGCTTGCCGAGAATGTGGCAAACTTCCCGCTGCCTATCATCACGGGAATAGGACATGAAAGGGACGAGAGTGTGCTGGATATGATTTCTTTCCAACGTGTAAAGACACCGACAGCCGCTGCCGCCTTCCTCGTTAATCATCTTACTGAGGTTTATGCCCGTGTGGTGAATGCGCAAGAGGCTATCGTGCAGAATGTGAAGCACCGTCTGCAGGTGGAGAAGATGAGGCTCGACAGATTGAGCAACTCGATTCCTGTTCAGTTTTCGCTGGTGAAGACGAAGCAGGGAGCCTATCTCGACCGCTTGATGAGCCGTTTAAGCACAAATGTCCAGTCGAAACTATCGGAATCCCAGCGCCATTTCGAGATTCTTTCTCAGAATATTCAGCCGATATTGGAAAGGAAGATGCTCAACGAGAGTCATCGTCTGCAGCTTCTTTCCCAGCGCATTCAGGCACAAGACCCCGAATTGTTGCTGAAACGTGGCTACAGCATCACGCTGAAAGATGGCAAAAGTATCCGTTCTGCCTCGCAACTGAAGTCTGGCGACATCATCGAAACGAGGTTTGCCGAGGGCAGCGTGAAGGCAAAAGTTGAATAATAGTTTATAATTTATAGTTAATGGTTTATACCTATCTGGCTAAACGGCGAAGCCGCTATAAACTATTAACTCTTAACTAAAATAGGATTATGGAAAAAGAAGACATGAAATACGAACAAGCCGTAAGAGAGCTTGAAGAAATCGTAGAAAGAATGGAGAATGATGAACTCGATATTGATCAGCTCTCCGAGCAGTTGAAACGTGCCAAAACTTTGGTGAAACTCTGTAAAGACAAACTCACCAAGACTGATGAGGAAATCAAGAAACTCCTCAGCGAGGATTGATTTACGATAAGCAGAAACTTGTTGGAAATTGTAGAAGAAAGTTGAATTTTCGCACACGGATCTCACGGATTTTGGCTCCTTCGGAGTTTTGGCTGTGAGGCTTAGTGAGTACCGTTGCTTGCAACGAAGAAGATCCGTGAGATCTGTGAGATCCGTGTGCGACTTAAATACCATCCGTAAATATGATACTTAGGCATCGAAAACGAGTTATAAAAAGTGATTGAAAGAAGAATGAGGAAAGTTTACTGATTATCAGTTACTTTCCTCATTTTGGTTAAAAGAGATGACGACAAACGAAGACGGAAAAATGACAAGATGAGACAGAGGAACGTTACCAACTCGTAACCTATACTTTTGAATGGTACGATTCGAGTTTTGAAGAATGATGTAGGTTATATATAGTAAGGGAATGTACTGATATATAGTGAGTTGCTAATGAGAAACGTAAGTTTTTTGTTGATAAACGAAAATTGTGGTGTTCTGCTGTGAAATGCGTAGCAAGAAAAGACTCTTCAGATATTAATTTTGTACGCAAAAAAATAATGAAGTTATGAAGAGTACATTTTCAATTATCTTCTACCTCAAAAGACAGGTAGTTAAGAAAGACGGTACGGTCCCAGTCATGGGACGTATCACAGTGGACGGAACGCAGGCACAGTTCAGTTGTAAGGTGACGGCAAATCCAAAATTGTGGGACACCAAGGGCGGACGCATGACAGGAAAAAGTATGCTGGCATTGGAGGTGAACCGCAAACTGGACAAGATGCGTGTGAGTATCAACAAGCATTATCAAGAGATTCTTGACAGAGACAATTATGTGACAGCCGAGAAGGTGAAGAATGCTTTTCTTGGATTGGAATATCGCTGTCAGACTTTGCTGAAGGTTTATGCTCAGTACAATGAGGATTATGAGAAACTCTATAAAGCGGGTATGCGCTCTTGGGGTTCCCTTAGAAGATATAGATGCGTGTACCGTCATCTACAGGAGTTCTTGCAGAGTCGTTATCATGTCAACGACATATCTCTTAAAGAACTGACTCCTGCTTTTATTACGGATTTTGAAGCTTTTCTGCGCACAGATAAACATTTGTGCGAAAATTCACTGTCAGTGTATATGCTGCCATTGCGAACAATGGTGTTCAGAGCGATAGATAATGGATGGTTAACGAGAGATCCTTTCCATGACTATAAGGTGCCGAAAGTAGAGACAACTCGTGGATTTCTGACGAAAGAGGAGATTCATCTGCTGATGAATGCTGAGTTGAAAAGAAAGACCATGCAATTGATAAGAGACCTGTATCTGTTCTGTTGCTTTACGGGATTGTCGTTTGCAGATTTGAAAAATCTGAAAGAGGAACATATACAGACATTCTTTGATGACAGTGAATGGATAATGATCGATAGACAAAAGACGGGTGTGAGATCGACCATCAAATTGTTGGATTATCCAAAATCCATCATGGAGAAATACAGAGGACTATGTGCGGATGGACGAATCTTTCCAGTGCCATGCTATTCTGATTGTCGTGGCATTCTGCTTCGCGTGGCGAAAAGATGTGGCATTACGAAGCACCTGACCTGGCACATGAGTCGCCATACGATGGCTACGGAGATTTGTCTCACCAATGGTGTGCCAATAGAAACGGTGAGTTCGATATTGGGGCATAAGAATATTAAAACAACACAAATTTACGCAAAAATAACTAAGGAAAAGTTGAATAAGGACATGGATAAGTTATCTTTGCAACTGAATCATATCGAGGAGTATATGGGACATGTAGAACAGAGTGTTGAAAATGACAAGAGCAATCAAATTTCTAAACAAGACGAAGTATGAAACGACAAGTGATAACGATACAGGAGGACATGGTTATCTACGCACCTCATCATGGTGAGGTATGGATGACAGCGTGGGAGATAGCAGAGCTGTTCTATGTTTCGGGCGTGACAGTAAGAAATGCCATCAAACGTATTTGGAAACAAGGGGCATTGAAGGACTTTGAGACATATCGCCATATCAAGTTGGAGAATGGTAATTCTGCTGATGTGTATAACTTGGAAATGGTTATGGCAATTGCTTTCCAAATAGATACGTTTCAAGCGAAGCTATTCCGTGACTGGATGGTAGGGAAGATTGCTCAGAAAAAACAAAGTGCTGTTTTTCAAGGACAACAAGGACAAGCTGTGATTGTCGTGATGAATGGATATGGAAACATAAACTGAGTAAGATAGTACGGATTTTCATACAGGCAGAGGTAAACGGATATTTGTTTGCTTCTGCCTGTTTTCGTTTGTATGGCTTCTTAGAAATAGTAGGTGTTCAGAATAAGGTTGATGCCTTTCTGCTTAAAGATTGTTATATAATGTACTACGATTGTTGACTTCTGGAAAAAAATGTTATTTTTGTAAGACAAACACAAAAAAGAGAATAGATATGAATGAAAATATAGTGAATTTCTTAAATGGGTATTTGGAAAATCCTGATCCACAGTATGCCGTCTTCTTGAAAGGAAACTGGGGATGTGGAAAGACCTTCTTTATCAATGAGTGGCTTAAGTCGTACAAAAAGAAAATTCCTGCCGACCAAGTGTTGGAGCCAGTTATGGTATCACTTTATGGCTTAAGTGAGATCAAGCAAGTAAAAGATGCTCTGAATAGAGTTTTATGTCCAATACTTTACGGAAAAGTTGCAAAAACAGGAAAAGTACTTTTTAAGTTAGCATCATCTTTTGTATTGAAGCATGAGGTTGACTTGAATAACGATGGAGCCTCTGATTTTGAGATGAATGTCAACATTGATCCTATGTCAATATTTAACTCAAATGATGATAGTGTAAAGAAAGGCAAACTTTTAATCTTTGATGATATTGAGCGTTGTGACGTTCCAATGAAAAAACTATTGGGCTTTCTCAACTATTTTGTGGAGCAATGTCATAGTCATCTCATTATAATCGGTGATGAGAATAAAATCGCAGATGTTGACCAAAAGAAGGTCTTTGCTGATTTCAAAGAAAAAACTATCGGTCGTGAGTTTGAGATTGAAGCGAATATAGATGATGCTATTAAATGCTTTACAGAAGAACCACCAACAAATAAGTTTGTTGTCAAACATATAGATGCCATCAAAACAATTTTCTCTATAACAGGTTGTCGAAATTTGCGTATACTGCGACAAGCCCTTTGGGATTTCAGTAGATTTGAGGAAACAATGCAGGATTACTTGAAAGATGAACGATATGAGAATGTCATGATACATGTCATGGGATCTTATATCATTTCATATTGTGAGTACAGAGGAGAAAGTCATGACGTTTTGGAAAAATGGGTTCGATATGACCTTAATGGAGAATATAAAGATAATGAAGAAATTAGCCAATTAAAAAGTAAAATAGGTAATCTTCATCAGAGATATAATAATTATCGTATTACGCCATATCAAACATTCAAGATTGACATGGTGGTAAGAATCATTGTTGAGTTAAACACGGGGCGTCCTATTATGGATTTCGTCAAACTATATTTTGCACCACAAAAGAAGATTGCCTCTTGGGAAAGAATTAACGATTCGTTCTCTATGGAAAATGACGAATTTCTTGTGTTCTATGATGAACTGATAGAAGATGTTTGTAACATCAGAATTTATGGTATGAGTAATTTAGGATATTCCATGGCATATTTGTTGTCTTTGGATTCTCATAAGACAAAAGAAATCAGTGATGTTGATTTTAATCGTTTGCATGATGCCCTACCCAAATATTTAGAAAAAATAGATACGGCAGAACAACTGTATAATGCGCACTTGGAATTTGAACGTGGTCTCAATTCTTATTTGTCAAATAAAACGCCTGAACGCCTACCTGTTATTTGCTCACAATTCAATGAGGAATATGAGAAAAGACTCAGAAGAAACAAAAACTTAATGACTCGTACTTTAGAAGGTCTTTCAGATTTAAATGTGGGCAATTTGAATGATATTAATAAGGAGGCATTGCCAGACCATAGTTGCACTTATGGTATGGTAGCTATATTTAAGAGTGTTGATATAAATGTATTGTTTAACAACTTAACAATGCTCAGCAATGATTCTTTGCAAACCTTTAACCATTTTATACGTGTTCGTAACATGGATGGGTGTAGTGAGTTTAAAAAAGAGGATATAGGTTCATTGAAACTTTTGAAAGAAAAAATTGATGCGATACTTCCTACACAAATGTTTGTAAGAAAAGAAGCATTCTATAGAATTTCCAATTCATTAAATGAATCAATAAATAGATATACTAGAGATTAGGAATACTTTAATCGATGTTTTTAAATTTATATAGAGGTACAAAGGGGAATGACCGATGAAGGTTGTTCCCCTTTGTGCTTTTATTGTATATTCTTGCTTGGTGTTTGTTTTGGCAAAAAGTGAGATTATCTGAAAACATCTTAGAGCCGCCTCCTCTTATGTAACTTTGCCATCAATGATTGGTTTACGGTAATTGGTGGCGAGGAGGGCTTGAATCTCGGATTCGGGATAGAGGGTCTTGCCACATAATATAATGTATGGCACGATGCGCTGCTTGCGGTATTCTTGCAAGGTGCGGCGACTGAGCTTCAAGTGTTCGGAGAGTTCTTTGTCGGTGAGGTATCGCTCACCGTCCAAAGGTGGACTGTAGGACTCCAGGAACGAGGAAAGCCAATTGTTGGCTTTCTTTAAGGACTGCATGGCGGTGGCTATGGAGTCGCTGTCATGCGATAAAATCTGATTCATTGTGTTCATTGCTTGATCTGTGGATTAAGTGGTGAATAAAATATCTAGTGTTTGCTCGCCCAAGGTGAAGTTTTCGATTTCGCCTTGGGCGAATTTCGTTCTATACCAACCCGATTTGAATCTCAATATCAATCGGAAAATTAATATCAAACAGAGCTGTTTCGTTCTATGCTATACCGATTTGATGCGGGCAATCAGGGGAACGATGGCTTTGACTTCATCGGGATCGTAATAGAACTGGCGACCGAATTGGGTATGTCCCAGGAAACGGCGGTCGCGTAATTTCTGTAATGTGCGGGGGCTGATGCGAAGTTGCTGGCAGACCTCATGACCTGTAAGCCATTTGTTCAGACGCTTGCCGTTAGCCTTATGCTTCAGCAACTCAACTTTCTTTACCAAGGCATCGTATCTTGCCATCATCAAGTCGAATGCCTTCTTTTCCATTGTTACTACTTCCATATTCTCTGTTTTATTGGTTCAACAAATTCGGGTGCAAAGTTAATGTGTGTATGTTGAAAAACAATGAAAATGAATAACTGTGGCAGTACTTTTCTGGGGTTTGCCGACCGCTTGGCAAGAAAAATCAAGAAAATTATACGTGGGTCATTAATGAGTTGTTAAACGGGTATTTCGCAAATGATTAATTTTGCCACCGAGAAATCAAAACAGCAAAGTTTGTAACATTTAAAACGGAATCAAAATGGAAGTAATAACAATGGAAAGTTCAGCCTTTAAGATGCTGACAGAACAGATTGCCGACGTGGCAAAGTTGGTAGCTCTCATATATTCCAATGCGAGAGAAAATACCAAAAGAAGAAGCATGGAACTTGTGCTGACAAGCAGTGATGCAGCAAGAATACTTGGGATAAGCAAGCGAACCCTGCAGCGCTTGCGCTCTACCAACAGCATCGAGTACTTCATGGTGCGCGGACAATGCAGATACAGCATCAACGCTGTACAGAAATTGATTGAGGAACGAACCATTGCCAAGGAGACATGAGTATGGAAGATGGAACATTGAGACGATTGGAATTATATCTGCATGACTTGCACAAGAAAATTGACGGCATCTATGACATGCTGATGTTGAGACACGAACGAGAGACGGAGCAAAAAGGAAGTTCTGCCATCAATGAAAAATTGCTCGACAACCAAGACCTCTGCCTCTTATTTCAAATATCCCCTCGTTCCCTTCAACGCTATCGCAGTCTGGGAGTGCTTCCCTACAAGCGTTTGGGGCAGAAAACCTACTACACGGAAGAGGATGTGATGCAGTTTGTAGAGAATAATGTCAAAGAATTCAAGAAAGAGAATGTGGAGCATTACTTGACTCGCATTCATCAGAAATTCAAATAACAACAGTATTCACCATTAAAAATTTACAATTATGGTACAAAAGAAAAAGAGTGATGAACAGGACGTGCTGGTAGTCCGTGACGAGAAGACGGGCGAGATCAGCGTCGTCGCCGGACTCAGCAGAGACGGCACCCCGAAACGAGCGCCCGCCAAGGCGGAGAACACGTCCGACTTCCTGCGTTTTGACCGCAACAGTGACCTGATGGACAGTTTCTTTAGAAACTTCTTCCGCCAGTGCAAGGAGCCAAGCCGATTCGGATTCTACCGCATAGCGGCAGACCAGGTGGAAAACCTGCTTGGCGTGATGAAGGAGTTGCTGAAAGATCCGGAGGCTAACAAGGAGATTCTTTCCGCCCATAAGGTTGACACCTCCAATTATGAGAAAGAGGCAAAGCAATCGGAAGGTCAGGCGAAAGAAACCGCATCATCGGACGATGCGTCCAAGACGCAGGCTAACACAGAAAAAGAGAATGTATCATCTGAACAAACCAACGAAAAAGAGAACGACATGGAACAGAAACCAGAACAGACCGCAGCCGAACAGCAGGCACAGACCGCTCCGGGTGTAAAGCAGAACCTCATCAGTGGGAACGATGTGAACCTGCAGGAATTGGGTGCCAAATATGGCATAGACTTTAACAGTATGAATGAGAAGGATATGAAAGCCCTGCTCAACTACGGCAAGACGGGGCTTGTGATTGTGAAGCCGACCTTCGGCGGAGAACAGATAGAGATACAGGCCCGTCTGTCATTCCGCAAGGACGATAACGACCAGTTGCAACTCGTGCCGCATTTCGTGCGTAACGAGCCAAAACTCGATGTCGCTTACAAAGGCTATACCTTCACTCCAGAGGACAAGAAGAACCTGTTGCAGAACGGCAACCTCGGAAAGGTTGTGGATTTCCCCGACAAGAATACAGGTGAGCTGCGTCCTCATTTCATCAGTATCGACCGTCTCACCAATGAGATTGTTGACATCCCTACCAACAAGGTGCGCATACCCGATACCATCGGCAAGACACCTATTACCAAGGACGACAAGAGGGTGCTCTACTCAGGTATTCCGCTTCGCAAGGAGATTGAGCTTGCCAACGGGCGCAAGTTTACACCGCTGTTGCAGGTGAATGTGGAACAGCGTGGCGTGGAGTTCGTGCCTGGCAGCACAAGACAGGCGCAAGGTCAGAAACAGAATGGAGACAAGAAGCAAACCGCTGACAAGCAGGAGCAGAAGGCAGAAGGTGATGCGGGCGGTCAGAAGAAGCAGCAAGATCCCAACCACTGGCTCAATGAGGACGGGACCATCCGCCGACTCAACACCTATTTCAAGAAGGAACTGACCGAGCAGCAGAAGGACGACTATGTGGCAGGCAAGACCATCGAGATCAAGGAAGTGCCGAACAAGAACGGCAGCGGTACCTATACCGCCTACGTAAAGTTCGACTTCGACAAGATGCAGCCACGTTCCTACCGCAACAATCCAGACCTCAAACAGGCAAAGGAACAGATTCCGACCAATGAGAACAAGGTACAAGTCGCCGTCAACGAACAGGGCAAGACCCATGAGGCGACCAAGCACACCAAGGATCCGCTGAGTCCGGGACAGTCTGCGCCAAAGAACGAAAAGCAGCAGAAGGAACAGAACGCCGAGGAACAGAAGCCAAAGAGAAAGGCAAGAAGCGTGAAGATGTAGTTGCCGCCACTTGATCCACAGAGTTAATCATCCATCATAACAACCGACATCTGCGACCGTCTATCCCACGGTTGCGGATGTCACAAAAACAACAGACAATGAAGACAATCATCGCAGAGAAACCAAGTGTAGCCAAGGAAATCGCCCACATTGTAGGAGCTGACAAGCGTGAGGAAGGCTATATGCAGGGCAATGGCTATTTTGTGACATGGGCATTCGGACATTTAGTGCAGCCTGCCATGCCGGAAACCTACGGCATGAAGGGATTCCATGCGGAGAATCTGCCTGTGATTCCCGACCCGTTCGTTCTTGTTCCCCGACAAGTCAAGACAGAGAACGGCTACAAACCAGATGCAGGTGTGCTTGCCCAGATTAAAATTATCGGCAAGCTGTTTGACAGCAGTGAGCGCATTATCGTAGCAACTGATGCCGGACGTGAGGGAGAGTTGATTTTCCGATACCTCTATACGTATCTCGGTTGCAGGAAACCTTTCGACCGTCTCTGGATAAGTTCGCTAACGGATACCGCCATCCGTGAGGGACTTCTGAACCTCAGGGACGGCAAGGAGTATGACAATCTCTATCATGCAGCCAAGGCACGAAGTGAGGCAGACTGGCTCGTCGGCATCAACGGCACACAAGCCCTGACGATAGCCGCAGGACGTGGCACCTATTCCGTAGGTCGTGTGCAGACCCCGACCCTTGGCATGGTGTGCGAACGCTATTGGGAACACAAGCGTTTCGAGTCGAAACCGTTCTGGCAGGTACACTTCGGTGTGGTTGATGCAGACAGTGGCAATATACTGAAGTTCACATCTGCCAACCGATGGACAGACAAAGCCACCGCAACCGACATATATAATAAGGTGAAAGAAACAGGTTCTGCCATCATCACAAAGGTCACAACCAAGCGAAAGGTGGAGAAGGCACCGCTCCTTTACGATCTCACCACCTTGCAGAAAGAAGCCAACTCCCAGCATGGCTTCACGGCAGAGCATACACTATCCATCGCCCAGAAACTCTACGAGACAAAGTTCATCACCTATCCAAGAACATCAAGCCGCTATATCTCGGATGATGTATTTGCCACCCTCCCCAAACTCTTCAAGAATCTGGAGAATCATTCGGAATATGGAGAGAAAGTGAAACTCTTGCCTGGCAGTGAGGACTACAGCAAGAACAGCGTGAATGCAGCCAAGGTGACCGATCACCATGCCCTGCTCATCACAGAAAATGCAGCCATTGGTCTTTTCAAGGACGAGAAGATCGTTTATGACATGATATTGTGCCGGATGATTGAAGCGTTCTCGGCAGACTGCATCAAGGACATCACATCAGTAACGGCGCAAGTGGATCATGACGTCGAATTTGGCATCAGTGGCTCCATCATCCGACAGACTGGCTGGCGAGCGTTGTCGCTCAAGGAAAAGAACAACAGGCTGGACAAGGATGCAGACGCAACCGACAATGAGGTCAAGGAGCAAGTCATTCCCAACTGGCAAGAAGGACAGCATATCACTCTTTCTGGCTGCACCATCACGGAGGGCAAGACCAAGCCAAAGCCTTTGTATACGGAATCCACATTGCTTGCAGCAATGGAGACCGCAGGCAAAGAGATAGAAGATGATACGATGCGCCAGGCAATGAAGGACTGCGGTATAGGTACACCTGCTACACGTGCCGCCATCATCGAAACCCTGCTCAAACGAGAGTATATGGTGCGCCAGCAGAAGAAACTTGTGCCGACGGAAAAAGGACTCGCCCTGCATTCCGTGGTGAAGAACATGGCGATTGCCAATGTGGAGATGACGGGCAAATGGGAGGCGGAACTTGCCAAGATTGAACGAGGTGAAGCAAGTGCAGACGGGTTCACCCATAACATCGAAGGCTATACCCGTGAAATCACTGCGGAATTGTTAGGTTGTGACAGACTTTTCAGCCACAAGGATTCCGGCTGCCAGTGTCCTAAATGCAAGCAGGGTACCATGCAGTTCTTCGGAAAGGTAGTAAGATGCAGCAACAAGGAGTGCGGTATGCCAGTGTTCAAGCAGGTAGCAGGAAAGTTGCTCACTGATGGCGACATCACCGAGTTGCTTACCAAGGGCAAGACCAGAACGCTCAATGGTTTCACCAGCAAGCAAGGCAAACCTTTCTCTGCAGCCATAGCCTTTGACGAGAATTTCAACACGAAATTCGTCTTTGCAGAGCGCAAAACAGCAGAAAAGCGAGGAAATGTGAAGAGATACAAGAAATAGTTTGTACCTTTGCCACCGAAACATGGTTCATAAATGGTGTCTTTATTTAGGATGCTTTTATTTACTGTGGATTGGGGGGGGCCCGGGGGGGGTATACCGAGTGCCTTTTCTTGCTTTCACACAAACACCAACCGCCATCCACGGTTTATTATTCACCACTTAATCCATTCAACTGACAGATGAACAGAAAGAAACAGGCACAGACAGAGTTGTCCTATTACGGACTGTACCTCTTGAACCACCTCAGAGAGAACCGTTTTCCACAAGCCTGCGATGCGGACTTTATCCGCGAACGTGCAGACCATGCCGCAGAAGTATATGAGCAGGCACGGCGTGATGCCCTTTTCGCCGATGCGGCACAAGAGCTTGCCATGGCAGCATTGCTGAAAGGTCTCCGCTTTTCCAAGTACAGCATCCTGTATGATGTTGTTGACAGTGAGTTTCCTCTGGAGGTAGCAGTAGAAGATCAGGAAGCGTTTGTCAAGAACCTCCTGCCTTTGGTTGATAACGTGTATTCCATTTACGACCTCACCGATGATGATTTTGCCCAGTCACCGGACTACGCCCAGCTCTATACAGAGTTGACTGGAGCCGTAGCCCTTTTCATAGAGTCAAATGGCGTACAATAGAAAACAATGTCTGAACGACAACATCAAGGCGATAGAGACGGCATTCATCCTTGACAGGGAACAGCGCACGCCGACCGCCCGTGAGCGTCTCCTTCTGGAGCGTTATTGCGGATTCGGAGGATTGAAGTGCATCCTGAACCCTGCCAGGGAACTGGCGGATGCCGTCCATTGGGCAAAGTCAGACCTTGAATTGTTTGCTCCAACAGTGGAGCTGCATAGACTTATCCGTGAAAACAGCAAGAATGAAAGCGAGTACAAACAGTTGATGGATAGTCTGAAACAGTCCGTCCTCACGGCATTCTACACGCCGTCAGCCGTTACGGAGGCTCTGACGGATGTGTTGAAAGAGCATCAGATCATCCCCGAAAAGGTTCTTGAACCCTCGGCAGGCATCGGTGCCTTTGTCGATTCCGTCTTGGATAACAATCCCAAGGCAGACATTATGGCATTTGAAAAAGACCTGCTTACGGGAAAGATACTCCGCCATCTGCACCCTGAGCAGAAAGTGCGCATAGAGGGATTCGAGAAGATAGAAAAGCCTTTCAATGACTACTTCGACCTCGCCATCTCAAATATTCCCTTTGGCGATGTTGCCGTATTTGATCCGTCTTATACAGCCATGAAAGGCATGAGGGCACTTGTCACCAGACGCATACACAACTACTTCTTTGTCAAGGCTCTTGATACGGTAAGGGACGGCGGGTTGGTTGCCTTCATCACCTCACAAGGCGTATTGAATGCCAAAAACAACAGTGCCGCGCGTTTTATGATGCTCTATCATGCAGATCTCGTGTCAGCGATTCGTCTTCCCAACAACCTGTTCACGGAAAATGCCAATACGGAAGTAGGCAGTGACCTCATCATTCTGCAGAAAAATACCCAAAAGGAGTCGCTGCGAGGAGACGACAACCTGCTTGATACCGTCTATAATGACGAGAACCGCATTCCGACAAATAACTACTTTCTGGAGCATCCGGAACGCATTATCCACACAACGGCAAAGTTGGATACTGACCCGTTCGGCAAACCTGCAATGATATACACGCATGAGGATGGCGTGGAAGGCATTGCAGAGGATTTGCGAAAGATGCTCCATGAAGACTTTAAGAAGAACTTCAATTTGAACCGATACTTGGGGATAGAGGAAACAAAGGCTGAGGAAGTTAAGGAGGTTGAAGAAACAGAAAAGATAGAAAAAACAGAGAAGATGAAGCCTTCCATTGAGGAAAAACAGAACGATACGGTAGTATCCTTGCAAAAGCAGGAAAAGCCTACTGATGATGCTGAGCTATCCCAAAAGTCCAGTCATCAGCAGCCACCAGTCCAAATGACTCTGTTTGACCTTTGGGGAATGGAAGAAGAAAACCGTCAGGCTGTACATTCAACGAAGAAGAAAGCAGAGGTAACAGTGGGTGCTGTCGCCAAGAAAGTGTCAAGGAAGAAAGCAAGTCCGTTGGTAAAAAGCGTCAATCCGACTTTTGAAGTTGTGACAAAGTCTGTGGAAAAAGAAGAAAAGCCTTCGTTGACAGATGCAAAGGAGCAGGAAACAGCACAGGAGACAAAACCTATCCTGCCTGGGGATGAGCCATACGCAAGCATCTCTTGGGAAGAGAATCCGCCAATCAACGGCTTTTACGAGATGATGATGACCATGGCTCCCGAAGACAGGGTGCTGCTGCGCCAAAAGGCGGAACTGCACCGTCAGGAACAGCTCAAGGCTTTGGGCGTTGAAGATACGCTTGATCCGAAGTTCAAGCCGCCGATGGAACCGATAGAAGTTCTCAAAGTTCAAATCGGGCATGGACAGTCGAAAGGGAATGAGGCAAAAGAAGATTCCAAGACTCAGAGCACATTGGAAGAAACAAATCATGAGCGGGAACAACAAAAAGAGCAAGAAAGAAAGCGGGAAGAGCAGGCAAAGAAGAAAGAGGATGCTATGAAGCCCCGTCCATTTGATGAGAAACTGGAAAGTTTTCATCGTGAGGGTTCTATGGTGCTCGACTCTGCCAGAAACATCGGTGTATTGAAAGACCTTACCAAGTATGGTGCTACCTTCATGCCGTTGGATCTGAATATGGAGCAGAAAGAAAAGGCTGTCTTGTATATCGCCCTCCGTGATGCCTATCAGAAACTTTACACCTATGAAGCGGAAGAACAGACGGAAAACAAGCAGATGCGTAAGAGTCTGAATGTCTATTATGATGCTTTCTTCATTCGCTTCGGCAACCTCAATGCCAAGCAGAACGTGAAGTTCATCCTCATGGATGCCTCAGGGCGCGACATGCTGTCGTTGGAACGGGTAGAAAACGGACAGTTCACAAAGTCAGACATCTTCGACCACCCGGTCTCTTTTTCGCTTGACGAGGTCAGTCATGTCGATTCTCCAGAGGAAGCGGTCACCGCCTCGCTCAACAAGTTCGGCCGTATCGACTTGCCGTATATGACTGAATTATCGGATATGCCGGAACAGGAACTGACGGAAGCGCTTAAAGGGCGCATCTATTACAATCCGCTCATAGACGGCTACGAGATAGCCGACCGCTTCATTGCTGGCAATGTCATAGAGAAAGCGGAGCGTATAGAAGAATGGCTGAAGGAAAATCCCGACCATGCAATCGTGAGGGAGTCGTTGGAAGCCTTGAAGGCAAGCATTCCCGAACCGATAGCCTTTGAGGACCTGGACTTCAACTTCGGTGAACGTTGGATACCTACAGGTGTGTATTCCGCTTACATGAGCCACCTCTTCAATACACAGGTCAGCATCGTCTATTCCGACAGCATGGACGAATATTCGGCAAAATGCAGTATGAAGACCATGGCTATCACGGATGAGTATATGGTGAAGGGATATTACCGCCACTATGACGGCATGAGTCTTCTGAAACATGCCCTGCACAACACCTGTCCCGACATGATGAAGAGCATAGGTGAAGACGAGAACGGCAACGACATCAAGGTGCGTGACAGCGAGGGCATACAGCTTGCCAATGCCAAGATTGACGAAATCCGCAACGGGTTCACTGAATGGCTGGAAGAGCAGTCTGACTCCTTTAAGGAACGCTTGACCACGATGTACAACCGGAAGTTCAACTGCTTCGTGCGTCCGAAGTATGACGGTTCTCACCAGACCTTCCCCGGCTTGGACTTGAAAGCCCTTGGCGGAAAGTACGGAATCAAGAGTGTTTATCCAAGTCAGAAGGACTGTGTTTGGATGCTTTTGCAGAACGGCGGCGGGATATGTGACCATGAGGTGGGAACTGGCAAGACCCTCATCATGTGCATGGCTGCGCATGAGATGAAACGCCTCGGTATGGCTCACAAGCCGATGATTATCGGGCTGAAAGCCAATGTCGCGGAGATAGCTGCCACCTATCAGACAGCTTATCCCCATGCGAGGATACTCTATGCCTCGGAGAAGGATTTTTCCACCAAGAACCGTGTCAGTTTCTTCAACAACATCAAGAACAACGACTATGACTGTGTAATCATGTCGCATGACCAGTTCGGGAAGATACCGCAATCGCCAGAACTCCAACGGCAGATATTGCAGGCGGAGCTTGATACCGTGGAGGAAAACTTGGAAGTGATACGCACGCAGGGCAAGGACGTGTCGAGGGGAATGCTCAAAGGCTTGGAAAAGCGGAAGCAGAATCTGGAGGTGAAGTTGCAGAAGATAGCCTACAGCATCGAGCAGCGCACCGATGATGTGGTGGACTTCCGCATGATGGGCATCGACCACTTGTTTGTGGACGAGAGCCACCAGTTCAAGAACCTCATGTTCAACACCCGTCACGACCGTGTGGCAGGACTCGGCAACAGCGAGGGGAGCCAGAAGGCACTCAACATGCTCTTTGCCATCCGAACCATACAGGAGCGGACAGGCAGAGACTTGGGAGCGACATTCCTGTCGGGAACAACTATCAGTAACTCACTAACAGAGTTGTATCTGCTCTTCAAGTACCTGCGCCCCAAGGAACTGGAGCGTCAGGACATCCGCTGCTTCGATGCGTGGGCGGCCATCTTCGCCAAGAAGACTACCGACTTCGAGTTTAACGTCACCAACAACATCGTACAGAAGGAACGTTTCAGATACTTCATCAAAGTGCCGGAGCTTGCTGCCTTCTACAACGAGATAACCGACTATCGTACGGCGGAGGCGGTTGGTGTGGACAGACCGGAGAAGAACGAGATCCTTCATAACATACCACCGACACCCGAGCAGGAAGATTTCATCCAAAAGCTGATGGTGTTTGCCAAGACAGGTGATGCCACCATCCTCGGCAGACTGCCCCTGTCGGAAACGGAAGAGAAGGCAAAGATGCTCATAGCCACGGACTATGCCCGAAAGATGGCTCTCGACATGCGCATGATAGACCCGACTTGTGAGGACCATCCCGACAACAAGGCAAGCCATTGTGCCAAGATGATAGCGGACTATTACAAACGCTATGACAATTACAAGGGCACACAGTTCGTATTCTCAGATCTTGGCACATACAGACCTGGGGAATTCAACGTGTATTCTGAAATCAAGCGTAAGCTGATAGAGGATTATGGAATACCCTCGTCAGAGATTCGCTTCATTCAGGAATGCAAGAACGAGAGGGCAAGAAAGGCGGTGATAGCAGCCATGAACGAGGGTTCAGTGCGTGTATTATTCGGCTCCACATCCATGTTGGGCACAGGTGTAAACGCACAAAAAAGGTGTGTTGCTATTCATCATTTGGACACACCGTGGGTGCGACATGAAGTCGCATAGATAATTGTTGGAATGATACTTTAAGTATCAGTTTTAACCCGCTGTTCCGTCAGCGGTAGCCTACCGACCGATGCACCTTAATGTTGTATTAAGCGGTCGGGACAAAGTACACTTTCACAAGACAAGACAGAACCGTGAGGGGAAGTCAAGTATGGTTAGTATCATACCGTAGAGTGGCGAGGCTGGATAGTATGGTTAGCGTAAGCGAACTGTTAGTAAACTTCGTAATGTCGTAAAAGAGTGCAAGATACTGATACACTCTACCCAAAATGGGATGCGGTCAGATAATCCTCTCCATGGTAGGATTACACGGATGTAAAGACCGTCGGAGGATGAGACAGAACCTAACCTATCCGTTAGTTATCTATGTGGAACATGGTAAGCCTGTACATCTCCTGTCAGACAAAAGACAGGTAAGCTGAAAGTAATGGATGCTGAATGATGTGCAGGTATAAGATAACAGAGAAAGCGAATGCCGTTCTGTAATGGGACGGATAGGGTTTGAGCCACTTATCACGAGTTGACAAGGGACAACATCAACCTACCACGAAAGTGGGCAGACTTCTGTGGTAATGTTTGGGAGGCAAATACCCAACATTAGCCAAATGGTAATTCTTTACAATAAACTTTTAGAACTTTTTAAAGTAGGAATGCAAATGAACGATAAAATCAAAGAAAATCTCCTCGACCAATCGTGTGCGCCGACTGACAACCTGCAATCAAATTGGGACAGAATAGACTGGACTAAGGCGGAGCAAGCTGTTAAGAAGCTTCAAGCTCGTATTGTAAAGGCTCAGAAGGAAGGCAGACATAACAAGGTGAAAGCCTTGCAATGGACGCTTACCCACTCTTTTTACGCAAAAGCCTTAGCCGTAAAGAGGGTTACTTCTAACGGGGGTGGTTGTACTCCTGGGGTTGACAAAGAAATATGGGATACCCCTAAAGCTAAAATGCAAGCAATAACCCAACTCAAACGCAGAGGCTACCAGCCAATGCCGCTGAGAAGAGTTCATATCAAGAAGAGCAACGGCAAACTGCGACCGTTGGGAATACCGACAATGAAAGACAGAGCCATGCAAGCACTCTATCTTATGGCATTGGAGCCTGTATCAGAAACTACAGCTGATACTCGTTCATACGGTTTCCGCAAGGAACGCTGCTGTATGGATGCAATACAGCAATGTCATAACATTCTCCGAAAGGGATATTCTCCCGAATGGATTTTGGAGGGTGACATAAAAGGGTGTTTTGACCATATCAGCCATGAGTGGTTACTTGCCAATATCCCAATGGATAAGGCAATACTCCGAAAATGGTTGAAATGTGGCTATGTTTTCAACAAGCAAATGTTCCCGACCGAGGAAGGAACACCGCAAGGTGGTATAATTTCTCCGACACTTGCCAATATGACTTTGGACGGATTGCAGAAAGCTCTTGCAGATAGATATAAGCGCCATCATGTTAATGGTAAGTTGTATTCACCAATGGTGAACCTTGTACGTTATGCGGATGATTTTATCATCACTTGCGAGAACAAGGAAACTCTTGAAAATGAAATCAAGCCATTGGTTGCTGAATTTATGTCTGAAAGAGGTCTGACCTTATCAGAGGAAAAGACGGTGATAACCAACGTGCATGACGGTTTTGATTTTCTTGGCTTTAATATCCGCAAATACGGCAAGGACATATTGACCAAGCCGACAAAGAAATCCGAGAAACGCTTTATGGAGAATATCCGTAAGGTAATTAAGGAGAACAAGGGTTGCAGACAGGAGTCGTTAATCAGAATGTTGAACTCTAAAATCCGAGGATGGGGAGGTTATTATCAGCATGGGGCGACACGTGATTCATTTCACAGAATCGACCATCAGATATTCCTCTCACTATGGCAATGGGCAAAACGCCGTCATTCCAAGAAAGGGAAACGGTGGATAAAAGACCGATATTGGCATGACATTCGAGGGAACAAATGGACTTTCGCTTCAAAATTCAAGAAACCAAACGGAAAGGAAGACCAATTGACATTATTGTCTCTGACTTCATCGTTTCCATTCCTGCAATACACGCAGATTAAAGGAGACATGAACCCGTTTGATGCAGACTGTCGTCTGTACTTCTATAAAAGAAAGAAGTCGAAAATGCTTGTTACGCTAAAAGGACGCAAGTCACTGCTGTACCTATGGGAAAAGCAAGGACGCAAATGTCCTATATGCGGTGAGCCTATTGATACGCACAAGGCATGGAATGTCATGCCAACCGTTCAAAACGGAAAGAAATGCAATCTGTTGGTTCATGATGAATGTTTTAAATTATCCCGCAAATCAAATGGAAACAAGAAGTAGTTTGAGCCGGTCTCTGCATACAAACAGAGGCTTAGAAAAGCTTGAGCCGTATGAGGGGAAACTCTCATGTACGGTTCTTAGGGGGGAAGAGGGCAGCAATGCCCTTGACCTACCCGATCGACCGTCAGACTTGGCACAGCGTGACGGTCGAGGTGTGCGTGCTGGTAACGAGATTGCCAAGCTGTATGCCGACAATAAGGTGGATGTCATCATCTATGCGGTGGAAAAGTCGCTTGACTCGTACAAGTTCAACCTCCTGCACTGCAAGCAGACTTTTATCTCGCAGTTGAAAAGCGGAGCCTTGGGGGCGAGAACCATTGACGAGGGAGCGATGGACGAGAAATCGGGTATGAATTTTTCCGAGTATATGGCTATTCTCTCCGGAAATACCGACTTGCTTGACAAGGCGAAGCTGGAGAAGAAGGTTGCTTCTCTGGAGGGTGAGCGCAAATCGTTCAACAGGGGCAAGCGTGACTCTGAACTGAAACTGAAGTCAAAGTCTGAAGAACTGGACGGCAATCGGGCTATACTCAAAGGCATGACTGCGGACTACGACAAGTTTATGAGTCAGGCGAAGAAGGACAAGGACGGGAATATACTCAATCTCATCACCCTTAACGGTCTCGAGTCCAATAATCCGGAAGTGATAGGCAAACAGCTTCAATGGATGGCTAAAACGGAAAGAACAGATGGGGAATACAAGGAAATAGGTGCAATTTATGGATTCCCTATCAAGGTCGTGAGCGAGACAAGCTTTGAGAGCGGTCTTCCCTTCGTTGATAACCGCTTTGTTGTTGAGGGGCATTACAAGTATCAGTACAACAACGGACATCTCGCCAAGTCAGACCCGATAGCTGCGGCAAACAACTTTGTTAATGCTCTACAGAAGATACAAGGGTACATTGAACAGTATGATTCAAGATGCAGGACACTGGAGAAGGAGATACCGCAACTGCAGGAAATTGCTTCCAAGGTCTGGAAGAGAGAAGATGAGCTGAAATGTCTGAAGACAGAACTGGCTTCATTGGATAGAAAGATACAACTGGAACTGGCACCACCGCAGCTGGCTCCAGAAAAGGAAGAGACGAACCCTGCAGCAACACTGCCTATGAATGAACGCGAGAGAGCTCATCAGCCGCCACAACGAGTATGTGCAAACTATCGATTCTGATACCTTACTATATATAGGGGCATCTTTGTTTCTTTGAAAAAGACAAAGGTGTCCCTATCTTTTTTTATAAACATCAAAAATATATACGTATTATGTCAAGAAACAAGAAAACATCAGAGTCGTTATTCCAGTTCATGAACCTCCTCATCGCCCTGTTGCTGAAGAATGGGCAATACCGCACCATGTTGCATTACAAGGCAACCCTTAATAGCTTTAAGCGATACCGGGACAATAAGGATATTGCCCTAAGAGAGATAGATGCAGAAGTGATGCGTTCGTATGAGGCATACCTGCATCATACGGTAGGGGTATGCAAAAACACCAGTTCCTTCTATCTCCGCATCCTCCGTTCCACCTACAACAAAGCTGTGGCAAAGGGACTGACGCCACAGCAGCATCCCTTCACTGATGTCTATACCGGCATTGCCCCAACCCGCAAGAGAGCCATACCTGCTGAATCTGTCAGCCAGATCAAGCATTTGGAGTCGGTCAAGAATCTCACTCCCAAAGAAGAGATGGCAAGAGATGCATTCCTAATGAGTTTCTATCTGCGTGGTATCTCATTCATCGATCTGGCTCGTCTCCGCAAATCCGACCTCAAGGACGGTTATCTCCATTACACCCGAAGCAAGACAGGTCAACGCCTCACCATCCGATGGGAGAAGGATATGCAGGAGATGTTGGAAAAGTATCAGGCGCAGACTGCCTCCTCACCTTATCTCTTCCCTTTCCTTGTTGATGCTGGAAACAAAAGCCATGACAAAACTATTGACAAAAAGCAGGAAGAGGTGCGCCTGTATCACAATGCAGAATCCCGTATCTCCTACCATCTCAGGAAGCTAGGTGCTAAGATAGGAATCAAGGGCAAGCTCACTCTCTATGTTGCCCGCCATTCCTGGGCAACGGCGGCAAGAGACAACAATATCTCTATCTCCGTCATCAGCGAGGCATTGGGACATCACTCCGAAACCACCACACAAATCTATCTCCGCTCCATCAAAAGTTCAGAAGTGGATGATGCCAACGCCAAAATACTGGCAGTCCTATAAGCCGCAAAAAAGAATAAAAAGAGGGACTTTTGTAAAATGAACCAAAATGAACCAATTTTTCTGAATCTTTACATAAGAGATACAGAATCTCCCTGCAAAAATACAAAAATTGTTGGAAACTAGCAAATTATGCGTGTTAAAAAATTAATATCATTCTACAAAAATCAACATTTTTTCACCGTTCTTTTCACACACAATTCCCTAAGTCGTTGATTGAAAGAAAGTTTTCGGTTTTTCTGTATCTCTTATGTAGAGACACAGAGTAACAACATCGAAAACGAACTAATATTCAGTTAAGAGATGGACGTGACAAAAATAGAGAATCAGGTTTCGGCCCCTCAGATGGGGGACGACGGCGAAGCCGTGCTTAAAAATCCCCAAAATGAGGCATTGGGACATGAAAATGAGCCAAAAATGCCCGATGATGCAGGTTGGTATGTCGCTGTCGTAAGGTGCAACTGCGAGAATACCATCGGTAAAACACTTGAACTTTATTTCCAAAGACATAAGATTTGGTTTGAATATTGGGTTCCTATGCAAAGAATGGTAGTCATTGACAAACGAAGCAACAAGCGAAGAGTCAAGGAAAAGGTCTTGCTTACCACCTTTATCTTCTGCCATGTTAGCCCCGACCATCTTGACACCATCCGTTTCCGCTCCGATGTCTATAAGATGCTCACCATGCCAGGCCATCGTGAAATCTACCGCCTCAGTGACAAAGAAGTGGAAGATTATCGCCGCCTTGTAGAAAACCCAGACCTTCCAGTCACTCCTTGCTCTGGTCCTTTACGCAAAGGACAGAGAGTAAGAATCACCGAGGGTAAAATGGCAGGATTGGAAGCATACGTGCAACGTCTATCTGGTAAGAAAGCCATCATCGGCAATGAAATCAAGTACATCAGTGGTGCAACCATTGAGATTGATAGAACATTCTTAGAAGCCATAGAATAGAAAAAACTATTTTAATGTTTAACGAACGCTATTTTTCCAACTTGCATAATATGATTATTCCTTTGTATGGGTTTAATCACTATCATAGTGCAAGTAATTGCGAAGAAAATACAGAAGGATTTATTGGAAGAGATTCCATTATAGACAAACTTTCTGCTTGGCTGGATGCCCCAAAGGGTAAAACGGCGTATTCTGGTGCTTATCTCATCACAGGCTATCGTGGAATGGGAAAAAGTTCGTTTGTGCATAAGGCTGTTGCTAAACTTAGTCCTAAGCCACATGGATTTATTGAGAAAATAAGGAGATTTGGAAAGCCAAAATATGTAACTGTTACTGTCAATGTTGGCAACGAGTTGCTTACAACCAAAGAACTTTTGGGAATGGTTTGCAAAGTTGCAGCCAAAAAGTTTGAGGAGGAAGCGACAGGCTCTAAACTCACAAAGCCAATACCCCAGATTTCAAACTTTTTACTCCCAATATTTTTATGGCTCTTTATTGTTGCTATCATGGTATATTGGCTTTTTCATGTTCCAACAGTACGTTTTGGCTTGCTTGATTATCTTATAGGTCCTACATTAAAGTCCTGGTCTATTTATACCATAGGTATATTAGGTGTCTTGCCAAGCGGTTGGTTAACCAATCGTATTCTTTTAGCATTATGGCATCATACAAAATTGGATTATTTTATTACCATCAATCAAGTCAAACATTATTGGCATTATCTTATTGAACGTATTGATGCTGATGTTACATTAAATACGGAAAAGGGAACTTCATTCAAGAACCCTATCCATGAATTAGGTATGTATCTCAAGTTCGGTAAGAACGTATCATATCCTATTGCTGATGTTCCTGAAATGCAAGAGATGCTTGTCGAATTGCTTAATCTGATAGACAAACTTTACGGTTCACATTTGCATTTTATTTTCATCATTGACGAATTGGATAAAATATCACCAAAGGATGAGGATAGCAAGCAGATGCCAGAATACAATACAGGCAATAGCTTTAATGGAAACAGCAGCAATCGCAGTCGTCAGAGAGCATTGGGCGAGTTGCTTGCTAATATGAAATATTTTATTTCCAGCTCAAAAGCGAAATTTGTCTTTGTTGCAGGATATGATATGTATGAGGAGACTCTCTCCGACATCTCTAATCGAGAGTTCAATATTCATAGCATCTTCAATGGGCACATCAATGTCAGCAGTTTCTTTAGAAGAACCAACCATTACAGTGGCGTAGAGTCTATGATAGAGCAATACCTATGCCAACTGTTAATTGGAGGCAAGATAAAAGCAGAAGATGGAAAAGTCTCTTTACGAGATTATACAGATTATTGTAGGAAAGAATGGAAGAAGAAAGCCATTTCCAAGGAAAGATGGCAAACATACGAGCATATCTTGGAGCGCAGAATTGTATTCTTGCATAATTTCTTGACCTATTTGGTATATATGAGCAATGGATCGCCAAAGAAGCTTGCCATTTATATAGAGAAGTATGTAAGAACACAAGAGCGAATAACAGAAAAGATTGAACGTGACAAAGTTTTGGGTGATGGTTACGACATTCATTTTGGCAAAGAAGCCAGTAAGTATTACCTATTCTTTGATAGTCGTAACGTACAGAGGATATGTTTTGTCAACTATTTGCTGTATCCTATGATTCAAAACTTGGTTGACAAGTCAAACATTTACAATGATAAGTTGTTGGTATCAACCTCCTTTATGTTGTCCAACTTGTACAAGTTCCATAAGTCTGGCTTCTCCATGAGAAATCTGGAATATATGCCAGAACTCCTTGACATCAACAAAATGCCAGAGTTGCGAGATTTCATTGGTGGCATTGTTGAGTTTATGACGCTGACACATATCGATGAGACTGTGATGAATCTGTACAAGTACAAGTTCCCGATGCATTTGTCAGAGGAAATAACCTTCTATTCTAAAACATCAGAAGAAATCTCATATTTGTTTAATTTCTCTCATGACGAACTACTGTCAGTGAAGAACCTCTATATTCGACAGTTGGAGCATTATAACAATAAGTATGAGGCAATGGCAATTGCCAGTCTTCACCATACATTGGGCGACATTTATATGTTAGAGGAAGACTATGAATTGGCTATATATGAGTATCAAGAAGCATTGTCTGCTTTGTACCGTCAGCAAAAGCGCAAGAAAGAGTTTTCTCTTTCAAGCATAGAAATAGAACCTTCCCGAATGCTGTTTATGGTTCGTCTGTCTTTGAAATTAGGCTTAGCTTACGAAAAGCGCAAGACATACGATACTGCGTATTTGACATATGCTCAGTTGACAGAGAAAATACGAAAGTACTCTATCTGTAAGGATACATACGACAAAGCACTTCTATTTGATACAATCCGTATAACCTATCTTGCTCCGTTGGCAAAGTTATTTGTCAAGGAAAAGATGGATTTGGGAGGTTTTACAGAATCTGATATTAAGCAAGCAGAGAATGATTTTAAAAAGATTATACGCTTTTCAAAAGACAAAGAAGCTATCTTGACAATAGACTTTTACACCAAACTTGGTGACATCATGTACTACAGAAATGTTTCTGAAGCAGGAGGAATCTATATGCCATGTGCTGCATGTCGATATTATGGAAAGGCTATTGATACCGCAATACATGATTTGATTTTTGATGGAAGAAGTGTAACAGCCAAAGCAAGTAAATCCATTGTCTTTTTGGAAATTCTGCTTAATAAGGATCCAAAGAGAAACCTCATCACTTTTGGCAATATACCATTGAAAATTGTCACAAAATCATTTGTTGGCATAGCAAACTGTTTATTAGGATGTTCACAAAATTCGTTTGGTAAAGATAATGAAGAAAAGTTGGATTCTTTCTTTGAAAAACTCAATCATCTTGCTGAGGAATACGCCCAAAATGAGGAAACGAGTGGTGTCAAGCACACCATCACAGTTAACTTTGACAGCGATTTAAGTTGTTTTATGAAGTCACAGCTCTATTATTGGTGTGCAGCCATGATGTACGAGATGATTGGTGAATATAAATCAGCGCATAGCATATACTGCCAGATGTTGGATGCCGTGCAGACAATGCTTCCAGCATCAGATTTCAAGGCAAGCGATGGTATTTTGGATTTCTGCAGGTACATCGCCATAAAATCCATTCAAGACTCATACAAGCATTATGGACATATTAATACGACAGAGATTGATCTGTTTAAACGTATGTTGGGAAAGAATCTCATCACGGAGATTAGTCTTGACAACCTAAGTAATTCTCCAGATATAGAGATTGTACTGTATAAGTATTACCATATATGCTTCTTGTCCCGAAGAGAATCTATTATCATGGATGTGTTGAAGCATACGCTTTCAGCTCGCCAGTTAGGCTGCGACAAAATCATCAGTTCTTTGGTACAGAACATCCAGAACTTACGATTCAAAGAAGAATCCAACGAGCAAATTCTCTTTATGTTGATGCCATCTTATCGAAAAGCATTTGTAAAAGGAGAACGCAATTTGTTGGATACTTTGCAGATTATAGATAAATATCTGTACAATGTCAATAGCGACGTTATTATCAACCAAATTGGTTTGGATATTTTCAAAGACAACAGCACATCCGATGCAGACAAGCGTTTCCAATTCTTGATATATCTCATCACGGATAGCCTTTTCTGCTTAAACAAGGTTACGGATATCCTTTCTCCACTCTATAGCACAACATTATATACTAATATGTATATAGGTGAGTGCTATGAGCGAGAATTTGTATGGAATCATCTTTTGATAGTCTTGCGTGAAGTGTTGTACTATATGCAAAGCAAGAACAAACGAGCATTTATCAATGACTTTCAGCAGAGATACAAGTACAAGTTTGACGAATCAAGGATTTCATTCTTATTCAGCCATATAGAAAAAATTGTAGAAGCCTGTGGTACATACAAAGAATTGCTGGCAAAACAAGAAGAGACAGGAAAAGACCCAGTGGAAAGCATTTACGACAAGGTCTGTCCAAGCAGTCACAGGTATCTAACGAGTTCCTATTTGATTGGCAATGCCGTTGACTTTTATCACAAAGCTGCTGAGATGCATACCTGCGGAAAGGCCTACAAGGAAATGATGAGTACCTTGTATTTCTTGGAAGATGACCTATTCAACAATTCGTGCTATTTCAAGTTCGCCACGGAATTGTATTGTCTGAACAATGGATATATTCAAGGAAAAATAAACAAACTTGAAAAGACCTATTATTGTAACAAGGCACTTTTCAATATAGACAACTATTTAAACGATAAGAATTATGAATGATAAGTTGTGGGAAATCTTTTTATTTATTATTTGGGCATTAGGAATGCTCGGCACTATCGTATATTTCTGTTATGAAGATCAATCTTGGGTTCAAGGACTGCTCCGTTTGTCTACGTCACTATTAACTATAGCCTCACTTTTGGGGTATTGTTATATACGTAACATCAAAAGCAAATATGAAAATGCCGATGCAAAAACAGTAGAAAAATTAGAAATAATATCTCAACAAATAGCAGATATTAGAAGTACTTCATCTAATAATTCCGAAATGTATTTCTTGCAAAGTTTGGCTGCATCTATTGGTGATAAGGGAAGTAACTGGGAAACAGAACAAATAGTCAAATTCTTGCAATGTATGGAATTCATCTGCAAGAAGGAGAAACAAACCTCTAATGGGGAGCCAAAAAAGAAACCCGTTAATAATGGCAATTAAACTTTTTAACTTAACAGATGAATGATTATGGAAAGAAGTTTTAGTGCAAGTACAAGTCTTGTTCGAAAGATATTTACCAATTATCCTAATACATTTGGCGCTTTTTGCGAATTGATAAATAATTCGATTCAGGCAAATGCCAAAAATATATGGATTGATATAGATTATGTCAATGAAGACACGATTTCTCCTTATATCATCAATCGAATGGTGATAAAGGATGATGGCAATGGTGTCTATCAAGATGACGTAAATGACAAGTTGCTGAATATTGGTACTGAAAACAAACTTGGTGGTAAAGGTGTCGGTAGATTTGCTGCTCTTCAATTGGGGCAAAAAGTAACCATAGAATCTGTTGGCTATTCAACTGAGAAAAAGGAATATTCAAAAATATTGGTTCCCTTACGAGCTTCTGATTTTAAGCAGTCAAATATTGATACTGTTAAAATAAACACCGAAGAAAGCGTTCTAAAAAAGGGACCAACTTACTATTGTATTACAATAGAAGACTTTTATGATTCAGAATGGACTAAGACACATTCGCATAATAGACTATCTTTGAAGTTGTTAAAACAAAATATAGAGGAAAGTCTATTTGAGCGTTATCTCTTACGCATTTTCAAAAAGGAAATATCAATACATGTAAATGGAAAAAAGATAGATGCTTCTGATTACTTATTGAATGATCCTGTTAGAAAAGAAGTGAAATATACTGATAAGAAAGGAATAGAACATCCTATATTTATTAGTTATTCCAATGTGAAATGCTATAATAAGATTAGAGCATTTATTACCGAACGAATAGCTGGAATCAATGAAATCATATCAAATTTTGAATTTACTGCAAAATGGATGCGTCCAGAAGTCGGTGGATGGATAGTCTTTGTTGACAGCAGCACAATTGACACAAGTATATTCAAAGATAATTATATGGATGAGTTGTCTGATGAATATAGAAGTTTTACAACTTTTATAAAGAACAACTTGACCAATTTCTTTGTTGAAAAGACAAAACAATGCGATGAATTCTTTTCTAAATTGAAAGAAGATGATTTCTATCCATATAAGAAAATAGATGCGAGTTCCGAATCTAAAAAGTTTGTTTTTGATACCGTTGCTTATATAGTGGAGAATAACTATGAACTTTTGAAAAAGGACAATAAAATCCGCCGTTTGATTTATCCACTTATTGATATGTGTTTGTCTAATGGCGAAGATATTGACAAAGTATTTGAGAGCATTATCAGTCTGCCACAGAAAAGCATCAGACAATTTAATGAACTATTGGAAAGAAGCGAGTTAAAAGATGTGATAGACTTTTCTGATAAGGTAGCTCGAAAAATGGAAGATTTGGAGTTTATCGACAAGTTGGTTTATTCTGAAATTTCTAAGCATGTTAAAGAGCGAAAGGAACTGCATAAGTTCTTGGAGAAGATGCTTTGGATCTTTGGAGAAGAATACAGTCATGCCGTGAATTTGTTCTCAGACAAGAATCTTCAGAACAACCTAAAAGAATTGCGAGATAAATATATGACATATAAAGCTGATAAGGCTGAAGATAATGTTAGACAAGTTCCAAATGGATTAAAGTCAATAACGGATTTGTTCTTATACAGTGAAATCAGACCAGACCAAGAACATCGCAAGGTTCTTATTATAGAGCTGAAAGCTCCTAAGGTAAAGCTGAGTACTAAAGAGGTTGGACAAGTAGAGCGTTATGCATACGAGATTGATAGCAGTTCTTTTGTTTCTTCAAAGGTCAGTTTTGAGGTCTGGCTTGTTGGAAGTGATATTTCAAGTAAGGCATCTTACAAACTCACAGGAAAAGATAAAGATGAAATACAGATCAATTCTGAAAGAGTAAAAATTAAGGTTAAGAAATGGTCTGACATTATTGAAGATGCAAGAAGGAGGCTTTCATATATGTCTCAACTACTGAAAACTTGTGATGTTAATGTAAAAGACAAAGCTGAACGAGATTTTGCAGAGATTAATTTTGGCAAGAATTCTTCTTCAATGAGAAGAGTAAAGTAATTATATTTGATGCTATGTTTGTAGAAGACAATAATATATATATAGGTGGAACAAATGTCCTTCCTGAATGGGGGAAATATCCAAATGATGTTAAATCTCTTTCTGAGGATGAACTGAGAGAGAAACGCTCGAATGTTATTGAGCGTATCCAAAATATGTTCCGTGATTATTTGGAATTGGATAATGTTTCATTCCTCTTCGGTACAGGTTCGTCCATTCACTTAGGAGCAGCTTCCATACAAAACATTCCGTTTGCCGTTGAAGATGACATTCTTGATGGCAAGGATAAGGATATTGCACATGATTTCAAAGTTTACATTCAAAAGATGCAGAAGAATGTAACGAAAGAATTAGAGGAAGATAAAGTCATAACGAACTCCTATGGGTGGAAGTATGCTTATGATGGTGAGTTCTATAGAAATTGTGATGTCAAGAAGAGAACAGTAAAAGGTAAGGAAGTTGAGGTTGTAGATGAATATGGAGAAATAGAAGTTCCATTAGAATCTCTATTGAATTATCTTATCGCCAATTTGTATGTTGCAGAAGCAGAACAAGACAATGATAAAGTAGCAAGATTAAGCAAATTGATTTCTGCAATAAAGAAAGCAATGTTTAATTTGTGCGATGTCCATCTTAGAACGACCAGTGATAGAGATTTGGATCGTATTAATACAAAAGGTTATGAGGATTTATTCAAAAAGGATAAATATATCTTTCATGAGAAGTTCTTGAAGTCTTTGTTGCAAAGACCTCTAAATCTCAAACGTGCAAACATATTCACAAGTAATTATGACTTGGCTTTTGAATATGCTTTTGACAATATTGGCGTAAAATACATAGATGGTTTTTCTGGCTTTCATCACCGTTACTTTAAGCCTGAGACATTTGACTATGATATATTTTATCCTGGTTCCACGACATCAGGTAAAGTGCAACGTATAGAAAAAGTTGTTAGGTATTTCAAATTACATGGTTCTATCACATGGGTAAAAGACCATGATTTGAATGCTTCAAATGTCTATGGAATTAAGGAATTGCCAATAGACTTAATAAAAGAAAAATCCAAGGATTCAAGCGAATCTTTTGATTATGGAGATTTGATGATATACCCATCTGCAGTTAAGAAATCATATACATTAGATTTGCCCTATTCTGAACTTATCCGTCAGTTTAGTAGCGCAATATCTCAACCTCAGTCGGTATTGTTTGCGATAGGCTATTCTTTCTGTGACGAACATTTTAATGATATTATCTATCAAGCATTGTCAAATCCTTCTTTCACATTGATAATTGTGAATTTCCAAAAATCAGAAAAGTCTCAAGAGATTAAACGTTTGAGAGATTTGAAAGATCCTCGTATCATTATTTTAGAAGGAAATGATATTGGCGATTTCTTGACGTTTTCAACAGAAATGATGCCAACATTTACTGATGCATCGTCTTCTGATGAAGTAATCAAGACTTTGGAAACTTTGTTGAATAAATAGCACAATATATTATGGAACAAGAAAGACAAGTAGGTCATATAGTTTCCGTTGATAGTCTTACGGTATATGTCAAATTGGAGGATGATTTGAAGAGCCTGTATAAAAGCGGCTTTCATGAGATTTATCCAATAGCAAGAATCAATTCCTATATTATTATACCAGTAGGCGCAGATAGAATTGTTGCTATCGTCAATCGTGTTCAAACTCGTGAGGAAACAGAGTTGAGTAAAAATAATAAAGCCTTGTTCTTGACAGAATCCTCTCGATATTTGTCAGCGACCATGATTGGTACGATTGAAAATAATAAAAAGTACGTCATGGGCGTTTACAACTATCCTATTTTGGATAATCCTGTATGGTACGTTGTAAGAGAAGATTTAGAGAAGATCTTTGACCAGAAGAAAGGAACAGATCAAGTAAACTTTGAGGAGGATTTTTATTTGCCGATAGGTACATCGTCTGCTTTTCCCGATTTTCAAATAAAGATAAATCCAGATAAATTCTTTGGTAAGCATGCTGCAATATTGGGAAATACAGGTTCTGGTAAATCTTGTACATTGGCTTCAATACTCCAGAGCTTGTTTCATCATAAATACAATGGTCAAAAACTTCAAAATGCCCATTTTATAATTTTTGATACTAATGGCGAGTATAAAAATGCTTTTAACTTGTCTGAAGATGATAAGGTAAATCCCTTAGCTATAAACAAGGACGGATTGAAAATTCCACATTGGTTCATGAATTATGATGATTTGGATTATCTTTTTGAGCCTACTGCAGGAAGTCAAGCTCCAATATTGAAAAGAGCTGTAGGGTTGGCAAAGAGTTCTTGTTCTGTGACAGGGGTAAATAAAACTCTTACTAAATTTGAAATTTCGCAGCTAACTTCTCTATTGACTTCCCTGCAAGCTGGAGATTATAAAATGAAAGCATCTTTATATGATGATATAGATTCAATATTAAAGATGTTTAAAGTTAAGCAGAAGGAAGATGGTTCTGATAGATATGACAAGCTTATTGAATGTTTAGAAGAATTAGCCAAAGAAAAAAGAAATTTGACAAAGAATAAGGGATATGTAAATGGGCCTGTAGATGTAAGTGTCGTAAATAAGGTTTTGTCAAAATTGCAAGATTTAATAGATCAGTTCATTGCAGAGAAGAATGTTGCTTCAACATCAGAAAATCGCAATTTGGATTTACCTATTTTCTATAATTTCTCAGATTTGTTATCAATGTATTTTGATGTAGCTATTCGAGAGCAGGAAACTTCATCAGATCGCTTGACAGAATATGTTTCTACATTGAAAATGCGAATGCAGTCGTTTAAGGATGATATGCGTATAGCAAGTCCATTAATGATGGATGCAACAGAAGATATAGAAGAGGTTCTCGTAAAGTTTATAGCTTTTGTTCTTGGAGATTTTTGTAAGGTTTATAAGAGTGGTGATACTGATATTTATACACAATATGCAAAAAATATTGACGATTCGCAAATATCAGAGTCAACAAATCAGGTTACAATTCTTGATATGTCCCTTCTTCCATCAGAAGTATTGGAGACCATCACAGGATTAGTGGGAAGAATAATACTTGAATTTGTTTCGAGATTCAACGAAGCTGATAGAGGCTCTATGCCTATTGTTATGGTATTAGAAGAAGCACAGAACTACATACCAGAAATTAACAAAAAAGACCGAACATCAATCTCGCGTAAGGTATTTGAACGCATAGCACGGGAAGGTCGTAAATATGGACTGTCCTTGGTGATTTCAAGTCAGAGACCATCAGAATTGTCCAAGACTGTTCTTTCTCAATGTAATAGTTTTGTTATTCATCGTCTGCAGAATCCAGACGACCAGCAATATATACGTAAGTTGGTTTCTTCAGCAAGTTCCGAAGTCCTTAACCAGTTACCAATATTGCCACAACAACATGCTGTCATATTGGGTGATGCTGTAAGAACTCCAGTAATGGCACGAATAAATACGGCAAATCCAAGACCAAAAAGCGAGAATCCGAAATTTATTGAAAATTGGTTGAAAGAAGGCAAGGATAGAAGCTTCTATCATTCTGTATGTGATGAATGGCAAACTGAATAATAAATTAACGAAACAGAAAAATTATGGAAGTAAACATAGAACACATGCCAGCGTCTTTAGCGCATGACGGCTTGAAAGATGCGGTTGTCAGTATAAGTTATGCATCTGATTATAACGTAAGATACATATCTCAAAATATATTGGCAGCTATCAATAGCAACAATGAAAATCTATTTGTGGAAATTCCTACAAAAGACAAAAGCGTTGCCAATGAATCATTGTCATACAAGGATTCAAAAGACAAAATATTGTTGGCCAACCCTATTTATCGAATATTAGTTTCGGAAAACTGTGTAACTTTCAACTTCACCCAAAACTATCCAGGTTGGAATGCCTATTCAAACTTAATAAATAGAGTGTTGAGTTCTATAGTTCAAGTAAAGTTACAAGGCGTCTATTTGCAGTATATGTCATGTTTTGAAAATACAGACATATTTAAAGCTTTGGATGGAACTGTAAAATTGAACCAACTTCCTAATTTCAATGGGTCTGTATTCAACTTTTCCTGCAACTGCAACAAGGAAGGAGAGCCAATAGCAGAAGCAACTATTAAGTTAACTAACAATAAGCAAATTCAGGATAGTACAGTCTCTATTGTAGAAGTTGCTATTGCTGGAAAAACTGGGGATTATCAATTAGCAGAATGTTTGCAATTGTTGTCTGAATGTCATAAGTTTGAAAAGCATCTGTTTTTCTTGCTTTTGAGTGAAGAATTCATCAACACATTAAATCCTCACTATGAATAGTATATACAATTTTCAGTTTTCAGAAGTTGAAAACCATCAGTCGCGAGTCCTTGAAAGTTTTCTCAATACTGTATATTCAGAAGAATCTAATGATGTTGAAGAGTATGCAAGCATGGTGATTGCACGCCAACAAGCTCAGTCTGTATTGCAAATGAACGAATTAGGCAAAGACGAGCAAATAGAATCTGACATATTCCAAGTATTGGAAAGCAAACTATGTTGTTTCATCGAAAAACTCTACTATTCAAACAAATATGATTTTCACAACTTGAGTTTAAAAGCCTTGCGAGAGGATTCTCTTTATCTAACTTTATCTGGAAATGAAAACATTTCTATAAATATGTTTGTAGACGAAGAGGATTTTGAGTCAGAAAGAGATTTTAATGAAGAAGAAATTTTCCTTTCGTATTCAAAGAATGGGAAAGATTATATCACATGTGATTCTATTTCTAATATTTTCTCAATAATAGAAGAGCTATGACGCTTAATTATCCAAATTATCCAAAACATATAGTAGGAAAGTCCAATTTTAAGAAGATTAATAACGTCGATTTCTTGAAACACAGAGGCTTCTTCATAGGGAGAACCACGTCTATAGATGCTAATCCATTCTCCATAAATGCAGTTAAGGACTCTTTTGCAGAAGGTAAGGAAGTAAAAGCCTCTACGGTGAAAAATGGAATATCAGTCAATCTCATATCCATATATAAAAAGAATGATATGAAGTTTTTCCCTATAGAAGATAAGAATAATCCAAGATTTCATGTTCCTTTTATCCAGAACTCAGATGGTTGTCTGCCACAAATTGGAGAATACAAGTACAACAAAGCTCAACGATATTATGGCTTTAAAATATCACAAATCCAAGATTTTGAAATATCGTTTGTCTATAAGGCAAACGGTATTATTCCAACAGACAAAATCCGTTTCAAAATAGAGCATAGTCCTACGATGTGTAATTTTTGGCATTTCAACATTTCTGTCTGGGGGCAAGATTCGATATCAAAAAAGTGGATAAAATTGGAGTGCCCAATGGTCGTTAGTAATAGTACATTCAAGAAATTAGCAATCGCTGCATTTCCTTTTATGGCAAAAAAGATTGTTGAGCCTAAAGTTATGAGATCACGTAAGTTTAACAAGAAATATTATATGGAGTAATGTCCCATCAATCAAATAATAATAAGCAAATTGCGAAGAATACGCAGTTGTTTTACTTCCGAATGCTCTTTATGATGGTGCTGTCGCTGTACACAAGCCGAGTCATATTGAATACCTTGGGGTTGGAAGACTTCTGAATTGTCTAGACATATCATGAGAAAAGATAAACAAATAAACTTATGGCAGTAAAAGAATTAAGAAATATACGTAAGGAGATGTTTGCAGAAATGGAGCAACGTCTGAATGTGAATAGAAAGCCAGAAGACAGCTTCTTCTATTATCATTCCAGTGAGGACAGAATAGTCCTCTCTCATGCCCTGTTTTGGGTAATGACTCAAAACATCAGGGGACATATCGCCAAAGAGAAGTACTTCCTGCTTCTCCGCCAATACCAAGAGGAAATGCTAAGTGCCTATCTCACGGAATCCGATGAATTTCCTGAGTTGCTGCACTATTGCAATGTCATGTATGAGACATTACCTATCATATTAAAAGGAGTTTATGACCTCCGTATAGAAAAAGATGCCCGTAGATTGGCAGCTATTGCAATCGTAGCAGGAGGATATGGAGGAGATATGCCAGAGGAACAATGCTACGACCTTTTGGATGACATGGACTTCTATTATAATAAGGTGAAATGTAAGAAGATAGAGCGTATGCTTCCAGAATTGAGTAAAATGGTTATAGCTGAGTCGATTCATTTAATTTAGAAAAAAACACAATATCATGATGAATGATTTTAAAGATATAAAAGTAGCAGTAGCCGGAACCGGCTACGTCGGTCTGAGTATAGCAACCCTGCTATCTCAACACCATCATGTAACAGCAGTAGATGTAATCCCTGAGAAGGTGGAGAAAATCAACAATAAGATTTCTCCAATTCAGGATGATTACATTGAAAAGTATTTGGCAGAAAAGCCATTGAACCTTGTGGCAACCCTTGATGGCAAGTCAGCCTACAAGGATGCAGACTTCGTGGTGATTGCAGCACCAACCAACTACGACCCAGTGAAGAACTACTTCGATACATCCCATGTTGAAGAAGTCATCGACCTGGTTCTGGAGGTAAACCCAGATGCTGTGATGGTCATCAAGAGCACCATCCCTGTAGGTTATACCCGCAACCTCTACTTGAAGTATGCTAAGAAGGGCGTGAAGAAGTTCAACCTGCTCTTCTCTCCAGAGTTCCTTCGTGAGAGCAAGGCACTCTATGATAACCTTTACCCAAGCCGCATTATCGTAGGCTATCCAAAGATTATCAAGCGTCCTGAGTTTGCAGAGGAGAACGAAGCAATCAAGTCAGTAACCAATGTCGAGATGTTGAAGGAAGCTGCCAAGACCTTCGCCGCTTTGCTCCAGGAAGGTGCCATCAAGGAGAACATCGATACTCTCTTTATGGGTATGAAGGAAGCCGAGGCTGTTAAGCTCTTCGCCAATACCTATCTGGCACTCCGAGTAAGCTACTTCAATGAGTTAGATACATACGCAGAGGTAAAGGGACTCGATACCAAGGCAATCATCGAAGGTGTAGGTCTTGACCCACGAATCGGAACCCATTACAACAACCCAAGCTTCGGCTATGGTGGCTATTGCTTGCCAAAGGATACCAAGCAGCTCCTGGCAAACTATGCCGATGTTCCTGAGAACCTGATAGAGGCAATCGTAGAGAGCAACCGTACCCGTAAGGACTATATCGCTGATGCCGTACTCCAGAAGGCAGGCTATTACAGCTATGCCGATGCCAACAGTTATGATGCCAGCAAGGAGCATAACTGTGTGATTGGTGTCTATCGCCTGACCATGAAGTCAAACAGCGACAATTTCCGCCAGTCAGCCATTCAGGGCATTATGAAGCGTATCAAGGCAAAGGGTGCTGAGGTAGTCATTTACGAGCCAACCTTGGAAGAGGGAAGCACCTTTTTCGGTAGTCGAGTAGAAAACAACCTCGAAGCCTTCAAGGCACAGAGCCATGCTATCATCGCCAACCGCTACGATGCTTGTTTGGATGATGTAAAGGAGAAGGTATATACTAGAGATATTTTTAGAAGAGATTAGTAATTAATTTTTGTAGCAATGAAAAGAATTTTAGTAACACAAACATCTATGCCTCCTTATGAGGAGTACATTCAAGAGATTAAGGACATTTGGGAAAGTCATTGGCTTACCAATATGGGACCAAAGCATAATTTGCTTCAGGAGAAACTGAAGGATTATTGTGGAGTTGACTATATTTCCCTCTTTACGAATGGTCATAATGCTTTGGAATTATGTCTCCAAGCAATGAATTTGAGTGGTGAAGTTATAACAACCCCTTTTACTTTTGCATCAACTACCCATGCTATTGTTCGTAATGGATTAACCCCAGTGTTTTGTGATATAAATCCAATAGATTATACTATTGATACTACTAAGATCGAGTCTCTGATTACAGACAAGACTTCGGCAATTGTACCAGTTCATGTTTATGGTCATGTTTGCAATGTTGAAGAAATTGAGCGTATCGCTAAGAAATATGGCTTAAAAGTTATTTATGATGCAGCCCATGTGTTTGGTGTTCGATATAAGGGACAAGGTATTGGAAATTTTGGAGATGCATCAATGTTTAGCTTTCATGCAACTAAAGTCTATAATACAATTGAAGGCGGTGCAGTCTGCTTTCATGATAAGGAATTGGGGCATGAACTTTACAAACTTCGTGATTTTGGCATAAAAGATGCAGAAACAATTGATGGAGTTGGATCGAATGCAAAAATGAATGAGTTTGTAGCAGCTATGGGATTGTGTAATCTTCGTCATGTAGATGGCGAAATTGCAAAACGTAAAAATGTAGTTGAATGTTATCGTATGAATCTTTCGGATGTAGAAGGTATTCAATTACCCCCTATTCAAGAAAATGTGCAGTCTAATTATGCATATTTCCCAATTGTTATTGATGAGAAAAAATTTGGACATACTAGAAACGAAGTAAATGATGTTTTGGCCAAAAATAATATTTTTGCAAGAAAATATTTTTATCCACTAACTAATGCTTTTGATGCCTATCATGGTAGATTTGATGCAAACTTGACTCCAATAGCACTTCATATTAGTAAACGAGTTCTTGCGTTGCCTCTTTATGCAGATTTGGATTGTGAGGATGTAATACGAATTTGTAGAATAATTAAAGGTTGTTATAAACAATGAGTAATCTAAAAGCCAAAACTAAAAAAGGGCTTGTTTGGAGTGCTTTTGAAAGATTTGGTACGCAAGGTGTTCAGTTTCTATTCAGTATTTTATTGGCAAGACTGTTAGCTCCGGAAGATTATGGCATAATAGCTATGCCTATGATTTTCTTAGGTTTAGCGCAAGTTTTTATTGATAGTGGATTTGCTAATGCTTTAGTTCGAAAACCAGATTTGACAGATAATGATTTATCTACAGCTTTCTGGTTTAATGTATTTGTCGGGCTGGTTTGTTATGTTGTCTTGTTTATTTCGTCATCAGCAATAGCATCCTTTTATGATACGCCTATATTAGCACCGATTTTGAAAATAACAGCTCTTTCAACTCTGTTCAATCCGTTATGTACAGTTCAACAAGCTATTTTGACTCGTTCGATAGATTTTAAAAAGCAGGCACACGTTTCTATAATAGGTGCAATTTTAGGTGGTTGTTTAGGGGTCTTCTTGGCTTATAATGATTATGGAGTTTGGGCTTTAGCTATATCGCAATGTTTATCATCTCTATATCGTGTAGTGATGTTGTGGATAATAACAAAGTGGAAACCAAAGCTTAGTTGGTCTAGTGATTCTTTTAAATATCTTTGGGGGTTTGGAAGTAAATTAATGCTTTCTGGAGTATTGGAAACATTATATCAGAATATGTATACACTTGTGATCGGTAAAGTATATTCTTCCTCTTCTTTAGGATATTATACACGTGCTCAACATTTTGCCCAGTTTCCTTCTCTTAATATTTATGGCATATTAAGAAGGGTTACATTGCCGGTATTAAGTTCGATACAGAATGATGAAGCAAAAACAATACGAGTTTTTAAACAAATACTTCGTGTTACGGTTTTTATAATATTTCCACTAATGTTTTTACTTATAGCCATATCTGAGCCTTTGATTAAGATACTTCTGACAGATAAATGGATTCAAACTGTTCCTATTTTACAAGTATTGTCATTTGCAATGATGTGGATACCAGTAGATGCATTAAATTTAAGTTTATTGACTGTAAAAGGAAGATCGGATTTGTTTTTGCGACTAGAAATAATAAAAAAAATTATTGGTTTAGCAATTTTAATTATTGCAATTAAATATGGTATAATAGTTTTGTGTTCTGGTTATGCTTTATATTGTGTAATAGAAATTGTTACTGATACATATTATTCGGGTAAGTTTTATAATTTAGGTTTTTATGCTCAGATTAAGTTAATTTATCCGTCTTTTTTATTGTCTTTAGTTGCATTGGGTCTTGTGCATACTGTCAATAGGTTTATTGGTAATGATTTTTTACAGATATGTTTTGCTGTTATTGCATTTATAGTAATTATAATAGGTACAAGTAAAGTATTTCGTCTTAAAGAATATGAAGATTTAATGTTTTTTTTAAAGAATAATCATGAGTAAATTAAGATTTATACATTTTGTTATTGATGATAAATTCATAAATGATTCTATCAAGTGTTTTGAGGAATCTAATTTGACTATTAATTATTTCTATATTGTAACGAATGGGGTTAGTGATTTTCAATTTATAAAGTCTAGTAAAGTTCAGAAAGTGTCAAAAGAAGAGGCTTTACGAATTATTTGTGTGGACAATTCCTGCAATGTTCTTTGTTTACATAGCTTGATTTCGTTGCCATATGATTTGATAGTTAAAATACCATCATCAGTAAAGGTTATTTGGTATGCTTGGGGGTTTGATTTATATAGCAATCCTAAACCGATAGGCCCATTGTTAAATATTGGAGAAAGATATATGGATCATACTAAGCAAATTATTCCAAAGAAAGATTTTCGATTCTTTGTAAAAAGAATGTTGAAAAATATTTTGAGCAAAATTAATGGAACTTACATTTCGAAAGATATAATCTGTTCAGCAATAAGAAGAATAGATTATTTCTCTGGAGTTTTCCCAATTGAATATGATATGCTGTTAGAGCAATGTCCATATTTCAGAGCCAAAAGGATTGTTCATAATTATATCCATCCTAATGAGTTTAAATTGGAAGATATGAATCAACCATTAGATTTAAATGGGCATAATATTCTATTAGGTAATAGTGCAACTTATTATATTAATCATGTGGATTTGCTTGATAAAATTAAAAATCAAGTTGGTAGCACAACATTAGTAATAACTCCTTTAAGTTACCAGGGATCTCCTCAATATATACGAAAGGTAATAAAATTCGGTGTTAAATGTTTTGGCGATAATTTCAAACCATTGATAAGTTATTTAACTTTTGATGAATATACAAAAGTAATGAAGAGTTGTGATACCTTAATATTAGGTCAAAAACAACAGGCTGCAACTTGTAATTGCTTGACATCTTTATGGAATGGATTGAAATTATATCTTCCTTCTGACTCAATGAATTATAAATTTTATAAAAGTCTAGGGTTGAAAGTTTTTTCTTTAGATGAGTTTGATAATAGTTTGCAATTAAGTTATGAAGATGTTATACAGAATCGTGTAATTATTGAAAAGTTTTATTCATATAGGGCATGGAAAAATGACTTGGAAGATTCTTTGAAAATAATAATGTCTTAACTTAATTTCACTAGATACCAATATTTTTATTGATTGCAAAAATACTATTATGAGTAGAACTTTATTATTTAAAAAATAGGTATAATTAAAACATTAGAATATAAACATATGAAAATTTCTGATTTTTTTCATCCCATGGTTTTCTTAAGAAGAAGATACTATTGGGAAATAGTTCGTAAGGCAGAGTCTTTTAATAAATTAATTGATAATGATAAAGTCAAGGCTCTGCAAATTAAGTGGTTGAGTTTTTATGGGAAAAAACTTAATCTTAGAAACCCTGTTACTCTTAATGAGAAAATTCAGTGGTTAGAGTGTTTTACTAAAACCGATAAATGGACTGTTTTAGCCGATAAATATGAAGTTAGAAAATTCGTAACAGAAAAAGGGTTAGGTCATATTTTGACAAAGTGTTATGGCGTGTGGAGTAATGCTGATGAAATTGATTTTAATATATTACCAGAATCCTTTGTCTTAAAAGGAACTCATGATTGTAAATCTTCATACATTGTTAGAAACAAAAAGTGTGATTTAGATGAAGTACAAGCTAGAACATTGATGAGAAAAAGTTTAGGCAAAAAATTTGGTTATGATACATGTGAGCCTCATTATACCAAAATTGTTCCTAGAATTATGGCAGAGGAGTATTTAGAAGATAATAGCAATGATTCTTCTTCTATTATTGACTATAAAATTTGGTGTTTAAATGGTCAGCCTGAATGTATATTTGTTGTATATAATCGCCCTAGCAATGTGAACGTAGATCAAGCTGTTTATGATTTATATACGCCGACTTGGGAGCAGATTGATGAAAATTTAACACCTCATTATCGTAAAAGTATTACTCATAAATTAAATAAGCCAAGTAATTTAAAAACTATGCTTGAAGTTGCAACAACTTTATCGCAAGATTTTCCTCAGGTGCGTATTGATTTGTATAATATTAAAGGAAAAGTTTATTTTGGTGAAATGACATTTACGTCCGAACAAGGAAGAATGGGATATTTTACAAATGCATACCAAATTGAGTTAGGAAAGAAAGTAATATTACCAAATAAAGATATCATTAAACCATAATGGAAAGAACTATATTTTCATTTTTGCATATACTACTTTTAGCAACAATGTTTTTGTGGGGGCATATGTTATCTAAATCATTTAGCAGCAGAGTTTTTTGGCAAAAAGCTCTGGTTCCTATACTTATCTATGGCGTTGTTATTGGTTTACGTTTTGGCAGAATGGTTGATTGGAATTTATATTATTTTAGATTTTTAGAAATTGGAAAGAACTTCGATAATTCTGATTATGAGATTTTATTTAAAATCTTTAATTATATTTTTTACTCAATCGGTTTGCCATATTGGTCCTTTATCTTTTGTGAGAGTTTACTTTTAATGTTTGCTTTACTGTTTTTGTTCAGAAACTTCAAAAAAGAATTGTTTTTTATATTACCATTATGTTTGGATTTGATACACAATAATGAATTATATATAAGGTGGTATTTTGCGGTAAGTTTTTTTGTTGTAGCAATTTCGTTTCTCATCTCTTCAAAGCCTAAAAAGGCATATTTCTTTTTGCTGATTTCATGTTTAGTTCATTATGGCATGGTTCCCTTAGTACCGATATTATTCTTTGCTAAGTATTTGAATAAATATGCGATTTCTCCAAAAATTGCTTGCATTCTCTTTTTGATCACTTCGTTAGGTATGAATGTTAGTCAATTGTCTTTTTTTACAGAGATTTCCAATTATATTTTAGGCTTAGGATTGATTACAAATGATAGTGCAGAATTTTATTTATCAAGAACAGATGATTTGATTAATGGAGATTTAGGAAATATAGGAATTCGGGATGCTATGTCATTTATTTCTCAAGTGAGATTATATATTGCATATATCCCTATCATATTGTTTTCAGAAAAATCATGTGCTAAGCGTAAATATGGTAAACTGATATATAACATATTTGTTGTAGGTGTAATTGTAAGTCCTCTTTTTAATTCAATTGAAATAACAGATCGTTATTCTAGTCTTTTTTTGCTTTTTGGATGCTTATGTGGTGGCTTCTTGTTTTATGATAAATTTATAAAAAGAGATTTCACAGATAATAGCCTTATTCAATTAAAAATGCTATTATATTCTATTTGTTTTTTATCATATTTATGGCCTTCTATCAGTATATGTTTTATGAAATTACATATAAATGAAGTCCTCTATATATGGGATGCAAATGGAAGAAACTATTTACCTTTTTAATAATTTAAAATTATGAATCAAATTAAATATTCGATTATAATTCCTCATAAAGATATTGTTCAATTGTTAGTAAGGTGTTTGAAATCGATACCTGATACAGAAGATTTTCAAGTTATTGTTGTTGATGATAATTCAAAGAATGTTAATCAAATAATTTCAGCTATCAATGGTTTAAAAAGAAACAATATAGAATTATACTTGACTAAAGAAGGTAAAGGCGCTGGTTTCGCAAGAAATGAAGGCTTAAAGCATGTTAAGGGGAGATGGTGTTTGTTTGCAGATGCCGATGATTTCTTTGCTGATAACTTTCAGCAACAATTGATGGAATTTTCGAATTTAGAACTTGACATTATTTATTTTACCTCTTGCAGTGTTGATAATGATACTTTAGTACCAGTTCCATCTAGAGATAATACGGTCAAAGATTGTATAAATAGGAATAAACTTCCCAGACTTAGATATGGACATTACGTGCCTTGGTCTAAAATGATTAGAACAGAATTAATACAGAGATACAATATTACATTTGAGGAAACAATAGTTTGTAATGATGCAATGTTTTCAATTACTTGTGGTTATTATGCAAAAAGTATTTTAGCTGTCGATAAGATAATATATGTATCAACTGTGAGAAATAATTCTTTGTTTTTTGCTATTTCTGAGGAACGTTTACAAATGAGATATGACGCTTTGGTACATAGAATAAACGTTCAATTAGTAAAGTGGGGAAAATGGAGATATCGCCAAAACATATTTCATATAGTTGAAACATTTAAGCAAATATCCGATTCTTGTTACAAAAAGCATTTGCTGAGATGTTTGCGTGATGAATCTATATATTGGTTAGTTTTAGATTTCATTTTATATCAATTAAAAAAAATACAGAAGTTTTTATGAAAGTAGTTCATGTATATTGGGGGCTAACATATGGTGGTATTGAAACAATGTTAGTTAACATAGCTAATGCGCAAGCAGCTGCTGGAGCAAAAGTTTATGTTGTCGTAATAAATGATTATATAGAAGAAAGTTTACTTAATCAGCTGGCTTCTTCTATTATAGTATATAAAATAAACAGAAAACTTGCTTCTAAAAACTTGTTTTTTGTTTTCAAATTTAATAGAATCTTAAAATTAATTATGCCAGATGCTATACATCTTCACGATAGTAGACTTTATAAGTTAATATTTAGTAGGCAACTTCGCCGGTTGTCATCAGTAACTTTACATGCATTACCTTCCGGTAATATAAAGCCTACTAGTTTTGGGAAATATTTTCCATTATTATCTTTTGCGTCTAATGGTAATGTCCTTTTCTTGGATGAAATTCCGCAAATATTCTCGATTAGTGAGGCTGTACAGCAAGAACTTTGCAAAAAATATGGTCTAAAAAGTACTGTTATTTATAATGGAATTAATACTTCTTCTTTTAAAAAGAAGGAGAATTTAAAAATGGACAAATCTTGTTTTAAAGTTATTCAAGTAAGTCGATTAGAACATGAAATTAAAGGTCAAGATTTATTAATAAAAGCAGCCTGTTTACATAAAGATTGGCTAGATGTTACTTTTATCGGAAATGGTAAAAGTATGGAGTATTTAAAGAATTTCGCTCGTCAGTTATCGGTTGAAAAAAATGTTCATTTTTTAGGGAAACGTCCACAAGCATATATTGGTGACCATTTATGTGATTATGATTTGTTTGTTCAAGCCTCACGATGGGAAGGTTTTGGATTAACAGTAGCAGAGGCTATGTCTGCGAATATTCCTGTCCTAGTTTCTTCAGGACAAGGTCCTGCTGAAGTTACCTGTGGCTCTAAGTTCGGTTGGATATTTGAAAATGGAAGCGCAGATGATTTGGCAATACAAATTGATTATATTAGGAATCATTATAATGAAGCATTAAATAAGGCTAAGACTGCCTTATCATATGTACGTAATACTTATGATGTATCTGTAACAGCAAAAAAATATTTGGAGTCATATTAAAAATATGGATAGTTATATAGAACTTATTAAGATTTTAAAATGTGATTATTTACGATATTCTTCACATTATGGGGGGGCGTTTTGGGAAAAATTTATTAAAGTTTTAGTTCATGAAAGAGGTTTTGTTTATCTTTTATGGTTAAGACTAACTTCTGTGAAAAGTCCAATTCGTCCTTTTTTTTGGCTTATATATCACCATTTGTCTTCTAAGTATGGTATTCAGATTTCTACAAACACTAATATTGGTCCAGGTCTTTATATTGGACATGGGTGCGGTATTATTATAAATCCTACTGCAAAAATAGGGAAAAATGTTTCTTTGAGTCAGTTTCTTACTATTGGTTCTAATAAAGGTAAAGCTGCAACAATAGAAGATAATGTATATATGGGTCCTTCTGTATGTTTAATAGAGGATGTAACTATAGGACATGATTCTCAGATAGGAGCAGGTAGTGTTGTTACTAAAGACATACCGCCTTTTAGTGTTGCTGTAGGAAATCCTGCTAAAGTTATTAAAAAATATAATCTCACAACGAAGATGTGGGAAAAACAAATTAATTAAAATGGATACAAGAAACATCTTGACGATAGGTATAGACTATCATATTGTACATGGTGGTGTAGCTGCTGTTGAGAATGTATATAGTACTTTCTACAAGCCATTCAACCATGTTGCTACAGTAGTAGATTATGGAGCGCTGCAAAAATTGACGACTTTTATCAAAGCTTATGCTCTATTTTGGAAGTGGATGTTATTTCATAGAGAAATAAAAATTGTGCATGTGCATGGAGCAAGTGATGCTAGTTTTTGGAGAAAGCGGATTTTTATCAATCTTGCTAAAATGTTTGGAAAAAAAGTTGTTTTCCATTGTCATGGAGCAGAATTTCAAAGATTTACAGCACGACACAAAAAAGCTGTTCTGAAAACCATTACTAAATGCGATTGCATTATTGCACTTAGCAATAGTTGGAAGGAATGGTTTGAAGAGACAACTCATCATAAGAATGTTATTGTTGTCAAAAATGTAATATCTCCCCCACGTGTTAAGAAAGTTAAGCATGATGATTTCGTATTGCTATTCTTGGGGCGTTTAGGTGAACGAAAGGGTATTTACGACTTATTGGATGTTTTGATAAAGCATAGATCTGAATTTGAAGGAAAAATTAGGTTTGTGTTTGGTGGTGATGGAGATGTGGTGCAAGTTAATGAGATTATTAAGCAGAATGGTTTAGAGAATATTGCTGAGTTTCAAGGATGGGTGAATGGAGAGAATAAAGAGCGTTTACTAAACATGGCTGATGCTTATATCTTGCCGTCTTATAATGAAGGGCTACCAATTTCTATCCTTGAAGCAATGAGCTACTCGTTGCCTATTATTTCTACAAATGTCGGTGGAATACCAGAGATTTTAAAAAATGGAGAGAATGGATTTATAATGTCCCCTGGTGATAAAGACGCTATGTACCGAGCTATTCTTGAATTGATGAATAATGAGAAACTCAGATTGGATATGGGAAAGGCATCTTATTCTAAGGTTCAAGAGCATATGCCTGGTTTTGTAGAACGTCAGTTGAGTGATTTATATAGATCTTTATTAAATGAATAAGATATGTTGATATTTAATAAAAAATACATCAAGGAATCTCTAAAGTATTTGCTTCGTTCTTCTTTCTTTATAAATAAATATGTTGAGGAGATTGATGCTTTATATGAAATGACTCCTATGGAGTTAAAGATGCGAAATGAGAAACGTTTCTTGGAAATCTTTAATAAAGTTTTTACTAGTTCTGCATATTATCGGAATTTGTGTAAAAGTGTGGGAGTGACTTCTATCGATGATATTAAACATATAGAGGATATTGTGAAACTTCCAATCCTTACAAAAGATATGCTCAAAAAACATGGTAAGGAATTGTTGACATGTAAAGAAAAGGGGCTTATCAAGAATCACACCAGCGGAACAACAGGTACTCCTTTAACAGTTTATCAAGATTGGAAATCCGTTTGGAAGGAGCAAGCTTATTTTGTATGTTATCGCAAGCGATGTGGATATAATTATGGTGAACCGATGGTGTCGCTACGTGGAAATTTAACACGAGATGAAATTTCTATGAAAATTCATGTTAGCAATACTCTTTTTCTTTCAAGTTACAATATTAATTCTAAGACTGCTGAAACATATCATCGTCTTATAGAAAAGCATCATCCTAAAGCTATTGAAGGTTATCCAAGTTCGCTCTACAGTTTGGCGCTTGTATTGAAAGATAAAGGGTTGGAATGTCATATTCCGGTAGCGTTTACTTCATCCGAAACTTTGTTTGATTATCAACGAAAATTGATAGAAAAGATATTTCATACACAAGTATATGACCATTATGGTACTACTGAGCGAACTATACGATTGGAAGAGTCGTTTGATCATAATGGTTATTTTGAAGATCCTGGATATGGAATAGAAGAGTATTATGATGACCATATTATTTCCACATCTCTTATCAACGATGTATTCCCTTTAATTAGATATAAAACTGATGATAGAATTGTCTTGAAAGAAGGAGTAAAGAAAACCCCTGAAGGCTTTATTGATTATTCCCGTGGTATTGAAAGAGTGGATGGTAGAGCAATGACTTTTATCATCGGTAAAGATGGTACAAAGTATAGTAATGCAGCAATAACCTTTATCTTTAAGGAAGCAAATGGCGTGAGATATTCGCAGTTTGTGCAAAAAGTACCTGGTAAAGTGGAGCTGAATATTGTTTCAGATGATTCGTATACCGATGATGTGGAAAAGCAGATATTGCACAATATCAATGAAAAGATTGGTATTGATAATATAAATGTAACGATTCATTATGTTAAAGAGGAAGATTTGGTATATACCAAGAGAAACAAATTAATGCTTGTCATCAATGAAATGTCAAATGCAAATGGCATTATGGGGGGGGTAATTCAAAGAATTGTTGGTAGAACAGATGATGTCCTATTTTGCAAGGATGGTTCTATGGTTACACGAGTTGATTTCATAGAAGAAGGTGAACATATTAAGGCTTGCCAATGGATTCAAAATGAGAAAGGTAAGCTAGAAATAAGAATCGCTCCAGATGAGAATTTTACAAATAAAGATGTAGAATTTGTTGTAGAGGAAACTTTAAAGCGATGTGGACATGGAAACATGGACATAACAACAAAGGTTTGCTCTATGGATGAAATGATTTTTAGTAAAAGAGGAAAATTTAAACTCATAGTAAATAATTTACAACAGAAGTAATATTATGAACATTAGTATTTTTGGCCTCGGCTACGTAGGTTGCGTAGGTGCGGCATGTTTGGCAAAGTTGGGTCACAAAGTGATCGGTGTTGATGTAAATGAAAATAAGGTGCGCCTGATGAATGAGGGCAAGCCTACTATCATCGAGGAAGGTATCGCTGAACTTTGTGAAGAAGCTCACAAGAAGGGGCTGATGTCTGCAACTACAGTTGCTGCAGAGGCAATTATGGAAACCGAAGTATCTTTCATCGTTGTAGGTACTCCTTCCAGTCCTGAAGGTCATTTGAACCTTAATTATATCTACACTGTGGCAGGACGTATCGGTCGTGCATTGAAAGAGAAATTTGCTGGTGATAAGAAGCCTGCAAACATGCATCTCGTTGCAATCCGTTCAACGGTTCTTCCAGGTACCAACAAGAAGGTAGGTGAGATTATTGAGCAGGAAAGTGGCTTGAAGCGTGGCGTAGATTTCAATGTTGTCAGCAACCCAGAGTTCCTTCGTGAAGGTACATCTGTTGAGGATTACTTCAATCCACCATTGACTTTGATAGGAACAGATTCAGAGTATGCTGAAAAGGTGTTCCGTGAGATGTATGAGCATATCAATGCAGAGTTTATCTGCACAGATATCAAAGTGGCTGAAATGATGAAGTATGTAAATAATACCTATCATGCATTGAAGATTGTCTTTGGTAATGAGGTTGGTAACATTTGTAAGTCTGTAGGTGTTGATTCTCATAAAGTTATGGAAATCTTCTGCAAGGATAAGCAGTTAAATATTTCTCCTTACTATTTCAAGCCAGGTTTCGCTTATGGTGGCTCTTGCTTGCCTAAGGATATGAAGGCTTTGAAGACCTTGGCACATGACAACTATGTGGATGTTCCTGTTATTGAGAGCATCTTCCAAAGTAATGAAAATCAGAAGAAACGTGCAGTTCAACTTATCATGAATCAAGGTCAGCGTAAGGTCGGTATCTTGGGCTTGAGTTTCAAGGCTGGTACCGATGACTTGCGTTGTTCTCCTATCGTTGATGTTGTTGAAAGTTTGTTGGGTAAGGGCTTTGCAATCAAAATTTACGACCGTAACGTGAAGATTTCTGAGTTGACGGGTACCAACAAGGACTTTATCATGGCTAAGATTCCACACTTGCAGCATTTCGTTACTGCCGACTTGGATGATGTATGCAAGAACAGCGATGTGCTTGTGGTAACTAATAAGGAAAAGGACTTTGAGGATGTTTTGAAGAATTATCCTAACAAGATTGTCATTGACTTGGTTCGCCAGTGGAAAGAAGTGAACTATGATGGCAAGTATGAGGGTATCTCCTGGGGAGACATCAACCAGAATCATGAAGCTCAGAATGAAGAGCACAAGATGAACTTCAAACAGACTGAGTTCTAATTAGTGAAAATGAATTAGTAATTAATGATTAATAATCATTGATGAGTAAATTACAATGGTACTTCAATCGACTTCGGGCAATGAATTTGCCGGAAGTCGGTTGGAGACTTCAACAAAAACATCTGCAAAGGCAGGAAAAGAAGCTTTTTGGTAAGCGTGATGTAGCCGTAACGGCTTACCTTTTCGATAGTCGGCTACAATCTCTGAAATTTGATCCCGATCATGTTGGTCTGAATTTCAAGAATATTGCTTTCCATCAGAATACAGACATTCATATTCTTGGTGGGTATGATTATCATATATATAAGGAAAGATGGAGTGCAGGATTCCAGACAGATAAAGAATGGGGGACGGATTTCAGCTATTCTTTAAGCTATAAACAGAAAGACGAAATAGGTGATGCAAGAACGAATTGGGAATTGAATAGACACTTCCAGTTTGCCTTGTTAGCTAAGGCTTATTATGCTACAGGAGAGGAAAAATATGCGAAAGAGCTAGAAGGGTTGTTCTTGGATTGGAACAAAAAAAATCCTTTTCTCCATGGTATTTCTTGGACTAGTGTGATGGAGGTTGCCATACGTTGTATCCAATGGACTGTAGCTTTGGCTTTTCTTCGCAAGAAAGGATATACTGCTAATGGTGCCTTGCTCATGGATATGGAGAATGGCATCAAGAATATGGCTTCTTATATCGCACAGCATTATTCCAGATACTCTTCGGCCAATAATCATTTGCTGGTTGAAGCTACATCCATCGCTTATGCCGGTTTTGCTTTTGGCAATGAGGCATGGGCTCAGCTTGCCATCCGCATCCTCGATGAAGAATTGATGAAGCAGAATTATAAGGATGGTGTGAATATGGAGATGGCTTTGCATTATCAAACCTTCGGGATGGAGGCATACGCTTTGGTGATGCACTTGATGAAATGTTATGGTATGAAGATCCCTGAGTATTGGAAGAGGTTGATGGAAAAACAATGTGAGTTTGTAGCTTGTTCTATGGTGAATGAGACTAAGGCTTGCGAATTTGGTGATAACGATGAGGGTAAGATTATAGATTTGGAAGGTGGAGAAATCTGCCATTACCGTTATCTTCTTCAACTTTGTTCTTTGCTATTGGGGAAAAGATTTGAAAGCTTTGAGCATTTGTCCGAGACAATATCTTGGCTCTATTCTGAGACAGAAATCGAAACCTTAAAGCAATTGCCTTTATGGAAGCCTTCACAAAGTAGGACTTTTGAGGAAGGTGGTTATACTTTCCTGAGAAGTAAGAATGGTAAAGTGGTAATTGGTATTGATCATGCACCTTTAGGTTTTGGTAGTATTGCTGCTCATGGGCATGCAGACGCATTGAGTTTTCAACTCTATGTTGATGGCAATTGCATCTTAGGAGATCCTGGAACATATATCTATCATTGCAATATACAGAAAAGAGATGAGTATCGTCGTTCATGTAATCATAATACAGTTTGGTCTATGAACCAGGAACAAAGTCAGATGATGGGGGCTTTCCTTTGGGGAAAGAAGGCTGATACTAACCTTTTGAAGTCTGATTTGACGGAAAATCAGGATTTCCTTCTTGCCGAATGCGTTTGGCAGAATGGTAATAAGCATAGTCGCTCTTTCTGCTTTAATAAGGCAGACAAATTGGTTATTGAGGATGATATGGCGACAACAAGTGATAGTTATGCTACTTTGGTGTTGCATCCTGCTTGTCAAGTGAAAGTTGAAAATGGAAAAGCAGTCATCCAACGAGGAGCCATTACTGTTTGTATAGAGACAAATATAGAGCCAACAATAGAGAAATGTTGGTATTCTGAAGAATATGGAAAGGAGAACGAAACGCACAAATTGTGCTATCCTTTAAATGATAATAAATTAAAAACTACAATATGGATAGAAAAGTATTGATTATCGTAGAGAACTTGCCTGTGCCATTTGACACTCGTGTCTGGCAGGAGGCAACAACATTAGCAGCTAACGGTTATACGGTTTCTGTAATTAGTCCTACAGGTAAGGGCTATGACAAGGAGTATGAATTTCTGCAGGGTGTACATGTTTATCGCCATAAATTGCCAAAGGATGGAAATGGCGCTTTAGGATATGCTCGTGAGTATGGCGCAGCTTTGTGGCATGAGTATCGTTTGGCAAAGAAATGTTATAAGGAAGTAGGCTTTGACTGCATCCACGGTTGTAATCCACCTGATGATATTTGGATGGTTGCTAAACTCTTTAAGAATAAGGGCGTTGATTATATCTTTGACCATCATGATATCTGTCCAGAGTTGTATGAGGCTAAGTTCGGTAAGACTTCGGGAATGTTCTATAAAAGCCAGTTGTGGTTAGAACGCCAGACCTATAAGCACTGTAAGTTTGCTTTTGTAACTAATGAAAGTTATAAGAAGATTGCCATAGAGCGTGGTGGAATGAAACCTGAGGATGTCTTTGTATTGAGAAGTGGTCCAAAGTTGGAGCGTCTGAAGATTCAGGAGCCAAAGAATGAAATCAAGCGTGGCAAGAAGTTCATGGTTGGCTATCTTGGTGTGATAGGTCAGCAGGAAGGTATCGAATATCTTTTGAAAGCTGCTAAATATATCAAGGAGTTACCTGGAAGAAATGATGTGTTCTGGGGTATCGTTGGTGGTGGCCCTGATGTAGAGCACATGAAGAAACTGAGTCATGATATGGGCTTGGACGACATCGTAGAATTTACCGGTCGTGTTCCTGATCAGACATTGCTTGACTACTTGAATACAGCTGATGTTTGTGTCAACTCTGATGAATATAATGCCATGAATGACAAGAGTACTATGAATAAGGTCTTAGAGTATATGGCATTGGGCAAACCTTTAGTTCAGTTTGATTTGACAGAGGGTAGATATTCTGCACAGGAGGCATCACTTTATGCTAAGAGAAATGATGCTGAAGATATGGCAAAGAAGATTCTAGAATTGCTTGATAATCCAGAGAAGCGTAAGCAGATGGGTGAATATGGTAGAAACCGTGTCATCAACGAGTTGAGTTGGGAGCATACTAGCAAGGCTTTGCTTGCAGGATATGATAGATACTTTAAGATGAGAGGGAAATAACTCCCTCTCTATTATAATGATTTAATATTGACAGGGAATGATTAAATCACGTAAGGAGATGCATGAATATATCCGCAAGGATATGGAGCGAAATTTCGTGTATGGGGGGGCAAGTTCATGGATTAAAATTCTATTAAATCCCCGACTTTGTTTCACCCTTAATCTGAGACATTATGAGTATTGGTCTAATCGAAAGTTTAGAGACCCTATAACTATTTTGATGACAATATGGCATTATTTCATTCACAAGCATTTATCGTATAAACTTGGCTTCACTTTATATAAAAACCAATTTGGATCAGGTTTATATATAATGCATTATGGAACAATTGTTGTAAATCCTGCATGTCGCATTGGAGCAAATTGCAATATTAATGCTGATGTAAACATAGGTATGGGGGGTAGTATTATTGGCAATAATTGTTATATTGCGCCTGGTGTGAAAATTATAAAACCAGTGCATATTGGTAATAATGTAAAGATTGGAGCTAATGCTGTAGTTACGAAAGATATTCCTGATAATTGTATTGTTGCTGGTATTCCTGCTAAAATCATAAAGCGTTTTGATAATGAAAGTCAAAAATGGGTGAAGGTATAATATAATAGGATTGAAATAATGATATTGGGCGAACGGCTCCCGCTCCCCTTTTAAATTAAGCTACTTTTCGGGGATGGAGCTTAGTAGCCCTTTTTTAAAAGAAACTGATATGTACAAAAAGATGATACAACATCAGATATTCTTCGATTTCCTTCGATTCAGCATTGGTTCGGAATCTGAGATACCTGATTCCTTGATTGAGGCGGATTGGAAGGAGCTATATCGTATTGCCCAGAAGCAATGTTTGGTGGGTATTCTCTTTGATGGTATTCAGAGATTGCCTTCTTCTAATGTGGGTATCAGCAGGGACTTGCTTCTGCAATGGATGGCGCAAAGTAAGATGTTGGAGAAGGCGAATGTTCAGCTGAATGATGCTGCCATCCTGGTTTCTGAGTGGTTCCGAAAGAAGGGATTCAGAACCTGCATTTTGAAAGGACAGGGGAATGCATTGTTGTATCCGAATCCTTATTCCCGGACTCCTGGCGATATTGATATCTGGGTGGAAGGTGGAGATAAACGGGTTATCTCCTTTGTCCGCTCTATCTCGCCTCATGAAAAGGCGTGCTATCACCACATAGAGTTCCCATCGTATAAGGGTGTGGAGGTTGAAGTGCATTATCGCCCTAGCTTCCTGCTGTGCTTCTGGCATAACAGAAAGCTTCAGAAACCTAAATTCCGCAGCATTTTAGTTTAACTTATTTTATAAGTACCTGAGCAACAAAAAGTTGCTCAGGATTTTGCCATGTCAGATTTT
>ERZ791628.47-NODE-47-length-57252-cov-33.8492_pt1 | contig 57252 bp, 47 predicted proteins | sample MGYA00510265_ERZ791628 | MGnify/ENA primary metagenome ERZ791628 (study PRJEB30046, sample SAMN00715184) | human gut metagenome | study: EMG produced TPA metagenomics assembly of the A metagenome-wide association study of gut microbiota in type 2... | reverse complement strand
AATCAATTTCTAAGTTGTCCATAATATAAAAACTGTGTTAAACTACTTTTATTGTTGCTTGACACAGTTTAGTTTACACTCTCTCCACTTTACTTATCCTCATTATGGTTTTTAAAATATTTCTTATACTTACCAACCAAACCGTTAGACTTTAGATGAGACCAAGCATTATGATGGAAATCTTTCAATTCCCTCATATTATAGACATGTGATAGGATATTTATAAGTTCGTTCTCGTCTCACTTGTGTCTATGATATTTCATGTGTGAACATATTTCGTTCAACTCGCCCTTGGATCTTGCAACATCATATGCTTGAGGAAATCTTTCTTTAAATTCTTTTCGTGTATTGCATTTTTGAGCTACTTCCTTTCTTTTTTCAAAAGTCCATTTTACAGGTTGCTTTTTTTTCTTTTCAGGAGCAATGCCATCGAGCATATCTGCTTTACGGAGCATCTCATAAGCTTTGCCATGTCTCTTTTTAAGCTCCGTTCTATCCGAACAACGTTTTGCAATATCAATGGCATCTTCAATAGAAGTACATTCATGTTTTTGGGGCTTCTTCATATGATCGCATACCTCATCAAGAATTTTTAATCTGACAGCAGCAGAGTAAGCTTTATGTGACTTTACTGCAAAGTCATGTCTGTTATCGTATTTTAGAGCTTCAGCTTTGATAGTATCTTTATTCCACAACCTATTACGAGGACTTCCAAAAAACTTATCAAGTAAGCCTTCTTTTTTTAGGAACTCATATCCTCCAGGATATTTTTTTGCAAAATCACTACGAGAGTTACATTTCTTAGCATATTTTTCAGCTGTTTGTAAGTTCCATAATATTTTCTTTTTCATGTGCTCACAAATTTCATCTTTAATGCCCAGTCTTATTGCCGCTTTATAAACTGCACTTTTCTCCTTCATGAATACTTTCAGTTCTTTATAAGGTTTAGAGATGCGTCTACAATCGTCCTCTGTATAGCCTAAATGTGTTTTGGCATTACACAAAAGTCTTATCTCGTCCCAATAGTCACTTCTGTATCCAGCTTCATAATAACCAGCATCATTCAGTCTAAAATCAGTAAGATTATCATATTTTGAAGCTCTTTCTATAACTTCGTTCTTTGAGTAGCCATTGTTGCCTCCTAAAGCACCTGTGTTTGCTCGATTAAGCATGATCCATCCCTGTTTTTCATATTTTTCTTTGTAAACACCTTCTTTTATTTTTGCTTCTTCAGCAGGCATGAAATCAGTCAATTTTGTAAAAGTAGGCTTTAGACCTGTTTCCTTTATGTGCAGCAATACAGATGATTCTTCATCTCGAAGATGGTTTCTCCATCTTTTCATTGTATTATAGGTAAGTCCTACATAGGCATGGTTATCCGGAAATGTTGCAACATAAATGCAACGCTTTTTCCTATTACCATTTTGATTCATATCTTTACAAAGTTCATCCAGCCATCCCATTTTGTGGGCATAAGTATAATATCTTTTGTCTATACTCTTCATCCATTCTGTTCTGCTTTTATATAGAGAAGCTTTTTTTTGACAGTTTTCAAAATTAAATGTTTCATCATATTTTTGGTAAACTTTGCGCTTTACTGTCATATGAGAACAGATGTCGTCCAGGATACCACGTTTTTGGGCAACGGTGTAGGCATTGACTTCTTTTTTGCGAAAATCAGAAAAAATATCATATCCTTTAGCTATCTTTGCAAGATCCTCATTTGAATATGTTTTATGCCGATTCTTCATATGGGAGCAACATATTTTTGTCCATTTATGTTTTACAATGCTAGCATAGCACGATTCTTCATTGGTAATTAATTCTTTCGTAGTAGTATATTTTTTAGCTGTTTCTTTGCAGTGCTCAATATCATCCCACCAGCCTGCTTTTCTTTTGATTCTACCAGTCATATGAGAACAGACTTCATTTAGCCAACCTGCATTACATGCTTTATCATAGATTCTTCTACTGTATTTACGAAATTCGCCTCTTTTAGTATACAATAAAGCTGTCGCTTGACAGACTTCTTTAGTATATGCGTGATTAAATACGGTCATATTCGCACAAACCTCATCATGCCATCCGTTCATTATGGAAGCTTTAGCCTCTAGGGGGAATCTTTTGTAAAACTCCAATTCTGTAGAACATAAAGCACCTGCCTCCATACATCTGTCAAAATCAATAATATTCTCCATTCTTTATTTTTTATGTTTTGTACCCATACAAGCAAGTCTATAATATCATTGCAAAGATGGGCACATTAAATTATAATATACACTATTTCAGAGAGAAACCAATGCCGCCCCAAATACAATGTTTGGTAAGACCAAAACTCAATTTCAGACAGCAGTCTGTATGATTGTCTCTTACCTTGCCGAAATCATAAGAAATAATAGCTCCATAATCTTGGCTACTTTCCCTGTCTTCAACATTAAAAGAGTTGATTATATTTCCTTCATTATCTACAGAATAGTCATAACCATCTACTGTACCTATTTCCATAGTTGCTCTTCCTATAATTGGAGTTATTGCAAAATTCCGATAGATGCTTAATCTATAGCCAAAGTGGAATGTGGAACCAGTCTTTTGATTCTCCCATTTTCCTACTTTTACAGATTTAGAATGACCTAATGCAGCTCCCATATAATCGAAATAGAAGTTCCAAATCGTGCATTCAAAGCCACCCATCATTTCTGAACCTATACTAGGTAAGTTCATACTACCTATGTAAACAGACCCTCCAAAATCTTCAATATATCTACCATAATGTAGAGATTTGGAACGACCTTCTTTTATGTAGTATTCTTCTTTCTGAGAATACATTGGGATTACTAATAACATTAGAATCCATGTTACAATTGTTTTCTTCATTATGTCCGCATATTGATATTTTTAACCTCTTAAAGTACTTAAGACTTTTTTTTGCTCTTAGAGATCTATTATATTTATTTTAACTGCATATAAATATCTGGAATAGTTTATTAACGAATGTATTTCAATTCATTCTTGTTTATACGCATAGTACTTCCATCCATGTATTCGATGTTAATTCCTGTAAGAACTAACTTCTTAGCAGAATAATTATACCACAAGCATTCCCAATAATAACCATAGCCATACGTGGTTCCTGGTTTAATAGGTCCGGTGACTTTACCACCACTTTCTGATACTCCACGTATTTCGCACTCTACAGCATCACCTACAGCGTTAATTGGATAACCACTCCAAGTTAAGTATTTAATTGTTTTCTTAGAAACATTCTTCCATACCAAATGAGCATCTACGCCACCTGCACTATTAGGAGAAGATAAATAAGCCTTTAAAATCTTGACAGAATGTTTTACTTGATCTATTCTGTCGGCCTTTCTGATACTATCAAGACGAACTCTTTCTTTATAAGCTGCTTTCTCTTCCTTCTCAGTTTGCGCGGCTATAATCGCATCTATTGAATCTTTCTTCTGGATGTTCTCTTTTGCTACTGTAGCAGGAGAATTGTTAGGATCATGTACTCTACTGGCCAGAATAATTGCAAGAGCCGCAATCATGACAAAACATATAAAAACTATAACTTTCTGTATAAACTTATCAGATTCACTTTTTTCATTTGCCCATTTGTTGGGAGTAGAAGGATTAGTAGCTTGTTGTTTAGCTTTTGCTTGTTCTGCAACCAAGCGTTCTTGCTTAGCCTGTTCTGCTAGTTCTTCAAGATTTTCTTGCTCTCGTTTCTCTTCTTCCTCCTTTTTCTTCTTCTCGGCTTTCCACTGAAGGAATTCCTCGAACTCTTTCTTTTCTTCTTCTGTCATAATCGGATTATTATAAAGTTGTTGTTAATGTTATTGTTCATGTGAATATTATACGTTCTTGTATCCTATCGACATTACAATTATTACCGTTTGCAAAAGTAAGCATTTTTTTTGAATTATAAATATTTGGAGTGTTAAAATGTTGGTTGAAGACTGTGTTTTATACTTTTGCCCTTAAACAGCATTAGACCTAGGTGCAGATGCGCCGCATGAAAGTGAAGAGAATTGCTTTTACCACAGGGGATTTACAGAAAGTGATGGATGGGGTAGTGTATAAATATAACAACCAGCTTTTACCGCCCGCATAAACCTAATTTTTCCGGAAGTAGAAAAAAATGAGTGGTATAGTCGTTTCAAAAGCAGAAAACCCAGCTGAACCACAACCGTCATTTTCGGAATGGCTTGCAGAATCCGATCCCGACTATCATATCGCTCAGGAGCTGTATTATAAGCTGGAGAAAAGGGAGGATTTTATGAGAAGTTTTGGAGTTGGTATAGGAAAGTAGAGATGGGGGAAGGTGCGATGGGGAGGACGCACCTTTCTCCATGTTTATAATTATGAAAATTGCATAATACTATCTAGAATTCTCGGAAGTTGGATTCGCGCATCCTCTATGGATTGTTTACATCTCTTTGTTGGGTTACGATATGGGTACGAAGTCATAACCTCATCATAAACATCGACCATGTCTTTATCTACTGTAATATACCTCCCAAACTTGTATCGACTATTTTCATTGTATAAGCCAGCTAGGTATATTACAAGCGCTATTAGCTTATCTGTAAGCTTTGAATATCCTAGTTTGTGTCTAAATTCACCTATACTTATATATGCGTCTGCATAATCACAATTAATGATATAGGTTCCCTTTTTAAAAGCTCGCTTCATTAGAATGTTATATTTAGCAAGCATTTCTTCACTATACCTACAATCTGAATGAAATTCTCGGGTTATGTCTTCGAACCCTGCATTTAGCAATATTCGAAAGAATCTTACTCTTGTTTTTATTAATTCATTTGTTGTATCCATAATAATTAATATTAATTTATTTGCTATTTTTTCATGAAAAGCCATACCATTAATGCTAACCATCCATTCTGTAACGCAACTCTGTATGCAGCAGGGCTACCTTTTTTAAATGCACTACGAGACTCATACTTATGTGATTCTATGAATACATTTTCACGTGACCATTTATAATTATAGCTCTTTGGGCGCTTTAGCCATGTCATTTCTTCTATCCACCCGTTATCTATAGAAGCCCTATAGGCACCAGGATTCCCCCATCTGAACTCGCTGCGTGAAGAGTATTTATGAGATTCATCCAATGTATTCTGCTTATTTTGCCAATAGCCCTTAGGCTTTACATTAGAAACGAACCAATTCATCTCTTCTATCCATTTGTATTTTACAGCTTTTGAATATGCAGTTGGCGCCATCTTTTTAAATTCCATTTTAGTTGAATATTTGGCACCTTCTTCGAATACACGTTCTTTTGTCCAATAGCCTTGTTCTCTCACTTTAGTTTTTATCCAAGGCATTTTTTTCCATAGATTGTGTTTGAATGCATAATCATACGCAGCATGACAACCTTTGCGGAAATCAGTTCTCGTTGAATACTTTTTAGATTCTTCTATGACATGTTCTTCATTTTGCCAATAACCTTGAACGGCTTGATCATGAGCTAGCCATGTCATTTCAGATTCCCATTTATGTTTCCTTGCAGAATAATGAGCAGCAGATGACTTCCAAAAGAATTCATTCCAAGTTTTATATTTCTTCGATTCTTCCAAGACATGTTCTTTTACATTCCACCAACGAGGCGGTTTTCTTTTGCTGTAGAACCATGGAAATGTTTCTTTATTCATCATCTTGTATTTAAGAGCTGCGTCATAAGCACCTGCAGCTTTTGTAAAAAACTCTGTAGGCGTTTTGTATTTTTCTGCTTCTTTTATTACTTTGTTTCTTGTCCACTTATATACGAGACTACCCAAAGAGCCAATATTCTCACCTGTAGCATTGATATTATTAAGCAATGTATAGTGGAGTATATCTCTGTAATAAAGGGATTGTATTCGCTCTTCACGTTGTCTTTCTATGATAGTAAGTCCTTCTCTCAATATTTTATATTTAGGGACATCTTTACCTTCGTTTGCGAAATATTTAAACACAGAATCATTACTATTAGTTCTGTGTTCGTAATCCCTGCGGTCAATATTGTTGGTGGCTCCTACATAAGCATATTTCTTGTCCTCATCAATATAAACATAAATCTTATGTATAGGTCCTTGTATGGCACGTTCATACCCCTTTGGCTGGAACCATGTCATTTCTATAAGCCACCCGTTTTTCCATGCGGTAGTATAAGCAGAAGGAGCTTTACGGCGAAAATCACTTTTATACTTATATTTTTTGGCTTCTTTGAAGACTGTCTCCTTATTTTTCCAATGCCCTTTTTTTATACGATTTGCTTTCTTTAGCCAAGTCATTTGATCTAGCCAATTGTTATCGCTTGCTGTCTTGTAAGCAAGGTAATTTGCATCACAAAACTCTTTTACTGATTGATAATTATGGGATTCCTCAAAGACATTTTCTTTGATTTTCCAATATCCATCAGGTTTGCGTTCTGTTTTCGCAAGCCAAGTCATTTCATCCAGCCATCCGTTATCCTTAGCTAAATTATAAGCAGTATAACATGCTTCTCTGAATTCTTTTAAAGTTTTATACTTATGAGATTCATTAAAGATATTCTCTCTTGATTGCCAAAACCCACGTACAACCCTTGTTCTTTTAAGCCAAGTCATTTCGTCAAGCCACCCTTTTTTTCTTGCAACTTCATATGCTGACGCATTTTTGCGGTTGAAATCACTAAAGAACGAATATTTTTTTGATTCTTCAAAAACTGCATCTTTCGTCCATTTGTTTGGTTTTGGTGCAGGGTGAACCAACCAAGTCATTTCGTCTAACCAACCATTTATATATGCAATATGGAATGCGCCAGAACTCCCCTTTTTGAATTCTGATCTAGAAGAATACTTTTTGCTTTCTTCAAATACATTTTCCCTTGTCCACTTTCTTGCCATATCTCTATATTTTTTATTTTATCAAAGATAATTATTTGCTTGCAAAGATATATAAAAATCCACAACAATGCAAATGATAGCGTCGTTATCAATGTATTTTAACTTTGTTTATATGCTTATGCTATTTTATATGGCTTTTTATGGGATAGTTACATTATAACTAGTCTGTGTTTAATAATGTTAAGTTGAAACGTTATGGAACATTTTTTCTATCAAACTAGCTTGATTATCAAAAAATGAATTACCTTTGCAGTGAGCTTTGTAGGGTGGTTTATTAACTGCTTCTAGAGCTTTCAATCGGTTAATTTTTAAAATTTCTACAACATAAGGTTGCAATTGTAAATAAACGTATTTTAATATGGATGACGATAGAAAATTTGAAATTTCTTCAGCAGTCGGCACTACAGTATTCTTTATTTCCTGCATTGGGATAGGTAGTTACGAAGAAGCTGTGCATGAAGGCTATGAAAGCATTCATGAAAAGTTGCCTATGGAAACCGTCTTTACAAGTAGTTTGGTCACGGGGATTGTATTGGCTATAATAACATGGTTGATTGTTACTTTTTGGGATTGTCTCAAAAGAGCAAAAGAAAAAGATGAGTTAACAACATGGGGGCTTTTTAAGAAGGAAGTATTCTCTAAAAATACTTTGTTGGCACTAACTATTCTGATTGTCGTTTCAGTTCTAATAGCTTTTCTTGGAATATTGTTTATAGGCTTGGCTATTTTCTTTTTACCTCTATTGAAAGGAAAATTTAAATGATGGCAGGATTATTATTCTGCCATCAATACGACTCCAACCTTCACTCTTTTACCACAATGTGGGCAGAAAGTTTCTGTTTGAATGATAGGGTTCTCCAACTCAACCTCTTGTATTGGTTCAGCTTTATTATCATTTGCCGGTAATTCTTCTGCTGTGTCTTCTGTTTCAGAATAGAAAAGATCTGTAATGTCGCAGCCGATGGCCACCGCAATATCCTCCAGCTTTTTCACGGTAGGATTGCCTTTTATTACTGATGTCAAACTTTGAGGAAAGACGTTTAATTTTTCGCCAAGTTGAACTTGGGTCATATTATGATCAGCCAATGCTCTTTTAATATCTAACTTCTTCATAACCCTTATCTATTTATTAAAGTAGTGCAAAAATAAGCATTTTTTTCGAATTATAAATATTGGGAGTGTTAAAATGTTGGTTGTGGGGGTGATTTTTAAAGCTTTTGCCCTTACAGGGCGCAAGGTTGATTGCTGGTTTACCCAGGGCGAGTGCCCTGGGCTAGGAGCTTCTGCCCCTTCAGGGCGAGTGGGGGCAAACTTGCGACAGTTCAGATCTTCACCTTTCACTCTCCTTATTTCTTTCTTTTCTTATTTTTCATAGAAAATTCTAGAAATTCTTGGTAGTTTCAATAAAAAAGTGTATCTTCGCAGCAGATTTATAGAATCTAAAACGATAAATTATGGGTAGATACATCAACCCCTTTACCGATTGGGGCTTCAAGCGTCTCTTCGGTCAAGAGTTCAGCAAGGACTTGCTGATTAATTTTTTGAACGACTTGTTTGAAGGCGAGTTTCAAATCAAGGACGTAACATTCAAGGATAAGGAACAGCTTGGAGATTCTAATGATCTCCGCGGCTGCATCTTTGATATCTATTGTGTTACCGACGATGACAAGCATTTCATCGTTGAGATGCAGAACAGATGGGTACCTTTCTTTGTGAATCGTTCCATCTATTATGCTAGTAAGGCTTTTGTTGCCCAACGCAAGAAGTTTGATGAAGCAGGTGACCGCACTCCTGTTTTATACCAGTTTGTGCCGGTTTATGTGGTTTGCATTATGAATTTTATGCCAAGGGAGCATGAGGTGACAAAGTTTAGAACAGACGTAGCTTTGAGGGAGAAGTCTAGCGACTCCATGTTTTCTGATAAGCTTCGTTTCATCTATCTTTCTCTTCCCTTCTTTGATAAGAGTGAGGAAGAATGCGAGACAGGTTTTGAAAAATGGATTTATGTATTGAAGTATATGGAAGTATTGGAAAGATTGCCTTTTACGGCGCAAAAGAAGATATTCGATCATCTTGCTAAATTGGCAGATATTCGTTGCTTGAGTAGTGAGGAGCAGGAAAAATACGATGAAAGTATTAAGGCTGTTGACGATTACTACTCTGGCCTTTATGGCTCGTATATTGAAGGCGAGGAAAAGGGAATAGCTAAGGGTAGAGTGGAAGTAGCCCGCAACTTGTTGTCAATGGGAATGTCTTGGTCACAAATCATGCAGGCTACCGGATTGACAGAAGAACAATTGAAACAGCTTCATTAATTTAATAGTACATAGATAGTGTTACTAGCATTTGGAATAATATTTTTGGGTAACTTTGGTTGCTTTTGTTAAAAGCATCTTCTTCATGGATGGTGAAGGAGGTGCTTTTCTTATTTTTATGGGTAATTTTTCCCAAGATTCCCACGATTTTTCCCAACGTTGGGAAAAAATGAGGGATTTTTGGGGAAAAGAGGAGTGATTTTTTTATTTTCTTTACTTTTTAACTTCCTTTTTCTTTTTCTTCTTACTTTTTCCCAAGAAATGCCCGATTTTTCCCAAAATCACGGGTTTTTCGGGGAAGTTGTGGGAAAAGGATTGTTTTGCCTTGGTTTCCGCAGTACTTTTGCAGCGTCGAAGAAACAAGACAACGCCGAAATGGTTTGGTGATCTTGAAACAACTTCCGACTACTTTATAATATGAATACTCAGATTATGAGAGTGGTGAAACAGGGCGAGGCTTTCGCCGTGCAGAGCCAGAAGAGTGAGAACGGCCAGATGATGAAGTGCAACATCGTGTTGCAGGAGATGGGCGGCAAGTACGAGAACCAATATGCTGCCGCCATGCTGGGCAATATGGCGCAGTGTAAGTTTGCTCCGGGAGCACTGGTTGCAGTTACGCTCCGATTCACGGCTCGTGAGTATAATGGGCAGGTTTATCAGGATATCCTCGTTACGGATATTGAAAAGCTGAGCAAGTAAAGCTGAGGCTTGATAAGTTCGGCAAGTAATGAATCTTGAATTGAAATAGGTGGAGTAAGAATTGTCCCGGGATAATTTGCGCAAACTGAAACTTACGACACTTCTTTCGTTCATCCTTATTTTAATTGAAGATTTTATGAAAAAGGGACAGAATAAGCAGGTAAATAACCAGCAGGTGAACGGCCAGCAGGTGAATAATGGTAGCCAGCACGTGCAGCTGGGTGGTATGGCTTTCTACGATGAAAGCAAGTGTTTCCTCTTTGCTCCTAATGAGCATGGAGGGGGAGAGAAGGTGCTGGGATTCCGTTCGCAGGGCGTTGCCCAGCAGCTTTCGGATGGCACTTTTGATTTCGTGGTTAAACCACGAGTACGTTCTCAGTCTGTACTGATCAGAAAGCTGGCGCATGGACGATTGAGCAAGACCAAGGATGGAGCTATTCAGCTCACTTTGAAGGTGTTCTGCGATGAGGGAATCAATATCGGCAACGCTCTGGTGAAGGAGGCAAAAGAGGCTGCTGATGCTTTGGTAGAATATCAGTTGAAGCGATAAAATATATGGATGTTCAACTTAATAATAGTAAGTAGAAAAACATAGATGAGCTGTTATTTGATAAGGGTGGAGAATGGGCACAAAGTTGCCCGCTCCATCACCTCGGAAGAGGAATACAAGTTGATTCGTGGAAGCTATGAGCAGAAAGCTAATCTGCGACTGGCTCGCGAAGGAAATGATGGGGCGAAGCGAAGACTGGTGCAGTTTAATTATTCTGGACATTATCCGCAAGGGGTAGTGAAGGGTATGAAGCAGCCAAGCCGGGCTTTCGGCTTCGACCTGGACGATAAGCAGGATTTCGAGAAGGCGGCTAAGCTGATGCTGCAGGAGCCGGAAAGGTATGGTCTGCTGATGCTGGAACGCAGCGCACGACAAGGCGGTCATGCGGTTTGCAAGCGAGAAATGGGCAAGACGATTCTCGAAAATCAGGTTAGAATCGCCAAGATGCTGGAGTGCGAGATGGATACTTCGGCTCACGACATTAATCGTGTCTATTTCACGACTTCAGCTGATGCAGAAGACTTGCTTTACTTGTCTCCCGAACTCTTCAAGGATGATTACGATGAGGCTGCCGTGGCAGCTGAAGGCAAGGTGCTGGAAGAGCGTGAGAAGTATGGACAGGAGGAGCTTCCGCCGGGGGCGCATAAGGCGAACAAGCATTACAAGCCCTGGTTGGAGAATGTTGAAGAGAAGGCTTTGGATTCTCAGATGAATCTTGGGAATCAAGAGAATCAGAAATCTCTTGAAAATCAGAAGAATCAGAGTCAGAAGAATTCTCAAAATTCTTCTAAGAATCAGGCTCAGCCTGCTTCCGCTTCATCTTCTCCATCATCATCTTCATCATCCAGTAATGATTACCTCGGAATCCCGTATTCTGAAATCATCTCGAAGTGGTGGCAGATGTATAATGAGGGGCATGAGCCAGTTCGCTCCAACCGCAACACGCTGACCTTCGAGCTTGCCGTGAACCTGCGCCACATCTGTGGCTTCGACCGCAGCCTGATGGCTCAGATCATCCCCTGCTACGATGGTTTCCCTGAGCAGGAGAAGATGGCTTGCATCAACTCGGCGCTGAACGAGAAGATTACCCAAATGCCTAAGCGACTGAAAGATGTGCTTACTGCCATCCGACAGGAGAGAATGAAGCAGGGGACTGGAAAGGGCGGAAATCTTGAAGGCAACGATGCGCTGATCAATGCGCTGGACGAGGCAAATGCCCAGGACGACTTGTTCTATTACAACGCCCTGCCCAGAATGCCTCTGGGCGTAAGGGATTCGCTCGATGCGGTGGGACCAGCCCTAGCAATGCCCGTGATTACCGCCATCTGCCCGGCAATCGGAATGCTGGCTACTGGCGTAAAGGTATCTGTCCACGGCAAGATGAACTCACTGAACCTCATCTCTTACATTGCCGGAGATTTTGCCTCTGGTAAAGGTAGCATTGACCCCGTGATTGATGCTTGGACTTCGGAGATAAAAGATATGGATAAAATGTATCAGCAGAAGGAGGATGAATGGAGAGCCAAGAAGCGTGCGGCGAAGAACAAGAAGGAGCAGCCGGAAGAGCCGAAACTGCCTGTAAGATGTCTGACGCTGAACAACACTGTGGCAAATCTTGCCGAGCGTCTGGCTAACACCGAAGGCAAGCACGCCTTCTCGTTTACCCCGGAAGCTGACACCGTGGCGCAGAAGTGGAAATCGGCAATGAGTGACTTCTCCGTAATGCTCCGACAGGCGTATGATGGCACGAGCTACGAGCGTGAGGCAAGAAGTGCAGAAGCTGTGAATGTACATATAGACAGACTGTTATGGAACGTAGTGATGTGCGGTACTCCTGATGCGCTTTACCGTGTGGTGAACAATTATACGGATGGTTTTCAGAGCCGTATTACCGTGGCAAGAACCCCGGACAATACGTTTACTCCGCTTACGGATAATCTGTATGTGCTCACCGATCGCCAGCGCGACCGCATTATCCAGGTTGCCCATCTGCAGCCGCTGATGGAGGGTGAAGTGGAACTGCCGAAGCTGGAAGCCAAGGGTAGGGAGTGGCTAGAGCAGATTCGATTGGAGACAATGAAGAATGATGACAAGGTGAAAGCCCGTCAGCGTTTCCGTATCTGTCCTACCACGATGAGAATGATGACCTGCATCATGCTCTGCAAGGTGGCAGAGACGTTGATTCAGAAGCATGGTTTCCAGGGTGCAGAGAAGCTGTTGAAGCAGAATCCTGGGCTTTGGAAGGATTTGATAATCAAGATGCAGACGCCTACCATGCTCGCAGTGTTCAATGTTCTTGCAGATTACCAGTTGGACAATGCGCTCTACTTCTTCCGTAGTCGCATAGAGGACGCTTTCTCTTCGAGAGACTATTGCGGACAGATGCCGTATGATCGCACACATCGAGGCAAAAACGACTCTATCTTCGAACGTTTGGACACAACCTTCTCTTTCGAGCAAGCACAGCAGCAGAGCATTTCTGTGAAGGGTGCAAACACGACTCTCGAGGCGGTGAAGCAGATGCTGAAGAACTGGAAGCGACAGGGCTTGATAGTGGTGCTGCCAGATATGCGTTATCAGAAACTTTCATCCACCGTATAAAGAGTTTCATCTACCGTACAAACGGGTCATTTCGGGTCAAGGTCATTTCGGGTCATTTTGGTTTTTCAATACACCAACCCCCTTAATGACCTGCCCACAAGTATTAATTTTCTAAAAATATCATCATTATGAACATCGTTATATTTCGCCGTCGCTTCACTCCATGGAGTGTGGATGGCACATTGGTTATCAACGGAGTATTTTTCAGTGGTACCGTAGAACATCCTAAGAAATACATGGCTGCAGGCCGTTATAAGGTTGCACCCGTACCAATCAGATTCCAAAAGAAGGTAGAGGTGGAAATCAAGGAGACGGAAGAGGAAAAAGAGAAGAACAAGGAAAAAGGCAAGAAGGAGGAGAAGAAGTTCAAGATTGAGATTGTAGAGGAGGTTAGAACCATGCCTGCGATTCTACAGGAGAAAGGTCGAGTGTCGAAGACGCCTGTGCTTCGCAAGCCTTATATTACGCCAGGCTTTGGACCGCTTGCCTTGAAGTATGGAAGCATCGTGATGGGCAAGTCGTTGAAGACGGGACTTGTGGCTTATAACGAGGAGAAGTTCCAGGAATTTTGCGACATGATCAGCGATGCTTTGCTGGAGAAGGAGCAAGTAACGTTGGTTATCAAGGACTGGGGGAAAGACGAGATTCCTAAGGAGTATATGATTGTGCTTCCTAATAATAATCTCAATCATACTATCCAGTAATTATATTGTACATATTAATTTATACATTATGCGCAAGATTAAGGAAATCATCATTCATTGTAGTGCGACCCGAGAAGGTCGCGACTACACCGTAGCCGACATCGACCGTTGGCATCGTGAGCGTGGCTTTTTCTGCATCGGTTATCATTTCGTGATTTACCGTGACGGAAGCATCCACATGGGCAGATCAGTAGAAGAGGTGGGCGCCCACTGCAAGGGCCACAACACCGTGAGTATCGGAGTATGCTACATCGGCGGCCTATCGCAGGATGGTAAGCCGAAGGATACCCGAACCCCACAGCAGAAGGCGGCGCTGAAAGCACTGATTGAGCAGCTGAAGGAGGAATATCCCGAGGCGACGGTTCATGGCCACAATGAGTTTGCCGCCAAAGATTGCCCTTGTTTCAATGTGAAGGAGGAGTTTATTCAGTAAAATAGCTAATTTTGGAACAGCAAATGAACTTTACCTTCATTTGCTGTTCTCAGTTCCATCGCTTACTCTTATTGCAAGTGATGTGAAGCGGCATCGATAAAAATGCCTTCACACTTAAGTCTGTGAATATCAGTATATTGAAGTTGCTGTGAAAGGAGAAATGATTTTGTAATGCAAATAAGAGTTTTCCATAGATATTCGATTACTTATTTAATACCAAAGAGTAGATTCTAGCAGAAATGTTTGGTGATTACGGAAAAAATGATTAGTTTTGCAGTTGAATAGGCTGATAGGTTGTTATCACCGGAAACTTAAAAGACAGAACAATGGCAGAATTGAAATTATATCCAGTAGGAATCCAGACATTCGAGGAAATAATCACTCGGAATCTTCTGTATGTAGATAAGACGGAATATGTCTATCGCATGACTCATAGCGGTGGCAAGCATTTCTTCTTAAGTCGTCCACGCCGTTTCGGAAAGTCATTGCTTGTTTCAACATTCAAAAGCTATTTTCAAGGCAAAAAGGAACTCTTCAAAGGATTAGCCATCGAAAAGCTGGAAAACGAGTGGACGGAATATCCTGTACTGCATTTTAGTATGGCAGGAGGTAAGCACATGGAGAAAGAGCAGCTGGAAAGATATTTGGGAAGGCGACTTGCTGAGCAGGAAAAGGTATGGGGTATTACATCTCCTGCAGTTGATGCGAACGACCGTCTCATTTCGCTTATCCAGACTGCTTATGAAAAGACAGGTAAGCAGGTTGTCGTACTGATTGATGAGTATGATGCACCTCTTCTTGACGTTGTTCATAGCGATGTTAACTTGCCGGTGCTTCGCAATGTGATGCGCAATTTTTATAGTCCGTTGAAGGATTGCGAACCGATGCTCCGTTTTGTCTTCCTGACCGGTATTACGAAGTTCTCGCAATTGAGTATCTTTAGTGAACTGAATAACATTACGAATATAAGTATGCGTAATGACTATGCAGGAATCTGTGGTATTACCAAGGAAGAATTGGAGTCTCAGATGTCTGCGGATGTTGATGATCTAGCGAAAAAAATGGGCAAGAGTAGAGAGCAAGCATTGGAAGCTTTACGGGAGTTCTATGATGGATATCATTTTGCGGCGCAATCCCCTGATATATTCAATCCTTATAGTTTGCTGAATGCTATGGCTGCTGGTTGTTTGGATTATTATTGGTTCTCTTCAGGCACACCAACTTATCTGATAGAAATGCTCAAGAAATTCCAGGTTATGCCATCGGAGATTGGTAGTTGTGAAGCCGATCAGTCGGAGTTTGATGCACCAACAGAAGGTATGTCATCTGTTATGCCTTTATTGTATCAGAGTGGTTACATCACCATCAAGGGGTACGATCCGGAGACGGAACTCTATACCCTGGATATTCCTAACAAGGAGATTCGGGTAGGGCTATACCGTAGTCTCTTACCTAATTATATAGGTATGAATACCGTGAAGGGAACTACGACCATTGCCAAGATGTCAGCTCTTATCCGTCGCAACGATATGGATGGAGCCATGCAGATGCTTCAGGCTTATCTGGCCACGGTTCCGTATTGCAACAATGTTGACTCTGAGGGACATTATCAGCAGATGATGTATGTGATATTCTCTATTCTTGATAATTATGTAGATGTAGAAGTTCGCACTCCATCGGGAAGGGTGGATATGGTATTGAGAACTGCTACCCATCTTTATCTTTTTGAGTTGAAGCTCAATAAGGATGCTGATGCAGCGATGAAGCAGATCGAGCTTAAGGAATATCCTAAGCGCTTCGCTTTAAGCGGCTTGCCAATCGTAAAGGTTGGGGTTAACTTTGATGTGGCAACGCATAATATTACAGATTGGAAGATAGAAGCGGAGTAAAATGGGTGGTATCCTGGCTCAGGGGAGATTGTCCGTGGATAGACAACCTCCCCTGAGCCTCATCACCACAGGCTGATGTTCTATTTTATATGCTAGGTGTTTATTCTATATTTACTGGTCTTTCAAGTCCTTATCCACCATGGCGCAGACACAGGAGTCTGACCATACATTCTCTGCCGTCTCTATCATGTCGATAATGGTATAGATTGGCAGGATGATACCCATGATGCCGATAGGAGCATTGATACCGGACATCAGAGATAGGGTAAGGAAATAACATCCCATCGGCACTCCTGCATTACCCACTGCTGAGATAACTGAAATGAAGAGCCAGAGAATCATCGTAGTCCAAGGTAAAGGCATTCCTCCATTCTGCATCAGGAATAAGGAGGTTACGAGGATAAACGCAGCGCAACCATTCATGTTGATGGTAGTACAGATAGGCAATACGAAGCGGGAAACCTGATTGGAAACTCCCAGTCTATCTTCTGCTGTCTGCATCGTTACCGGCAACGTAGCAGCCGAACTCTTTGTAAACAGAGCCATTAATACTGCCGGCATCATCTTGCCCAATGTTCGCACAGGATTCAAGCCTCTTGCCAAGAGGAAGAGCGGGAGGATGATGAAGAATTGAATCACATTACCTCCCAGGATAACAGCTACGTACTTTCCTAGAGAAGCCATCACGATTCCTGCGGAGAACTGGGCTGAGAGTTGTGCTGCAAAGGCAACGATACCCAGAGGCAGAGCCCAGATTAATCCATGAATCAGCATGAAGAGCAGATCCTGCAATCCAAACAATCCCTTCATCACGACGTCTTTCTTGTCGCTTGATGGCATTTTGGTTAAGGCAATACCTGCAGCTGCCGCCAAAATCAGGATGGAGAGTACATTTCCTTCGGCAAACGGCTTGATGATGTTGTTGGGTATTACCCCAAGAATATGGTCATAATAGCTGGTTTCTCCCAGCTTTTGGGGAACATCCGCCATACCGCTCTGCACCAAGGCTGTAGGTAAATTGCCTGGAGAAACGATGTTGTAGAGCACCAGCCCCACTGCTGCAGCTGCTATCGTCGTGAGCAGGGTGTAGGTGATGGCGTGGCGGAATATCTTACCGGTATCTGCCTGGTTGCCCAAGGATGCCAGGGTGGTGATGACAGCCAAGGCTATGGTTGGTACTGCCAAAAGCTGGAATAAGCGGGTATAGACCGTGGCGATGAAATTCATCAGGCCATCCAGCCAGCTGATGCCGAACATACCCAAAACTGCGCCTACTATCAAAGCGCCAATCCATAGCATCAGCTGCTGGGTTTGCTTATTCTTCACTCCTTTTTGCTTACTGCTGCCAGCATTGCTATCCGGCTGTCTATTTCCAATATCATTCATTGTTTTTAGCATGATTTTAAACTATTTTTTTAGACAAAAGTATTCTCCTTATTCCAACCCCCACATATCATTCAGCATTCTGATGGCTGACTCCGAGCGGAATACATGGTCGCGGAAGGTGATATCGTACTTAATCATCGCCCTCATCAGTTGGGCGAGTGTCAATTCCTTGTTTGTCATAATCTTATGTTTTTAAAACCAATTACTTATACAAAGGTAAATATAAAAGTTGATTTTTGCAAGGATTTCATGTTAAACTTTATTTTTATGTATATCTTTTTATGATGGCAGTCTTTGTTCCCATTCGCTAAATATGTTCCTCCAGCTTCTTTTTTAGCTGCATGTATTTTTGATGCAAGGCAAATTTCTTTTGCGGTTGCTGCTCTTTCAGTTCTTTCTTTCTGATAGCAGCCATTTCCTTTTTTATTGCTTCTATTTGAATGGTCTGGGAAACAGCTTGATGCAGATTTTGCTGAGAAGAAGTTATCTGGGTTGATGCAATCTGGCGAACCAAGGATTCATAGAGTGTATCCATATTAGAAGTACTATCCAGACGGAGAGATAGCATTTCTTCTGACAACCAGTCTGTAGAAAATGACTTGATGATCTCGAATGTGCCAGCAGAAGCATCCTTCCATTGCTTGTAGTTTACCAATAACTGATATCGGTTATCCTGTTGAATGATGAAAATCGTATGTCGGGGTAACTTGCTATCAATATAACGGAAGATGTCAGAGCTGTCTGAAATCCCCTTTTTAAGCTTAATAAGAAAGATGGTGAGTTCGTGAACATCCTTTCCATCTGCCACATGCAGATTGCTGGGTGCCAACTTATAGAGCCAAACTACCTGCTCTACATTCTCAACAAATGCAGATTTCATGCGAGCCGTTACCTCAAGATGGCTATAAAAAGCCACCTTGGGTACTACTCGGTTTACCAACGTAAAGTCGGGAAAATTTAATATATTCATAAGTTCTTTTTTACTTTGAACATTGAACTTGGAACTTTATGATTAGACAGATTGCTTATTTGATAACCAAGAAGGTGATAAGTTCAAAGTCATCCAATCCTTTGATTTCATTGGTTAAAGCCGTGGTTTCACCCAACGAGAAAAGACTGTCTATGTCGCTCTCTTCCTTGATACGTACCATGCTGTCGATGGCCTTCTGCAATAGGTCGCTATAATGTTCCATGTGTCTGCCGTCGCTGGTTTCCTTACTCAGCAGGGCACAAAGATTTCTGTCGTATTCCTTCTTGTCCTTGCATAGCAATCGCAGGGTATCCAGCAGCTTCTTGGGATGAAGATGGTCGCAGATAACCTCGCCATCATCCGACAGATACACCATATAGAAAGGATGAAGCAGGTTCTTCTTGTCGATGTTCACAGCATTGTTGCGATTCTTCAACACGTAGATGACGCCGGGCTTGATATCCCCCTTTGTACCTGCCACAGCATTCATACCGAAAGGAGCATGCTCGATGTCGGGATGTTCCTTGATATATGATAGGAGGTCGAGACGAAACTCGTTCAGTCCCAGGTCCATGATGTTGATGCCGGTGTCCATATCCTCAATGTCAACCACTTCTTCCTGCAGATGCTTCAACTGCTTCCTGCGATATTCCAGGTCGCCTTTTTCGTTGTCGCTCAGTAGGTTGTCATCTCCTGTAGAAGTCAGAATGGTGGCTTTCATACGGCTCTCCACTCTTCCTTTCAACTGGATATATTCGTCCAGTTCCATATCAGGCCAGTAGTTTACCAGCTGAATTTCTTTGTTTCGGCTGCCAATACGGTCAATACGTCCAAAACGCTGGATGATGCGTACGGGGTTCCAATGGATATCGTAGTTAATCAGATAGTCGCAGTCTTGCAGGTTCTGACCTTCCGAGATACAGTCTGTAGCGATGAGTACATCGATGTTTTCATGAATCCATAGCTTCTTGGCACAATCCTTTTCATCAAAGATGTCATCTTTGTCTTTGGAGATGGGCGAGAAGAAGGTGAGTACATTATTAAATGTACACTCAAACTTCGGAATGGTGCATTTGCCCTCTGTACTACCCGTGATAAGGGCAACGTTCAGTCCGCAGTCTGCCTTGATTCTTTCGGCAAGTTCCTGATAGAGATAGTCTGCCGTATCGGCAAAGGCTGTGAAGATGAGCACCTTCCGGTTGTCCTTGTTGATAGGATGGGCAAACTTCTCCTTCAAGTCTGCTATCAGCATTTGCAGCTTGCTGTCATGGGCTGGCGTAATATCTTCCAGCATCAGGAGCAGCATCCTGAGTACTTCCTGATCTGCTGCCAGATCTCTTCGCCAACTGATGTAATCCATATCCCTGAGTCTGAAACCTCTTATCTCTTCTGCTTCCTGGTCGATGAGCAAGATGGTTTCGTCGATGTAAGCCGTGATGCGCTCCAAGGTGAGGCGGAAGGAGTTGACCGAACTTTCCAGTCGTTTCAGCAGATTGGTTGCCATCAGATTCCGCAGTCCCTTCTCTCGTCCGTCGATAGACAAGCCGCTTCCCTCATAGTCGATGGTATAGCTGTTTCTGGCGCTATCGTGCAGATAGAGCGACGGGGTGTAGATAGACAGATTCAGATTGTCCAGTTCTGTGGCGATGTCCTTGAAGTTGATGGCATTGCTGATGTCGGTGAGTTTCGGACGACGGGAGATAGGAGGCAGACGATGTGGAAATTCACCGATGGCACTGGTATCATAATACTTCATGATGTGGCTGCGCGAACGGGCGATGGTCACGGCATCCAGCAACTGGAAGAAATCGTAGCTCAGGTCGTTGAGCAGCCTTTCCGTTGTGCGTTCTTCCGCCTTCAGTTTTGCCCAGTGGTTATATACCTTCTGGGCATTCGTAAAGATATCATCTACGTTCTTGCCAAGTCCCAATGCTTCGTCAAACGAGCTACTTCTGCCTTCGTAAGCCAGCTGCAACTGGTTCTTCAAATCACCAAACCTATTGTTCACTGGGGTAGCACTCAGCATCAGTACCTTCGTCTTCACTCCGGTACGAATCACCCGGTTCATCAGTTTCTGATATCTGTTTTCCTTTCTTTCCTCCTGCTGCTCATCATCATCTTCCTCTTCATCCACGTTTCCTCCATTGCGGAAGTTATGACTTTCGTCGATGACCACGAGGTCGTAGTTGCCCCAGTTGATGTGGTCCAGATCCAAGCCGTTGGAACTTCCATGTTCTCGTGAAAGGTCGGTATGGAAGAGGATGTCGTAGCGCAGACGGTCGCCAGCTATCGGATTGTTCTTGTAATTGGAACGAAAGGTAATCCAGTTCTCATTCAGCTTTTTCGGGCAAAGCACCAGCACACTCTTGTTGCGGTTCTCGTAATACTTGATGACGGCAAGCGCTGTAAAGGTCTTTCCCAATCCCACACTGTCGGCAAGAATACAGCCGTTGTATTTCTCCAGCTTGTTGATGATGGCGAGTGCCGCATCCTTCTGGAAGTTGTATAGCTTGTTCCAGATGAGGCTGTTCTTGAAGCCGGTACGCTCATTCGGAAGAACATCTTCTGAAATATCTTCCAGAAATTCATGGAAGATGTTGTAGAGAGCGATGAAGTAGATGTATTCGGGCGCATTCTCCTGATAAACCGTCTCGATGTATTCCAATACCCTGGCAGTTACGTCCTTGAATTTCTCATCGTTCTCCCATTGCTGGTTGAAGATCTGCAGATAAGCCTCGGCAGAAGGAGAAGGCAGCACATTGACCATCGTATAGACATTGTTGCCCTTTTCACAACCCAGTTGGGTGGTGCTGAAATCATCAAAAGGAAGATAAACATGCTGCTTGCTGGGCGCATTCATGTCAAAGACTGGTAGGGCAGAAGGTTCCCCATCACAGAGATGCAGAAATCCGCCCATTCCTTCCTGTGAAGAGTTGGACTTGAATTTTACTTTCTTCCGAATCCATGCCGCACACTCCTTGGCGATGGCTTTCTGCGACAGCTGGTTGCGGAGTTTGATTTCAAACTCCGTACCATAGAGGTTGCGCTCACGGTTCAGCTTCGGAATGTAAAACTCCCGCTTCTCTTTCTTCGTCTTGTCTGCCACAAAGGTTGGTGAGGTGAAGATAAAGCGCACTTTCTCCACCTTCTCCAGTTCCGCCTTCATGGCTTCGAAGGCGTAGATGGAGAAAGAGGCGGCGGCGATGGATATGCGACTTTGGGTGGACAACCTCGATTTCAGGTCGTCCACCAATCGTTCGCTGGTATTGTTTATCTGTTTCGGCTGTTCCATAATTCTTCACTTATTTCACCCATTCCATCAAGTCATCATAGTTGGTTACCTTATGATAGTAGATGCCCGAACCTGAGAGTTGTTCGAAGAGTCTGTCGGCACAGGCTATCTTGCCATCTTCTATGCCTCGCAAGTCGAGGGTTGACATGCTGCCCTTGGTTTCGGCTACGAAATAGACATGCTTCACGGCACCATCCTTGAAGGCTATCGCCCAGTCGGGAGAATAATTGCCCACAGGGGTAGGAATGTGGAAACCTTTTGGCAACTTGGCATATACGGCAACATCGGTGCTCGTATCGAGGTCTTCTACAAACTTGCGCTCCACACTCTGCTTTGCCGTTCCATCGGTAAACACATAATCCACAATGCTCTTCCTTCCCTGGTAAGCCTTGTCGAGCGAAGTATGCTTCTCCTCCGTAAAGATGGCGGAATCGTAGCTTCCCTCTATCTCGTTGTAACTGATGTGATCTACGATGATGGTGGCTTTCTGCTCCAGTATCAGGCGGCTTACCCTGCGGATAAACTCTTCCGGATTCACCTTGTACATATCAAACTTGCTTGGCATGATTTGGGATAGAATCCCGGCGATGGTCTTGCGGGTCAATCGGGTGTTGGCGGCAATCTTGCCCAGCAGGTCGTACTTTACGGTGCTTACCACATCCGTTCTCAGGTCATCATGCTGCATTTCTTCCTGCACCATCATGCTGCCCGCCTTCATATCGTCGTGCTTCAGTTCCGTTTTCTGCACTCCTCGGGTTACCACGTAGCTCAGTTTTGAAACCACCAGTTCCTTGTTGATGGCGGCAATAGCTTTCTCTATCAGTTCCCTGCTTTCGAAGTTCACCGTATAGGCGTATCTGTGGTTGATACGATTCCAGAGTTCCTGGAACTCCTTCTTCGTGAAGTTCTCATTCAGTCTGTTCTCCGGAGTCTGCGGCGTACTTCCGTTTTCTATCATGCCGTCAAGGGCAGAAGGATTCCAAACGCCTTCTATCAGTTTGTGGATCCATTTGCCGTATGGCTTTACTTCGTCTAGTAATGAGGCAAGTGTTCCTGATGTTGCAGCAGAGCGGTAAGCATCGGTTATATGACTTTCGTCATCCACATAACCATTCTTCACCAGGTAGAAATAAATCTTCTTGGCTTCAGCCGTCGTGATACTGTGCTTGCTGCCATCTTCAATCGTGAAGCTCTTTCCATCGAAATAGTCGATGTCGGCAACCTTCGGACGGTCGTAGAGATCTTCCGAAATATTCTTCTGCAGGTCGTTTACGAAATCTGCATAACCTTCAGAGGCAATTACGGTAAGGCGGTTGATCTGCTGCACCTGTCCCTGCAGGGTGTCGGCATCCTGTCGCACTCCCTTGTTGTCAACGCAGAGTCGCAATCCTCGTCCCACTTCCTGGCGCTTCTGCGAGATGCTGTTAGCCTGTCGGAGCGAACAGATCTGGAAGATGTTCGGATTGTCCCAACCTTCTCTCAAGGCAGAGTGGGAGAAGATGAAGCGAACTGGCGAGTAAGTTGGGTCGAGACTCAGCAGTCTTTCCTTGTCCTTCATAATCAGGTCGTAAGCCGATACGTCGTCGCTACCGGTTCCCTTGTTCTCTTTGCTGTCCTTAAAACGCTTGGTCTTGGGGTCGATGGAGAAATAACCCTCATGGGTCTTGTTGACAGGGATGCAGCTGAGATACTGCATATACTCCGGGTCGTACATATTCTGATTTTCGTTCAGCTCTGCCCGGTATTCCTGTTCGAATATCTCTCCATAGCGGCCCAGTATTTTCTTGCCGTCTTCGTCATACTGGCGATACTTGGCAACCTCGTCGATGAAGAAAAGCGAGAGGCACTTGATGCCACGATGGAAGAGCGCACTCTCTTTTCGGAAGTGCGCCTTGATGGTTTCCCTTATCTGGATGCGAGCCTTGTGGTCGGCAGTTACGTTGCCGATTACCTCCTTCAGCATCAGACTTTCGCCGTTACTGAACTTCACCTGGCTGCGACTTGGCTGGAGGGCATCCACCACGATGTCGGTAATCATGAACCCTTTGTATTGCAGCATGTTTCCGGAGACACTATAGAGGTCATCGCCTTCTCCCAACTTCTTATAGATTCGCTTGATGGCTCCCGTAGTGCTCTGCTGTTCTATCTCCAGTCTTACCTGTGGCGCCTTGTCTTTCGAGAGCAGCAGCTCTGCGAAATAAATATAGCTGTCGGTACCTTTCAGGTTCTTCAGTTCGAAGCCTACTACCTCTATCTTCTTCACCAGTTTGTGGTTGTAGGCATCGAGAGCATCGAGTACATACACCGTGTTGTGATGCTCCTTGTGGGTAGCTGAGTAGTTCAGGGTGAAGAGCGGATTGAAGGCTTTGAGTGCCGTCTGTGTGGCGGCACCTCCCATCTTCTGCGGTTCATCCAGGATGATGATAGGGTTGTTGGCAGCAAGAACGGCAATCGGCTTTCGTGAACCGAACTCATCACGTTCGGAGTTGATGATGCGTGCTGCCTTGTTTTTGGCTCCTTCCTTCATGGTGTTGAAGGCTTGGGTGTTGATGATCATCACGCTGATGTCGTTGCTCTGCGAGAAGGTGTCGATGTCGTTGAGGCTGCTGCTGTCGTAGATGAAGTAGCGAGCCTTCTTGCCGTATTGCTCCATGAAGTGATCTACCGTGATGTCGAAGCTCTTCTTCACACCCTCTCGGATGGCAATGCTTGGAACCACTACGATAAACTTGGTCCAGCCATACTGCTTGTTCAGTTCGAACATCGTCTTGATATAGACGTATGTCTTTCCCGTACCGGTTTCCATCTCCACATCGAGCTGGCAGGCACCGAGTTTCTGACAGAGTTCTTCATCCTGATGGATGTTGTTCTCGGTCTGAATCTGTCGGATGTTGCCGAAGAGTGCCACTTTATCCATGGCGAGGCGATTGTTCTTATAGCCCAGGTTATTGCCGGTATCATCGCTATCAGCAAAGACATCGGTTTGAACGAATTTGATGTCATGCTTCTTGCTGTCCACTACATACAGTTTTCCCTTATCCATCCTGTATTCCAGGTTAGCTTGGTTGGGCTGTCCCTTGAAGACGTTGATGACGCTCTCCACGGCATCGGTCTGATATTGTTGTATCTTAAACTTCAGTTTCATAGAATCCTTGTTACTGTGTCAGGAGAATATGTTTTAAAGATCTGCTCGAAGTTGGTGGCGGTGGAATCGTCCTTCATGCTGGTATCACGGAGAACGGCGTAGGCTGGCAGCATCTGGGCGATGGATTTTACTACTTCATCGGTAACATTCGGGTCGAAGCAAGCCACGAGGTATCCTTCGGCAACGTTATAGATAGTCTTGCCAGCTACCGTTGTCGTTTCTATCTTAGAATCCAGGGTTGCGCCGAGTTCAAGCATCACCTGGAAGAGCAGGTCTTCGCCCGTTCTATCCGGCTTCACGTTATCAACCTGCGAGAAGAGGTCGGCTTGCGAAATATCCTTTGGAGAATAGTAAATGTCCTGCATATTGGTGGAATCGAGTTTCAGCACACGGAAGCCAGTATCGAGGTCTTGGGTGGTTAAAGGAGATTCCTCCTTGATTTTCTTGCCGGCACGGCGGATTCTTTCTTTGCCTATTTCACAGATGTTCCTATAGCCTGCCTTGAAAGCTTCGCTCTTCTCATCGCTCTTTTCTGGGAGCTGCACCATGATGAACTTGCGGTTGCCGCCATCTTCGGAGTTGAGTTGCATTACGGCATGAGCAGTTGTGGCAGAGCCACTGAAGAAGTCGAGGATGAGAGAATCTTTATCAAATTTGGTTATCATTTTTAAACAACGCAGCAACAAATTGACATTTTTGGGATTATCAAATGTTTTGGTTCCCATTAAATCAATTAATTGCTTAGTTGCTGAAGAAGTTAAAAAATTGTCATCCCACCATGTTGTTACAGTTCTTCTAGAGAGTTTGGCTTGCTCTAAATAATATTTTTGTTGTAAACCATTTGTTGTTCTGACAATTAAACCTTGGTCATATTTTGCTTGCATAGTTTCTTTTGAGTAACGCCAATATCCTGTAACTCCTAAAAACTCATAATGCGGGTTTCCCTTTTTTGCTCCTCCAGGTCCATCAACAGGTGTTAGTTTATATTTTCCTCTTTCATCTTCTAAATTAAACCCTTCTAATACTGGGTCTTCTCCTATCAGTTTATGCTTTGAGAAAAGAGTTGCGACTTTTTTACAGTAAAATAATAAGTGGTTATGATTTTCAGATATAATTCTATCATTTGAAACAGATGCTCTATGTTTATGACAAATATCTGCGATGAAGTTTTTTTCTCCAAAAATCTCATCACAGACTTTTTGTAAATTATCTCCCTCATCGTCACCAATAGATATAAAAATAGCACCATCATCGGTCAGCAAGTCTCTTGCAACCTTCAATCTCGGATAAATCATGTTGAGCCAATCGGTATGGAATCTACCATTGCTTTCGGCATTGGTAAACATACGGTTGCCCTGCTCGTCAAACTGTCCTGAGTTGGCGAGGTATTCTTCTGAAGACTGAGCGAAATCATCTTCATAAACAAAATCATTTCCGGTGTTGTAAGGCGGGTCAATATAGATCATTTTCACCTTATGGAGATAAGTCTCCTTCAGACACTTGAGAACATCGAGGTTGTCGCCCTCGATATAAAGGTTCTGAGTGTTGTCGAAATCAATACTATCTTCACGGCAAGGGCGAAGTGTGGCATTGATAGGAGAGTTGGCAAGGAGAATCGCCTTGCTCTTGTCGGGCCAGGTAAACTGGTAGCGTTCTGCTCTTTCTGACATCACACTATCAGAAAGATTCTGCTTGAGTTTCTCGAAATCTATGAGGTGCTTTGGCTGACCGCTTCTTTCGTCCACGGTCTCCGTAACGCAGTCGGGAAACAACTGCGCAATTTTCATAATGTTGTCCTCGACACCATTACTACTCTGCATTCTTAATTTGTCCATTTGTAGCTCTTTTCATTGTTAGTCACTATATATAATAAGGTATAGCAACAAACATTGAAGCGAACTCCAACGTCTTTTGCTATAGCTGATGGGTGCGTTTGGAACTAAATCATTATCGGAGTAAAACGGGCTGCGGACAGAAGGATTGGCTGGAAAGCCATCCAAGGAAAGCCTTGATGAAGTGAAGACAAAGAAGAAGCGTGAGCTTCCCTTATCAACACTTAGGCTTTTGCCGGGCCCATCCACACGATAAGTTCCGCCCACGCTATAGCGTAGGCGTTTACAGAACTTACTCTTTGTGTGGAATATAACTTTAATTCTGGCAAAATTTAAGTGTTTCCGAACAAATTAGTAAACGCAAGTTTATAATCTTACTATGTTATATCTTTCTTTTCTGTTTCTTATATTTCTTCCTTTTTAAATTGTTATACATTCAAAATTCCTTGTTGGTTATTATAAATGACCAACACGTTTTAATGGATACCGGAATTTCATCCATAAGGAGTCCATTCTCAACACTATAAGGTTTTCCATCCATGCGATTGCATCTTGAGCAGTGTCAAAGCACAGAGTTTCTCCGTTTTTATGTTCTTCTCTCGCTTTGTCAAGTTTCGCTTGCAAATCGGGAGTAATCACATTAGTTGATGTGCTCATATCCTTTATTTTAAATTGTTATTTGGGGCAAAGATAATAAAAAATAATGAGAAATGAGGGGATTCTTATGATTTTTAACACTGATAATCAAAAATATAGTGGCTCCGCAAAAGATTCCTTCACAAAATTTGTGAATATCGAATTAAAATATTATCTTTGCTATGTATTTTAATGACAGAATTATGAATAAGAAACAATCCATACTGAAAGTAGATAGCATACTGGAGTACTACGACAATCCTCAATTGCTAACCGCAAGGGATTGTTTTGATACGTTGTATTTGTGTTTGCTGTATCAAGATACTCCCGAATGCAAATATACGGCGATTCGTATTTCCAGTAAAAGACTGCAGGATTTCTGCATGGGAAAGAAGGACCTGCGCTCCTTGTTCTTGTCTCCAGAAGGAGATAAGGCGTACTTCAATGTGAGGGGGACAGATAACAGCCTTGTGCTGGATTCGAAAATCAGTACTTCTATATCTGAAGATCGTTTGCCAGATGAAGGCTATTATCTGGAAACATCTGGTAAGGAAAGTATCGTGGTTAATATCCCTGTAAAGGATAAAGGTCTGTTTACAGAACTTGTAAGAAAGTTTGGCTGGGCTTGTATGTAGTTCTACCTTTATGGCTAGATTGGTAAAAGTAAGATGGGTGGCTGCAGCCTTGGTAGAAACAAGGCTGCAGCCACCCATCTTACTTTATCATCGCCATCATCAGATTGGCGAGTATCAAATCCTTGTTTGTCATAATCTTATGTTTTTTTTAAAATCAATATTTATAGCTACTTAAGATGTTAATCGAAAAGTTTCTTCCAAATCCACAATACCGCTATGGCGCCAATGACGCAGAAAATGAAGTTGATACGCTACGCCCCCAGAAGGAAGGTTAATCCGCTGATTCCGATATAGGCATAGATGATGTATTTGAGCAGGGAGCCGCTGAGGTGCCTGAACACCCAGGAGCCTATCAGGTTGCCAATGAAGACTCCGGCTATTCCATACACATAACCAATGGAGACCGTGGTGGTGAAGAAACCGTTGTAGGCTCTTGCCAAAGTCATCATCAGATTGCCTGCCAGAAAATAGGTCTGCGTCATCGCCAGATAGCGATCCTTGTCGGGCTCTGAACTGACGAAATAGAGCACGGCTGGGGGACCCTGCATTCCGAAGAACCCACCCATCAATCCGCTCAATGTTCCTGCCGTAACCTGCACAGGAAGCGTTGTCTTTACCTTGATGCGCTTGCTGAAGAAGGCGAAGTAGATGCTCACGATGATCAGCGTAATACCGAGCAATATGTTCAGTATGTGATATTCCATCCGCTTGAGCACGAAGATGGCTCCGATGGAGATGATGATGAAGGTGAACAGAATGGGCAGCAGTCGCCTCCAGGTGATGTACTTGTATTTCTGAATGACGATGATCAGGGAGGTGGTCATCGCCAGGATGCCTGAGAGGGTTGTTGCCTCACCATAAGAGGGCATGATGGAGGGGAGCATCGTCATGATGAAGATGCCAAAACCGAAGCCAGTGGTGCGTTGCACAAAACTGGCTCCGATGCTCAACAGAAAAAGTTGGATGACAATATTGTCCATTCTGCAGTAGGCTTATTGATGGATGTAATCCAGAATCTGCTCTGCATGAATCTTGGTCTTGATCTCCTTTGGAGTGAAGATTTTCTCAATGACGCCTTCTTCGTTGACAAGATAGGTGGTGCGGAGGATTCCGATGGTCTTTCTGCCGCAGGTTACCTTCTCGCCCCAGCAGCCGAGCTCCTGCAACAGGGTGGTTTCGGTATCGGCTATGAGTGGGAACTGCAGACCCTTGGTTTCTGCAAACTTCTTCTGCAGAGCCTGCTTGTCCTTGCTCACGCCGATAATCTCGTAACCGGCTGCTGCCAGTTCCTCCTTATGAGCCTGCAGAGAGCAGGCCTCGGCAGTACATCCGCTGGTGTTAGCCTTCGGATAACTGTAGAGCACGAGCTTGCGACCACGATAGTCGCTTGCCTTGATTTCACGTCCGTCCTGGTCAATGCCAAGAATCTCTGGTATTCTATCTCCTACATTCATAATTATATATTATTTAAAAGTTATACTATTCTTCTATCTATTATTTCTTTCTTTTCACCCCTCTTACTGCCTCACTTTCCAATGGATTCTCGGGCCAGAAGTGCTTGGGGTAGCGGCGCTTCAGCTCCTTGCGCACCTCGAAGTAGGTGGATTGCCAGAAACTGGCGAGATCCTGCGTAAGCTGAACGGGCTTGAAACCCGGAGAGAGCAGCTCCAGCAACAGAGGCTGCCTGCCATCATCAACAGCTGGCGTCTGAGTCATTCCGAAGCATTCCTGCAGACGAACACTGAGGATGGGTGCCTCGGCTCCCTGGCGATAGTCGATGCGGATATGACTGCCCGTTGGAACCACGATGTGGGTGGGTGCGAGGCGGTCTATCTCCTGCTGCTGCTCGTATGGAATCTGTGCCCAAAGGATTTCCGGGAGATTGAGCTTCCTGAGTTCGGTGGTGCTCGTCTTGAGCTTTCCGCCCTGTTCCAGATAGAAGGGCAACCATTCGGCGGCTGTCTCCATCAGGTGCGCGGTGGACAGATCGGGCAACTCCATTTCCGGGTGCCACTCTCTTACCTGCGCCACTCTCCGCTGCAACCGCTGAACGTCTTCGTTCCAATCCAGCATGCTGAGTCCTTCCTTCCGGATGGCGGTGCAGAGGATATGGATAATCTGCTGTTTGTCGGCATCCTGGAGCGGTTTGCTATCTACCACCAGGGTTCCGATGCGTCGCTCTCTCTGCATCCTGATTATTCCCGCCTTACTGTCCCACGAGATGTTGTCGAACTCGTGGGTAGGGAGGTCGTTGATGTTAACGGGAGCCGAAAGAAACACCCTGCCTGCCTTTCCTGAAGATGGAAGCGGGGTGGAAGCATTCGTGCCCGACGGCTGAGCAGATACATTGAGCGAGGCGATGGCGAGCCATTGCTGCGCCGACATTGCATCGCTTGAATCGATGAAGATTGTCTTGCCGTTCGACATTCTGAAATGTCCGATATTATCGATAGCCATGGCGATGCGCTCAGGATAGGCTAGGGCAATCAGTCTGCCCACCTCCTCTGCATCCACCGGCTCATTGTCTTCCTTCACCTTGAGCATCCTTCGGTATTCCTGGGCTATCTGGGCGATGCGTGCCCATCTGCCCAGACTGTTTTTCTGTCGCTGCGAACGGAGGATGGAGAGGCGCAGCGCCATATCCGAATCCTCTGAATCGCTCATCGGGTCTTTCTCTTCCAGCAGGGCGGCAACGTCGCAGGCTAGAGCTTTGAGCGCAGAAGATTCTGAACTCATCATCATCTTGGCGATGCGCGGATGACAAGGCAATGTTGCCATCTTCCTGCCCAATGGGGTGATGCTGCCATCCGGTTCTATCGCTTCAAGAGAAAGAAGCAATTCCTTGGCATTGAGAAGGTTACTGCTTGATGGTGGGGTAAGCCGGAGCAGCGACTGGGGATTGTTCTCGCCAAAGGCTGCAATGTCGAGCACCATCGGTGTAAGGTCAGCTTCTTCTATCTCCGGTCGGCGCTGGTCTTCCATCAGATGTTCCGAGGTCTGAGTCCACAACCGGTAGCAGATTCCTTCTGCCACTCGTCCGGCTCGTCCTCTTCTCTGGGTTGCCATATCCTTGCTGATGGTAACGGTTTCCAGGTGGCTCAATCCCGTTCGGGCATCGTAAACCAGTTTTCGGCAAAGTCCGGAATCCACCACGATCCTCACGCCTTCGATGGTAAGTGAGGTTTCTGCGATAGGTGTGGCGAGCACGATCTTTCTTTCTCCCTCACGGGATGGGGCGATGGCGAGGTGCTGCTTCTCTGGTGGAAGGTTGCCGTAGAGCGGATAAACCTGATGAACGGAAAGCTTGGAAGAGTCCAAAATCTCCTTGCATTTCAGAATCTCCGACTGTCCCGGAAGGAAAGCCAGAATATCTCCCTCGTATCTATCTGCAGCCTTGAGGATGGTAGCTGCCACCTCTTTATATATATCGTATCGCGCCATATCGGTCTCAGAATAAACGGTCTCTACAGGGAACATCCGTCCTTCGCTCTCTATCAATGGCGCCCGAAGAGCCTCGCAGATGGCAGAAGCATCGATGGTTGCCGACATGATGATGATCTTCAAATCTGGTCGGATGATTTCCTGGGCCTGTCGGGTGAGGGCAAGTGCCAGGTCGGAGTTGATGCTTCGCTCGTGAAACTCATCGAAGATGACGGCGCTCACTCCTTCGAGCGTGGCATCGTGGATGAGCATCCGGGTAAGGATTCCCTCGGTGAGCACCTCGATGCGGGTTTCTGAAGAAACCTTGTTCTCGAAGCGTACCCGGTAACCCACGGTCTTGCCCACGGGTTCGCCCAGGATGCTTGCCATTCGTTCAGCTATCTGACGGGCAGCAAGACGGCGTGGTTCCAGCATCAGAATCTTTCCCTGTGGGGTGGCTCCGAGGAGGGTGAGTGGGAGTATGGTGGATTTTCCTGCTCCCGGCGGAGCGGTAACAACAAGGTTTGCCGACTCCTTCAGGGTGCTGTTGATGGCGTCGGCTATCTGGAAGGCAGGAAGATGACCTGCCTGCTGTTTGATTCTATCGTAATTCATACTGCAAAGATACACATTATTTTTGTGATGGGCAAATGATTAGAAAGGTAATGCATGAGAATGGCGAATCTTGTAGATTTTTTCCCTTATCTGGTTCCATTTGGCAAGGAACAGGTAGCCGGATACGACTGCCAGATAGAGAAGCATCAACTGAAGGAGCGACAGATGGAGATGGTCTATACTGGCGCCCGGCAACAGACAGGTAAGCCGGAAGGCGGTATGGGTGGCTTGGGTAATGCTGGCAAGTACTGCTGCTATATGTTGCATCAGCCAGATGCCGACGGAGGCAAGGCTGGAAATGTAGGTAAGCGGAGAAAGCAGCAGGAGTAGGGCACAAAGATAGAGGATGAGGGTGGCTGCCGGGATGGCGATGAAGCTGGTGAACAGGGAGTAGCAGGATATTCTGCCGAAATAATAGACGATGAGCGGAAGCGTACCTATCTGTGCCGCCAGGGATACGCTGAATAGTCCCCAGAGGCAACGGATGATCTTGCCGTGGGATTTGAGCAGGCCGAAGAGTGGGGGATAGAACATAAGGATGGAAGCCACGGCGAGAAAGGACATCTGGAAACTGATGTCGAAAAGATGGAAGGGATTCAGAAACAGCATGATGACATAGGCTAGCGCCAGGGTGTTGAGCGAAAGGTCTGGGCGCAGGGCTAGCAGGCAGAAACTGTAGATGCTGAGCATGGAGGCTGATCTGACGGCACTAGGGGGAAAGCCGATAAAGACGACATACGCCCATACGGCAACGAGGGACAAGGCAATGGTGGGTCTGGAACGGCGCTTTCCGCCCAGAAGAATCACGAAGAGCTGGAAGATAATGCCTATGTGCAAGCCGCTAACTGCCAGTACATGACTTGTGCCGGAGATGGAAAAGTTCTCCTTGGTTTCCCGGTCGAGTGAACCCTTATCGCCCATCGCCATCGCAGAAATCACGGCGAAATCCTGTCCGTCGATATGATAAGTATGCAGCTGCTGTTCCAGCTGCTGGCGGAAGGAACGGCTTGCCAGGATGGTGCGGTCGATGGGGGAGAGTGACTGGTAGGTCATGATGCTGCCAGGCGTTTTCGTCTTATCGATATGATGGGAGGTGATGAAACCGCCCAGACAGAACAGGCAGAGCGACAGAAGGAGGCTCTGAAGAAGGACCAACTGCTTGATTTTTCTGAAGAAGAGCCGGAAAAGCTGACGGTTTTCATTGAGTACATAGCAGCAGCCGGCTAAGGCTATGGCAATGATGGCTGCAATGAGCCAATAGCGCGTGGAAAAGTAATCATAGCTGTATCTGGCTGTGATGATGCTGAGTGATAGTATGAGGCTGAAGAACATCAGCGGAGTGACTGGGAGTCTTTTATTTCTGTCCATTTTAGCCGTGTTTTCAGGTTCGTTTAAAAAAGAGAAGCCCGACAAAAGGTTGGGATAGTCCAACTCTCTTATCGGGCTTCTCATATATATAATAATGTATAAGCCTGCCTGGAAGCAGGAATACATCATTTCGGGAGATTACTCTCTCTTGAGATTATTTACCGAATCCGAAGATACGCTTGATGAATTTCTTCACTGCATTTTCGTTCTTCTGTGGATTGACAACAGGAGCGTACTTGCGAGGACCGGAATTCTCAGTTCCCTTCTTCTGCTGGTTCTGAGGAGCAGCGCCCTGTCGCTTCTGCTGGTTCTGCTGAGCGCCACCCTGCTTCTTCTGGGCTACGCCTCTGCCTCGGCCATTGCTGCCTGGACGAACATTGTTCTCATTGCTCGGGCGCTGGTTGCCGTTAGACTGCTGATTGCCATTCTCGTTGTTGCGCTGCTTATTGTTGTTGCGGCGCTTGTTGTTATTGCGATTCTTCTGCTCGCCGTTGCGCTGCTCAGCGTTTCTCTGTTCATTGTTCTTGAACTCGCGATTCTTCTGCTCGCCGTTCTCGTGATTCTTCTGTGAACCATTCTCGCCATTGTTCTGAGGAGTCTTTTCCTGACGCTCGTTTGGCTTGTTTGGCTTGCGCTTGTGTGAAGTCTGGTCGCGGTCTTTCTGTCTGCGGCTCTTGGCGCTGGTCTTGGTCTTGCCCTCGCCATCGCCGTTGCTGTTATTGTTGCCGCCGCGGTTGCCGTTGCGGTTGTTTCCGCCCTTGCCCTTTCGACCATTGTTGCGTTTTGAAGGCTTGTTGAGCTTGATGTATTCAGGGCCTTCGCCGCAATCTTCCGGCAGAGGCATCTTCTCTACCACCTTCTCCAGGAACTTCTCAATCTGCTGGAACCAGTACTGGTCTTCTTCGTTGACGAAGGTGATGGCTCTACCATCGCGGTTGGCACGGGCTGTACGGCCGATGCGGTGAACATAATCCTCAGTATCGTGAGGAACGTCATAATTGATGACCATCTCGATATCATCAATATCGATTCCACGAGCCACGATATCCGTAGCAACCAGTACGTCGAACTGACCGCTCTTGAACTTGAACATCACATCATCGCGCTCTGCCTGCTCCAGGTCGGAGTGCATTGCACCGCAGTTGATGCCAATCTGCTGAAGGGCAGCAGCCAGCTGCTTCACCTTCATCTTGCTGCCGCTGAACACGATGACGCGCTTCATATCGCCAGCCTTGAAGATATCCTTGATGATGGTCATCTTCTGGGTCTCGTAACAAACGTAAGCCTCCTGCTTGATCTTCTCGGCAGGCTTGCTTACGGCAAGCTTAATCTCTACAGGATCCTTGAGCAGGGCCTTGGCAAGTTCCTCAATCTTCTCAGGCATGGTGGCAGAGAACATGATGGTCTGGCAGGTCTTTGGCAACTTGGAAGCGATGGTATTGATGTCTTCTGAGAAGCCCATGTCGAGCATGCGGTCGGCCTCGTCGAGAATGAAGAAGCTTACCTTGCTCAAATCTACATTACCCAGGGAAATGTGGGTGATGAGGCGACCTGGAGTAGCAATCACGACATCAGCACCCATGCGGAGGCTCTTCAGCTCCTGATCGTAGCGGTTGCCGTCGTTGCCGCCATAAACAGCCACGCTGCTCACATCCTGCAGGTAGTAGCCGAAGCCCTGCATGGCCTGGTCTATCTGCTGGGCCAACTCGCGGGTTGGTGACATGATGACGCAGTTGATGGCGTCTTTCGGATAGCCGCCATCATCAAGTTTGCTCAATACTGGGAGCAGATAGGCTGCTGTCTTACCCGTTCCGGTCTGTGCCACGCCCAATACGTCGTGACCTTCCAATATCTCAGGGATACATTTTTCCTGTACAGGGGTGCAAGTGTCGAAGCGCATGTCGTATAATGCGTCGAGCACGTTGTCATTCAAATCTAATTCGTCGAAATACATTCTTTTCCTTTCTTTTGTTGACCATTGAGCCGGATGGATCTTCATCCGCTCCAATGGTCAAGGTTCTTTGTTTCAATGTTTAATTACCTCGGAGCCTTGCGGTAGCAGAAGTAGGCAACGAAGGCGAAGATGATGTTCGGCAACCAGGCGGCAAGTGCCGGAGGGAAGTTTGCCTGGATGGCAAAGGTTGCCGATACGGTTTGCAGCATGATGTAGCCGAAGCTCAGTGCAAGACCGATACCCAAGGATAGGCCCATACCTCCCTTTCGCTTGCGCGATGAAAGCGAAACACCGATGATGGTGAGGATGAAGGAGGCAAACGAGGCGGCGATGCGCTTGTGGTATTCTACCTGATACTGTACCACATTGCCCGAACCGCGGTTGATCTGCTTGGAAATATACTCCTTCAGTTCCGGACTGGTGAAGGTTTCCTGCTGACCCTTGGAATAAACCAGGTCGGTAGGCTCCATCGTAATCAGCGTATCCTTCTGCGCTCCGCTGGTGATGTGTTCCTTCATACCTTTCAGCTGGCGCACCTTCCAGTTGCTCAATTTCCAGTGGTATTTGCTGTCGGAGATCGTATCATACTGAATCTCCATCGCTGTAAGGTGACTTACGAGTTTCTTGTCCTGGAACTTGTCGAGGCAGAATCCGTAACCCCGCTTCGAGTTGTTGTCGTAGTGCTGCATATAGGCAATTACGCCCTTATCTACCTGCAGCTGTACGTTTTCGGCAGAAGTATTCTTCTTCTTGTTCTTGTACATCGTCTCAAAGTTCTGGCGTACTACCGTGCCGTGAGGAATCACGTAGGCAGAGAGTACATAGCTCAAGGCTGAGAGCATGATGCAGGTGATGAGGTAAGGACGAAGGAGTCGCTTGAAGGAAACACCTGATGCCAGAATGGCGATGATTTCAGAGTTGCCTGCCAGCTTCGACGTGAAGAGGATGACCGCCACAAACACGAACAACGCACTGAAGAGGTTGGCGAAGTAAGGGATGAAGTTGGCATAATAATCGAAGATGATGGCCTTGGCCGGTGCATGATACTCCGTGAACTTCGCCAGGTTCTCATTGAAGTCGAACACGATGGAGATGGAGATGATCAGTGCAATCGAGAAGAAGTAGTAGCCTACGAACTTCTTGATAATGTACCAGTCTAACCGCTTGATGTATCTCAGTGGGTTGAGATACCTGAGCACCCTGAGGAATCGCAGCTTGTGCCCGATCCAGCCTAGAATGCGGGCTATGCGCTGCAGGATGGCAATGAACCAGCCGAAGCGAGATTCGAAGGCTCTGCCCATCTTGAGCAGTCTGCGATGTTTTCTGATGTATTTATAATCTTTCATCATTTAATGTAAAATATGTATAGGAGCATCCTATAAAGTTCAATGCTCAACGCTCATGCTAGATTCGTCGGCCGAGTTGATCGATGATAGAGCGTTTCCACTCTACGAAGTCGCCCTGCTCGATATGGTGGCGTGCATCTGTAACGAGACGGAGATAGAACGAGAGGTTGTGGATGCTGGCAATCTGCATGGCAAGGAGCTCCTGGGCCTTGAAGAGATGGTGCAGGTAGGCCTTGGTGGTAATCTGGTCGATGTCGCAGCCGTCTGGATCCACTGGACTGAAATCCATCTCCCACTTCTTGTTGCGCATGTTCATCGTACCATTATAGGTAAAGAGCATCGCATTGCGGCCGTTGCGGGTTGGCATTACGCAGTCGAACATATCAACACCGCGCTCGATGGCCTCGAGCAGGTTCTGGGGAGTTCCTACGCCCATCAGATAGCGAGGCTTGTCCTTTGGAAGAATCTCATTCACCACCTCGATCATCTCGTACATCACCTCGGTAGGCTCGCCTACGGCAAGACCGCCGATGGCATTTCCGTCGGCTCCCTTGTCGGCAATGTACTTGGCTGCTTCGCGGCGCAGCTCTGGGAAAGTACAACCCTGGACGATAGGGAAGAGGCTCTGCTGATAACCGTAGAGAGGTTCTGTCTCGTCGAAGCGCTTGATGCAGCGGTCGAGCCAGCGCTGGGTCATCTCCAGACTCTTCTTCGCATACATGAAGTCGCTTTGTCCGGGAGGACACTCATCGAAAGCCATCATGATGTCGGCACCGATGATGCGTTCTGTATCCATCACGTTCTCTGGAGTGAAGAAGTGCTTGCTGCCATCGATGTGGGAACGGAACTCGCAGCCCTCTTCTCTGAGCTTGCGGATTCCGGTAAGCGAGAATACCTGGAAGCCGCCGCTGTCGGTGAGGATAGGGCGGTCCCAGCCGTTGAACTTATGCAGTCCGCCTGCCGCCTTGATGACTTCGAGTCCCGGGCGCAGGTAGAGATGGTAGGTGTTTCCCAGGATGATCTGGGCCTTTACCTGCTGGCGCAATTCTTCGAAATGTACACCCTTTACGCTGCCCACAGTTCCCACAGGCATGAAGATCGGAGTCTTGATCTGTCCGTGGTCGGTGGTGATGATGCCGGTGCGAGCATCGCTTGCCTTATCTGTTACTTGTAGTTCAAATTTCATTTCTTTTCTTTTTTGTCTTTTTCAGGAATGGTGAAGTCGATAGGGTGCTTTACCTTCTCGTCGGTGAGGGCAAACTCCCAGACATCTGCTACATCTTCTACATAATGGAACTCTACGCCCTTGAGATACTTTTCTGGAATGTCGAGGATGTTCTTCTTGTTTTCCTTGCAGATCACGATGTCGGTAATGCCGGCACGCTTGGCTGCCAGGATCTTCTCCTTGATGCCTCCCACTGGGAGCACCTTGCCGCGAAGGGTAATCTCGCCGGTCATGGCTATGTTCTTGCGAACCTTGCGCTGGGTGATGGCCGAAGCAATACTGGTGGCAATGGTAATACCTGCCGAAGGACCGTCTTTTGGCGTTGCACCTTCGGGTACGTGGATATGGATGTTCCAGTTTTCAAAGATGCGGTAATCCACGCCTAGCAGGTCGATATGCGCCTTGATGTATTCCAAGGCGATGATAGCCGATTCCTTCATCACATCTCCCAGGTTACCGGTCAGGGTAAGCTTGCCCTGTCGTCCCTTGCTCAGAGAGGTTTCGATAAAGAGAATCTCTCCGCCCACAGAGGTCCATGCAAGTCCTGTTACTACTCCTGCATAATCGTTGCCCTGATAGATGTCGCGGGTGAATGGGGCGGTACCGAGAATCTCCTTCAGGTCTGCTGCGGTGATGGATGGCTTCTCCAATTCCTTGGAATAGGCGAGCTTGTAGGCCATCTTGCGCAGTCCCTTGTTGATCTGTTTCTTGAGCTGGCGCACACCGCTTTCTCGGGTGTAGTGCTCGATGATGCCCTCGATGGCTGCCTTGTTGAAGCTTACCTTCGGGGTGAATTTGTCGAGACCTGTATTCTCCAATTCCTTCGGAATCAGGTGGCGCTTGGCAATCTCTATCTTCTCCTCCGTAATGTAGCCGCCTACTTCGATGAGCTCCATTCGGTCGAGCAAAGGACGTGGGATTGAGCTGATGTCATTGGCGGTTGCGATGAAGAGAACCTTAGAGAGATCGTAATCCACATCCAGGTAATTGTCGTGGAAGGTGTTGTTCTGCTCAGGGTCGAGTACTTCAAGCAAGGCTGACGCTGGATCACCCTGGTGGTTGTTGGCTGAAACCTTGTCTATCTCATCGAGGATGAAGACTGGGTTGCTGCTGCCTGCCTTGAGGATGTTCTTGACAATGCGGCCAGGCATGGCTCCGATATAAGTGCGGCGGTGACCGCGAATCTCGGCTTCGTCGTGCAGACCTCCCAGAGACATTCTTACGTATTTGCGCTTCATGGCCTTGGCAATGCTCTTGCCCAGACTGGTCTTGCCGACTCCCGGAGGACCATAGAGGCAGAGAATCGGACTCTGCATTCCACCCTTCAGGGATCTTACGGCAAGATATTCCAGGATGCGTTCCTTTACTTTCTCCATGCCGTAGTGGTCCTGGTTGAGAATCTTCTGGGCATGAGACAGGCTGAGGTCATCCTCGGTGTATTCGCCCCAAGGCAAATCTACCAGCGTCTGCAGATAGTTGAGCTGGATAGGGTAGTCTGGACTCTGAGGATGGATGTTGTCGAGTTTAGCTAACTCTTTCTGGAAAACCTTCTGGGTTGCCTCGTTCCATTTCTTGGTCTTGGCTTTTTCGAGCAGCTCCTTCTTTTCCGGACTGCTTTCGCCTTCGCCCAGCTCTTCCTTGATGTTCTTGATCTGCTGCTTCAGGTAATATTCCTTCTGCTGCTCGTCGAGATCAAACTGAGTCTTGTTCCTGATTTCATTTTGCAGGTAGAGCAGTTTCTGCTCCTTGTGCAAGGCCTTGAGTGCCTCTATCAGTCGCTCTGACAGCTTCTCCTGTTCCAGCATCTTGATCTTGTCTTCTGCCGTAAAAGGCAGGGAGGTGCAGATGAAGTTGCATTTCACGAAGCGATTGGTAATCTCATTGATCGCATAGACAGCCTCGTTTGGAATGTTCTCATTGTACTGAATGAATTTGATAGATTCCTCGAAGAAAGTTTGGGTCAATGCCTTGAACATAGGATCCTTGGCTTCCTTTTCGGTAGGCCAGGTCTCTGGCAGACTTTTTACATCTGCAAGATAGAATGGATCCTTATCTACTATCTTCTTCAGCTTGCATCGGCCTAAACCCTGCACGATGATGGTCTTCTGGTGCTCTTCGTTTGGCATGTTGATGACTCTCATCAGCTTGGCAAATGTTCCGGTTTCGTACAAGTCTTCCTGATTAGGTGAGTCTATGTCCGCATGCTTCTGGCAAAAGATGCAGAATACAGTTTCTGGATTTTGCTCCAGCATGTTTGCCAGCTCCTTGCTTTCCGCCCTGCCTATTAAGATAGGAGTAAGCACGGATGGAAAAACCACCAGGTCGCGAGTGCAGAGGGTAGGATAGATTCCTGCCTCCCTTTCTTGTATCAATACGGATGCATCGCCCTCAAAGTCGGCTATCATCTGGATTTGTGTATTCGAATTTCTGTTCATATTCTATTTGATAAACACTTTTTGGGGTGTATATGAATTTCTGTTCTATTTTGATAAACACTTTTTGGGGTGTATATTCTCTTGAATATATATTTATAGGGTGCAAAGTTAGTAATTTTTGCCGAGAATCCCATCGTTTTTTCCGAAAATCACCTCTTTATTAGATATTATTATTAATATAAGCAAGAAGACTGTAATAAAATGCTGATTTTTGCGTTACTATTTTAAAAGTAAAACTATGACTGGATTTAAATTCAAACAATTTGAGATTCATCAGGATCGTTGCGCCATGAAAGTGGGAACGGATGGTGTGCTGCTGGGGGCATGGGCACCTGGCGGTAAACGCATATTGGATGTCGGGTCGGGTACCGGACTCATTTCGCTGATGATGGCGCAGCGCTTCCCTGAGGCGCAGGTGCTGGGTATTGATATGGACGGAGAGGCTTGTGAGGAGGCTGCTGAGAATGTGGCTGCAAGTCCTTTTGCCGATCGTGTCGAAATAGAGTGCTGCCGATTGCAGGACTATCATTCTGAGGAGTCTTTTGATGCAATCGTAAGCAATCCTCCTTTCTTCTTGAATAGTCTAAAAAATCCAGACAGTAAACGTACGATGGCCCGCCATACGGATAGTTTGCCTTTCAGGGATCTTTTCAGGGGTGCAAAAATGCTACTGAGTGATGATGGCGTTTTTTCCGTGATTGTTCCTTCAGAGGTTCTTGAGGTGGTTGTGTCGGAAGCTTGTATGCTAGGTTTTTATCTTATCCGGCAGTGTGGCGTTAAGACTGTAGAGCGCAAACAGCCGAAACGTTATCTTCTGTCATTTGCAAAACATCGGTATAATGGAATGGAAAATACTATAAAAACAATGACCGATTCCGAGGGGAACCGGTCAGAGTGGTATGCGAAAATTACGGAAGAATTCTATATTTGGTAAGGGCTAGAGGTTCAGCTTTCTCTGTACGAGCTTGCTGATGGCTCCTACTCGTTTGCTTTGGCGCTGGATGTCTTTGTGAATGTCATCGCGTACAACATTGATGTCGTTGAAGAAATCGGCAAAGGCTGATTGGATGACGTTCGGCTTGCGCACACTCTTGTCTGCAAACGGATTTACAATCATCTTGATGCCTTTTTCTTCCATGTGCACATCTATGTCGGCGCCGGTCATCACAGGGTCGCCATCATAATGGATGACACCTGGCTTGCTGCGGGTGATGTGGAGCTTCTTGCACCGGAAAGACTTGATCTTCGAGTTTTTGTCGAGGGTCTTGTTGAACATGTCGAAACTAACCTGTGAAGCTTCGATGACATCAAACGGTTCCATGATGACTACATCCATCAGTCCGTCGCTCATAGATGCCTGTGGGGCAATATAGGCGTTGTTGCCGTATTGGGAAGCGTTGGCACATGAGATGAGAAACGCTTTATATTGTTTTGTTCCTGTCTCATCCTCCAGAGTATATGTTTCAGGCTCATATTTTAAGCCTTCTCTCAGGATGTTCTCTGCATAGCTGATCGGTCCACGCTTTCCGCTTTCTGCAAACTTCATACTGACAAAGGCGTCGAAGCCCATTCCGCAAGTGCAGAAGAATGGGTATTCGTTGATGACTCCGTAGTCTAGGTCGTGTATTTCGCAGGCGTTGATGATCTCAATGCTCTTCTTCAAGTTCATTGGCAACAGCAGGTGGCGCGCCAGGCCGTTTCCTGAGCCGCAAGGCAGAATGCCTAATGCTGAGTCGGAATGGACGAGGGAACGGGCTACCTCGTTCACAGTGCCATCGCCACCTACAGCCACCACGATGTCTGCGTGGTTGTCTCTGGCTTCGGCTGCCAGTTCTGAGGCGTGTCCTGGTCTTTCAGTCATTTTTATCTCGTACTCGAACTGCTCCTTGTCCAAAGTAGAATCTATCAAACTGGGAACCGCTGCTTTGCTGCTGGTTCCAGAAATCGGGTTCATGATGAAAACTATCTTTTTTTTCATATCTTAGTCAAGAAATTGTTTTTTAAATTGCAAAAGTAATAAAAATCCCTAAAATGGCAAGAAATATCTACTAAAAAAAGCATAAAAGTAAACTTTCTTAGGAAAAAAGCGGTTTTATTAATCTTTTTTTGTATCTTTGCAGCCTGAAACTAGAAAATAAATTAAAATAGAAATAAAGTACACCTATTATAATGGGACAATTACAAGAAAGATACAAGAATTATCGTGTACCTCAGAAGTATATGGAAGCCGGTGTGTATCCATACTTCCGTGAGATTACAAGTAAGCAGATGACAGAGGTAACTGACATCGACGGTCACAAGATCCTGATGTTCGGTTCTAATGCTTACCAGGGTTTGACAAATGATCAGCGTGTTATCGATGCAGCTAAGGCTGCTCTTGACAAGTACGGCTCAGGCTGTGCTGGTAGCCGCTTCCTCAATGGTACACTCGATTTGCATGTGCAGCTCGAAAAAGAGCTTGCTGAGTTTATGGGCAAGGATGAGACATTGTGCTTCTCTACTGGTTTCTCTGTAAACCAGGGCGTGTTGGCATGTGTTGTAGGCCGCGGTGATTATATCATCTGTGACGACCGTGATCATGCCAGTATCGTAGATGGCCGTCGTCTTTCATTCGCTACCCAGCTTCACTACAAGCACAACGATATGGAAGATTTGGAGCGCGTGCTCTCTAAGCTTCCTGAGGATGCAGTCAAGCTCATCGTTGTGGATGGCGTGTTCTCTATGGAGGGCGATTTGGCTAACTTGCCAGAAATCGTGAAGTTGAAGCATAAGTACAACTGCTCTATCATGGTAGATGAGGCTCATGGCCTTGGCGTGTTTGGTAAGCAGGGACGTGGTGTCTGCGATCATTTCGGTCTGACCGATGAGGTAGATCTCATCATGGGTACCTTCTCTAAGAGTCTGGCATCTATCGGTGGTTTCATCGCATCAGATAAGGATACCATCAACTTCCTCCGTCACAACTGCCGTACTTACATCTTCAGTGCATCTAACACTCCAGCTGCAACTGCTGCAGCTCTCGAGGCTCTCCATATCATCCAGAAGGAGCCTGAGCGTTTTGAGAATCTTTGGGATGTTACCAACTATGCTTTGAAGCGTTTCCGTGAGGAAGGTTTCGAGATTGGTGAGACTGAGAGTCCTATCATTCCTCTCTACGTTCGTGATGCAGAGAAGACATTCGTTGTTACCAAGCTGGCTTATGATGCAGGTGTGTTCATCAATCCTGTTATCCCACCAGCATGTGCTCCTCAGGACACATTGGTGCGTTTTGCTCTTATGGCTACTCATACAAGAGAGCAGGTAGAGAAGGCTGTTGAGATCTTGAAGAAGATTTTCGTAGAGGAAGGTATCATCAAGGCGTAATAGCAAAACAATGCGGTTGCTGAAAATTCATCAATCGTCATATATAATAAGGTATAAAGGGGCAATTTCTTCGGAAGTTGCCCTTTTTTTAGGAAAAAACTGAATAAATGCATATTTTTACAAAAAAAGTTGCTGAAAAATTTGGTGGAATAAGAAAAATGTTGTACCTTTGCACCCGCAATTCAGAAATGATGCTTACTGTAAAAAAGTAATTTCATTGTGAGAAGAAAGCGGGGTGTAGCGCAGCCCGGTAGCGCTCCTGTTTTGGGAACAGGTGGTCGCAGGTTCGAATCCTGTCGCCCCGACTTCAAATCTCTGATGGTAAATTGCTCTAGTATAAGCGGGGTGTAGCGCAGCCCGGTAGCGCTCCTGTTTTGGGAACAGGTGGTCGCAGGTTCGAATCCTGTCGCCCCGACTTCAAATCTCTGATGGTAAATTGCTCTAGTATAAGCGGGGTGTAGCGCAGCCCGGTAGCGCTCCTGTTTTGGGAACAGGTGGTCGCAGGTTCGAATCCTGTCGCCCCGACTTTAGAAAGCTAAGAAGAATCAAATCTTCTTAGCTTTCTTGCTTTATATACGATATACGTTTAATTTAAAATTTATACTATCATGATTATTACGATTGCGCGCCAATGTGGATGTGGCGCAGTTCGGGTAGGCAGACTGCTTGCAGAACATTATGGTATTCCGTTTTATACCCGTAAGAATTTGATGGAAATGGCGGAAGAGCGTGGAGTCTTGGATGAAATGGAAGCTTTCTTCGATGAAGATCCTGTTGACGAACTGCTCTTTTCAATGTCTTCCCTGGGTGAGAATCAAAGATTACTCACAGAAAAACCTCTTCGTGTCTTGGCTGATATGATAGGACAGGAGAATTGTGTCGTTATCGGGCGTTGTGGCAATTACATCTTCCGTGAACGCAAAGACTTGGTGTCGGTGTTCCTCAAGGGTGATGTAAAGGCTCGTATTGCGGAGATCCAGGAGGAGCAGAAGCTTTCTTATGCTGAGGCGGCTGAGTTTGTGGAACACGTAGATGATTGCCGTGTGGCTTATCATAGTTACTATACCGGGTTGACTTGGGGAAATGCCAACGATTACGACGTTTGCCTGGATACGGTTCGCTTGGGTGTAGAGAAAACGGCGCAAGCGATTGTTTCTTATGCGGAAGCAGTTTTGTAAGTTTGGCTTATTGGTGATAATGATGCTTACTTAATATTTAAAGTAATTTGTATTTGGGATGAAACTTTTAATTCAGTTTTTAATTATCATAGCGTTCTCTTTCGCAGGAGAATTGCTCCATTATCTGTTGCCGTTGCCGATACCTGCCAGTATTTATGGTATTGTCTTGTTGTTCGCGGCATTGGAACTCAAGGTTATCAAGGTGAAACATATAAGGGAAACCAGCAGCTTCCTCATTGCCGTAATGCCTGTGATGTTTATTCCGGCAGCTGTGGGACTCATCGACTCTTGGCATTCTATTGCCAGTGCATGGTTGCAGTATATTGTTGTGACTGTTGTCAGTACTTTTGTGGTGATGGCTGTTTCTGGATGGTTCACTCAGTTTGTTATCAAAAGAGGAAAGGAGGCAAAAAAATGATTTCCTTGTTTCAGGATTCTGTCTTTTTTGGTGTTTTGATCAGTTTGGCTGCTTACGCCATCGGATTGCTTTTGAAGATTAAAACAGGATGGTCTTTGATGAATCCGTTGCTGATTTCCATCATTTTGGTTATTTGTACCTTGCTGATTACGGGAGTAGATTATAAGACTTACAATGCGGGTGCCAATATCATCAGTTATCTGCTTACCCCGGCTACCATCTGTCTGGCAGTTCCGCTTTATCAGCAGGTAGAATTGCTGAAGAAGAATTACCGTGCTGTGCTCATTGGTATCTTGTCGGGTGTCTTGGCAAGTCTCTGCTCTGTACTTCTTCTGGCTTTGGTGTTCCACTTCGACCATGCAGCCTATGTTACATTCTTGCCAAAATCCATCACCACAGCCATCGGTATTGGTGTTTCTGAGGAATTGGGTGGTCATGTTTCTGTAACGGTTGTCGTAATCATCATTACAGGTGTGATAGGCAATATCTTTGCAGAGAAGTTTCTCAAGCTGCTTTGTATCAAGGAACCTATTGCCAAGGGTATTGCCATCGGTTGTTCTGCTCACGCCTTGGGTACGGCTAAAGCTATGGAGATGGGTACTATTGAAGGTGCAATGAGTAGCTTGTCTATCGTGGTTTGTGGTGTGATGACCGTAATAGGTTCTTCTATCTTCGCTATGTTTATGTAGCAGGATATTGGTTTTCTTGGAAAACTGCTAACCTGAGAATGGTTAGAGTAATACAATATTTAATCCCTTTTTCCGTTCTATAAATATGAAACGGAAAAAGGGATTTTTTTATAATATCATTATCGCTTGTATGGCTTCTGTAGCGATGGCTGGTTGTGCTGATGAGGAGAGCTTTTCTTCGTCACGTTCTCACTTGCTCGCGTTTTCTGCAGATACAGTAAGCCTGGATACTACGTTCTCGAATGTGCCTACACCTACTCGAAGCTTTTGGGTGTATAATCGTTCGGGAAAGTCGCTGCGTTGTTCTACTGTCAGACTGGAAAATGGTAACCAGACGGGATTTCGGGTAAATGTGGATGGCTCGTTCCTAGGATCGGCTGCCGGCTATCAGACTCAGGATATAGAGGTGAGAAAGGGCGATAGTATTCGTGTTTTCGTAGAACTTACTTCGCATCAACAATATCAGAATTCACCTCAGTTAGTGGAGGATAATCTGCTCTTTACATTGGAAAGCGGGGTGCAGCAGAAAGTAAACTTAAAAGCTTACTCCTGGGATGCTGTTTTATGCAAGAATCTTCGAATCAGGAAAGATACTACGATACGGAGCAGCCGTCCGGTTGTTGTATATGGCGGAATGGTTGTTGATAGTCTCGTAACACTGTCTGTTGGGGCTGGTACGCATTTCTATTTTCATGAGAATGCCGGACTTGATGTTTATGGTTCGTTGTGTATCTTGGGAGAGAAAGATAAAGAGGTGGTGATGCGGGGAGATCGTATGGATAATATGTTCGACTATCTTCCTTATGATCGGACGCCTGGTCGGTGGCAAGGTGTTCATTTCATGCCTTCTTCATCGGATAATGTCATCAGCTATGCTGACATCCACAGTGCTTATCACGGTATTAGGGTAGAACCTTGTTCGGATGTCACTCGTCAGAAGCTTCTTTTACGGCATTCTACCATTCATAATTGTCAGGGGTATGGTCTTGCCGTTGATTCGGCTAAGGTGCAGTTGTATAATTGTCAGTTATCCAACACCTTGAATCATACGCTTTATGTAAAGGGTGGTGATGTGGAAGTGAACGGATGTACCATAGCTCAGTTCTATCCTTTTGATGGGCGTCGTGCCACAGCTATAGGTATTGTTCCTCCGATTCTCAATTTTAAGGTCATAAATTCTATAGTTACAGGATACCATGATGATGAGGTGGTATGGACTTCACCGAAGAACGATGAAGTATGTAATTTCAGCTTCGATCATTGTGTACTTCGTACAGAAAAGATGAATACTGAAGATAGTTTGAAATTTACGAATACCATATATGAGAACTTAAAGGATACGACTCAGTTTGGGGAGAAACATTTCCGATTATTTGATACGGATAATTTGAAGTATGATTTCAGGCTTCGCAAGGAATCGGCTGCCATAGGAGTGGCTGATGCTGCTACTTCATTTCCTACTGACCGACGGGGTGTTCTTCGTGATGATAAACCGGATGCGGGCTGTTATGAGTTTGATGAATAACATAAAACAGAAAAATAACATAAAAGGCACGAATTCCTGGGGGATTCGTGCCTTTTTATATGTTTGTATGAATACTAATCTGAAGAAATAATCCAAAATCTTATTCTTTCATATTGGCATCTACAAATGAGAATGGAAGCAAGTCCTTGATGCTGTGGAAGCGATAGGTGCAGTTCTCGCCGTAGAGCAAGATGCAAACGGGTTGCTGATATCGGTCTTCCATCTCTAGTATTACCTGCCTGCATGCGCCACATGGGGAGATCGGGCTTTTGAGGAAGCCATTCTCGTTGCGGGCAGCTATGGCCAGAGTCGTGATAGCTTGCTCTGGATAGTTGCTTTGGGCTCCGAAGATGGCACTGCGTTCAGCGCAGAGACCGGATGGAAAGGCTGCATTTTCCTGATTGGCTCCAATTACGATTCTGCCATCAGCCAACAGGCAGGCTGCACCTACATGAAAGTGGCTGTAGTTGGCATAAGAATTATTGGTGGCCTCCATGGCTTTCTTTACCAATTGCTGTTCAATGTCGCTCAGTTCATCTAACTGAGCTACCTGATACTGGATGTTTAAGGATTGCTCTTTCATAAGCGATTGGTGTTTATTTCATTAATTATTATTGTTCTTGGATAATGGGAGCTTGTGGCTCCTGATTCCTCTCTATCTATTTGGTGTAAAAGTCGATGATGTCTTGTAGAGCTTTCTTGCATACTATGCAGAACTCTGGTGTCTCGTTGATGCGCATACGGCAATCTTGTACACCGCGATACACTCCCTTTGGACTATAGCCTGCACCTTCAAAAACACCAACTTTGCTTACTGCCTCTTTCGCCTTTTTAGAAAGTGGGGTAGGAATCTTTGTACCCTTCTTGATCATATCTTCCCATTTTCCGTGAAAGTTTGCCAATGTGGTGATATTTTTTTCCCATGGCTCAACATCATGAGGATACATCGGTACCTGCTCGCTCTCATAGGCATATTCGTCAGCAAGTCCGGCAAAAGAATGACCGAATTCATGCACTACAACAGGTTTAAACCATTTCTGGTGGCAGGTGGTGAGATTGTAGGAATTGAGAATTCCGCCTCCACCGTATCTTGTAGAATTAACCAATACGATGATATGTTCGTATGGGATGCCAGCGAGACAGTCGTGGAGGTCTTTGAGATGAAGTGTGGTGAGGTATCTCTCACTATAGAATGTGTCAAAATGTGAACTTAAAGCAGTTTTCTTCCATATATCCTTGCCAGGTTCGCTTGTGCCACTTTCAAGAGATGCTGATTTTACAGCAACTACATTGAACCTGTCTTTCATGCTCTTGAAAGGTTCGTGATTAAAAATGGCTTCATTTGCTTCTTTTGCATCCTGAAGGAATATTGGCATTTCCTCTTCCGTATAGCCTTCAGCTACGTAGGCGATGTGGATGCAGCGGGTAGTGTCGGCTGCTTGCTGCAAGGTCTCGTAAGGCGTTGGCTTTTCGCCCTTGTGGTGAATCAAGATATCGCTTGGTGCAACTTGGTGAGTGAGAGAGGTCATAATCTCACGACGGTTGTTGCGCAAGTCGAGTGTCACATCAATAGTGTCTTTAGGCATCGGTACGAGGAATACATTCTCGAAACTCTTGGTGTTGCCGGCTGACTCTGGCTCTGAGAGCCATTCCTGAAACAGGGTAGAGAATGAGTTACGATAAATAACCTTACCTGTGCGATGATCTTTAACTGTTATTTGACCATTGCCTTCTACTGGTAGCTCACTGAGTCGCTGTTTCTTTCCATACCATCGAGGCATTACGTTCAGCTCATCTACAGCTATCATCTGCTGGGTTTTGTTGCCGGCAAAAGTATAGTCTATTCTCAAAGTCTTGTCAACGAAATAGTCGTCGAAATTCTGTGCTTGCATATCACTTGGCAACATCATTATTGCCAGAGCTGCTAGAGATAAAATGTTCTTTTTCATTTCTTATCTTGTATTTTTTTGTTTTCTATTTATATAGTATGGTAATGATAGCCTTTTGGGGGCGATGAATGAGTTTTTATACTGCGAGTGATTATCTCACTCGCAGTCTGTCTCCAACCTTGACCTGGTAGCTAGGATCGAGCTTGTTCATCTTGTAGAGGTACTTGATGCGGATTCCGTATCTTTGTGAGATGGTGTACATACTTTCTCCCGGTTGCACGATATGAGGACGTTTCTTGTACTGCTTTGGAGCCTTCTTGCGCTTCTTCTTCAAGTAGATAATATCCCCCTTGTGCAATACCGTATGTTTGTCGCGTTCGTTATATCTTGCAAGTTTACGCCAGCTGATTTCTACTTCCTTGCCCAGTGTCTTGAAGGTGTCACCTTCTCTGGCTATCAGGTAATAGTTGTCATTGAACTTCTGGATAGGGTGTAATATGCCTTGCGCATTGACGGGTTGGTCTGTGCCGCTATGTGTTGCCATAAATCGATCATATCGCTTTGCTTTGTCATAATCGAAAAGTTTATAGAGTTCAATGATTTGTATCAGTTTATTGGCATATTGTGGATTTGTCGCATATCCGCATTGTTTCAAACCTCTAGCCCAGCCTTTGTAATCGCGCTGGTTAAGTTCAAACAGGCGGGCATAGCGTGGTTGCCTAGCCAGAAATTTGCTATGATCCTCATAGCTATCTCTGGCATCTTGATATACTCGGAAACATTCGCCTCTGGCATCGTCATCGTGGTATTGGGTTGGACCAGCCCAGTTGTGGCATTTGATGCCAAAATGGTTGTTACCTTGTAAGACCAGTACACTCTTGCCTGCTGCACTCTCAAAGAGTCCCTGTGCCAAGGTGATACTGGCTGGTATACGATAGCGAAGCATCTGCTCGATGGCGAGGTCCTTATACTGATTGATATATGTCTGATAGGTCTGATTCCATTTCATCTGTGCTTGAGATGGAGTGCAGATGAGTAAAAGAATACCTATTATATACGTTTTTATTCTATTCATAGTGCAAAAATAACAAAAAAAACGGATAAGCGATACTTAATTTAAGAATTTTTACTAACTTTGCACTGAAATTATAAAAATATGAAAAGTAAACGAGTAAAAATAGTGATAGCGTTGGGTTCTAATGTTGATCAGGAGGCTCATATTCTGAAAGCAAAGAAATGGCTTGAGGCTACTTTCGAAGATATGACTTTTGGTACTTCGCTTTGGACGGAGCCTATCGGGTTGTCATCAGATAAATTCCTAAATACTCTAGGAGTTGGCTATACTAATGTCAATATGGAACGAACCTTATTGGCAATCAAAAACATAGAGCGTAAATGCGGAAGGAGGGTTGCTGAAAGTAGAAAGGGGATTATTGCTGTAGATATTGATTTGTTGCTTTTTGATTCAGAACGCCTGCATGAAACGGATTGGAACAGAGGTTATGTGAAAAATCTACTCCAACAATTGGGTGTATCTATAGATTGAATATATAGTTCAAAAAGTAATATCCTATCCCGGGCTTTAAAATTTTAAAGCTCAGGATTCGGATTGTCCTTAGTGAGGTGAAGTTCTACTACTTCGCCTAGAGCCAGGGATTTTTGTACGTTGATAATACGCTGGTTGCTGCTGCCACGGAAGAAAAGGTCCTCGTCCCGAAGGTCTTTCATGAATGGGCCATCTACCAATACATCTATCAACTTCAATAATTCCAGCTGTTTTGGATTCTTCAGTAGATTCTCATATCTATAACCGGTAAAGCACCAGATATCTTTATCGCTTTCTGACCGAATGGCGCGCGCCAGTTCTGCAAAGCCTTCCGCCTGATACATCGGATCACCTCCAGAAAAGGTGACGTTGGCGAAAGGATCTTCCATAATTTCTTTCAGAATGTCCTCTGTAGAGGTCATTGTGCCATGGTTGATGTCCCAGGATTGAGGATTATGGCAACCGGGGCAGTGGTTAGGACAGCCGGCACAATAGATAGAGGTCCGGAATCCCGGACCATCTACCATTGTGTCGTGCACTATACTTAAAATACTAATCATTTATCTTATTTTTGTGGGGTGTCAATGTGGGTGACACGATCGTGAAGCTCTGCAAGTTTACCGCTGTTCCAACGGTCGGTTGTTCCCACCAAATAACCTGTGATGCGCTGTAGCTTATCTATGTGATGGCTACCGCATTTTGGACATACTTCAAGGTTGGCATCCGCATTCTCGTATCCGCAGTCGAGACAGCGGTTGCGATTGTGGTTTACTGAACCATAGCCCATATTGTATTTGTCCATCATATCTACTACGCTTGAGATGACTGCTGGATTGTGAGTAGCATCACCGTCAATTTCTACATAGAAGATGTGACCACCACGGGTTAGATTGTGATATGGCGCCTCGATCTTTGCTTTTTTGAGGGCTGTACACTTATAGTAAACTGGTACGTGGTTACTATTGGTATAGTAGTCACGGTCGGTAACTCCTGGAATAATGCCAAACTGCTTGCGGTCCTTCTTGGTAAATTTACCGCTCAAGCCCTCTGCTGGCGTAGCCAGGATGGAGTAGTTGTGGTGGTACTGCTCGCTGAACTCGTTAGCTCGGTCACGCATATAAGTAATAATCTTCAAGCCTAAATCCTGTGCTTCTTCACTTTCACCATGGTGGTGACCGATGAGTGCTACGAGGCATTCTGCAAGTCCGATGAAACCAATACCCAGTGTTCCATGATTGATAACGCTCTCGATAGTTTCTTCTGGCTTCAAGTCTTCTGCTCCTACCCAAAGATATTTCATCAACAATGGGAACTGTTTTGCCATCGCAGTTTTCTGGAACTGGAAGCGCTCATCGAGTTGCTTGGCGGTAATGTCGAGGATGTTGTCCAGTTTTGCAAAGAACATATCAATACGCTGTTGCTTGTTCTCAATGCCCATACATTCGATGGCAAGCTTCACGATATTGATAGTTGAAAAGCTCAAATTTCCACGTGCAATACTGGTCTTCTCGCCCCAGCGGTCTTCGAATACACGGGTACGGCAACCCATAGTAGCGATTTCCCACTTGTAACGCTCTGGATCATCAGCGCGCCATTTCTCATTCTGGTTGAATGTGGCATCGAGATTCAGGAAGTTAGGGAAGAAACGACGAGCGGTTACCTTGCAAGCCAACTGATAGAGGTCATAGTTTCGATCCTCCTTCAGGTAGTTAACGCCACGCTTCTTCTTCCAGATCTGGATAGGGAAGATTGCTGTTTCTCCATTTCCTACACCTTCGTATGTACTGAGCAGAATCTCTCGCATAATACAACGACCTTCAGCACTTGTATCTGTACCATAATTGATAGAAGAAAATACAACCTGATTACCGCCACGAGAGTGGATTGTGTTCATATTGTGAATGAATGCCTCCATTGCCTGATGTACTCTGTTTACGGTCTTGTTGATGGCATGCTGCTCCAGGCGCTCTTTACCTTCCAAGCCTGTCAGGTCTTTCACTAAATAGTCGTCAATATCAATATTGTAGAGGTCGCTGAGATCTTCTCCTGTTAGCTTTTCCAGATTCTTTACCTCTTCCTGGTACGACATACGTACGTATGGGGCCAGATAGAAGTCGAAGGCAGGAATTGCCTGACCTCCATGCATCTCGTTCTGGCAAGTCTCAAGAGAGATGCATGCTAATACGGCTGCAGTTTCGATACGCTTAGCAGGACGGCTAGAGCCATGACCTGCTGTGAAACCATGTTTGAGGATAATATCCAATGGGTGCTGAACACAAGTTAAACTCTTGGTTGGATAATAGTCTTTATCGTGGATGTGGATGTAGTTATGTGTAACGGCGTCGCGTACCTCCTGGGAAAGAAGATAATCGTCAACGAATGGTTTAGTGGTTTCTGAAGCAAATTTCATCATCATGCCAGCTGGAGTGTCAGCATTCATATTGGCGTTTTCACGGGTGATGTCATTGTTCTTTGCATTGACAATACTCATGAATACGTCACGGGTCTTAGCTTTTCTGGCAATGTTTCTCTGGTTACGATAGGCAATATATTTCTGAGCAACATCTTTGCGGGCACTCTTCATAAGTTCCAGCTCGATGGCATCCTGGATGGCTTCTACGCTCATCTGGCTCTTGCCGCGATATGCGATGTGGTCAGTGATTTGCTCTATTAAAGAGGAGTCTTCCCCCTTATCGGTATGTAACATGGCTTTGCGTATGGCAGCCATGATTTTTTGCTCGTTGAAACCAACGATGCGTCCGTCACGTTTAACTACAGTTTGAATCATTTCTTGTGTTACTTTTATAATTGATATTTAAATTGCTTGATACTAAGTCTTTATACTTGAAGGTGGCTATAAATACCATCTTTTCGACAATGCAAAGATAAGAATTTAAAATGAAAGTTGTACGTTTTGGACAACTTTTCTTGTGTTAAAAAATATTAAGTCGCTGAGTATCAGATGTTTGTAAAATCGTTTTGGGAAACTTGTTCTAAGAGCGGTTTCCCAAAATGATTAATCTGTTCAGTTTCAGCGCATTGTGGTGTTGTGCCTTTTATGTAGCTTGGTGTTGTGGTGTTGTGCGCCGTTTTGTAACTTGCTCCTTCTTGATATGAAGGTATGGTTTGACCCTGCTTTTAAGATAATTCGGTCTTGTTTTTATAGTCTAGTGCAGCACCTATGGCAGTGCAGAATTCTGAATATTTAGGGATTCTGAATCTTACACCATAGAGTTTTTCCATAGCAGGGAATACTTCTCTGCATTGTGGTAAAAGTGTCAGGTTGCCTATCATTACAAAATCTTTGATGCCTGATTCTAGGGAGGAGAGTATGGTTGCTGAGCCGATGCTCTGTAATACCATCCATATAAGCCCCATTGCTATGTCTTCACGGGAGGCGTTGGCTTTGGCATTACTGAAGAGCGATGCTGTTGCATTCATAGGAAGTCCAGGTAGAGGTTTTGCACTGATGTCTCCTATTAGCAGATTGATTTTTGATACATCACCGTTTTTGGCCAGGTTTACAATCTGCTTGATATCATCGGTCTTGAGCATAATTCGGCTCAGGCCTGCTAGTGTTCCTCCACCAATACCAATGCCGCCGATGTGTTTGATCTCTTTGCCGTCGCACTTTACGAGGGAGGTTCCTGTGCCCATACTTACCACAATCATACGCTCAAGCTTGCTTTCGTATCGTGCACCGAGTCCATCGGCAACAAACTCTTCGCTCTTCGATGTAGGCAGACCATAGATTCGTTCATCAATGTAAGCAGAACCTACACCGGTGAGCATAACTTGTTCTACCTCGTCGAGGCTAATTTTGTTGTCGTGTAAATATTTGCCAAAAGCTCCATATAAGGAGGTGATAGGGTCGGTGGCCTTGATGCGAATAGGGCTGATAACCATCCCACTCTCGTCTATTCCTACTATCTTTGTAGTAGAAATGCCGACATCTATTCCAATAACTATCTTTTTCATGGGTGCAAAGTTACGGTAAAAAGAAGACACTGCAAAATAAAAACGAGTTTATTTTGCAGTGCCGATATTTAATACTTCTTAAAATATCTTTTTTACATAAAGCCAAGACGGCAGAATGTGATGAGTACAGCATAGCCGATTACCATACTTAGTACGCCCACGGTAAGACCAGCTTTCACCATGTCTGTCTGTTGGATAAGACCGGTGGAGTAGGCAATGGCGTTTGGTGGAGTAGAGATTGGAAGCGACATTGCGCAAGAGGCTGCTACTGCTACGCCTATGAGGATAGTTTGGGTTCCTCCTATAGAAGTCAACTTGTCGCCCATTCCTGAACATACTACGGTAAGGATCGGGATGAGCAGGGCGGCAGTTGCTGTATTTGAGATAAAATTACTTAGTATGAAGCAAACTAATCCAGAGATCACCATAATTACTAATGGGTTAAACTCAGCGAATGGGATGCTGTTTACTGCATTTTCTGCTAAGCCGGTTCCATTCATGGCGAGACCGAGAGCAAAACCACCGGCAACCATCCAGATGACGGCCCAATCTATATCTTTCAGGTCGCTGGCTGTTACCACGCCGGTAAAGGCAAAAACGGCAATTGGAAGCATAGCCACAGTGTTGGCATTGACACCTAGTTGCTTGCCACATACCCAAAGAAGGATGGTAAGGAAGAATGTGGCACCTACAACTATAGTACGCCAATTGTGACTTATATTGCCATCGATTTTTAATTCTATAGTCTTTTGTGAGAATGGGAACATCTTGCGGATGATAAACCATGCGCAGAAAAGCATGATGATAACCATCGGAGCCATAATTGCCATCCATTCTCCAAAACCTATTCCGAGGTTCAAGCCTGCGGGGTCATTGAGAACCTTGTAGGCAAAAGCATTAGGAGGAGTTCCGATAGGGGTTCCCATACCACCGAGGTTAGCTCCGATAGGAATGGCCATAGTCAGCGCTACTCTTCCTTTTCCGTTAGCAGGGAGCGACTTGAATACTGGGGTTAGGAAGGTAAGCATCATTGCAGCTGTGGCCGTGTTGGAGATAAACATGGAGAAAATACCGGTGATGAGCATAAACCCCAATAGTACGTTTTCCGAGCGCTTGCCGAATGGGGCAATCAATGTTTTTGCCATCAGTACGTCAAGACCGCTTTTGGTAGCTGCGATGGCTAGTACGAAACCTCCCAGGAAGAGTATGATTGTTGGATCGGCGAAACATGCCATTACACCTTGGTAGTCCAATAGCTTGCCGTACTCTCCCTCTGAACCTTGCATGACGGCAAAAGCCGAATCGGAGACGAAGAATAGCAGTACAAAAATGATAACTACTGAGGTGGCCCAAGCTGGAATTGCTTCTGTGAGCCATAGCATCACTGCCATTACGAATATGGCGATTACACGTTGTTGTACAACAGTGAGACCCTCGATTCCAAAGCTGTCGATGGGTAAGTTCCATACCAGAATTGTGGCTAAGGCTGTGATGAGAAACATCAGAGCCTTCTTTCGATTGAAGTCACCTGTCAATACTTTCTTTACAGTTTCTTGCATTTTCTCTATGTTTTTATGGTTATACTTTTATTGTTAGTGGGGAAGTGTCATATGTAAATGGCGTTCCTTTGCTGCAAAAATACACAATATTTTTGGATTATCAACAAATAATTGAGAAAAACGATAAAAAAATAACCTTTTTCTGCAAAAAACGGGAGAAAGTGAACTGCTTTACGTTTTTTTTTCTTATATTTGCAGAAAAATAGCGATAGCAGTTATCGTTTTAACCGATTAAAGTTTATTATCATGAGTCAGTCAGTATTATTTTTTATCATCGTTTTGGTGATTGTGTTTGCGGTCATGGTGTCGTCTTACTTTCATAAGCGTCATCATGAGTTTAATATGGGAGATATTGAGAAGGCTGTGCGCGGAGCATATCCCGCAGGAGTGCGTTCTATTACGAAGGACGAACTTGTAAAGGGGGTGAAAAAGCACTTTCATTGTTCTTCTAAGGATGCACATTATATTATAGGTGTGGCAAGACGAAAAAAGTTGGTAGATATTGCAGCTAATCATGTCACCTTGCTTTGATTTGTTTATACGCTTACGAATATATATAATAAGGTGAAGAGTGATTTTTATGAGTTATAGATGTTTATAACTGTTAAAAATCAAAAGAAAAAGCGATTTTCTTCTCAAAACATTTGGTGGAATGAAAAATAGTTAGTACTTTTGCACTCGCTTTTGAGAAATACACTTTCTCTTAGCAACATAAAGAAAGAGTTCTTTGAAAGATTTTACATAAACAGACAAGTAGTACAAGAAGC
>ERZ791628.43-NODE-43-length-58313-cov-3.77449_pt1 | contig 58313 bp, 56 predicted proteins | sample MGYA00510265_ERZ791628 | MGnify/ENA primary metagenome ERZ791628 (study PRJEB30046, sample SAMN00715184) | human gut metagenome | study: EMG produced TPA metagenomics assembly of the A metagenome-wide association study of gut microbiota in type 2... | reverse complement strand
GGGCATTTATGACTGAGACTTTTGAGAGACATCGCTCAAATCAAAATCGTAACACAAATTGAAATGAGCAAAAAATAGAGACACAACTTATAAAGAGGTTTGCCCTAACATTTGGGGCAAACCTCTTTTAACGATATTCGCTTTGTGCTTTTATTCTAATTAATTTTGTGATATAGTACTAATATAGGGGGTATTGTAACATGAAAAAGAAAAAGAAAGCAATTACAATTATTCTTATAGTTTTTATTCTTGTATTCGGTTTTATATTTGGTGGATATTTTGCCATAAAAACAGTTATGACTAAAGGTGCAATTAACTATTTACAAGATAAATATAACATGTCATATAATCAAATAACTGTTTTAGATTATGAAATGAAAAAGCCCGGAAACGACACCTCTTTTTTGCCGCTTAATACGTATTGGTCACCCTATAAGTGGGAACTTCAATATAACGATAAATCTTTTTTTGTTAATAGGATTGATGGTAGATATTATGATGATTACCAACTGGATGAAATAGAAAGTGTAGCTACCGAATGGTTTAAGCAAAATGTAGATAACAATATTGTGGGAATTAAATTAAGTTCAGTAAATATTATAAATTATCAAGCCCGAATAGCCGGTAACATTACAATTAGCGAAAACAATATAAAAGATTTTCTAAACGATAAAAACACTTATAGTTCAATTGATGATTATACTTATTATGATGTAGTTTTAATGCTTGAAAGCACTTATTTTGATACGCTGTCACAAACGGATAAAAACAACTTGCTTAATAGGATTAAACAAAAACTTCCAAATTCACACATTCTATATGTTATTGGAACAGATGCATCCAAAATATCTAAAGAAAGGAGTAAGTTCATTTATTGGTTATCAGAATATAACGAAATGGATTAAATGATATGAAAAAATTAAAATCCTTTATCTCAATATTTCTAAATATAGTACAACAGATATTAACAGCAGTTATGGCAATTTGGTGCAGACCCTTAATCATAATGCCACAATTTCAAACTGCACTCTTACACCGATTTTGTATAGCGGCACTTTAGAACTTGTACGCAATAAAGATTGCTTGTATCTTTTATATAACAAAAGCGGAACTGCAATTACAGTTGATGATACCGATTTGAATTATGTAATATATAATTTTACAATATATAAAAGAAACTGTTATGAAATTAAACTTGGAAAACATTCCTAACAAATATTCGTCTATATGCGAAAACATTGCGAATACAAAATTCGGGAAAAGGGCAAAGCAATAAAATGAATAAAAAAAATCAATACAACATTAAAGACTATATCAACTCGTTTAATACACAAAAGAAAATTGCTTTATATCTCTCTGCTACACTTTTACTTTTTCATTTATTATCGATAATTATATATTTGATAGAACGTACAGATATAACTATATTAACAGAAAGTAATATAATTTCAGCTATTACAAGTATGTTAACAATTTCATTTTCCATTTCAGAAATTCTTGATGTATATTTGTTTTTATTTCCTATATTTTTTATAATATTTAATTTTGTTATGTTACATAAAAACAAATACAACAAACTTGTTATTATTATAGACTATATTTTCCAAATAATTAACCCTATTACCATAGGTTTTTTCGTGTCTGCATTTTTATTAGTAATAAACAAAGAATATCCAATATAAAATAAAGGACATAATAGCTATGATTGAAAAAATCCTGTTAATACTTGCGTATTAGCAGGATTTTTTAATAGTGCAATGGGCAAAACTCAAAAAGTTTAAACCACATTCTTCTTTATGTAGTGCGCCCCCCAACAGGAGCTTTTTTATTTAGCAAAGTAAAAGTTAATAATATGAGAGCAATACAAATTTTCGCTATACAAGCCCTACATCCTCAACTACTTCATCATTATAAACATAAACTCTGTTAACACGAGCAGGTATTCTGCAAGGAAGTTCGTAATTGAAAGAGTATGCGCTGTCTGACAATTCTTCTATGGAAATGTGAGCGCCGTTTTGAGCGCCGACTATAACAACTTCATCGTTTATATTACAATCAATATCGCTGACATCCACCATAAATTGGTCCATACAAACTCTGCCGAGAATTTTTGCATATTTGCCGTTAATAATAACCTTGCCTTTGTTAGAAAGACAGCGAGGGAAAGCATCGGCATAGCCTATAGGAATTGTTGCGACTTTAGTTGTTTTCTCAGTTATAAATGTACCGCCGTATGAAATTTCCCTTTTGGGTTCAAGCTCTTTAATATGAGAAATCTTTGTGTACCAGCTCATTATCGGCTCAATATCAAGAAGGCTTTTATCAACCTGCTCCGACGGATAAAGACCGTACGTAACAATACCCATTCTGCACATATCAAAATATTCGTCAAAATTCATAATACCGGCACTGTTGTTCAGATGTTTAATAGGTATTTCAATTTTTCTGTCACTTAGCATCTTGCAAAATTGTTTATACTTGTTTCGCTGCTCAACAGCTTTTGACAAATCAGCTTCATCACTGGTTGCAAAATGAGAGAACATACCTTCTGCGAAAATGTTAGGCAACTCGGTTATGCGCTTGCAAATATCAGCACTTTCCTCGTTGATTTGAAATCCTATTCTGCTCATTCCCGTATCAATACAAAAATGATAAGGCATATTTTTATTTTGTTTTACTGCTTCGTTTGAAAGTGTAACTGCGTCATCATACGAAAAAATAGGTATTCGTATATCATATTTAACAGCCTTTTCAACATCAAACGGAAATACCCTTCCCAAAATCAATATCGGTGTTTTTATTCCCGCTTTTTTAAGTTCAATAGCTTCCTCAATGCATGCGACTCCGAAAAAGTCACACTTATCATCAAGGAATTTGCCTATCTCAACAGCGCCGTTACCGTATGCATTAGCTTTAATTACGCCGAGCAGCTTAATGCCGTTTGGAAGTTTATTGCGTACACTGTTATAATTATGTTCAAGCTTATTCAAATCAATCTTTAAATAAGTACGATGGTCCATTATTTTATCGCCTCGATTAAACTTACTGTTTCTATATTATTTTTTCTAAAAGCCTCGTTTAGCTTTTTAACAAATACAAGCGCTTTTTCGCTGTCGCCGTGAACACAAACAGAGTGCGCCTCAATATTAATTTCCTCGCCCGTGTAGGCAACAACTTTTCCTGTTTGCACCATTTTAATAACCCTTTCAACAGCCAAATTTTCGTCTGTTATCATCGAGTTTTCAAGTGACCTTGCTCTAAGCGAGCCGTCCGCCTCGTATGCTCTGTCAGCAAAAACCTCGCTTGCATATCTAATTTTCTTTTCTTTCGCCGACTTAATCATTTGAGAGCCTGAAAGCGCCATTAAAATTAAATCTTTATCGTAATCAATAATTGCATCAACTATTGCGTCTGCCAGTTCTTTATTTTTTGCCGCTTGATTATACATTGCACCGTGCGGTTTAATATGAACTATTTTGCCCGTGCTTCCAACGACGTTACCTAAAGCCTCTAATTGAGCCAATGTGTAATCATAAACCTGTTTAGGAGTTACATCAAGATTTGTTCTGCCGAAATTTTCTTTGTCGGGATAACCGGGATGTGCACCGATATCAACATTATTATCAATACAAAGCTTTGCAGTAGCTTCCATCATATCGTGATTACCTGCGTGAAAACCGCAAGCAATATTAGCGCTGTTAATCAAAGGAATAATTTGTTCGTCATAGGCAGCGCCCTCACCTAAATCACAATTCAAATTGATTTTATACATATAATCACCTAATATTTTAAGTCGACATTTTTTATATCGGTTATAAACATATGACCCGGTGAATGTGTTATGGCAATTTCAGGCTTTGTTTGCATCACTGCGTTTTGCGGTGTAACGCCGCAAGCCCAAAACACCGGCACTTCCCCTTCGTTTATTGTTACGCTGTCGCCGTAATCAGGCTTCGTAACATCCTTTATGCCTATAGCTTCGGGATTGCCTATTTGTATCGGCGCACCGTGAACTCTTGGCATAGATGCCGTAACATTAACCGCTTTTACAACTAAATCGTTTGGAATAGGTCGCATTGATACAACCATATTCCCGTGAAATTTACCTGACGGTTGAAGTTTGATATTCGTATTAAACATAGGCACATTTTTGTTTTCCTCAATATGCCTGACAGGAACGTCAGCTTCTAATAATTCACTTTCAAAGCTAAAAGAACAACCGATAAGAAAATACACAAAATCATCACGCCAATAATCTGTTATATCGGTAACTTCTTTTTCGAGAACGCCGTTTTTCCAAATTCTGTATTTTGGAAAATCCTTACATACATCGCCCTCACTCGCCATTGTTTTAAAACGCTTTGAGCCGACATCGCCGACCTCTAAAATCGGGCACGGCTTCGGATTTCGGACACAAAACAGTAAAAAATCAAATGCATAATCCTTTGGCAAAATGCAAAGATTAGCCTGAGCATAGCCGTTGCACATACCTGATGTTTGGCAATTTATTTTGCCGTTTCTGATAAGTTTTTTTACTTCTTGCGGCAACATATTTGAATAATCCATAGGCACTCCTAAAATAATTTATCAATATACTTTTTTTGCTTAATTGCTATTTTTTCGGCAGTATTAACGTCAACAATCTCAAAGATGATTTTGTCCCCCGGTTTTGCCTGTGCAAGCTTTGGCAAATCGGCACTTATTACTGTTGCTATTTTTGCATATCCGCCTGTTGTTTGGTGGTCTGCCATAAGTACAATAGGCATACCCGAATTAGTAATTTGTATTGAGCCAAAGGTAATTGCATCTGAAATTATTTCTAATTTTTCCTTGCCACGCAAAGCAATTCCCCACAGCCTTATACCCATTCTGTCAATGTCAGAGGTAACGGTGTACTGTTGCTTTGAAAACAGTGCTAAATCATTTTCGCAAAACATATCGTCCTGCGGACCTAATACTACCCTTGCTTTTATTATTTTATCATAAGTATTTTCCGAAAGTTCTCGCTTTTCGATATTTTTAATTTTGCCTGCTTTGCCGATTTTAAGAATATCGCCCGCTTTAAGTTTTCTTCCTTCAAAGCCGCCGACATTTATTTTAAGATTTGTTGAGGCACTGCCCATAAATAAAGGAACATCAAAGCCTCCCGCAACCGCAAGATAACATCTTAATCCTTGCTTAACGCCCTTAATGCTTAAAATATCGCCTTTTTTTGCAACGTACGCTTTATTTGTTTTAATAGGCTTGTTATTAAGCGAAATATCAAAAATACCGCCTGAAATCACAAAAATATGCTCATCTGTAAACTTAGCCGTTATTCCGAGCATTGTCATTTCAATAACAGGTGCGTTAACATCGTTTTTGCAAAGTTTGTTTGCAATTTTTGTTGAATAGGCATCCATTACACCGCTTTGAGTAAAGCCATCTTTCATTACTGAAAATCTGCCTAAGTCTTGAATGGTTGAAAGCATACCTGCAGAAATAATTTCTATCATAATTCAACCTCGCTGACTGAAGGAGTGTAAGTGCCGTTTGCGACCTGTTTTTCTATTTCAAGATACTCTGCCTTATCTATACTAAAAAATTTGATATAATCGCCGGCTTTATACAATATAGGCGACTTTTTTGATTTGTCAAAAACTTTTACGGGCGTTTTTCCAATCAATTGCCAGCCACCCGGTGACGCAATAGGATAAATCCCTGTTTGCTCTCCGCCGATTCCTACAGCCCCTTCAAAAATTTCAAGCCTCGGTGTTTTTAATCTCGGAGTAAAAAGTCTTTCGTCCATACCGCCGAGATAGGCAAATCCGGGTAAAAATCCCAACATATAAATTAAGTAAGGCTTTGATGTGTGAAGCTTGATAACCTCTTCTCTTTCAAGATTTGTATGGCTACACACATTTTTCATATCCAAAGCAAACTCGTCGTCGTAGCACACAGGTATATTCCAAACCTTCGCCGTGCTTTTTACGTCGCACTCTTTGCCGTTTATAAGCGCTTCAACTTTCTTTTTTAGTTTCTTTGAGTTGATGATTGTGCAGTCGTAAAAAACAGTTAACGAAGCAAACGTCGGCACAAGCTCAACAATTCCGTTAATATGCTTTGCTTCTATTCTGTTGCAAAGACCGGTAACCTGACGGTTAACCTCTTCGCTTATTTCATTTTTAAATTGCACGGTAACAGCGCTGTCGCCGTTTTGCAAAAATGAATAAATCATTTAAAATATCCTTTTTTAATTGTTGTTTCAAACCATTTATCGGTTTTGTCCTCAACCGTGTGAGGATATTCAATAAGCCCACGCATAAGTGAAATAATCGGCAAAACAATATTTTTGCCAATTCCGTCAATGTAAGGTCTTGCTTCTCCGTACATATCAAGCATACCCGCTTTTGCCGCAGCATCCATAACTGCCGCTTCCTCTTTCTCGGTATGAAAAAGGTCTAAATCATTCAAAAGAAATGCCGTGCATGCCATAAGAGCATTCATACCCCAGTCACTTACAGTTGCCGTAATAATGTTGTCGGCAGCCGTATCTGCCAAAATACCAAAACCTGTTCCTGCCTTGCAACCGCCCTTTTCAGCGTAAGGAATATATTTTCTTATATGTTTTTCAATAGTGCCCATACCAAGCTCATTGCCAAGGTCACCGATAGAAAGATTATAAATACCTCTGCTTTGACATTCCCTAAAAAGAACATCATATTTTGCCTCGATATCGGTTGTGTTTACACCTACTGCATTATGATAATATCCGTTTTTGTTTCTGCCGGGTGCTTCATTGGAAATAACAGCGCACGGCAAGCCATGAGAAAGAATTTCTTGCGTTTGTTCCTCTTCCTTGCTCTTATCCTTAGTAAATGAAACAATGCAAATGGTGTTATCGGGTATATTATCAATATCATAAGTAATATCGACACCTAAAACCTCGCTCATAGCCTTAATGGCTTTTTCGCATTGCTCAGGCACTAACATAACTGGCTTTGCGCCAAATGCCTTTATAACAAATCTGGCAAAAACGGTAGATGAGATAATTCCGTCAGTCTCAGCCTCATTCCAAGGGAGAAGAATAAATCCCGTTAAAATAAACACCTTTTCTCCCTTTTTAATATTCTTCACAAGCCCCTCTGCCCCATTGAGCGACAAGGGCTTTCCTGTATATTTGATTGCCCCGTCATAGAGAATTCTGCAAACGCCGTAACCTCTCGGGTCAAGGTTCATAAGCCAATCGAGATTGTATCCGACATTAAGTTTGGTAAGCTCGGTTTTATTCATTATTCTTTGCACTGCTCCTCAAAATCTTTAACTAAAGCGTCTTGAATTGTTTTCAACATTTCAGGCGCTTTTCCGCCTACTTTTTTGCCGTCAACGGTTTTAACCGGAATGCAGAAAGAACCTGTTGAATGAACAACAATTTCATCTGCCGACATTAATTCATCAAGAGTGTAATCTCTTTCTTCGACATCGTATCCAAGCTTTTTCGCAAAAGCAAGAAGCCTTATCCTTGCTGTTCCCGGAAGAACCATATCGTCAAGCTGGTGAGTAATAACCTTACCGTCCTTAAAAATAGAAACATTAGAGTGTGCGCACTCCGTAACAATATTTCCTCTGTGGAAAATTGCTTCTTGGCAACCTGCTCTGTCAGCAGCGGTAGCGGCAAGGCAAGACGGAATAAGATTAAGTGTTTTGCAATTGCAATAATAAAATCTTTTGTCCTCATACGTAATAACATCAATCGGCTTATATGTATCCGCAACAGGGCAAGGCGTAAGTGTAATCCACAAATTGCCCTGCATATTTTCAGGATAAATGTGACCACGAAGCCCATTTCCACGAGTAACCTGCATATAAACAAATTGGTCGCCGTCATCGACCTTTTTAACAAGCTCTCTGAGCAATTTGTCAAGCTCGTCACGCTCTATCGGAATGTTCATACCAAGAAGTTTTGCGGAATTGTAAAATCTTGTAAGGTGCGCATCCATATCAAAAACAATATGATTATGAGCATATGTTGCATCATAAACACCATCACCAAACCAACAAACTCTGTCAAGCATCGGAATTTGCATTTTTTCAATTTCGTCATACTTACCGTTATAATAGCCTAAGTTTTTCATTATGAATACCTCCGTATAGCAAATCAGGGGTCTGCCTTGCAGACCCCATTGTCATTATTAAGATTAGCATATTTATATTTACATGTCAATAAAAAACAGTCAACATTAATTAAAATTTCTTTTATAATCATTTATAATCATTCCAAAAAAAATATTAGATTATTGATAATTCCGACACTCGTGCTTATATAGGACTTTTTTCACAAATGTGCATATAATTTTTATTGTAATGCTTTATACTATATGATATAATTACAATGCAAAAAATTATATTAGAACAAGATTTCAATAAATTACCTTAAAAAGGAATACATTATGAGCGATAAAACATCAACTTTAAAAAAACCGATTAAAAACGGCAAAAAATTCTTTTTACTTTACAGTGCAGCTTTTTTAGTTTGTGCTGCTTTATGTTACTTTTGGTTTATAATAAATAAAAAGACATTAATTATTAACAGCGACGGCTGGAGGCAACACTTTGCCGCTTTTGTATATTTCGGCAAATACGGACGTGAAATTTTAGAAACGCTGTTTGAAACTCATAAATTTGTGTTACCGCAATGGGATTTTTCAATAGGACTCGGAAGCGATATATTAACCACACTCCACTTTTATGCTATCGGCGACCCGCTTGATTTGTTAAGTATTGCCTGTCCTGCCAAATATGCGGCATATCTTTACAGTCTTTTATCTCTGTTTCGTTTATATCTTGCGGGGCTTAGCTTCGGTGCATTCTGTTTTATTAAAAAGCAAAATCACGCCTCAAGCATAACGGTAGGCTCGCTTGTTTATGTGTTCACCTTATTTGGAATGTTCATAGTGTCGCATCACCCGTTTTTTGCTCTTCCTATGATATTTTTGCCGTTGCTGCTTCTCGGTGTAGAGCAAATTGCGGCAGGCAAAAGGCCGTATCTTTTTATTGTTACGGTATTTTTAGCAGCTATAAGTAACTTTTACTTTTTCTATATGTTAGCTTTATTTACCGCAATTTACACACTATTTTTGCTTGTTTGCAGATACCGTCATCGTGCAAAAGAGGCTTTTGGAGTTTTCTTTAAAATCGCAGGCAGTGCAATTTTAGGTGTTATTTTAAGTGCAATTATACTTATACCTGTAATATTAGCCTTTATCGGCGACGGACGTTCGTCTGAGAGTTATGTTCATACCTGGATATACAGTATGGATTATTATCGCAATTTCTTAGCTTCTATGATTAACTCTCAAACAAAACCGGGATATCTTACGCATCTTGGATATAACGCTGTTGCGCTTCCTGCCGTTTGCGTTTTATTCTTTACTAAAAACAAAAGTTGGCGCCCATTAAGATTAATTTTTTTAGGCGCTACGGCTATGCTTCTTATCCCGGCATTCGGCTGGGCTTTTAACGGATTTTCATATATGGCTAACCGCTGGGTTTGGGCTTACGGGATGATTATTGCATATATTGTTGCAGTAACATGGCAAGACCTTTGCAAAGTAGATATTCGCAAAGGCTTAGGTATAATCATAGCAATCGCAGTATATTCCCTAGCCGCCTTATTGATGATGAATGAAATAAATCACAACATTATTTTTTCTCTCATAACAGCGCTGTTAATAGTAATCGTTTGTATGATTTTAAATAAATCGTCAAAGAAGCTTATTGCTCCCGTTTTAGCAGTAATCCTTGTATTTGCCTCATTTGCAGGCAATTCGGCTTATTTTTTCAGCAGTCACGGCAATAACCATATTGCAAGCTATGTAAGTTACGGTGCCGTCAACAATAAGATTAAGCGTTCTGCGGCGAGCAAGGTGAAAAAGGCGGCAAAAGGTGACGATACATTCTATCGCTACAGCGGCGGAAAAGTAAATTACAACGAAAGCACTTACGTCGGTATGAATGGCACTTCATTTTATTGGAGTATGGAAAACAAAAATTTAGCCGAGTTTGTAAGCGAAACAGAACAGCCTGCCAATGCGGCATATATGTTCAGAGGATTTAACGATTCAGTCGCAATGAATGCCGTTACAAACGTTAAATATTATGTTAAAAACAAGAAAACTTCGATTCCCTACGGTTTTGAAAAGTTAAAAGGAAAAGTTTATCAAAATAAGAACGTATTACCGTTCGGTTACACAACAAATAACGTCATCAAAAAATCTGATTATGACAAGCTTTCATCATTAGAAAAGCAGCAAGCGTTAATTCAAGGCGTTGTGCTTGACAATGTTCCAAGCGGTATGAACACGGTCACACCGACATTTACATACAAAAGTGTTCCTTATACCGTTATCGGCGGTAAAAACGTATCTGTAGACGGAGAAAAAATATACGTCTACAACAATAAAGGCAAGATAAAAATTCAATTTTCAGGTGAAAAAAATCAGGAAACATATTTGCGTTATACATTTAATAACTACAGCAATATTGATGAGGGCAAGAGTAATTTAGACAACAAGCAAATAGGTAAAAGCACATCAAAACATACTTTGCCGTCTCAAATGAAAATGCGTTTTTCCTCTCAAACCGATGACGGCAAGAAATACAAAACCGATTTTGTCACCTGCTATTCATCTTCTTACGTGCGTTACACGGGTGCTAAAACATATCTTGTTGGGCTTGGCTATACCGAAAATGCGAAAAACAGTATTAAAATAACCTTTGATAAACCGGGAATTTACGACTTATCCGACATTGAGGTTTTTGAACAGCCTATAGACCAAGCATCACAACAGATTGCAGACTTAAAAGCAGACACGATGCAAAATGTCAAAATGGGTAAAAACAAAATAACCGGCACAATTGATTTGCAAAAAGCAAAAATGCTCTGCATTTCCATTCCTTACAGCAAGGGTTGGAGCGCTACGGTCGACGGCAAAGAAGCTGAGCTTTTGCAAGCTGATACGGCATTTAGTGCACTTGCTTTAGACAAAGGAAAACACACAATAGAGTTTCAATATCATACTCCTTATTTAAAAGAAGGGGCATATATCAGCGCAGCCGGTGTTATCGCTTTTGCAGTTTTAATAATCATTACAGAAAAGCGCAAGAAAACGGATTATTTATCCTTAAATCAATAATATTTTCTATGGATGAATAAAACAAAACATTATTACTTTAATCAAATGAATAAAACTAAAGCTGTCTCGCAGTTGAAGCGAGACAGCTTTTTATATACACAATAAATTTGAATTTAACAAACTCGGCGTTTGTGAAAGCAAAACAATTGCCAAACCGGTTGCGACAGTGGCAACGGCAGCAATAATAATTGCTGTTTTTTTACTGAATTTTCGTTTTATCAGCTTGCAAATCAATAAAGCGCAAATTTCACAGAATGCTATAACCAAAATAATTATTGCAATTGATTTCCAAAGCCAAGACAATTCAAGCACAAATTTCATATACCGTTCTCCCCTCTCCGGCTTGTTTAAAGCGAAATAACAGCATTTTTAAGTTTAATTATATCCTTTTCGTCAGGGTGAGATAATGCGCTGTCAAAATTATCAATCAACATATCAAGATTAGCAGGTGCATTGTTTAGCTCTTTCATCTTAACATAGCGTTCTCGTACGGATTGAGGCATTTTGCCTTGGCACATATATTCCCCCACAACAACATTGCTCAAATCTAAAGACTGCTTAACCCGGCTTAAAATTTTTTTGAAATACTCATCGCTTCCGCCAAATCCTGCTGTACCAAACAAAAATACCTTTCTGTTTTTCAGACTTTGCAAAAGTTTCAACGTATCACAGTCGGCAGTTCCCTTGTCCGTCCAAAAACCGATGTAAAGCATTTCGGATTGAGGTATCTGTGTTTTTACATTGCCATAAAAGTCGCAATTTTCTTTTGGTAATACGTCATAAATCGCATCGGCAAGCATTTTTGTATTGCCTGTCAGGCTGCTCACTATTATTGAATATTTATTATTTTTCAATTTTCAAGACTTCCTTTACATTGTATTTTTTCACGTTTGTTATAAGCGGCAACATCATCATTTCCCCGCCGTAATATTTTCCATTCATATTAAGGCAAAGCTTGTTGTTAATAATTATAACTTTTTTAGTGAAAAAAACAATTCATACCAAGCAAAATTAACCGTTCATTCATAAAGTCAAAGCACTTATGCAAAAATAAAATCAAAAGTGGCTCGCTGCATAAAGAACAATTGCTTTTTCGTTGACTATTTGCCTATGATATAGTACGATATAGATAAATAATCATAAATAATAAAAGCAAACTTTAAATTATTCATAAATTAAAAATCACAATAGGATAACAAAACAGAGGCACAAAAATGATTAACAAACTACACATGGGAATGATAGATTTATACAGCGGAGATTCAAAAAGGATTCAGCATTTTTGCAAAGTTCACAGCTACGCAAAGCTGATAGCAGAAAATGAAAAGGTTGATAATAAAACTTTATTTATAATCGAAGCCGCTGCCCTCACTCACGACATAGGAATCCACACCTGTGAAAAAAAATACGGCAATTGCAGCGGCAAATTGCAGGAAAAAGAAGGTCCGAAATTGGCTGAAAATCTTCTTGCAAAATTAGGATTTAATATTGAAACATCACAGAGAGTGCAATACTTAATAGCCCATCACCACACGTACGACAATATAAACAGCATAGATTGGCAAATACTTGTTGAAGCAGACTTTCTTGTCAATATGTTTGAGGAAAGCCTTCCGAAATCGGCTGTGCAAAACGCTTATGACAAAATATTTAAAACTGCCTGCGGTAAAGAAATTTGCAAAAAAATGTTTTTAATTTGAACATATCTTAATTGTAAAAATTTTTCAATTGTAAAAGCGCATACTTTTCATAAACTATACTTGCAAGAGCGATTTGATATTATGTGATAAATATTTTGAAGAAAATTTTATTCAAAATATCAGCACGCTTTGCGAATTTTTGATAAGAGAGGTGTTTTTACAATGGCAAAGAATACAGTTCCTGAAGCTAAAGAGGCTCTTAACAGATTTAAGATGGAAGCTGCTTCAGAGGTTGGTGTTTTTTTGCATTAAAATTTTTCAAAACGCCCTATTTAAGCCACTTTCGAGACTTGAAAAATATGTATAGTGGGCGGTCAAACACATTAAAAACATAAAATTAACGAAAAAAGGTCTACATACCCATTAGAAAAAGCGTTGAAGAAAGCAAAATCTTCAACGCTTTTATAATTGAAATAATTATACTTTGTAGTATAATCAAAAAAGTAAATGGAGAATTGACAGATATGATTAGAAAGTTGCAGAAAACAGATATAAATCAGGTTTCTCATATATGGTTAAATACCAATCTTAAAGCACATTTTTTTATTCCTAAGCAATACTGGATAAGTAATTATGAATTTGTGAAAGAAATGTTGCCTCAATCGGAAGTCTATGTGTATGAAAATAACAAAAAAATTCAAGGCTTTATAGGTTTAAAAGATGATTATATTGAAGGTATTTTTGTCGCTGATGAAATGCAGTCTCACGGCATAGGTAAAAAATTGCTGGATTATATCAAGAATAAAAAAGCCAAATTACAATTAAATGTATATCAAAAAAATGTCAGGGCAATATTGTTTTACCAAAGAGAAAGATTCATTATTCAAAGTGAGCAGTTGGATGAATTGACCGGCGAAAAAGAATATGTAATGAACTGGGAATCAAATTTTGAAAGGTAATAATGTGTAATGCATGTTATATCTTTCATCAGGTATGCTTAAAAAAAAGATAGACTTGCCAGAAACCGAAAAATAAATATACAAAACACTGTATACTTCACTCCCCCCCGACGCCTTAATAATTATACTTGAAATAATTATACTTTGTGGTATAATTATATGCAGAGATACAAATACTATATCGGGAGGTCGGATACAATGAAAAAATTTGTTGACAGATTTCAAGAACTTGAAACGCTTAAAAATGAATATAACAGCAATTCATCTTCCTTTGTTGTGCTTTATGGCAGAAGAAGAATCGGAAAAACGGAACTCTTAAATGAGTTTTCGAGGAATAAAAAATGTATCAGATTTCTTGCAACGGAAGAGTCTGAAAAGATGAACAGAGAGGCATTTTCATCAATCGTAAGCGAATATACATCAAATCCGCTTATTAAAAAAGCAAGCCTTTCGTGGGAAGAATTGTTTGATTTAATAACAGATTATAATACAGACGATAAAAAACTCATAATAATTGACGAGTTTCAATATATAGGCAAATCGAATCCGAGTTTTATCTCTGTGCTGCAAAAAATATGGGACACAAAGCTTAAAAATAATAATGTTATGCTTATATTATGCGGTTCGTTGATAAACATGATGTACAGCCAAACCCTGTCATACGACAGTCCGCTTTACGGAAGAAGAACAAAGCAAATCAGATTAAAGCAAATTCCGTTTAAGTATTACAAAAAATTCATTGACAGCACGGATGAAAAATTCTTAATCGAAGCGTATTCCGTCACCGGCGGAGTTCCAAAATATATAGAAATGTTTGAGAGCAACGACGACATTTATACTGCCATAAAAAATTCTATTTTGAATTCTCAAAGTTACTTATATGAAGAACCTGAATTTTTATTGAAAAATGAAGTACAAGAGGTCGGAAGTTATTATTCAATCATCAAAACAATAGCCTGTGGCTGCGAACAGTTGAGCGATATATCAAATGCGTTGGAAATAAAGGCAACAAATTTGCCGAAATACTTAAAAGTTTTAATTGACCTTGATATTATAGAAAGGGTTGTTCCCATAACGGAAAATAAGCCCGAAAAAAGCAAGATGGGACTTTATAAAATCAAGGATAACTATATAAGATTTTGGTTTAAGTTTGTATACCCTTATAAATCATACATTGAAAGCGAACACATAGATTTTGTTCTTGATAAAATTAAAGAGGGCTTTATAAAAAATCATGTTGCTTATGTGTATGAGGATATTTGCAAAAATCAATATCTTTCTGAGTTGATTATCAAAAACACTTTTGGTTTCACTCCCACAAAAATCGGCAAATGGTGGGACAGAAAAGATACAGAAATTGATATTGTCGCAACAGATAATTCCAATAACATCATCTTCGGCGAATGTAAATATACCAAAAAGCCGCTTGATGTTAATGTGTATTATGACTTGCTTGAAAAGGCGAAAAAAGTAAATTGGAATAAACAAAACAGAAATGAATACTTTGTGTTCTTTTGCATTAACGGCTACACGAAAAAAATGCAAAACCTTGCAAAAGGAAATTCAAATATCGTTTTGTACTGAAAAATATAAGTCTTGTGAAACAGCACTGATACTTAATTGAGCATTGGTGCTGTTTTCTTTTCACCAAAAAATCTATAAAATTTAAAATTCATCGTATTATTAAAATTGAAAGTGAGCATTTTGACTGTCTGTTTTTAATCAAATAACAACAATCGCAAAAATATATGTATTGACAAACGATATATCGCATACTATAATAGTTCTAAATAGAACGATTAACGAGGAGTGGCAATATGCATTTTTGGGACAGGCACAAAACAATTACCGGCTATTACGAATCGCTCACAAGTTCGATTTGCGACAAGTATGATTTGACCCAAATGGAATATGACATACTGATGTTTTTGCACGGCAACCCCGAATTCAATACGGCGGCAGACATTGTCAAAATTCGCAAATCAACAAAATCTCATGTTTCAACCTCGCTCAAATCACTTGAAAACAAAGGCTTGATTGAAAAGAAGCAAAGCGAAAGCAACAAAAAACACATAGAAATTTTTGTGACCGAAAGTGCAAAAAGCATAATCTACGAGGGTATCGACACGCAAAAGCGTTTTGCCCACGATGTGCTCAAAGGATTTTCGGATGAGGAAATCGCAACATTCAAGAATATTTTTGAAAAAATCTGCAATAACGCAGAAGATTGTTTAAACAAGAAACAACACCGTGAATGTTAGTTATCTGAAGTAAAAAAAGGAGTTTTAATTATGGCAAACAAAAAATACAAACCGCAAATTCCCGATATTATGGAAGCAATTTTTGACGCAGGATACTTGATTTTCGACTTAATCGCAGGTATTTTATTCTTCGCATTTTCAAAGGGCAATCCTTTGTTCATCTTATACGGCGTGTTGACATTGACACTTTGCGGCGGTGACGCATTCCACCTTGTTCCGAGAATCATCAGAGCAGTTCACGGAAGCAACGACAAAATCAAAAGGCAACTCGGACTCGGCTTGCAGGTTTCATCAATCACAATGACAGCATTCTACATTGTTTTGCTGTATATCTGGAAGCTTACATTCCCCGAATTGACAGCACCCGTTGCAGTTGAAGCAATGATTTGGATTTCCGCAATCATCAGAATGGTAATCTGCGTTCTTCCGCAAAACAATTGGTGTTCAGACAAAGGCAACATGAAGCTTTCCGTTATCAGAAACGCAGTTTTCACAGTAACGGGTATCGGCGTAATTATTCTTTACGCAATTTCAGGCAATACTAACGACCTTCATATGACAAGAATGGTTGCCGCAATCATCATTTCATTCGGTTGCTACATCCCTGTAACATTGTTCAGCAAAACAAAGCCAAAGGTTGGCCTGCTTATGATTCCAAAAACCTGTGCATATATGTGGATTATCGTAATGGGCCTTCAGCTTTTATTTTAAGATTTGAAACAATATAGATCGGTCGGTCGCATATTAAAAACATAAAATTAACGAAAAGCCTACATACGCATGAGAAAAAGCGTTGAAGAAAACAAATCTTCAACGCTTTTGTGTTATTAACACTAATAATCAGTCAACGCCGAGAGCTTTGTAAACCGCATCCTCAGCACTTGAATAAAAAATCATATTAAAACAACCAATCAATTCCGCCGGAACCGTTGAAAGATCCGCAGCAGATGTAATAGGAAGAAGTACTTTTTTCGCTCCGCTATCCAAACAAACCTGCAAACTGTTAGCAAGTTCATCTGCCTTAATGAGTGTTCCTGCAATGCTAATTTCACCAAGAACTGCAAGACTGCTTGCAACAGGTTTACCTAATGCCACCGAAGATAAAGCAATCAGTGTTGGCAATGCCAATTTGTCTGTCATACCAATGCCCTGCAAGTCTTGGTAATTGATGATATAATCCTTTGTCGTCGTACTAATAGAGCCACTGATACGGTTAGAATTTGCTTTTAAGAAATTAAATGCGGTATTGGTTGCTTCTTTGCATTTACTGTCTGAGCCGAGACCGGAACGCTCAAATTTACCATTTCCAGCCATCATCTGTGATTCCAGTCTAAATACTCCGAGCATACCTGATTTTCCTTGTGCAACAGTATATACTTGACCCGGATTGCACATACCTTCAGGAATCAGCTTACCGCCACCTTGCTCCGGTACAGACACATAGAATTCTTCAAATGTTTCATTGTCAATGTATGAGAAATTAACATCATAGAACTCCATACCACCAAGTTTCTTTAACTGTTCTTTTACTCTGCGACGCATCTCAAGAGAAATCCTTAAGATTTCTTCCAGTTCTTCTTTTGTATATTCCCCGTCAGGATAAAGCAGCTTGATAAATCCACCGACCATTTTTCTAACAGCAATTGTGTCACGCTGATTTAAGTTCTTCCCAAGACGGAAATATTTATCCAAGGCATCGCCATACTGTTCTTTACGAAGTTCTCTGATAAACTCCGCAAGATAATCGCTAATAAAGCCGTAATCATCTGTAAAATGTTTAGGCCTGAACTTAGGAATTTCCCATCCCGGAATATAACAGTGCATACGATCAAGAAATGCTGTATCGTTTCCCATTACTGATGGAAAAGGTGCAAACAAACTTGATGTTTTCAATAACACATCAACACTTTGATTTATATTTCCGACGAATACCATCGAGGCAGAAGCTGATTTTTCTTCTTTTCCACGAGCAAAAGAGCCCGATGCCATATAGTCTTTCATTATTTGGATACCGTCTTTATCTTTGAAATTGATACCTGCAACTTCATCAAAAGCTACACAATCCCAAAGACCGACAAGTCCGACTGTTTTTCTTCCCATATTGTAAAACAGATTGGCAACTGTAGTTTGGCCACCGGATACAAGAATGCTATTTGGTGAAATTTCTTTATATAAATGAGACTTACCTGTACTTCTCGGACCGAGCTCACACAAATTAAAATTATTTTCCACGAGCGGTAACATACGTGCAAGAAGCAACCACTTTTCTCTTTCGGTCAGTGTGTCCGGTTCCATACCGATAGAACGGAGCATTACGCTTATCCATTCATCTTTTGTAAATGCCTTTCTCCCTTGTTTCAATTCATTGATGTCAACGTGTGGCATCTGAATCGGTGTCAGTTTACGGATATGGATAGGAGAAGCATTTTTATCTTCCTCTATGTATTCATATTCAAGTTGAACAATACACCAAATGCCACCACAGAGTAAACGGTCATACTTACTTGGATATTCTTCTGATATTGGAATAGCTTTAATTCCAAGATTAGAAAATTCTGCCTCGTAGGTATCTTTTCTAATATTAAGATTAACCGTAATCTTATCAATGACAGTATGACTTCCTCTTTGACGGAGCAGGGAAAGAATTTTCTGTGCTTCGTCTGGTCGTACATAATTGTCTGCCAATATTCTTTTTACATTTGCCACACCTTCTTCAATGATGGACGGGTCATCAGAACTGCAATACTGTCCAAGTAAAAATTCAAGCACATAAACCGGAACATTCGCACCTTCCTTGATGGATTTCGTCAAATCCTTACGGACAATCTTTCCATCAAAATAAGTGCGAAGTTTTCTGTTTATGTCCGACATTTCTTCAAAATCGAGTAATGCACTTTTTTCGGAAAAATTATTTTCTTCTGTGCTCTGTTCACTACTTTCGTCATCGACAAAATCAGCATAACCTAATGTGATGTCATTCTCATTTATATCCATTATATATTATTCCTCCCTGTCAAAATTTTCAGAAATTTGTTTCAAAATATGGTGTATATAATTTTTAGCTATACTTTCTTCACCCAAAAAGTTATATTTTTCATCAAGGTAACTTTCAATTTGAAGTAAGATAGAAAGTATGTTATTGACGATACTCACCGGATTATTTTTTGAATTTATATCAGACAATTGGGTACCCATACTAAAAAGCACATTCCAAAAAGTTCCAAGTGGATAAAGCGAAGAAAACATTTTCTTATAAAACTGGCCTGTTGGCGTATTATTTGCAATTTCTTTTACATATTGTTCCGGAGTAACTTCGGTATGTATCCCTGTCAGTTGAAATGCATCATTCATCATTACAAGCTTTACAGATTTAGGTTGCTTTGTCAACATAACAACATCACAAATACAGTTCAAAATCTCAAGTTCTAATAGAGGTAGCAACTCGTCTTTGGATATATCATTCGTTATATTTGATTCATCTATCAAATTTTCATAAATGATTTTCATTTCTTCAAGTCGTTCTTTTATCGGTACAATTCCAAGCCAATCTATCTCATCATTAGTAATTTCACGTACCTGGTTAATTTGAAAATTTATACAGTCAATAAAGTTCTGACAAATGTCATTTGATATATCGCTGTTAGGATTTCCTAAGAAAGAAAAACGAATTATTATTGAGGTTATACAATCAATCACATCTTGCAAGTCCTTTTGAGTGCCTGATTTGTATAGTGCTCTAAAAAAATCAACCCAAAAGCTACCGGCATAGCAAAGATCAATTGCTATGATACTTCTAAAATCCCCAATGTCAGCGCCTCTTTTAGCGGCTTCTATATAAGAACTTTCAGCAAAGGGATAATTCATATTATTAAAATAAATTTTAATGATCTTGCTTTGCTCTTTTGTAACTTTTCCCTGCCTTTTTATTACAAGAGCAAAAGCGTACAGAGCAAGATATGTGCTTCCGATACCTATTTCTTCCGGAATATATCTTCTAGACGCCTTTTTCACAACTTTTGTGACAACATCAAAAGCTTGTGCACTATCATCTGCAATTTTCTCATAGCATTCCTGGTAAAACTTTTGTGTTTTAATTCGCTTTTTTCTCTTTCTTCGCTCATGTCTCTAATAGTCATAGCGACGGCAAAAGCTATAGCATTAGAAAATCCCCAATCACTCATAACGAAACAACCCTCTTTCAATATCAATTAAAAAAACCAAAATCATCTGCAAATGCAATATCCATAATAATCTCGTGACGAAGAACTTCTATATCATTCTTATCGTCATATGCAACCAAGTAGTATTTCTGCGATTTATCGTATTTTTTATTCTTAAAGTTAAAGCGGAGTCTGAACATTCGCTTCGTCGTATCTTTATCTTTCTTATCTGCAATAACAATATTCTCATTAGAAATCTTCTCGTTATTATCAGAAATAAAATATACTCGGTAACTTGTTTCTTTCACAATATCACTTACCGGCTCTGTCTGAACAAAATCCAGTGTCGTGATAAGATTTGTAATCTTTGAAGTCAGGCTTACAAGAGCAATCTCTGCAAGGCTTGTTTCCTTTTTGCCTTTATCTACTTTCACATCAATCATTGGTACAAGCATTTCCTGCGCAGAGCAGCCACCATGAACATAGTTCTGTCCTGCTCCTGCAACCTTGAAAATATCCGAGGCAAGAGGAAACGATACAATACGCTCATCGTCATTGCCAAGTACCTTACCAACCGTTGTATGGCAAACACCGTCTGCCTTGATTTCTTCGGAAGATATGGAATAACGTTGTCCAACGCTGTTTGATTTTGAAGCAGCTCCGGCAATCTTATCAGTTGCCTGAATTTTATCTCTCTTATAAATAAATCCGTGGTCTGCCGTCACAATGAAATGCAATGTATTTGCCTGCGATGCAATCCTCTTTATCAAAGTATAAATCTCTTCAATTGCTTCTTCACAAGCTGTAAAGACTTCATTCTCAGAAGCCGCTTTATCTCCACGGGCATCTATCTGATTATGATAAATATACACAACGTCCTGTCCGGTAAAGATAGAACGAAGGTCAGCCTGCTTCATTGTTTTGAGAGAGTCAAACTGAACACACTTGCTGTTAACTTTATACTCTTGCAGTATTGCTTCTCGCTGTTCGGTTGAAGCACACATTTTTCCGTCAACAAGCACCTCATAAGAATCACTATACTCAATCGTTCTATGAGGAAGGAGAGAAGCCATACCTAACGGTGTATAAGATGGAAGAACGCCTTGCATTGCTCCGATAGAAGCATTGCACTTCTCATCTGCCTGCATTTTTTCAAACAGCGTATGTGCAACCTCATAACGAAGTGCATCGGATATAATAACAACTACTCTGTCCTTTGAGTAATTGATATGTCTTGCAAAGAAATCTCTCTGCAATGTAAGTCCTGTTTCTCCGTCTGCGTCTGCAAGCTCATTGTTCCAGTTCACTGTTATCCGATTCAAATACTCATTCGTATAGATATTCTCAACCAGCTCCCTGATTTTTTCAAACTGCGTGGTATCTTCCAATTTATCAAAGTAAAAATAGAAGTATCTATAATAACGGTCAATCTTATATGTTGACTCCATATATTCCTTAACCAAGTTTTTGATACAGCTGACCGGCTGATACTTGCCTTCAGCAATCATATCAAAGGCATTTTGAAGAATGAAATACTCGCTGCGGAAGTTCTTTCCAAAATGCCCTTTCCTGCGTTCTACACAAAGCTCCGGAATCGTCTTTCCATTCAACTTTGCTCCTATATCCTCATTCTCAAGTCTGCCGATAATCCAACTAATCAGAAGCTTATCAACACCTGCAAAGATATTACAATCTACAAGTGTTTCCACTTCCATCTTTTCAAGATAATTCTTACCGTTGATTGCATTATAGATAATCTCTGAAATCTCATCAAAACGTGTACCATACAGATAACTGTTCATCAGGTTATCCATAAATGCAATGATATTACCGGATTTATAAGAAATAAATGGTTTCCAAGCCTGCGGCATATCCGTATGAATACTCTTAGCCGCATAAGTAACAAACATCGTAATAACGAGTTTTTCAAGTGTTGGCTTCGGGTCATTATATCCAAATGTCACATCTGCCTGCTGCCAGAATGCAGTAAGCAAATCATACTTCTCAAACTCTGTTAGGTATTTGTTATCCTGCAATCCATCATCCGTCAAAATTGAACGCAATACTTCCTCAAAAGAAGCGGTCTTATCCTTGCAAAGCACGCTCATCAAGGCAACTTCTATCGTACTTCTGTTGAAATTTTCTATTTCTAAATCATAAAATTTCTGCGTTCTGTCTTTATTCGCAAAGAATTTAATATAATGTTGAATAACAGGCTTGTACCGTTCATCAATTCCTAAATCAAGCGTAAGCAAAGAAGCACGGTCAGCAAAAAATTCTTTGGAATATCGAATTGTATCTGAAAGATGATTGTCCCTTATGCTCGGTTTTGCAAAAGGAGCATACACAAGGTAATTGGTTGTCGTATCCTCTCGTTCTAAGAAGTATTTGATATAGAATTGGTTGTCCGACTCAAGATGCAGAATCTTTGCATTTTCCAGTTCTATGCTGTCAATATCCTCCTGAAACTCCGCATTGGCATCATACCAAAACACAAGTTTACGAACATCACTTGCAAACTCACTATTTAATTTGTCTGTAATCTGTTTTAAGTTTAGTTCTGCCATTTATTCTCTACCTCTCTGTTAGTATGGCAACCAATCTCTTAATTCCTTTAATCCTTTATATGTTTTCATTACTGTCGAATGGTTGTGCAAATATTCTAATCCTTTAACGGTTAGTTTTACACCATCAGCAAAACACATTAAAATGCGATTGCCCTGTCCACCACGCGAAAATTTGACACCCTTAATAAGCCCTGCATCTTGACAGGCATCTATAATGTCCCATAATTCTCCGTTTGTAATTTTGTAATCTGAAGCATTCGGAATATTGCCATCATTAACTTCTCTCATAAAACTAAGCATTATTTTTAATTTATTTACTGCCATAATTTTCCTCCTATATCTTCGCTAAAATCTGCATTTTCTTTCCATCGGCGGTCTGGACTTTTTCGTAATTGACTTTTACACCGTCATCAAGGTCGATGTCGATACGGGAAAGAGCCAAATGGGCAATTTTAGCATCATAGTCTTTGGTTTCCTTAATCTGTTTCTGAAGCTTTTCTTTACGCTTTGTAGCGTTAGAAATTTCCTTATTGTCGTGGCTATTGTCTATAATTTCCTGCATACGGGTAATCTCTTTTTCATACACACGCTGAATACGATGCAGATACTCAACTCGAACATTACCAATAGTATCTGCGTTCCAACGGTGCATATAAACAAGAGCCTTAAACCCATTCTGCTTACCACTATCAAAAAGCCAATAAATCGGGCGTTTCTGGTAAGTCTTAATATGGTCCTTGATGAAATCAGTCAGGAAATAATTTCTGATTACTTCACGGCTTGTTTTACCTTTATTGCCAAGAGCATTCGCAATAAAATCAAGGTTTTCTTCAAGCGTATCTTCTCCATAAACCTTTTTCAGCCACGCACAAAACAGACCTACAATATCATCTTCAAAATATTCCTCGTCCGTAATCGGAATGCAGTTATCTGCATCGGGAATAAAGGTTTTATACTTACTTCCGTCCCACTCTCCGCCTGCATAAGCTAAACCGTCAACATCAAGAGAATAACGACCAAACATACAACCGACTGCGTATGACACAAGCGATACGATTTCGTCGTGAAGAGTACGAACATAGTTACTGCCTTTCATACTTTCAGGCACATCGTCTTTGCTGTCATATACTCTGTGAACGGTAATGTCCTTGTCTGCCACATCAGGCGTCAACTCGTCATTCAAACCGTATATGTCAATAAATATACTGTTTAACTCTTCTTCGTTTTCTTTAAGCTTGAGGAACCTTTGCTCGCATTCTTCTTTCCATTGCTCGTATTTATCTGAAATTAGTTTTGACATCGTTGTGTTCCTTTCATCCGGCTCTTAACGTTTTTGCAATATTCTTTTTTAACTTTTCTATCAATGAACAAATATTATTGTAGTTAGGCAGATTTTGCAAAATATAATCAGTTTTATCTATTTCTGATAATTCATCATAAATTTCTTTTGGAAAACCTTCAATATTGCCTTCATCTTCACATTTGAATTTTGAGATATACTCTTCAAAATCATATTCTATCTCTTTATAGAAAGCGAGAAAATCATTATTTATATTTTTATTTGCATACAATTCAACTTCAACTTTCAAATCTTTTATATCTTGAAAGAATTCTTCATCATAAATTAAAGTGGGATTGCTTTTTAACAAGTTCAAATTTTTATAAATTGCCGTATAAATTTCTCTTTGAATTTCATTGATTTTTCGCTTTCGTTCTACAGCAAGCGTAATCATTGATGTAATCAATGCGATCAAAACAGAAACCAAAAAATTTACAAATGCTTGATATACAGAAAAATCTTTCATACATTACCACCTCAGTCTAAACTAACGAATTTCATTTGAAAGCCTTACTTTTTATAAAATTCCCAATCAAATTTGAAAACTATTACATTTTCAGTATCTAAAACATCTGCATTCACATTTCCAAAAGCACTTGGATAGTTTTTGAATATGGTAGAGCATTTTCAGGTACAAACCAATTTGACTACTTATTCTATAACAAGAAAGTCAATTGGGCTCAACTTACAACGATGAAAAACCAAGCCCGTCTTGTCAGAAATGCTCTGAATCTTTTCGATATGCTTTTCAGAGCAATGCACTCCGCAAAAAACATCTGTCGGAGTCAAACCCACACTCGCAGCACTTATATTTCTTCCGCGCTCACCCGGTAAAGCATCACAAAAAAGTCTAAATTCATTTTCATGTTTCCAAGAAGTATGCTTTATTAGATACATTTTGTGAATAATTTCTAGACATTCCTGATATTCAATATTGGCCTTTTTTCGATTTTCTTCCGGAACTGTTATATCATTCTGTATACAACCATAATCAAAAAGTTTTGTAACAACGCCATCAATTTGACACCTTTGGTCAAAATACTCAACCTGATGAACACTTGCCCCCTTATTCACCCTATATTTGATACAATATCCTGCATGATTATTTGCATAATACGCCCACATAGGAAGATTGTTACACATATTAGTTGTGAATGACGAAAGAAAAAGCGAATCTTGAAGATCATGTTTTATCCTTTCTACGGCATCAGGACTCCATCTATTGCGGCACATTTTTGCTTTGTCCATATACAATCCCTTAAATTCAAAAGGATCATTCATTGCTTTTCTTGAAGAAAACCATATTTCGCCTTTTTCAAGAGAAGAAAACTTTTTTTCATTGTCTTCCTTATTGTGCTCATCCTGGTCTTCATCATAGAGAGAAACAAATTTATAAAGCACATGCGGGAAAGCGCTTTCTTTATATTCAGCAGTCTCATCAAAATTATCTTCCAGTACAAGATTACCACATCTGTCTTTTGAAAAGCTCATATTGTTGTCTTAGCCCCCTTGCCTTTCTTTGCTTTATTGTGTCAATGCTTTTGAACGACCTCACGCCAGCGGATTCCGCTTGAAATCCCAACTTGTTTCGTACAAATCCCAATCAGATTTGGAAATGGAAATATTTTCTTGTACTTTTTCATTTATATATACCATTTTTGAATTATCTATAATAATTGGTATCTTTTTTATATGATCAACTTCATAATTTAAAGTTGGACTTATCAATGACAAAATACTTTTACCTACACAACTATTTAATGTTGCAATCGAATAAAACATTTTATCATTAAGATAGAATACACAACATCCTGCAATATCGAACAAATATCCTTTCGGCATATATCTTGATGAAAAATCACCACTTGAAATTTTTGACCAAGTCAATGCTTCTTGAAAATATAAAGAAGGCTCACGCAATCTATAATTGTTATTCTTACCAGAGTATTTTATATCATATCCATTATTTTCCATATTGATTATATATTCATTATTACCAAACCATTTTCTATAAGAACCACCTTTATTATATGGAAACCACTTATTTCTATATTTCAATATATCTTGATATTCAGTATGATTGAGTCCTATTTTGTTAAATTTAACTTCATGCCAAAGTCTTAAAAAAGCATCAACATTACCAGGAATGATACCTTGTCTTGGTTCTCCAATATCAGATATTTTTTTATTATCAAATGCTTTTAACATATTCTCACTCACCCAATAAGCAATTGGGGATCCGGGAATTTTAGAAAAGTTGGTTTTGGTTATGTTATAAGCATTATCATTTTTATTTAAAAATGCCTGTTCTTTAGCTGTTTGGCTGTTTTCATCAACAAGTCGTTTATATGTAGCCTTAAACTGCTTCAAATCGGTCTTTCTTTCTATCCAAGCAGTAGTTTGTACCACTTCACCACCGATTTCTTCAAATGCTCTTGCTCCGAGATGTGCCATATTAACGGTATCTGTTTCAAGAATTTTTGAACGCAGTTTTTCATAAGAAGATAAAAACATCCAAGAGTGCATTGTAATCATTGCCGAATATCGATTAGGCTTTGTTAATTGAGCTACTCTTTCAATAAATACAGCAAACATATCGGTTTTGCTGTCAGGATAATTCTTTTTAACAAAATTTTGAAGTGATGCACTTGAATTACTTACAGGCATATACGGTGGGTTAGTGACTACCACATCATACTTTTGTGACAACAGCTTTGCCTGATTAACAAGTGCACGAATATCATCGGTTTTGCCACGGAGAATTTGAGCCTCAAAATCGACAGGAACAGACTGCTCAAAATTATCTATAACAGACAGTGCATAATCATAATCGGCATCAGGGACATTCAATATTGAACCATATTCCTTAGCGTCGATAAAGGTATCAACTGCTGTTTGGAATATTTCCATAAATTTTTCATCGTCCGATATTTTTTGCCAAGAGTCAACAAGAAAGTTTGACTCTTTAATTGAATAAACATTAGGCTTAATGTTACGAGTTAAAATTCTTCGGTCGTAAGAACGAGCCTTCATCATAACAGCAAAATATGCAAGCTGATATGCTCTATCGTCAATATCAAGACCGAAAAGGTTATTTTTGAGTATGAGCGAAGTTGCATCTCTTTCGGTATAGCCACATTCAAGATAAATCTGCATAAGCACTTCAAAAGCGTAAACAAGAATATGACCGGAGCCCATACACGGGTCAATAAGTTTTATAGAGGTGAGCTCACTTGAAAGCGAAATGTGATTAGCATTTAACTGCACTCTGACTTCATGCGTTTGCTCCGCTTCAGGCAAATAGTATTGCCAACACATTTGCTGTGCTATTTCTTTTTCTTTATTTACTCTTTCTTTTTCATCTGTAATACCTGTGCATTTATCGTTAATAAAAATTCTGCCGAGAGAATTTTGAACCATATAGCGAACTATCCAATCAGGAGTAAAAAGTTGAGTCGCAGCAGGTATTTCTTCTTTTTTGATTTTTGCATTGCCTTTTCGTCCAAACACAACAGCTTTAGGTTCAATGTTATAAAATTGATAAAGCCAACCGATGATTTGGACCTGTCCCTCTTTTTCAACATTAAAATCATCCTCTTCAATATCGTGAACAAGGTGATAAAGAACGCCATCGCTATCCGTAAACGAAACGGTGAGGAGCAATTCCGAATAATCATCGGTCTTTTCAAACAGTTCCGGTAAAACATCGTGAAGTTTATTACACTGCTTAATAAAGAGCATACGGAACAATTCATCCAGTTTATTATCGTCTTTTAACTGGATAATTCTGTCCTGCTCATAAGATGTAAATTCCAAATCGGTATCAAACGGTGTCGTTACTAAATCGGGCTCTTTCTTCGCCTTGTTTTCAGAAGAAAGCACACGAACACCGGAAGGCAAATAATCATTGACTTCCATAAAACGAATCGCAATCAAACGATTGAACCAAGTATATGCAACTTCCTCAATCACATACCCAAATGCGGATTTATAGTCGCCGTTATCTTTTTCTTTTTTTCTGATTGCATTAACCAGTGCATTACGCTGTTTAATCTCTTTACCCGAAACTTCGGCATAATCTTTTGTTCCGATATCATAAAATTCCAAGTCGGAGGTTGAGTGAGGCAATTTTTCTGCAATGCCGTCCTCTGTAATGCCGAGCATACCTGCCTTATATGTAATATCAGATATAAGCTTTTGTCTTGCCCAAACGGCAAAATTTTTTATTGCTGTTTTATTCATTATATTTCTCCTCAGAATTCAATATTGATAATCGTATCTTCTTCCAAAGTGTTCATAAGTTCCTTCTCAAGCTCGTCAATATACTTTTTAACATCTGTTTCATTTTCTATCTGCCAAGTGGAAGCAGCATTGATAGATTTAATGCTGAGAGTTTTCTTTTTCTTTACTTTCACGGCAGGTGCCGTAGTCTCAGAATCGCAATTATCAAATTGTTCAGCAGATTGTTCGCAAGCAATGAGTTTTGCTTCCTCATCGCTAATTTCATTTAGGCAACGGACCTTGAGTGCATCTGCTTCTAACTTGATATTTTGCAAATCAGCGATATTGGCACAATGATTAGCTTTGTCACTGATTTCTTGGAACAAGCGAATATATTTATCCGCCAATTTATCGTGGCATTTTTTATCTTTCAAATCTTCAAACACACGCTGTCTTGCATCTGAAATTGCAATATCTATAGGCTTTTGAGTTTCTTTCAGCAACGAGCCGTAAAGGCTGATAAATTTATCCAGCAACTCAGGCAATTTGAATATTTCAAAATAAGGTGACGGTTTTTTCAAAACATCATTAACATTTTTAACAACCGATTCTATATCACCGTTTACGATAAATGTTTTACTGTCATCGTAGGTTTTCATCAATTTAAGTGCCTTGTCAAACAAGGTTTTTTGCTCTCCTGCAAAGAACTTTTTAACAGGCTCATAATCCTCTGCAAAATCAAGAAAATCATCTTTCTTTTGGTCTACAAATGCGAAAAACTCAGCAGAATATTTCATCTGCATTGTATCTGTCATAAGCTTTTTACCTGTTAAAATTATATTTTTACCAGGATATGCGCTCTGTGTTGCATAGTAAATATCCAATTTCTCAAGGTCATTCTTCAGATTTGATGCATAACCAAGAAAGCTTCTCATAATCGCATCGTCATCATCGCTTGCCGAAGTAACATTGAATAGTTCTTTCATTACTATACGGACAGACTTCTTCTGCTTTTCATTCGCTTTTACACGCTTCTCAGTCATAAGCTTTTCATTAAACTCTTTGCGTGTTAGGTATCGAATTATTTCTTCTTCGCTCTTGGAAAGAAGTGTAACTGCTTCGTTATTAACGAACATTGCAATTTCGCCGTCTTTGAACAGCTTAGCAACAAGCCACTGAACATCAGCTTCAGCAAAACCATACGGTGCTTTCAAGAAACGTTCCAAAATAGATTTCATTGAAGTTTTCATGTGACGCTGTGTGTTCAAAGCGATATAGTCATTAACATCGTGCAAAGCCAATTCATTCTTTGCAGTATTTGTACCTGCAAGAGTAAGCTGCTGTCCATTGTTCTTGAACAGTGTGCGTATATCCGACTCACTCATTGCCGCATCAATATAAGACAACTTATGATAAACAGTTGAAACCAACTTGCCGAGTGCATCATTTATCTTGGAAGCAATTTCCTTTGCTCCGCTCTGAATTTTATCGCCATTCACATAGATTTCTGCATTCTTCAAGCTTTCTGAAAGGAACAACTTTGCAGCACCGTTTCTCTCACGCATTTCCACTTTCTTAGCTTCCTTAATGCTTTCAAACTGTGTAACTGCATTTGTAGCATCAAAGCGGATAAATTTTTCTATCTGCAAAGCAGAACGGATTTCATCAAGAAATGTTCTGTCGTCAGGTAATACTACCAAAACACAATTTGACTGACCGGACAGAATTCTCATTGTCGTTTCATCTGCTCGCTCATCGCTGTTCGGAGTAAGGATTTTCAATGTTATATCATTATTCTGATTTGCCTTATATGGTTTATCATCGACAACCTGATTGAAAGCAAACGCATATCTGCCGTTGAAAGCAGGATAGCGATACTTCTTTTCATCATAAAGACCGTCAAAAATCATCTCGGATACTTTTGCAATAACTTCCCCGGAATCTACATTCTGTGATTCAATCGCCCTGTTGATTTCCTGCTCCTCATCTGTTAGGAATACATAAATATCCCCGTTCTTCTGAACCAAAGTCTGTCGAACAAGACGTTTTAATGCGTCTTCTACCTGCTGTGCAAGTGCCATACGGTCGTCATTCACATTAGAAACCATAAGGCTTGTTATATTCTCAATGTTTGCTTTGATTTCCTTGACATATTTAATCATAAACAAGGTTTTAAGCACATTTACATCAAAGCACTCTCTGTCGTGATTCGGGTTAAGATATTCATTGTCTAAAGCACGAGAAATAACACCCTTATGAGAATGGTCAAGGAATTGCTCAAGGGCGTCATAGAACATATTAAATGGCACAATCGTTCCCGGTTCATCGTTCATAACCTTTACGGCAGATTCTTTGAACAACGCAAGCATGGAACGCTCGCCTTCTGCCAGATGCTTACCGGATGCTCCGTGAGTACGAATGGAAGTCAGAACACTTCCGAGTAAATTAAACTGATATGGAATAAACGGATAGATGTCCGCAAAATTTTCTCTATTGGAATATAATTTCTTTTCAACACCATCGTTGAACAAAATCAGGTTCTTAATGACTGTCGCCTTATCATCATAAAGCAGTGTAAGTGTCTGTTTTCCTGCTTCGTTCTTTTCAAGGATTCTCTTTTTGATAACCTCATCAACATTAGCTGATGAGAGAGAAAGTCTGGTATCAAAACGTCCCTGAATTTTCGAGAAGTCATTTCCTTTTGTTTTTGTAATCGAATCAATATCCTGCTGACTTGTTACGATAATCCAAGCTTTACCGCCGCAGGCAGTACCCAAATCTTCTGTTACAGTCTGAAGGTTCAGCATAAGTTTAGAATCGTCGCCTATGTACTGTCCAATCTCATCAATCAAGAATACGATATGATGATTGCTCTCTTTTTTATCAAGATATTTTTTAACAAGTCTGGCGAAATCCTCAACCTTATATGTATATTCTCCGGTAGCTTTTTCACAAAAGTTTCTACCGGCTTCTACACTCATAAAACCAATCTCATCAAGAACTTCTACCACATCGTCCTGAATGAAATCAAAATCGCTGCGTGATTCCTCCCAAGCAGAACCAAAACTATCCTCAAATTTTTCTTTGAATAAATCGTACTTTCCTTCTTCCGTCAAGTTGCGTTCCAAATCTGCAAGGAATGGATTAGAACCACTAAATCCCTGCATTTCATTGAACACATTCTGCAATACGGAAACAATGGCGACCTTAGACTGTTTGCCATTTACTTCGCTTTTAGAGTCAATATTGAAAAGGACAACATCCGTCGGAATCGTACCTGCCAGTTTCATATCTGCAAGCACCATATGGTCAGAAATTTTATTATCATCTACGAAGTAATCAATCGCTTTCTTACCGCCAACTTCTTTATTTTCAAGAAGATAGGATAAAATCTTCAGGAAGTGAGATTTACCACTTCCAAAGAAGCCAGAAATCCACACACCCATCTTGTCTGTATTTCCGGTAATTCCTCTCTTATAGCTTGCAAAGAAATCAGAAAAATGCTTCTGAAGTTCTCTTGTCACAACATATTCTTCAAGCTCTTGCTTAATATTTGCATCGTCATCCTGTCCAACTTTGATTACGCCTTTAATATCTCTGTCAATAGGCTTTGAAAACATATTCTTGATAATCATAATTTCCTCTCCTCTTAATCCACAAGCATGAATGCTCTGTAATAGTTATCGTCCTTTATTTCTCCAAACAGCACCAGTTCCTGACCGTCATAATTGCCCGGATAAAACAGCACTACCGGAACATTATCTATGACCTGATGTAAATTATTTAGTACCGTATGTGAACGCAATATCGGATAGCATTTTCCTATACCAGTAATAAACACAACTGCTTTCTCCGGCGTATTATCCCTGATATGATTAACTATCAGACTATCTGATGATGTTATCCTCAACATATTGCTGATAGATTTTGATACTCTCTCAAACCCTTTTATCTTTTCAAACTGATAACACTTTTCTAAATATCCTTTTTTGATAAGAATATCAATCATAATGTCGTAAAGGTCAAACACTACAACTTTGAAATCATCATCTGAGTTTTCACTTTTTTTCTTGATGTATTCTATCCTCTCACGGATATACAATTCTTTTTCAGCCGGGTAATCAAAGATATAGTATCCGACTTCATTACCTAACCCTTTGTTCTCTCTAAACGAGGGTTTTTGTATCATTTCTTCTGCTTTATCTAATCGTTCGTCAAGCGACATCATTTAGTCCACCCCTGTAATTGCCTTAATCATTGCACTCTCTCCACACACTTCAAGATAACGTTCTAAAGCAATATCAAGAATTGGCGGCGTTATTGTTTTCTTCTTATCAACAACCGTTAGAAGGTTCGCATCTGTCAAATAGTTAAAATATATCGAGCGAAGCCTGCGTTTTGTACCATCTGTCCAAGCTGCAATATCTTCACTTTGAATTTCTTTATTCTTGAAAAAAATATTTACATCTGCATCTTCGATTATCGGAATACCAAGTATATTTTTTTCTCGATACACTTCAAACATAAATTCAAAAAACAATCGGTCTGACCTGAGAATGGCAATCAAATTGATTACCTTTTGGGTTGCCAAGTCAGAAGTACAAAACAAGTCAATCAGTGTCTTATCAAGTCTTTTGGCTCTATTCCAAATGTATCCATATATCCTTTTGGCTCGATATTCTTTTGCCGCACCAAAAAGATTTTCTTCTATACACATTTTTTTGATTTCTTCTTCGGACTTTCCATCATCAATCAATTTGATGACTTTCTTCATTTCAACAAACCAGAATGATTGGGAAATCAATCCGGCATTGTATTTTTCCTGCATTACATAATCCTCAAATTCTTAAGAATAATTTTTTCGATTTACGAAATAATAAAAGCAGCATTTCTCGGAATAGACAGTTCCAAGAAATGCTGTGTGATTAAATCTTAACAAGATTATTTAATTTATTCATTTGTTTTTTCTTCTGCGTGAGCGATGAATGAACATACAAATTCATCGTAGTTGAAACATTAGCGTGACCGAGAATTTCACTTAGAGTTTTATAATCCATACCAAGTTCGATACAGCGTGTTGCAAAAGAATGGCGAAGAGCGTGGAAGTTTATTTTGTCAATTTTGCAATCTGAAAGACATTTGTTAAAAATATTTTGTGCTTGCCGTGGTTCAATAAATTTATCTTCAAGACCTGTCAGCAAATACGCATTTTCGTTTTTTGGATTGAACGATTTTAAGATAGATACAAGAAATTTAGGTATCGGTATCATTCGATTTGAATTTGTTGTTTTAGGCGGTGTGATGATAATTTTTGTTTTAGAATTTTTGTCATCACATTGTACTCTTTGCATTGTTTTGTCGATACTGACAATGCCATTAAACAAGTCAATATCACCCCATTTCAACGCACAAAGTTCGCCGCATCTTATGCCGGTGTATAATGCAAAAAGTACGGCAAGTTTGGTTAAATCAATATTTTTTGTAAGATAAGTAGTTAATAGTTTTTGCTCTTTTTGAGTTAGTATTTTCAGCTCGTTCTTTTGGTTTTTTGGGAAAGTGATTTTGATATGCTCAACGCATTTATAATCATTATCATAAGCGAAAGAGAGAATGCTGTTTATGACAGAAATATATGTTTTAATCGTTGTAATTGACATCGCATTACAAATCAAAATTTGATTAACTGTTTGCTGAACAATCTTGCTGTTAATCTTTTCAAGCGAACAATCGCAAATTATTTTATCCATATTTTTTGATATGAAAAGATACTTTGTATAAGTCGATTCTTTCCAAAAAAGTTTGTTGTCCTCAAGCCAAAGCGCCGACACATTTTTAAAACTGCTATCCATATTGCAACTCCTAATCCAAAAAATTGTACAGTCGTCTTCTGAAATTCAAATTTATTTGACTGTGATACATTAATATAATATAATAATAGTATTAAGGATTTCTCAGAACTGTCTATTCCGAGAAATCTTTTTATATTACATTGTGTTGCATATTAACTTGAAAAAGTATCAGTTGCAAGTATAAAAATATAATTTTAATTTGAATGTGCCATCGGATTTTGCATATAATATTTCTATAAGAATGCAATATTTGCATATTCTTGGTTGACAATGTGCAATTACTGCATTATAATTCAATCAGAGGTGCAATTATGAATGTTCTAAAAAACTTGAGAATTGAGAAAGAATTAACTCAACAACAAGCGGCAAAACTGCTCGGAATTTCTTTACGCTCATATATCACTTATGAAAATGATGATACAAAAACGGGCACAATCAAGTATAACTATATAATCGAAAAGCTAAAAGAAATAAATCCTATTGATGAGGAGCACGGCATAGTTACTGTTGAATATATAAAAAACAAATGCAAGCCAATACTTGAAAAATATAACGCCGAATACTGCTATTTATTTGGTTCATATGCAAAGGGAAAGGCTACCGAAAAAAGCGATATTGATTTGCTGATTTGTGTTGACATCAAGGGTATTAAATTTTTTGGATTGGTTGAGGAATTACGGTTATCACTCTGCAAAAAAGTTGACGCACTGGATATCAATCAAATAAATAACAATCCCGATTTAGTGAAAGAAATATTGAAGGACGGCATTAAAATTTATGGATAATGTGAAAAACAACAACTATTATTTAAATAAAATCATTTCCGATTTGGAATTTATAATTTATCATATGGAAGACGTTGACATAGAGCAGCTCTCGAAAAACGATATTCTTTTAGATTCAATGCTGTTTCGCATGATTCAAATTTCCGAAAACGCAAAAAATTTAACCGAAGACTACAAAAATTCAAATCCGGATATTCCATGGAGTGCCATATCCGGTTTAAGAAACCGAATTGTTCACGATTACGGCAATGTTGATTTGAATGTGGTGTTTGATACATTGAAAAACGACATTCCCGAACTGTTGGATATACTAAAAAACTAAATATCTAAATTGTAAGATAACATTGATAATCCTTGCCTGCATGGCAAGGATTTTTCTTTTGCGTGAAAATAATTTATAAATTTTTTCTAAAAACACCCGAACAAAACGGAAATTTTTCTCCGTATAGTAGAGGGAGTTTTTTCTAAGTGCTTTTTCTTTTTGGTTTTCACTTTATAAAAATATTCTCTCGAATAATTTTAAAGGAGGGTTTCGTATGCGTAAGAATTGCAGTGGTCAATTTTTTCTTTTGCCAAACAGGATTTTTGATGAACGGTTATCGCCCAACGAGTTTATCGTATATTCTTTTCTCGTTCGAGCGAAGGACTCGTCGGGGCAAAGTTTTTGGTCGGTGCCTATGATTGCGAAAAGCTGTTCGATGTGTGCTTCCACTTGCAGAAAAGTTTTGCATTCGCTTGAAAGCGGTGGTTACATAACTATCTCAAAGCGGTTTATCGGCGGCGAGCAAAAGAGCAATCTATACACGGTCAACAAGATTTAATGCACCGTGCTTTAGGGTTTATCGGCAAAGAATATGAAAGGCTTTAATTTGGAAATTTTATGATTTTTAAAACGAAAATCTGCGGCTTTTGAGTGGGTTTTTGAGCGAATTTTAAGCCGTCGATTTTAAAGCAGGATAAAGGGGTATGATTTTCGGGCATTGAAATGCCCGAAAACGCCGTCCGGCAAAGCCTGTCGGCTTTTCGATTCGTAATACTTTTGCGTATGATATGAAATTCGTATGCAGTTAGGGGTGTTTTTCGCAGAAAATCAAGGCTTTTGCGTATTCACTCAAGCGTTGCGGTATGATAAACCTATTTTTGAAAAATCAGGCAACGCTGTAAGCAAAAATTGGCGAGTTCGCTCTAAAACAGAGTAACTTGTCGGACTAAAACTAGAAACGGCTTACAGGAGATTTGTGCAAGCCTGTGAGCGAAATAGGAGGTTAATATGAACTACAAATTTACAATGAAAGGTACATCAAATTAAAGGAGGCAGATATAAAATCATAAACGGCGTGTTGCCTTATGGCAGCAAAAAACAAAGTAATAAACAGTACGAACAAAACGCATAATACTGTTGGAGGTGCGTCAATGGAAGATAATTCTAAAGTGATGCAAACAACATCATACGACATCAACAACAGTCATTACGAAGTGGTTCGCATATTTGATAAGAGCAGAGATATTAAATCTTTGATAGAGGAAAATATTTCTGCAAAGAATAAGGAGGTTTTTAATTGATATTCAAACCCTCCTGTGATATACTCCGTGTTGGGTATGTAATCCTTTTTTCAAGGAGGTTTTACCAATGAAAACGAACTTGAAATTAGCCGATGCATACTACAGACTATCCGTTGAGGAGGCCAACGGCGGTGAATCATCGAGTATCACAAACCAACGAAGTATCGTCAGGCAATACTGTGAGGACAACGGTATTACCATTGTAAAAGAATTTGTTGACGACGGTTTCTCAGGCTCAAATTTTGACAGACCGGGTTTTAGCCAAATGATTGCACACCTTAAAGACGGGTTTGCAAATATGGTTATCACCAAGGACTTGTCAAGACTCGGCAGAGATATGACCGAGTCGAGCTACTATGCAGAAACCTATTTTCCCGAAAATCAAATTCATTATATTGCAATCAGCGACAACTTCGACTCGAACGAAGTTAACATTATGGCTCCGTTCCAATTTGCGATGAACGATGTTTATCTGCGAGACACCTCACGGAAAATCAAGCAAGTCATAAATCAAAAAAGGACAAAAGGCGAATACTGTGCCTGCCCTCCGTTCGGCTATATGAAGAATAAAGACGGCACGGCGCTTGAGCCTGACCCGAAAACTGCTCCGATAGTGCAAAAGATATTTGCCATGGCACACGACGGAAAATCTGCCAGAGCCATAGCAGTGGCACTCACCGAAAACGGCGACATAACACCGCTGAAATACCGTGTGCTGTATCGTGATAACTTCGGTGAAAGAGGTGCTGCGAGAGCTGTTGATGAATGGAATTACACAACGGTAAAGCGAATACTGAAAAATCCGGTTTACCTTGGGCACACAATTCTCGGCAAAACAAAAAAAGCAAGTCTCAAATCAAAAAAGAAACTTGCCGTGCCGGAAGAAAATTGGTTTATCACAGAAAATACGCACACACCGCTTGTTACCAAAGAACAGTTTGACCAAGCCGCCTACTTTATGGGAATGAACACAAAGAATTGGCAAGGCTACGAAAAATGCCGTTCAAGCATTTTCAACGGCTTAACCTTCTGTGCGCATTGCGGCGGTGCAATGTGTTCGTCGGGAACAGTGTATAAAGGCGAGCGAATGAAATATTGGTATCTTTCGTGCAACAATATTCCAAAGCGTTCCAAAAATCACTGCGAACACGGAGCGAGAATAAAATATACAGACTTGCTTGAAATAATAAAAGCCGACCTTAACCAGCTGATTTCTCTGTCCGACAAGGACAAAAAAGAGATTATCAAACAGGCAATTCAAAGGTCGGGACAAGTTAATATTTACGAAAATTCAGAGGACAATAAATCTGCTATCGAGGGAAGAATCGAAACAATCGACAGAATCATTATGAAACTCTACAATGACTATGCAGCAGGAACAATATCGGAAGATGTGCTGAATACAACGGCGTCGAAAATGTCCGACGAAGTTGCAAAGCTGAAAAAACAGCTATCCGAAATTGAACGCAAGCAGTCAAATGGAAACGAGATAACAAACAATTATGAAAAATTCTTTGCACTCGTAAAACAGTATGAGCATATTGATGAGCTGACGGAAGAAATCGTTCGCACCTTCATAGAGAAAATTGAAATCGAAGAAAAGGTACTGCCCGAAAATAAAAAAATCGCAGGCAAAAATGTACCTTACAAGCAAAAAATCACAATCTACTACCGATTTATCGGCAATTTTCAAGAAAATATAGTTAATAGACAAGATATAGCGAGTTAGTCGAATATCTTGCCAAAATCAGTGCATTTTAATATGTAAACATACGCACTGAGAGGTTGGTGTAAATCTCAAGCAGGGCTACAACGGCGACCTTACTTCAAAGCAAGCCGGTTCTGTCGGCGGCCAGATGGTTAATGTAATGTGTCCTGTACGAACTGTGCAATTTCAGCGTACAAATTGGGCTAAAAATAACCAAATCCAGCCGATTACATACGAATTTTGCATAGCGGTTTAGGAAAAAACGACCCTCGTAAGCACCTATGTATCATAATCATATAATGATTGAGGCTTACGTTAAAAACCTACTGTTTTCAAGGGTTTCAAGCTTTTTTCAATGAAAAGCCAATTCAATAAAGCATAAAATAATCATCAAAATTTAAATAAGTGTTGTGAGTTCACAAAAAATGAGCCAAGAGGTATCCCCTCTCGGCTCATTTTTAAATTGGAATATTTATTATCTTCTTGAATTTTCAAAGAATGATGACAAGATTTCTTTTGCATAATTATATCGTCTTGCATAGTTGTTTGGAACACGAATAAGCTGAAAATTATGTTCATCACATATTTGCTGCTTCTTTTTATCCCTTTCAATTACCTTAGTGTCGTTCGTATGCTCGTTACCATCAAGTTCAATCGCAAAAATCGGCAACAATTCTTTTCCTTCACGCTCATATACTATATAGTCAAATCTGCCTGTATAGAATAAATCATTCACTTGATTTGAAGAATTGAACACCTGCGAAATGGGAACCTCTTTTTTAACAACATATTTAGATTTTGTTATCATCATAGCATTTATTGCATGATTTAGTGTGTCTAAAAATGCCGTTTCCGTTTCGGTACTGTATGGTTTAATTCCAAGCGCTCTTGATTCAGGCACACGCTCTGTTACAGTTGTTTTTCCGTTTAATCGAACATAATTACACAATTCAAACAAATCATCATCGTCTCCCGGATGATGAAGTCTGTTTAGTTGATCTTTGTCCCCTGCAATAACTAATTTTTCTTTAGCTCTTGACGTTGCAACATTTATAAGTTCTTTGTTATTCTTTAACCAAGAATATGTTTTTTCATGCGTCTTATCAGTAAGGGCTAACGAAAAAATTATTTCTTGTTTTTCATCTCCCTGAAATGCATGTACAGTTCCACAATCAACGTTGGTTATTCCATTTTGATTTAATTCTTCTTGAATTTTATTTCGTTGATTTACAAACGGTGTAATAACTGCAATCGTTTTGTCGGGGTGAGTTTTAACATAATGAACAATTTCTTTTGCTTCGCTTTAGCTTGTATTTTTTAATATTGTGTCTTTTGAATGACATTCTATAAATTCAAGCGGTTGTTTTTCTTTGTCGGAAGACTGAACATTAAGTTTGTTATTGTAATACTTTTTATTATTAAATTCGATAATCTTCGGATGACATCTATAATGATAACTTAGCAAAACTTCATCACTAACGGCGTCGGCAGAAAGAAAAGTTTGATAAACAGATTTGTTTTTATAATCGTATTCATCAGTAATGTTATATCTCTTTTTTAAAACCAAATTATTCTTTTCATCAAGTAAGATAACAGGTTTTAACTGTTGCGGATCGCCTACAAGCAAAAGCTGTTCACCTCTGATAATCGGAACAAGTGCTACCGCAGTATTACACTGACTTGCCTCATCCATAATAACCATATCAAAATATTGTTTTGGTTCTCCCAACCGATGAGCAGAAATATTTGTTGTTGCAACAATGGGAAATATCTTGAGAAATTTTTGAAAATTCTCATCATTTGAAAGATACTGATTTAATTGCTTTGCTGCTTCGTTTAAGTCTTTAGTGAATATAATATCAGTAAGTTCCTCATATTTAGGTTCTGATAATCGTTTAACAAACTTAGCTGAAGTAAAATTCAAATATTTTAACAATTCAAGTCTGTCTTGTATAATTAGGGGCTTAATATCATCCTCTGTAATTTCACCGATTTCTTTAAGCGCGCTGTTTACTTTAGTAAGCTGTTCTCCCTGCAAATCCGTGAGAAAAGTCAAGTTATTTGAAGAAGAAATCATTGTTCTTATCATTTCTTTTCGTTCATTCATATCAAGCTTTTCTTCATATTTACGAAGCAAATCACTTAGAGCTTTTGTTTTGTGTTCTTCGTCATTCTTTTTTCTGTTCAATGACGAATCAAACACTTTCATAGAAGCAGTTATTTCAAACAAATGTCGTATCTGTTTAATTGCTTCTTTAAGTTTATTACCGTTTCCAAGACGGATTATCGGGAAAGGTATATCATTACCTTTATATTTAAGATGAGAAAGTTTTTGGTAAATCTCATCAACCGGATGATTATTATACGATGAAATCAAAACACTTTTGTTATTAAAAAATGCGGTGACAACTGTATTGAGAATGGTGTTTGTTTTTCCGCTTCCAGGAGGTCCTTGAACATACAAAACGGGATATTTCAAACCGTTATGTATTGCTAAAAGTTGGTCAAGGTTTACTTTATCGTTATATAAAGCCAAAGGGTAATTTTTAATTCTCCTTGGCTTAGCCGTTAAGTCACCAAAAAATGCTTTAATCGGATATGTCACCGTGTTATCTTCATACATTTTAAGAATGGCATCATACTCCTTATCAAGATTTATCGTGAAATCTCTTGACAAAGCCATAATATATGGCATATCATCAACACCGTTGTATTCAGGATTATTCTTAGTAATTAAATCTTTAATAAGTTCGGCATTTTCTTCAAACTTATCAAGTAATTGGAACTCGTCTGCATCAAGAAACCAATGAGCACTTATCTTTACACCGTCAACCGTGAACTCGCGACAAACAGATACTTCATCGTCTTGCGTAAGGGTGCGGTTTTTGACATCAAACAAAAGTTTTTTATAAGCAAGTACATAAAGTCCTTTTTTAGTATGAATACTACATATATTCATACACAAAGACACTGAACGAGGCATTTTGTTTTGATTCTTATTTTTAGCATTATAATTATAAACTTTGACTAAATGTTCAAACTGTTCATTGCTTAAATTATAATCCCCTTCCCCAATAACATCCACATCAAGTTCATCAATTAGTTTATAATCATTTCGATATGAAGTGTTATCGAGTTTATTACATTCGCTATAATAATCAAGAAGCTTCAAATTTGTGACATTATTAAAAATAAACGAATACCTTGAGGAATGTTCTTCTATATCTTCAAGTAGTTTAGAGTTTATTTTACAAAACGAACCTTCAATCAAATTGGCGTCAATTATAGAATCATAATACAAATTCAATTCTTTCATTTCCGATGTAGCGACATTAAGCCCATCAACAATGAGCAATTTTTTATACGGGTTTATGTTTTTAATTCCAATCCAATATTTTGTTACATTTTGCTGTTTATTCCTGTATTCCACGGCAATCCACTTACCTTCATGAATCGCTTTGAAAATATCTCTTGAAATCTTGTTTATGTCACTCACCTCCGAAACAAAAAATAAAAACCCTATATTATTCTACATTAATTTGATATATAAATCAAGTTTCAGGTGATTGATCAGATTTATATACTCATTAAAAGAAAAGCGTGGGAGAAATCAATCTCCAACGCTTTTTTAATTGTGCATCATAATTTACATCAATTATTATTTTCGGTAAAACTCAATCCCGACAAATCAATTTTATATTTAACAAAATTTGTAGTAAATGAAAAAGTAAATATAACGAATACCAAACGAATATAACGAACATAACGAATAAATTTGGAATACACATTGTTCGCCGTTAAAAGTGGCACAGATTGCAAAAGTTCGTTGTAATTTTTGGCACGAACTATATTTGTAAATTTATAAATAGCACATTCGCAAAAGAGAACCTCCTTCGGTACAATTTGAGTATCAAAGGAGGTTTTACTATGAATAACACATTATTTGAACAATTCGGCGGTGCATATACTAAAAGGGTCGCCTACTGGCTCGCCGACTACAAGTCGACACTGAAAAGTTTGACATCGCATTACTTTTTAAAGCAGTTCCTCTCGTGGGGCTGTTTATTTTTGTTTTTCTTCAATACTTCGGTGCAAACACTATATGGTACTGACATCTGTAGGTTGAATGTGACAAGGTTTTTATTTTTTGACAACTCTCTCCTCGCTTTTGTGTTTACCTAAAAGCTGTACAACCCGGATCAAATATGTTACAATTTACTTTATAATTGGTGAGATAAAATTTTACGAGGTTTGTTTATGAATGCTTTTTTTGATATTTCAATTAACATTTCTGTGTCAATTCCGATTATTGGTGATTCGTCTATTATGTTGGCACAACCACCAGCAGGATTTGTGTTTAAAAAAATCCCCATAGACGAGTACATATATAGAAATAGAATTACTGATAGTCGTGGAGAGGTAATGCCTGAATATCATAGTGCTATTCACTTAGATGAAAAACCATATATAATATGCATGGAAATGACAGATATCCAGACCGTAAAGCATGATAAGCCCGCAAATACAGCATCTTTTTTCAATGGTTCAGACTTTGATAAATTAATTGAACCAATTCATAATGAAATTGAAACGACTGTATTTCGTTTCTTTTCTTTACTCCATTTATTTAAAGAAGGGCAAATTGCTCGAAAGCACTCTTTTTACTTGTATAGTACACAAACTGGAATTTGTATTGAAAGTCGCACAATAGACAGTTATATAGAGGATATTATTACACTCATCCAATATCCATTGATAATTGAACCTACAGAAGTACCTTTATTAAACGATCTGCTTTATAATCATGAAAGAGCGTATCAAATTTTGAAACCAATTGTAATTAATGAATTGGAATATACGTACCACACTTTAGATGATGCGACTAACTACAAAAACATGATAACACCACTTGAAGTCATGTTTTTGAAAAATGACTATGGTGACAAAAAAGAAATGCTCGCAAAGCGCATAGCGGTATTTCTTGGTTGTTCCGATTGCGAAATGAAGTCTATATATGATAATGTGAAATCCCACTATCGTGATCGAAGTGAGGCGATTCACGAGGGTAGTATAATGCAAATCTCGCACGCATCAGTTGATGAACTGCGAGGACTCGTAAGAAGCGCAGCTAAGAAATACATTTTAGTTATTGAGCAAGCCATAAAAATTGAGCCATCAAAAACATTTGACGAAATCAAAACCGAGCAGATCACTTATTTAAAAGAAATTGTGCAAGAAAAAAATGCCCTAAATATATGGCAATCATAGCAAAAGGCCGAACTGGTAGTTTACACAGGTTCCAAAAGTTTGTCAACTGACTCTCCAACTCGAAGTTGAAACTTAAAGTTTGGTATTGCATTACTATTTAAAACAGTCCCTTTTGTAGGGACTGTTTATTTTTGCTTGCTTATTCTTGGCAACTTTAAACGGGTCTACATATTCTTTGATTGTTATTTGATTGTTCGCAAAATCTTCTTCTAATTGATTTCTTGTATATTCTGCGATCACCCTTTTTGTTTCGAGCGACTGTATCAACATAGTATCCTCGACACCAAAACTTTAGTTCGCCATACTTATACTTTAAATTTGCGTGTTGTTCAAATATCATCAAATTGCTTTTTCCATTGAGATATTGCATAAACTGTGCCACATTCAAATGTGGTGGGAATTGTGCTCTGCATTTGATATTTCACTATAACACTATAGATTTTTTATTATAAAATTTGAAATATAACTTACTTTACCTGATAATAGAGTTGATTTTGATATTAGTCTTTTTTTCAGTTCAAAGGCATCATCAAAATCATTACCGATAATCGATATGATAATATCAACATCTCTTTCATAGATACCAATATCTAAAAGCATTTTCTTTTGTTTTGAAGAAGAAAAGTATAATTGCTCTATAGCGCCAACAATTCTGCTATCGAGAGTTTCCAAATATGTTTGTGAAACCTTCTCCAAATTCATAAAATACTTTATGATTATTATCTTGGCGTAAAACTGATGTTCAATATAGCTGGATTTAAGCTTGATTGCCGTTGATATAACAGTGTCAATACCTCTTGAAGAATAGTAACGCATGGCGTCGTTGACAACCGTTCTTATCTTCGGGCGATTTCGGTTTATAAGCCTATTAAGCATGTTTGCTTTAAAACTATCTTCTCTACCTTCACAAACAGCATAAAGGATTCTTACTAATTGACCTCGACCATAAAGCTTCTCGTCAGATAACTTTTGTAATTCGGTAATAATTTCAGATCTACGATTACAATAATTCAAATACAAATTCTTTATTGTGTCAAATCTAAAATGACTGCCTATGTTTTTTATGTATTCTTCATGTGTAATACCAAGGTGCTTCAAAAATGCTAAATAATCATCGTGTTCTTCAATTTTGCCTCTTTGAATATCAATATCCTTACTGTTATCTGTTAATTCAAATTTTATGGTTCTAATGGCATCAATTTTTTTGTATGGAGGATCAGATGGAGCTTTTAAATAATAGGCATCCCCTATATAGTGTTGATTTAATCGTCCAGTTCTACCAACAAGATTAAAAAAATCAAATGCTGAGAAATTGTCATCAGATTTGTTTCTTTCGCTTCTCCTGGAAGGCTTTGTAATTACAATATTTTTGGCACTTGTATTCACACCTTCCAATAGTGTTGAAGTACATAGCAACCTATTATATTGTGGATGATTTTCATACAAGTTTAATTGATAAAGACGAATACCCAATGGCATCTGACCATTATGAATTGCATATCCACGTTCTAAAGCTTTAACGACACTCCATTCTTCATGTATTTCGTCTTTTGCCCAATTAATGAATGATTTTATATTTTCATCAATTTCGTTTAAAACAGGTTCTTTAGAAATAAAATTGCTAACATATCGATACATGCCAGTTACCGTAGGGAAATATACTAAAGTTTGCTCTTGATTATCTATTCTGTTTAATAACTTTTGACACTGAGGATATCTGTCATTTGCATTTAATAATTCTTCCGTAATAACATTGTTTATGACCGGAGAATATTCGGTATTATAAAAATATGGTTTCTTGTCTAATAACTCAATATCAGCTATTGCCTTTATGAAAGGAGCAAGCAAAATGTATTTTCTTGCTACACGAGATAGGTGGTAATATGCCATGTTCAATACAAGAACACGATCATCTGTCTCATCAGTCTCTAATTTATAGACCTCGTCTATTACCAACAAGTCTATATTTTTTATCAATGTATATAATTCATCCTGTACTACTCTATCATGTGTTAAAATAAATATATTCTTTGAGGAAAAATCATACTCTCCATTAGCATCCAATTGTGTATGTACTTTGTAAGAATTAAAACACAAGGTATATTTTTTAATAATCTTTTTTATATATTCATCGACCAACGCCAACGTTGGCACAATTAGTACAATATTTTGAGGTTGTGTTCTTGCAATATACTCAAAAACGCAAAAAGTTTTACCAAAACTTGTAGGAGCACTAACGATTATTGCATCGTGTGACTTAATCTCGTTTAATATTTGGATTTGTTCGGGATGCATGGCTATGCTATCGTCTAGTTCCGACTGTGCAAATGCATTATACAAAAGAGAATCAAGAGTATAATCGTTTGAATAAACTGTAAGATCTAAAGCAAACAACTTATCCGCAATCGTTTTGGCAGCTTCTGTAGAATCGTCAGCTTTTGCCAAATAATCAATACATTGATTTCTAATCTTTTGTGGATCAGGATTACTGTACATTTGACTCATACATAGCTCTCCTTTCAGCAATTGCTAAAGTAAATGCTTTTACAAACTCATCTTTATCAATGAGAGGAAGTGAAATAACAATATATTCTGTCTTAAGATCATATAGCGTAACTTTTTTGATTTTTCTTAGTTTTTTGAATATTTCTTCAGTTGTTTCATTTCCGCCATGAGCTATAAAAATAGGTATCCCTATTTTTTCAACTGATGCTTTTTTTATAAAGTCTGACATACCAATAGAGACCTCAATTTTATCTCCAAAATCATCTACAAAATATCCCATTTTATCTTTGAGCCATCTTTGACTCAGTATTAATTCAAACTCATCATCCACTTGGGATTGATAAGAAGATAGCGATTTATTAATTAAAGCAATACCGTTTTCGATACTTTTGCTAACTTTTGATTCTCCTAACAAAAGCAACTTGTCTTCATGAGAATAGAAAAGTGTATCAATACCAAAAATACTCATATTATAATCAGTCAATATATTAAGTTTTGGTATGATACACTGATATCCAAAGTACTCCGATAAAATATTACTAAATATGTATTCGCCTATTTTCCCTATTTTGTCAAGTCTTATTTTCTTTATACCATTTTGTTCTATAAGAGTATGTTCTGCAGAAATGATGCTTAACAAATCTTTTTCAATACTTTTTGGTAATTCAACATGGTTTTCTTTATCAATAAATATTTTAAGCTTTTTATATAAAGCTGCATAGTTAGCAGGGGTAGGCTCAAACGAGATGGAAGCCTTGTTCTCTATGTATCTTAAAAGTCTATTTTCATCAAAAAAATATTCGAACATTTGTGAATAAAATAATTTTGAGTTTGTTATATTGATATGAACAAAACTGGTATATTCATCAGAAGAATACACCTCGAAATCATTAAAAGTTTGTTTTTTCACTCCCATTTTTTCAACTCACCCGCTTATATTACATTTGATAAGATATTCCAATCATCACTTTGTATATTGTCGGAATAATTTTCCATGCAAATACAAAGTTCATCTGTACTGTCATCGTTACGAACGATTCCACCCTTTAAACCATACTTCTCGAGGTATGATTTAAGTACGGTGAATTTCTTTGCAGTATATTTATCGATATCTTGGCTATTGCCGCTACGATCAAATCCGCCTTTAGTTTCGATTATCCATATTTTTCCACCTACACAAATAATATAGTCGGGATAAAACAATTTTTGCTTTTCGGAGTTATCGACATAAACAATAGAAAGATACTCGTTACCTTTATCACCGTTTTTATACCACCATTCAACCTTTTCGGAACGTTCACAGAATTTTTCAAATTTAAGTTCTGGAGTTGATCGAGGTGCGGCAGATGATAAATATCCTTGATAAACATTCTTTTTGTACTCAATCTGTGTTTTCAGATCGCCATTATAAGTAAACAGACAAGACTGTGGAATTCGAAATTCGTTTTCGGATATGGATTTAACATCCAATTTGAATTGCGCAAGTTCATATGCCATGGCTTCACGAATAAAATGTTTCAAGCGATCAGCGTTATTAAGTACAAAAGCATAGACTTCTCTCGGCTCTAATGCAAGAATTTTACGGCTATACTTGAAGTTTTTATCAAATAGTTTACGGACAATGGTATTCATAAAGGAATAAGTCATGCCGATTTCTAATCCGATTTTACCTATCTTCTGATGATAATCTCGTCCGTGCTTTTTCGTATTTAGTTTTTCATTAACGGAAATTGAATTCATATCCGAAGAATTAAATTCGAGTGTGGATGTCTCTCCGGAAACGGTGTGTCTAATAATATCTTCGCTAAATATATATCCTTCTGCCTGTAAACGTGTCCTGTTTATGGCCTTATTTCCACCGACGCCGTATTCTTTTTCTGCGTACATTGCAATCGCTTGTAAAGCTTTTTGAGGATTACGAGTTGCAGTGACCATTGTACGTTGCTGAGATGTAAGAGCAATAGTCTTATACTCGTTTTTCAAAAACAATGTACAAGCATTTAACGCACCTTTATCAAGTGCCATTTTAACACCTGCAGTAAACTTTTCATCAAAAGTGTAAAGATAGCAACTGTCAAGCAGATCGTCATCATAGTGCTTTGCTTCAGGCATACGGCGAATACGACCTATGGTTTGTATCTCAAAAGTTTCATCCATGTTATCACGAAGTTTGACAAGGATCTGTGCTCTAGGACAATCCCAACCTGTTGCAACAGCTTGTTTGATAATAACAACTGAAGATGTTGCATCAGATTTTTCTATCCCATCTAAATTTTCGTGCCTATCAGAAAGCCATAATGCAAGTTGACCGTTTTCACAGGTTATTCCTTGTGTTTCAAGATATTGTTCGACACTATCTTGCATCGTTTCGGATTTATTAGGTATCTGAACAACAATTAAAGGATTAATATTTGCATCTTTCTGTAAAAATGCAGCACGAATTTCACGCTGCTTTAACAGTGCTTTTTCAAGAAGATAAGAAGTTTGATTTTCTGTTTCTACGGTTTGAGGAAAATCTTGATTGATAACAAGCATTTTCTTGATAAGTCCGGCGGCGATAACTTCTTCTTCTGGAATTTCTATTATTTCTGCTTTTGCGATACCCTTCGGAGTTGCAGAACAACGAATAATTTTATCCGTGTGAAAATACTGAATTATCTCATCCGCTTTTACTGTATTATTTTGGTGGCTCTCGTCCACAATTATCACAAAACGAATACCGTCATTTAGAGCGTGCTGAATATGCTCTAAAAAGTTGGTGCGTTCACTGTCTTTAAGGGCGTTATTGCCTTTTTTCGTCAGTTTCTCCCAATTTATAAAACAACTGTCGTTTTCCTCAAAACCTGCCGTCATTACATCTGAGAGCAATTTGGTCTGTGAGGCGTGGATATACTTGTCCATTTTCGCCTTGCTTTGTTCTTCAAGATTGCCCTTGCCCGGTGTGAGCCATACAAAAACCGTTTTAGAATAAGACTGTATATATTGGTGCATAAAATATGTAAGAATAATGGTTTTACCGCTACCGGTTGGACTTTTTAGAATAATATCACGAGCAGGTTTTTCCATTGCCTCAAACAGCGATTTTACCGCTTTTAGCTGAAATTCTTTTAATTCCATTATCAACCCTCCTGTAAGTCACGATAATAATAATCGGGTATAATGCTGATTTCAATATCGTGTGCTTGAAACTTTTTCTCTTGCTCTTCTGTTGGTAAAACGTCGTGCCCCATATACAGCTTGCGGCATTTTACAAAAGAGTCGGTATTTTCAATAAATTCATCCAATTCTTCTTCGGTCAGAACAATGCCAATTTCAGCGTTATCCGTAAAGTTTACACCGTTTTCAAGTTCAACAAGTTCACGAATATGTAAAAGTAGTTCATCGGCGTATTCATAATACATACGGTCTGAAATCGGAATATAATCCACCTTGTAGTATTTCAGACTTGCTGAATAATTTTCCTTATCAATCACACGCTTAATACGTTCATAGGTAACATCATGACAAATATTGTTTTCATTATTAGTACAAAGAATAAAACGTCGATTACTGCCTTCTTTTTCTTTGTTATATTTTAATACAGCTTGTCCTGTTGTACCGCTTCCTGCAAAAAAATCAAGAATTATACTTGTTTCAGAAGAAGCAATATCTAATACTCGTTCAATTAAACGAATAGGTTTAGGATTAGTAAACGCACCTGCTTTGCCAAATACATTTTTTAAATCCCTAGTTCCTTCTTGTGTATCACCAACTTCTGTACGATACCAAAGAGTTTTACATACTGTTCCTTGCTGAACCTCAGACAAGAAGGTTTTAATTCGTGGTACATTGTTTCCTTTTTTTCCGAACCAAATACGATTATCATTTTTTAATTTATTATAGTTTTCTTCTGAAGTAACCCAGCTTCTACTAGCAGTGGGTGTAACTATGCGACCAGACGGTGTTTCGATAGGGTACATATATGCCTGAGAAGCAGTTTTAACTGTAAAGTCACTGGAAGTCCATGGTCCTCTGGGATCATTATCGGGATTTGAATATCTGCTATCCATTTCTTCTGTTCTAGTCAATAATCTTGGATGCCATTCTTCTTTATGTTTTGCATATACAAGAATATGGTCGTGGCTGTCTGAAAGCCATTTAGCATCATTCTGAGGTGAAAATTTCTTTTCCCATATCACATTAGCAACGAAATTTTGATAACCAAAAATGTCATCACATAACATGCGTAATGTCGCCACTTCGTTATCATCCAAAGAAATAAAAACAACTCCATTTTTACTAAGCAAATTGTGAGCAATGTACATTCGTTGTTTCATAAAGGATAACCATTTTGAGTGCCTAAAAGTATCATTTTTATCAACCAAAGTATCAGAATAAGTAAATCCATCTTTTAAGGTGTTGTACGGCGGATCTATATAAATCAAGTCGATTTTATTCTTGTGTGTCTTTTCAAGCAACTTGAGTGAAGCAAGGTTATCCCCTTCAATAAGAAAGTTCATCTGTCCGCCGTTATCAATAAACAAGTCCTTGTCTTCTGTCAAAACAGGCGTATGCGTATCAAGCACCTCATCGATTTCTTCTCGATGTTCCTCGAAAACAAGTCCGTATTTCTTTCCGTTCACATCCTTTTCCAAATCGGAAAGATAAGAGAGCAGGCTGCCTGTGTTTTCGTCCTGCGGTGCATTGGATATAAAAGTGCGAATTTCCTTGATTTTAGCAAGTAAATCCTCACGCTTTTGCTTTGATATGTTAGTGCTCATATTTTTCTCCTAAAACTCATTTGGTATATTCTTGTGGAAAGAAAGATGATACCGATTTTCTATCAGCTCGATTTCTTGCTTAAATGACTTTCTAAACTGCTTCATCGCTTTGTCAAATTGCAAATCGTTCCACGAACCCTCTCTTGAATTGCTTTTATATATTATATTGGGCAAATCAAGAACCAAAACAGAATCTAAGTACTGATTACAGGCGTCAATCATATTGCGAATAACATAAAGGTCATCTTTTTTAAAAACTGTTTCTTCGGTAATGGCAACAAGTTGCTTTTTTATTTCTAAAACCGATTCTATACACCATTCCTTCTTTTCCATCTCAATAGGGTTTACTAATATTCTTTTTGATTCCAAATAAAGTAGCAGAAAAGAAAATTTATCTTTTACAGAATGGGTTTTATTCCATGAAATGCCACCGATAGGGGTACTAACCCCATTAAGCTCATATTTCATTTCTATCCTCCAAATTCAATTTGCCAAGTTTTGAAATCAAAAAGTCAACTTGAAATTGCAAATTTGAAATAATAGTATTATCATCAGCCTGATAAAGATTGACACTTCCGCTCGCAACTTGTTTGAGTTTTGTTGCAGTTAACAATTCGGTGTCAGTTATTTGTAATGATGTTATCTTATTTATAGCTTTATTACGGTCAAGAAATCCGGTTGTTTCAAATTGACGAATTATGTTTTGGCGCTCATTAATATCATTTACAACAGACAATTTGTCGCACTCTGTTTTTATAGAATTATCCATATCTACTCCTTATCAAATTCAAATACAATTATAATGTTTTATTTTCTCAAAGTGCCAAATTGGCACTTTGGAACTCCATAATTACACTTTGGAATTTTACAAATTCTCCATATTAAAAGTGCAAATCCCTCATAGTAATAATTTTGGTCTATATAATTTATTAGACCTCATCTGTAAGCTGAGTATAAAGCCCATCTTCCTTTACAACTCTATCAACTCCTAAACTTGTGCTTCCTGCCATATTCTTTATCCTCCAGCACACTTAGAAAGGTAATTCTTCGTCGGGCGCTACATATAATATGCCACCATCCCAAGGAAGCGTTTGAACTTTTTTAATTTTACTTTTTTCACATTTATCAAGAAAAGTTAATGTATTCGCAATGATTCTAATAGCATATTCTGCCTCTGCTTTTGAAAGCAAATCATTGGGATGTGCAGCACTATTTTCATTTCGAATGCTATTAAATTTATCAAATAAGTTAATGGAATTTTGAATAGCCACAACTGCAAATTCGGAATCAAAATAAGCATTATCAACATACCATTTTTTGAGCATTCCGGCAAGTGAATGAAGCGGATACTCGTTACCTTTAGAGTTGGTTGTTTCAATTGAGTGGGTATGACACAAATTGCGTAAATATTCTGATGCGAACGTATGAAGTCGGTCAACAACTAATTCTGGCTTGTCGTTTTTAATGTTATTCTCAATATCTTCTAAAAAAAGTTTGAGATTTTTAATATTCTCTTCTTTTGGGAGTTCAACTGTTTGGAAAGTTTTCAATCGCTCTATAATCTGTTGAACTTGTTGATAATCATAATTATCTTCATCAGACCACCAATTTGTTCCCATCTTAAAGCAGAAATAATCTGATAATGCTTTTAAGAGTTTTGCAATGATTTGCGGGCTACACTCATCCCAAATCTTCTGTATACATTTTTGTTGTGATAAGCCTTTGTAACCCGCATCTTCAAAAATGTTTATCCCACAAGAGTCATAAATCAACTCTTTAGTTGTGCTTTTGTTGTGGGCTCCCTTGTCGCTCCAGTATTTAAATATAAACCCATCACTTATTCCAAACAATCGGCAAATCGTTTGCTTTTCGATAAATGAAAGTACGCTCAAAACTATTCCTCCGTATTATAAAACTCGTCAAGCACATAAGTCTTAACCGGTGTTATGTACAGTTCATATCTAATAACTAATCTTACTAATTCATTGCCATCAATCAATGTAATGGGTGAGCCTTCGCGTGCCGCCTGTCTTGCGGAATTTGTAAATCTTCCGTTTGTGATAAACACTCCGTAATCGGCTTGATACTTATTCATTGCACCTAAAAATTGATTAATTTCGGGCTCTCTTACCGGAGCAACATTATATCTCTTGCATTGAATGACAACTCTGGTTGTTCTGAAATCGTTTGCATCTGTATGGTAGCCGTAACCGTCTATTCCGCCGTCGTTGCTGATTTGAACACCTTTTTCGGTAAATTCAACACCCATACGATTAAGCAAAGCTCTTGAAAAAGCCTCGAATTTTTTAGGTGACATTTTAGAAATGGCGACAAGAAGTTTTTCCTTAAAATCGTCCTTTATTTTTTCTTCCGCTTCCGGTTCTTCCTCGTTTTCTGTTGAATCGGATTCTTTGTTTTTTCTGTTCTTTTCGCTTAATTCATTCCAATATTTTGCCGAAACTTCGATAATATCTTTTTCAACATTCAAGCTGTCAATATCAAGATATAATCCTTTTTCGGTCAAGGTAATCGGAGAAGAGTTTGTAAATGTTAATAATTCAGCAAAATACAAATCTTTTATAGCAAAATTGAATTTGAAATTAAATTCTTTATATACATTACCCGTTTTCTTCGATTTCTTTTCTGTCTCGGCATATTCTGCAATCTGGTCATCCAAGTCGGAAATGCGTTCCTTTATTTCGGAGCGCTCTAATTGACCGCCGGCTTCTTGTAACACTTTTAATATCGGCTTAATTAAATATGCTATTTTACCTTCCGAAGATAGTGCTTTTAAGTTCATAATTAATACCTCAATCCTTATATCTCAAACTAAAACTTCCCACTTGCCGTATCTCTTGCCGCTTTCTCGGCGGATATAGTTTTTATCTTGCAGGGATTTCATAATTCGCTTTATGGTTGCAATGGATTTTCCGGTTACTTCTACAAGTTCTTGCTGTTTCATTGTCGGATTCTTTGCGACCAATTCTAAAACTGCAAGTTCTTCTAAAGTGCAATCTAAAGTATCAAATTGATACTTTGGGGCTTTTGGGTTGATACTTTGGGAATTGTTTTCCACATAATCAATGTGCATATATCTGTTTTTTAACTCATAATGCGTATCTAACAAAAGATTTGAAAAGAACATTTCCAAAAACTTCGTTGTGGAATGAACGCCTTTTTGCAGGTTATTATAATTAGCACGAACCAACGCATTACGGAAATACCAAGAATATTTCTCAAATGCGTCATTGTTTACGCTAAAGCCGAATGTTTTCATATATTTTATCATAAATACGGCAGTTGCACGGGTGTTTCCCTCGCTGAACGGGTGAATTTGCCAAATATCCGAAGCAAATTTAGCTAAATGCTTTACAGCCGCATCAACCGACAAGCCCTCATAAGAAAACTGTTTTTCGGTTGCAAAATCGTAATCCAAAGTTTCCTTAATACTGTTCCAATCCGCATAGGTAACCGTATCGCCGTTCAGAACCCACTCTTTCTTTGTGATGTTGTACTGCCTGATTTGTCCTGCGTGACCGAATACGCCCTCGAACAATCTGCGATGAATTGAAAGCCACTCTGCAGGAGAAAACTGAAACGCTTTTTCTCCTAACAACTTTGCAATTCTTACCGAAACAATGTCCGCTTCTTTGGTTTCATTTTCCGTTTCGGTGCGTACAGAACGCTGCTCATAGTAACTGTGAATACGCTTTTGAGCCTCGTCGATTGTGATTTTACCCTCAATATGCTCTTTGGCGGTGTCTAACAAATAGTCAGAAGTATTCAGCCCATCAACAGCCTGCAACCCGATGGCTGTTTGCCACGCTTCGCTTTTTTCGGCTTTGTCAGGTTCGCCTTGTTTTATATATTCTTCAAGTTCAAATTGCCAATTTTTATTCGGCATATTTGCACCTCGTTTCGATAGTTTTTCTTTGCTTTTATAACGATAATATTTCTGCTCTTTTCTTCTTTGAAAGCTTGTTGAGGATTTCGTCATAGGATTTATCCAGCAAGTCTTTTACAATACTATCGGGGACATTGCCGTCGGCTTTTATGGAATTCCAATGTATTTTGTTCATATAATAACCCGGAATAATATCCTCGTAGCTGTTTCTGAAAAATTCGCCGTCAATAGGATTTAATTTTAATGTGATATATTTAGTGTTGTTATCGGAATCAAGACAAATTGCAACAAACATCTTGTTGTCAATCTTGTATCTTATCCAATTCCAATCTTCCTGAAAGTCTTTTGTAACACCTTTTTTGCTAAGTAAAAAGTCATCTATCCAGTTATATTTCATATTATAAACACCTTGAATTTTATAAATTTTTCGTCTTAAAGGTCGTATAGCCTTCATAATAATAGCTGTGGTCGATACCTTTCATATAGACCTCACGGCTGTTTATTTCGTCGGTAAGCGCACCTTTTAGCAACACTTTAATCTCTACATCTTTAATCGGACTGCGCTCCATTGCGAGTAAGTAGTCCTCTTTATCGACCTTGCTCCAGTCTACGACTTTGCCGATTTCGTTTTTCAAGATATGGTCAAGCCAAATGCGAGTACTGCGACCGTTGCCCTCACGAAATGGATGAGCAATGTTCATCTCAACATATTTTTCTACTATCTCATCAAAATTTGACTGCGGCATTTTGTCGATGTTTTCAAGTGCCATATTGCACCTCCGAAATTAAAACGATTTTGAAATTATAAATATTGCGGCAACAACAAGCGCAATTACTACTAAAACAGCGATAAGACTTATTGATGCTTTCGATGACTTTTTTGGATTTGTTACTTGCTGAGAATATGCGTATGTTTCGTGGTCTATCTTTGGTGTTTGCATCGGTTTTTTCGTTGGCTTGGGCGCAGTAGCTTTTGCGTATAAAGTAAGCGGGTCGATTTGATTCATTATGCGTGAATAAAAATCATCAAGCCATTCGGTATCACATGACTCACACATATTCTGCTCGGTACAATCGGGTTCATGTGCTATTTGATTACGAATCCAACGGTAATGTTTCAGTTGTTTTAAGTCGTTGTCCCAACCTCTTACAAGATAAGAACCACGGGGAGTGTTTATCATTTCATCAATATAAGCGGATACTCCATATTGAGTTTCAAACATTTCTCCGCATATTTTATCAAGATGCTTGTAAGATTCAATAAAACTCATATATGCCTCCGAAATTTGATTATTTATCCGCTGCAACACCGGATTTCATCCAAGCGTCAATTTCGCTGACTTTGAATTTCCAAAGGCGTCCGATTTTTGCTGCGGGCATATTTCTTCTTTCTATCCAATCAAGTACGGTATCACGGCTGACGCCAAGATATTCGCATATTTCTTTCATTGAGTACCAGCGCTCGATGTTAGAATCCATTAGATTTTCCTCGCTTTCAGATAGTTACAATTATACAAGTTTAGTATATCACACAGAGCGCTTAAAATCAATGATTATTGCGGATTTATAAGGGAAAAGCAAGAAAAAATCAAACCAAAACGGAGCTGTTACTCGAACGGCTACGTAAGGTTAATTATAGTTATTTGTTTTTCTTGATTCTATTCGGAAACTACTCTCAAGCCACTCTTCAAACTCCAAAATTTCTTATTATGATTCCTAAAACCTTGTGTATAATCTTATCAAAGGGATATTATAAAGGACGGCATTTTCGCAAAGTATGACTTACCACTAATGAGGTTGAACACAACAGGAAGTGGCGAAAAAGAAAAAATAGTTTCAAAATTAAATAAACTGCTTGCATAAACATAAAAGAGTTGAGAAATTGTGTTTCTCAACTCTTTTTATTATAGTGTAACTTAATTACGACAAAATTTCGAGCCAATAACCGTCCGGGTCCTCAATAAAATAGATACCCATTTCAGGATTTTCAAAGCAAATGCAACCCATTTCTTCGTGCTTTTTATGCGCCAAATCAAAATCATCTGCCTTAAATGCCAAATGAAATTCACATTCACCCAAATCGTACGGCTGCGGATGTTCTTTAAGCCAAGTAAGTTCAAGTTCAAAATCGCTTGAATCATTGCTCAAATAAACGATAATAAAATCATCGGTAGTCTTTCGTCTGATCTCCTGCAAATCAAGCGCATCGCCATAAAACTTAATCGACCTATCCAAATCGGAAACATTATAGTTTTCGTGAATCATTCTAAAACTCATATTTCTTCTCCTTTTGCGGATTCTGTGTTTTTTATTCGTGATTTATACTGCGGATATTCGGTGATAAGCCTATCAATCACGCTCGGCTCGTTCCAATAATGCATAGGAAAAACGGCGTTGCAATCGACATGCTCCAAAAAATAAAGCATACCGTCGGCATAATGTCCCTCCTGCCTTGGGTCAAGGGGAACGAATGCTGCATCAAAATGAGCGCCCTTGATTTTGTCAATCTCGGCACGGTACATGGAGGTCATGTGGCGGTTGTCGGCTTCCGTTTCACCCTCCCAATGCCAATCGTTCAAATCACCTGCGTGGTAAATTGCGTCCTCGCTTGTCTTGACGATAAAAGCAACACCGCTGTCGGTTGAAAGAAGCGTACTAACCTGTGTGCCGTTGTCAAGAATATAGGTTTGATCGTGATAAGCCGTCGTAACTTTCACACCGGCAGGATACTTCTTTTTGCTGATGTCCTTTGCCAAAACAGCCTGATAATTCATACCCATATCATCAAGAATTTCAAAGATTTTCGAGTTGAAATGGTCTTGGTGAAAGTGACTGCAAAAGACGATAACCTCCTTGCTTTTGTCAAGCTTCGGCATCTCGCCTTTGTAGTAATCAAAAATGTAATAGCAGTCCTTCGTTTCAACAAGAAATCCACTGTGGTTAATGTATGTTATTCTCATATTGTACCTCTGCAAATTCGGAATTTTAAGCAACCGTTAAATTTCTTCAATTCCCAAGCTTTTCAAATATTCATAAGTTCCATTGTAATACTCCGGCAGACGTGTGCGGTCTTCCCAAAAGCCGGTAGATGTTTTATTGCCATTACCAAACGGCACACAAATCACCATACCCGACATTGCACGAGTTAGTAAAACTCATAATATAATCATTATATCATAATTCCATTTTACAAACAACATTGCAGTTGACAAACGAGTAAATTTTAGTACTAAGTTGAATATTTTTTCTAAAAACACATCAACAAAACTCAAATTTTTCTCCGTATTATAGAGGGGTATTTTTTGTTATGGTGAAAACAAATGTAAACAAGATGTAAAGAATTTTGAAAAACACCCGAACAAAACGGGGATTTTTCTCCGTATAGTAGAGGGAGTTTTTTGAATGGTGCCTTTTCTTTTTGGTTTTCACTCGGAAAAATATTTTCTCGAATAATTTTAAAGGAGGTTTTCGTATGCGTAAAAATTGCAGCGGTCAATTTTTTCTTTTGCCGAACAAAATTTTTGATGAACGGTTATCGCCCAACGAGTTTATCGTTTATTCTTTTCTTGTTCGGGCAAAGGACTCGGCGGGGCAAAGTTTTTGGTCGGTACCTATGATTGCAAAAAGTTGTTCGATGTGTGCATCAACTT